>ERZ1694980.96-NODE-96-length-64077-cov-14.534332_pt1 | contig 64077 bp, 72 predicted proteins | sample MGYA00581606_ERZ1694980 | MGnify/ENA primary metagenome ERZ1694980 (study PRJEB42213, sample SAMN07424368) | human gut metagenome | biome: ENVO:00009003; feature: ENVO:2100002; material: ENVO:00002003 | host: Homo sapiens | place: USA | collected 2014 ...
GAAAAACAGAGAATCATCAGATATACAGGATGGTTCTTGCTTTTGATTTACATGATATTTGGTTGAGGCGATTAACTATGAAAAATCGTATTATTTGCGTCGTTGCATGTATGATGATGCTCGCTGGCTGTCTCGGGCTATGCAGTTGCGGAAACTATAGGGTGTTTGATACGACATTTACCTATTCCTGGGCACAGATTAAGTTGCCCGATGGAACTATTGTTCAAGGCAAAGTGGACAACTGGACTGACTACGAAGGCGATCAGCTGCAAATCACGATTGACGGTACCACATATCTGGTTCATGCAGCGAATGCTATTATGAAAACCTGAGTGGGAAAGGATGCGGTGATAAGAAATGCAGCAAAGAACGTATGATTTTCTCGCTAAGTTGAAAGTTCCCATGCTGACCTTCGGCGGAGAGCTGATGGGCGAAGCGGTGGAGATGGTCATCGATGACTTGAACTCGCACCGATTTATGTCCATGAGGGATATCGAGGCATCACTGGCAGATAAGTTCAATTGCAGCCCTGGTGTTGCGGATCGCCGGATGCGATATGCGTTGGATATGGCGGAATATCGCTCTGGTGGGGTTAATATTGAGCTGGAGAATTTGAAGAGTACGTACGATATTAAGGTGCTGTCGCTGAAGAAATTCTTGTATGCGGCAGGGAGAAGTTTGATGACGGAGGTGAGTGTGGGTAATGACCGCGGGTGAATTTAACGAACTGGCCAAGCAGGGGAGAGTATGGGCTAAGATCGTGGCTAATTTTAGTGGTAAATACGGACTGGTTGAGAAAATTTCCGGTTTGACGAACCAGTTTGTTAGGTTTCGGTTCAAAGGTAAGAAGTGCGATACGATCATCTCACCGGAGAATGTAATGTTTGAGATTGAGGATTAAATCTTTGTAACGCGAAAATTTCTTGATGCTTTATGAGATGAGTAGTCTCAAAATTATATTTTTGGAGGTTGAACTATTATGCAAAAAGAATGGTATAACTATTATCGCTATGTTGCTGGTGCAACGGGTGGAGGAATCGGAACTATTGTAGGCGTAGCTGTGGCTATCTGGGGCATTTATAAACTCGGTATGTACCACGGCGCTGACTGCGAAGTTGAGTATCTCGGCTACTTGTTCAATAAGCAACTTGGCGATGAACAATATGAACAGTGCAGAAAGGCAATCAATCGTCAAATAAACGAAGACTACGAGAAGGCAAAACAAAAATAAAGGCATTGAGCCGTGGAGAAATCTGCGGCTCTTATTTTTATTCACTCATAAATCAATTTGGAGGTTGAACATTATGGATGAAGTTAAATTTGCATGTGGTTCTGTACCTGTTAGGGTGGCAGCGAAAGTGTACGGGCGTGATTCTTCGTGGGTTCGTGCAGGCATCATCGCTGGTTGGTTGCCGATCGGTGAGGCGACGCGGAATGGTGTCAGGATCACGGATATCAAGCAGATGGACTCAAAGTATGGGAGGATCAGCTACTACATTTCCCCGAAGCTGCTGTATGAGCATACGGGGTATATGTGGGACGGCAAGAAGTAAGCGGTAAATAAAAAGGCCTCACATTCGTTGCTTGAGCGAGTGTGAGGTCTGATTTTTATGGTTTGGTGACACGAAAATTTCTTGGTGCTTTATGAGATGATTGGTCTCGAAATTATATTTTGGAGGTATGAACTATGAAAGACGAAACTAAAAGACTGATCGGACTGCTGTGGGCCAGCAAAGGGCATATGATTGTTGGCGGTGTGGTAGGCATTCCAGGAATTGCATTTGCAATGCGCGGAGCATACTGGGAAGGAGCACATGCTATGCTTGCTGGCTTGGGCAGAATTGATCCGGAGAAAACTAAGGAAATAGTTGCCGAAATGGAGTGTAAAGACTAACCCGACAACGGAGGCGTGGAGAAATCTGCGTCTCTTATTTATTTAACCAACGAGATACTGTGGATGGGGAAACTTGCAAGAGCGAAGCTATATCAATGCCCTTAACGCCGTTCTTGGCTAAGTCTCTAGCCAAAATTGATTTAGCAGTAGACACCCCTTGGGGAAGAACATACGTAGTGAAAATTTGTGTTCCTTCTTTAGTAATGATTTTCGTTTTCATCACACCGTTAGAAAAAACTGCTTTTGCAACTTTTGCCCCAGTTTTGTGGTTTGTTTTGAAGAAAACCTCAATGGCATCCCTTAAACTGGTTGGATTTATAACTCTTGCTAAACTAGAACCCATAATATCCTCCTATGTAACAGTTCTAATGGCGGCCAAGTGCATCGGATTACTGCTACCGGCCTTTACTGGCGTAAGTATACCATACCAAATCGTGAACAAACAATGATATGAAAGGTTAAAATTTTATGAAGTTGATTAAAAATAATATATTATGGGTTCGGCCGCCCTGATTTGCTTGACTATGGGCAGAGCACATGATATCCTTGATACATGACGAATAGGAGGTGCTTTTTATGGCACGGACGGTAAAATGCCCTGGCTGCGGTGCGGATCTTACGGTGAGAGATGACAACCGAGATTTCATGTTCTGCGAGTTTTGTGGAACTAAGGTTCGGCTCGATGACTATCAGGAGACGCATCGGTTTGTGGATGAAGCACGGATCCAAGAGTCCAAGGATGCGAAGGAACTTGAACTCAAGAAAATGGAGTTTGAGGAGCGGAAACGAAAGGAAGATCTGAAAAGTGCCTTTGCAATTATCAAGGTGTCATTAGGAATAACGCTTGGTGGACTGGGAATTTTAATGATAGGCGCAATTTTGGAAACACTTGGCGTTATTAAATGAACGATTTCTGCCCATTTTATTTTTCGCAATTTTTGGGATTTTTCGAGAAAACGTCAAAAAAGTGCCATTTTTGTGGCCAAAAACCCACTTTGTGGCCAAAAATTTATATAAAAATGGCCACAAAATTTAACGTAAATACGTTAAAAATACGCCGTTTGGCCAAAAACCCACTTTTTTCTTTAACTTACTTAAAAAAATGAAAAAATATATATAGTAATAGAGGATAAAAAACGGGTTTTTGGCCACAGCGAGTTTTTACTTGTAAATGCGCGCCCAAGGGTGTATCATAGAACCATAGTGTACGAACGTAACGCTTCCGATTCTACGAGGTGAAAACCATGAGCTACATGGATGAGCTGGCAAGAAAATGGCGCGAACACGACCGCTCTTTTGAAGGGCGAGATGTTCTTCCGAATGGCGATGAGGTTTGGACTTATACCACACTAGAACTTGGTCTTCCAGTATTATGGCTGAAACACCCGGATGGCTCATTTGAGTATCGAGTGATTCACACTCCAGGTTATGATCAGGATACCGGTGAGCATTGGTGCTGGGAATGCCACAAGATGCTTGCACATTGCGGCGACATCTGGAAATGCAATCAATGCGGTAATGAGATTGAAAATCAAGATATTGATATCCTCTCATCGCCGACAGAAGAAGCCAGTTATCCAGATGATAATCTTGAGCCTGAGTCGGAATGGTTAGATTGATATTTGCATTTTATGCCTCTGCGCGAAAAACGCAGGGGCTTTTTCTTTTGCTCTGAAAATTCCTAAAAATTCACATTTTTTCCTAAAAACTCACGCGAGAAAAACATCCCCTTTTATGGGGGAATAGAATGCGTCTCAGGATGCACTATTCCTCTTATTTTTGGAGGTTGTATCATGCTCGAAAACAAATTCAAGACAGGATTGATAAGGGAGCTGAAAGAACGCTTTCCTGGCTGCATGGTTGTCCATCTTGACCCAAACGAGATTCAGGGAATCCCCGATCTCTTGGTTCTCTACGGCACAACATGGGGTGCATTGGAGGGCAAGAAGTCAGCGAGTGCATCTCATCGTCCAAATCAGGACTATTACGTTCACCAGATGGACGAGATGAGTTTTGCGGCCTTTATCTATCCTGAAAACAAGGAGGAAGTTCTTAATGAACTGGCGAGATCATTCGAGGCTCACGGGGAAACATGCCCTCCTCGGAGCAAGTAACTACCATTGGTTGAACTATGACGCAGATAGATTGACCAATGCAGTTCTCAATTACCAGGCGAAGGAACGGGGAACACGGCTGCACGCATTTGCAGCAGAGTGCATTGATCTGAAGCAAAAACTGCCGAAGAACAAGAAAACCCTCAATACCTACGTGAACGATGCCATTGGTTTCCGCATGGATACCGAGCAGGTGCTGTATTACAGCGACAACTGCTATGGAACTGCGGATGCCATTTCGTTCAACGATGGGTTCCTTCGCATCCACGACTTAAAAACCGGAGCTGTTCCTGCACATATGGAGCAGCTCTATATTTATGCCGCTCTGTTCTGTCTGGAGTACGGATACCACCCGAAAGATATTCGGATGGAGCTCCGTATCTACCAGAACGATGAAGTTTGGGTCGAGAACCCCACTGAAGAGGAAATCAGCCCCGTCATCGCTAAAATCAAAGAGTTCGACCCGATCATCACTGATATTTTGTTAGGAGTGGCAGCATGAATCCGATTGAAAAAGACCTCCGTTCTTATTTTGGCATCACTTCCGAAAGCAATATCCTGGAGCACTATGGTACCAAGCGGCATTCTGGTCGCTATCCTTGGGGTTCCGGCGATAATCCGTATCAGCATTCCGGCGATTTCCTGTCTCGTGTGGAAGTTCTGAAGAAGAAAGGGCTGTCTGAGAAAGATATTCTGGAGAGCATTAATGACTCTCTTCCGAAAGAGTATCAGATGAGCCTGTCCGAATTCCGTGTGGCAAAGCGAACTGCCATTCATGAGCGGAAAACATCAGAATACGAGCAGATCCATAAGCTGAAAGACGAAGATCACCTTGGCTGGACTGAAATTGCCAACCAGCTTGGAATGAGCGAATCGAGCGTTCGATCCAAATATGCCGGAAATGCAGACAAAAAAGCGCAGCGTGCAAAAAACATCGCCGAAACTCTGAAAAAAGAAGTCGATAAAAAGGGAATGATCGATGTTTCGGAGGGCGCAAACTTTGCGTTGGGCGTAACTGATACTGAACTTCAGGATGCGGCATATACGTTAGAGGCCGAATACGGTTATAAGCGTTACGGCGTAGGCATTAAGCAACCGACAAACAATCGCCAGCAGACCAATATCATGGTGCTTGCGAAACCAGAGTTCGATCAGAAGTATGCCTACAATCATCAGGAACAGATCGATTCACTTGGCGATTATCATACAGATGATGGCGGCGAGACCTTCACGAAGCTTCAGCGCCCCTCTAGTCTGGATTCCAGTCGAGTTGCAATTCGTTATGGCGATGAAGGCGGTCTGGATAAAGACGGTGTCATGGAAATTCGCCGTGGTGTTCCTGACCTTGATCTCGGCAAGAGCCATTATGCGCAGGTTCGCATCCTTGTTGACGGCGACCATTATCTGAAGGGCATGGCAGTCTATTCTGATGATCTGCCGGATGGTGTGGACGTTATGTTCAACACCAATAAGCCTTCTGGCACGCCCAAGATGAAGGTCCTTAAAGAAGCAAAAGCGGATCCTGACAACCCGTTTGGCGCAGCTATCAAGGCCAACGGCCAGAGTATGTATATCGGTGATGACGGCAAAGAGCACCTCTCGCCGATCAACAAGCTGAAGGAGGAAGGCGACTGGGACACGATGTCTCGGAATGTCTCTTCTCAGTTCCTTTCCAAGCAGCCCAAGAAGCTGATTGAGAATCAGTTGAAGCTTACCGTTGCGGATTATCAGGCGCAGTATGACGAGATCATGCACTATGATAATCCTACGGTCAAAAAGAAGCTGCTCTACGATTTTGCTGATACCGTCGAAGGAACGTCCATGACCCTGAAAGCGTCTGCTTTCCCGGGCCAGTCCACGAAGGTTATCCTGCCAATCAATAAGATCAAGGAGACCGAGGCTTATTGCCCCACCTATGAGAATGGCACCAGGCTTGCACTGATCCGTTATCCCCATGCAGGTACCTTTGAGATTCCCATCGTGACTGTCAACAACAAGAATGTCAGCGGCAAGCGGAATCTCGGTGCAATTCAGGATGCAATCGGTATCAATGCAAAGGTTGCAGAGCGGCTGTCTGGTGCTGATTTCGATGGCGACACAGTCATGGCAATCCCGGTTACTGACAAAGTCAACATTAAGTCCACCCGTGCGCTGAAAGCATTGGAAGGATTTGATCCCAAGACCGCTTATGCAGTTCCTGAAGGCAATCCAAATAATGTCAGGTTGATGAAGAAAGAAGACAAGCAGCGCGAAATGGGCGTGATTTCCAACCTCATCACTGACATGACACTGCGTGGTGCCGACGAGGACGAGCTGGCACGTGCCGTTAAACACTCCATGGTCGTTATCGATGCTGAAAAACATAAGTTGGACTACAAGCGGTCTGAGCAGGAGAATGGCATTCCCGAGCTGAAGCAGAAGTGGCAGATTCGTGTGGATGAGGAAGGCGCTATACACTATGGTGGCGCATCCACGCTCCTGTCTCGCCGTAAGCAGACGGTTCGTGTACCCGAGCGCCGTGGTAGTATTCGAGTCGATAAGGAAACTGGTGAATACATCTACAAAGAAAGTGGACGTACCTTCGTTGACCCTAAGACGGGTAAGGAACGTAAGGCCGAGGACACGGTCAGTCTTATATCGGAGACCAAAGATGCGCGAACACTGTCTTCTGGTACTATTCAGGAGAACCTGTACGCGGACTTCTCTAACAAGTTGAAGGCTATGGCCAATCAGGCGCGCAAAGAGGCGGTAAATATGAAGGGACTTGAATACAGTCCTTCTGCCGCCAAGACCTATGCGCCTGAGGTTGCTTCTCTGAAAGAAAAGTATAACAACATGATCGCTAACAAGCCTAAAGAGCGCAAAGCAATGCTGATTGCGAACGCGAATATTAAGGCGAAGATTCAGGAACAGGGGCTTGATCCCAACATTTCGGAAGATAAGAAGGTAATCAAGAAGATCTCTTCTGTCGAGATGCAGCGTGCTCGCGATTCTGTTGGTGCAAGCGGACGCAAGTCCAAGGTTACCTTCACGGACAGAGAATGGGAAGCTGTTCAGGCTGGCGCAATTTCCGACAATATGTTGACGAAGTTCCTTAATTCGTCTGATTCTGACGAAATTGTAAAGCGTGCAATGCCGAAAGCAACGGCTACGTTGTCTTCTGCCAAATTGGCAAAGGCAAAAGCAATGCTCAATCTTGGCGCGTCATATGATGAGGTTGCCAAGGCATGCGGTGTGCCTAAATCTACGATTTACAGCGCACTCGACAAGTAACAATCTATTAAGAAAGAGGCTTTGAATAATGGTTCGGTGCTTTCTCACCACTTTTGATAACCCGTACAGTCCGTACGATGAGTTCGAGAAATGGTATCAGTATGATATCGCACATGGCTACAACTCTTCCGGTTTGCTTATGAGGATCGCCGAGACCTCCTCTCAGTTCACGGACAATGAAAACGCCTATGAAATTGAGAAGGCAATCGACAAGATCGTTGCTGCCGACCCGATAAACATTTACAAGAAGCTCAAGATTACTGTGCCCGACGAGGACACGCTCGGCCAAACCGCGTAAACCATAGGGAGGGGGTCTCAAAATCGACACCCCCTCTCAAATCGCGCCGGTCTGTGATATTTCCCCGGAGGGAAAATTGATATTTGGGCTTTAAGGCTCCGACAGCGAAAGCTGCCGATTATATTTGTGTAAACTCTCGATGCCTGTATCCACAGCAGGTGTTAAGATTTACAGTCATATGGACAATTGCCGAGGTTCTGGGGTGTAGACCGGGGCTTCGGCAGTTTTTGCAAGGGCTCATGGGATTAGTATCCTCCTATATATTTGGGTTCAGGGCTTTCACGATGTTCAACCTCCATTGGGCATGATCTGCTTTTTCTTCTCCTTTCAAATGAGACAGGCTTAATTGGTACTACTGCGACTCCCATGAACCCTTGCAAAAGCAAAATAAGAATGTGAAACGAGGTTATTGCAATGAAACCTAAGAAGTCTGCTCCGGGCGAAATGTCGGCTGCAACTTCGCGGCCTGCAAGAACCCCGGAAGCACAAGAAAACTATATGATCAACCTGGCGATGAAGCTGGTTGAGAAACGACTGCTGGAAGGTACGGCATCCAGCGCTGAGACGACCCATTTTCTGAAGCTGGCGACCTCTAAGAACGAGTTGGAGAAAACAAAGCTGGAAGAGGAAAACAAGCTGCTGCGGGCAAAGACTGAGACACTCCAGAATGCAAAGCACTCCGAGGAGATGTACGAGAAGGCCATTGCTGCCATGAAGAAATACAACGGCTTGGGAGAGGATGACGAGTATGACATTAATTGACGTTGCATTTGCCCTGAGCATGGTTGTGATGATTATTTTCGTACCACTATTCTTTGCCGAGTGGATCGAGAAGCACACCCAGAGTTATGCGCTTGAGATATTTGCGCATTTCGGAATGCCTGCGCTACTGTGGTGTGTAATGTTGGTGCTATATGAATTGCTGCGTAAGAATGGGGTAGTTGGGTGAAATGTCAGTAACGAATATCCAGATGCTATTGGCTGTACTGTGGTTATGCAGTTTTGCAATCTTCATGGTGGCCGTATACTTGGGGGAGCATCCGGAAAATGCTGTAAGTACGACCATGCTGTATGTTCTCGGGGTACTGTCTGGGGTTATCGCACTCTGCGAGATACTGGAGTTGTTTGCATGAAAAGCTACACGGAACTTTGCACCCTGCCGACATACGAGGAGAGGCTGGAGTATTTACAGCTGCACGGGGAAGTGGGGAGAGATACCTTTGGGTTTGACCGATGGCTGAACCAGGACTTCTACCAATCGAGAGAGTGGCGGCAGTTCAGGGACAGGATCATTGCCCGGGACATGGGATGTGATCTGGGATGCAAAGACCACCCGATCATAGACTGGGTGCTGCGGGACGGAAAGCCGATTCGACCGAAGATCTCCATCCACCACATAAACCCCATAACAAAAAATGACATTCTCCAGCACAGCGAAAAGCTGCTTGATCCGGAGAACGCCATTTGTGTTTCGGCGGCAACGCACAAGGTGATCCATTATGGAACGGGAAAGGGCCCGAAGCTGCCGGACGGAGAAAGACGACCGGGCGACACCTGCCCATGGATAAAAACATGAATAAGTTACAAGAAGAAACTGACAATGGCTAAGGCGACAAAAAGCAAAACGACACCGACTTGGATGTACATTCCGTGATCGCCGAGAAAATCAAGAGTTCTTTCGAGAATATGCTTGGCTCTATCGATAAATTCGGTGACCGAAAATTCTGGAATATGGCGATTTACTATTTCTGCATAGGTGCGAAGTTCTTCGTTATCATCGTCTGAATCCGTTTGACGACTGCTTGGCTCATCAGATGAAGAATCATCGGGCTTGAATTGTGATCCGCAATAAGGACACTCGAGAAATGCACCGTGGTCATCCATTTTTACAGGAGCACCGCAGTTTGGACAGGTGTAAGACTGCATATATTGCCTCCGAAGTATAAGAAATACCGTTTGAGATAAGTATATCAATCCATATGTTGTATGTAAAGAAGAAAGTCTGATATCCAGTGGAGGAAATGAGTATGTACCAGAAAAAAGCATTTAATCGGCGAGAGCAGGACTATGCCATGGGGCTGCGGCGGAAGCTGGAAGAGGCGGAGGCGATGCTCCAGCACCTTGCACCGAGCCGCGCGAGAAGCCTGGCACTGACCAAGCTGGACGAGGCACTGCTCTGGGCGAACGTGGGTATTGCGGAAGCAGGGCTCCAGCAGGGCTATACGGCTGTACCGCGGAACAGAGGCTTCGACTTTGATGATGCTTTGGCCACGAATGTGGATGGGCAGCAGGTGCGGGCAACACGGGCCAGGGATATCACGTTTGATGGCATGAAGATTGTCCCGCGGAGGGATGAGAATCAGGCTGTGACCGCACAAAACGCTGCTCCGAGTGCTGAGGGAGACCTCGTTTTGCTGAAGCCTGGCCAAGTGGCGATTGATGCAGGGAGACTGGCCAAGCTGGTCGAGGAGAGTGCACAGAAAGAAGCGGCCATGGGTAAGGACGGTGCGTCCCACCATCTGGCCGAACTGGAACTGCTGGCGAGGGCTCAGAAGGACTGGTACTACGCCATGATGAGCTACATTATGGGCGACGACAGCGATGCCGAGGAGGAATCAAAATGAATTCGATCCTGACGAGCGTGAAGAAGCTGCTGGGCATTGCCGAGGAGTGCACCGACTTTGATGCGGACATCATCATGTACATCAACATGGCGCTGTTTGCACTGGTGCAGATGGGTGTGGGGCCCGGCGAGGGGTACGCCATTTCCGGGAAAGAAAACGAATGGACGGAGTTCGTTGCCGACCCGGTGAAGGTGGAAGCGGTGAAGGCTTACGTGGCCGTGAAGGTACGGCTGCTGGGCTTTGACCCGCCCCAGAGCAGCACAACCATGGAAGCACTGAAGAATACCGCCTCCGAGATGGAATGGCGGCTGAACGTGGAGCATGACAACACATGGGACGGACAGTAGCAGCGCGATGGGTGGAGCACTGGATGGAAACACCGGAGAAAAAGGACTGGTTTGGGCGGGTAACGCAGGATATCTGCAACGGATGTGCCCGACAGGGAACCAGTGAATGCCCGGAGGATATCCGATGCTTTTACACCCTGGACAAGCCCTTTTACCGGCCCAAAGCATGAACGAGTGAAACGGAGCAAGACGAGGAACCAAAATGGCATTATCGAACACGGCCACGCCGATCTACTACGGCCGTTTTCGGGAGGCCGTGATGCGTGGCGAAATACCCGTATGCCGGGAAATTGCCATGGAGATGGAGCGGATCGACGACCTGATCGCCAACCCGGGCATCTACTATGACGACAAAGCAGTGAACGGCTTTATCTCCTTTTGCGAGGATGAACTGACCCTGACCGACGGCACCGACGTGAAGCTGCTGGACAGTTTCAAGTTATGGGCCGAAGAGATCTTTGGGTGGTACTACTTTGTAGAGCGAAGCGTCTTTGTGCCGAACGAGCGCAGAGGCGGTGGACACTACGAGACCCGGCGGCTGAAAAAGCGGCTGGTGACAAAGCAATACCTCATCATTACCCGATCGGCCGCGAAGACCATGTATCTGGAGTTTTTGCAGGCGTACTTCCTGACGGCGTACACCACCACGACCCAGCAGCTGACCACCGCTCCGACCATGAAACAGGCCGAGGAGGTGCTGGCACCTTTCCGCACCGCATTGGCGCGGGCAAAGGGGCCGGTGTTCCAGTTTATGACCGAGGGCAGCCTGCAAAACACCACCGGCTCCAAGGCAGACCGAGTGAAGATGGCTTCCACCAAGAAGGGCATTGAGAACTTTTTGACCAACAGCCTGCTGGAAGTGCGCCCGATGACCATTGAGAAGCTGCAAGGACGGCGCGACACTGTGGCGACCGTGGACGAGTGGCTCTCCTGCGACATCCGGGAAGACCCAATTGGTGCCATTGAGCAGGGCGCGGCCAAGAACGAGAATTATCTCATCGTGGCGGCTTCCTCCGAGGGCACCGTGCGCAACGGCTGCGGCGACGACATCAAAATGGAGTTGATGAGCATCCTGAAAGGGGAGTACGTCAACCCACATGTGTCCATCTGGTACTACAAGCTGGACTCCATTGAGGAAGTGGGCCAGCCGGAGATGTGGCTGAAGGCCAACCCGAACCTGGGCAAGACCGTGAGCTACGAGACCTACCAGTTGGACGTTGAGCGTGCGGAGAAATCCCCCAGCGCCCGAAACGATATTCTGGCCAAGCGCTTCAACCTGCCTATGGAGGGCTACACCTATTTCTTCCCCTACGAGGAGACCCTGTGCCACAGGAAGAGAAGCTTCTGGCAGATGCCCTGTGCCATGGGCGCGGACCTTTCCATGGGCGACGACTTTTGCGCCTTTACCTTCCTGTTTCCGCTGTCCAACGGATATTTTGGGGTCAAGACGAGGGACTACATCACATCCTACACCCTCAGCCAGCTTCCGGCTTCGAGACGGCAGCAGTATGAGGAATTCATGCGGGAAGGGACCCTGTTCGTGTTTGACGGCACGGTCCTGGACATGATGCAGGTGTACGATGACCTGGACAACTTTATCATGGAGAACGAGTACGACGTACGGGCGTTTGGCTACGACCCCTACAACGCACAGGAGTTCGTGAAGCGCTGGGGCGATGAAAACAGCACCTTTGGCGTTGTGAAAGTGATCCAGGGTGCAAAGACCGAAAGCGTGCCGCTGGGTGAGCTGAAAAAGCTGAGCGAACAGCGGAAGCTGCTGTTTGACGAACAGCTGATGCAATTTGCCATGGGCAACTGCATTACGCTGGTGGACACCAACGGCAACCGGAAGCTCTACAAACAGCGGCAGGATCAGAAGATCGATGCCGTGGCTGCCATGATGGATGCTTACGTGGCATGGAAACAGAACCGGGATGCGTTTGAGTGATCAGGTCGAAGTCTTTTTTCGATTTGGTCGATCATATGGGTCTACGATCGTATATTCGGTTCCAATATCGATCCCAAGGGCATTAGCTTCCTCCCGTTTGGCTGCTGATGCTCTTTGATTTTCAGGAAGCCTGCGTTTGTTGAGATTGTAATGAACTAATCTCTGGGCGGCCTCTTCGGAATCAATCGGAATCAACTCCGAAGATGTGCCTTCAGTTACTGTCTCGCAGGAAGCCTCGGCTGGGAGTTCATCAGAAGAATCAGCTCCTTGAACAGGGCCGGATAAGAGTTCGTTTTTATTGTTCAACCACCACAGAATCCCTTTTCCAGCAAGCCATCCGGCAAAAAGTGCCGCGGCAGTAGCTTTAGGATGTCTTTTGAAGAAAGATTTTCTAGGTTCATCATTTTCATCGAAATAATCAAGACCGAGCTCAAGTCCGTCCATATTACATTTTGGGCACTTTATGGATGAAACTTTCTTTTTCGGAACCGAAATTTCATGTCCGCAGTTGGGGCAGATAACTGTATCCATAAGAACTCCTCTTTGTCGAAAATGTTCGATAAGAAGAGTATAGCACGACCGATAGGTGTTGTAAATCGCAGGAAGGAGCGAAAAATGAACGATTATTGGAACTATCTGGCGCATGGCGACCTGGGAAAAGAGCGAAAGGGGCACAAATACTATGCCCGTGTTGCTGTTGGACGTAACAAATTGGGATTTACCCAGTATCGTTATTTCTACGATGCGCGAGAATATGGCGCGTACATGACTCGGCAGAAAAACAACCGGTATTCGCCTAAATTCGAGGGCAAAAAGAACACGACGTACTTTGTAACCGGAAAAGGAACATCGATGGTGGATGGTGGCACTGCTAACAAAGATATTCAGCGTGCAAAAGGACTTGGTGTCTATACCACTCACTATCTCTCTAACGAAAAAAGAACTCCGACCGGAGCCACCGCCACGAGCGAAGCCAAAACCGTGAAAGATCATCCGAATCTGCGGAAAGCGAAGCAACACATCAAGACCGCTGTCGAAAAAGGCAAGAAGTTTGTGTCGGGGTTGGTTACTCACAACACTAAAATCACAATGCTGCGAGATATGGATGGAAAGAGTACCAGGAAGTACGTTTCCGGAAAAAAGAAGGGCAAGAGCTTCATATCGAGCCTGTTCGGTGATAATCCTAAAATCACGATGCTGAAGGACATGGACGGAAAGAGCGTTAAGAAGTACATTGCCGGAAAGAAATGAGGTGATGAGACAAACATGCAGGTATACAAGGACGAGCTATACCACTGGGGCATCAAGGGCATGAAGTGGGGCGTGCGGCGGTACCAGAACAAGGATGGTACCCTGACGGCCGCAGGCAGGAAACACTATGCCGGGGACGGGAACGCCGGTGAGGATGCGCAGAAGCCCAAGACAGAGTATGCACCCAAGCGAACTGGGAAAAATGCGGAGGACTACTCCGACGAGGAGCTGCGGGCCCGGATCAACCGGCTGCAAATGGAAAGGCAGTACCGGGATCTTCAGGGGCAGACCAATATCCGGGCGGACGACCCCAACAAGGAACTGAAAGCCGAGAAAGAGCGGCTCCAGCTCCAGAAGGACGTGAAACAGCTGCGGAAGGACGTATACAGCGGGCAGAGCTTTGTGAAGACCGTAATGACGAATGCTTCCCAGCAGTTTTTGACCAAGGCCGCTTCCGGTGCTATGAGCTACGCAGCAAAACAGTTCATCACGAAGGAACTCAAGAACCCTGATCTGGCGAACGCCATTGTGAGCGGAAGCGCTGGCGGAAACCAGCAGAAGAAAGACGACGACAAGAAAGACAGTTAAGGTCTGGAGGAAATCAAAATGGCATCACAAACCTTTGGCTCCAGACTGAGACACGCCTGGAATGCGTTTTTGAACCGGGATCCCCCCGGAAGAAGCGGCGCAGGATACAGCTACCGGCCTGACCGGGTAAGGCTGAACCGAAGCAATGACCGGACGATCATGACGGCCATCAACACCCGCATTGCGATGGACGCTGCGGCAATTACCATCAATCATGTAAGGCTCGATGAAAACGGACGCTACGACGAAACCGTTGATTCGGGCCTTAATTCTTGCCTGAACCTTTCCGGCAACAAGGACCAGACGGGCCGGGCACTGCGATATGACATGTTCCTTTCCATGCTGGACGAGGGATGCATTGCGCTGGTGCCCATTGACGTGGACTACGACGGAAAGACCGGTAAGACCCGGATCGAATCCATGCGGGTGGGAAAGGTGCTGGAATGGTACCCGGACGACGTGCGGCTGGAAGTGTACAACGACCGGACCGGACGGAAAGAGGAGATCACCCTGCCGAAGACACAGGTGGCCCTGGTGGAGAACCCGTTCTATGCCGTGATGAACGAACCCAACGGTACGGTGCAGCGCCTGATCCGGAAGCTGAACCTAATGGACGTGATCGACGAGCAGGTGGGCAGCGGCAAGCTCGACCTGATCATCCAGCTGCCCTACGTTGTGAAGGGCGATACCCGGAAGAAACAGGCCGAAGAACGGCGGGCACAGATCGAACAGCAGCTCGCCGGTTCCAAATACGGCATTGCCTACACCGATGGCACGGAGCATATCACGCAGCTGAACCGCAGCCTCGAAAACAACCTTCTGAAGACCGTGGAATACCTGACCAACATGGCATACAGCCAGTTGGGTATCACCCCGGAGATCATGAACGGTACTGCTTCCGATGCTGTGATGACCAACTACGAGAACCGCACCATCGAACCCATTGTGGCGGCTGCCGTGGACGAGATCCGGCGGAAGTTCCTGACCGAGGACGACCGGGCGAACCGGGAATCTGTGATGTACTTCCGTGACCCGTTCAAGCTGACCCCTGTTTCCGCCGTTGCCGAAATGGCCGACAAGTTTACCCGCAACGAGATCATGACCTCCAACGAGTTCCGGCAGGCCATTGGCATGAAACCCAGCAAGGATCCCAAGGCAGATGAACTGCGGAATGCAAACATCAGCCAGAGCAGTGAGGAAATTGCGGCGCAGAACAAAACGATCACGGCAGGGCGGGATGCCGTAGAGAGGAGTATTGCAAATCAAAATGGTTAATTTTGACTACGATTGCAGCGGCTGGGCGACGAAAGCGAACGTCCGGTGCTATGACGGGCTGGTGATCGCGCAGGATGCCTTTAAGGAGTGCAGCGGCAAGGTTGTGCCCATGGTGTACAACCACGATCACTCCAACGTGGACAATGTGATCGGCCACTGCCTGCTGGAGAACCGGCCCGGCGGTGTGTACTGCTATGCCAAATTCAACGACACCGACACCGGCAAGACCGCAAGACAGTGCGTGGAGAGCGGCGACCTGAGCGCCTTTTCCATTTTTGCCAACGGCCTGAAGAAGGTGGGCAGCACCGTGAAGCACGGCTTTATCCGGGAAGTGAGCCTGGTGCTGGCCGGATGCAACCCGGGTGCCCTGATCGACGAGGTGGTAAAGCACAGCGCCGATGAGGACTACGAGGGCGGCGAGGCCTTTATCTATAACGAGGACGGCCTGAGCCTGACCCACGGCATGGACCCCGAGGGCAACCCGCTGGAAGACCTTACACACAGTGCGGACAGCGGCGATGCCGTGACCGACGATAAAGCAACACAGGAGGAAGCCAAAATGGCGGACGAAAAGAACGAAGGCAAGCCGCTCGAACAGGTCTACAACAGCATGACCGACGAGCAGAAAGAGTGCTGCCACGCTCTGGTGGGCCTGGCCCTGGAAGAGAAGGAAGGCGGCAACAACGATGACGGTGAGGAGGACGATACCGTGAAGCAGAATGTTTTCGACAAGGATACCAACGCAACTGTGCTGAAGCACAGCATCGAAGAGATCAACAACGTGGTCAAGACCGCAAAGAGCCACGGCACCATGAAGGCTGCCTTTGAGGATGCCGGCATGGACAGTGACGAGCTGGCCCACAGCATCGACAACATCGACTGGCTGTTCCCTGAGGATCACCTGCTGGACACCACGCCCCGCATCATCGACAAGCCCGACGACTGGGTGAGCGTGGTCATGGGCGCTGTGCACCACATTCCTTTCAGCCGGTTCAAGAGCATGTTTGCCGACCTGACCGAGGAGGATGCCCGCGCCAAGGGTTACTTCAAGGGCAACTTCAAGAAGGAAGAGGTCTTTGGCCTGCTGCGCCGCTCTACCAGCCCCACCACCGTGTACAAGAAGCAGAAGCTGGACCGCGACGACGTGATCGACATTACCAGCTTTGACGTTGTGGCATGGCTGAAGCAGGAGATGCGCCTGAAGCTGAACCGTGAGCTGGCTCTGGCTTACCTGCTGGGCGACGGCCGTCTGGCTGCCTCCGAGGACAAGATCGACGAGAACTGCATCCGCCCTGTGTTCAACGACAGCGACCTGTTTACCATCAAGGTCCAGTGCAAGACCACCGGCCTGACCACCGTGGAGGACAAGTACAAGGCCCTGATCAAGCAGATCCTGCGCAGCCGCAAGGAGTACCGCGGCTCCGGCACCCCCACCCTGTTCACCACCGAGGACGCTCTGACCGAGATGCTCCTGCTGGAGGACGGCATCGGCCACCCGCTGTACGCTGACGAGGCTGCTCTGGCCCGCAAGCTGCGTGTGAAGAACATTGTGACCATTCCCGAGATGGAGGGCCGCAAGGGTGCCAAGGGCGGTGACCTGGTCTGCCTGATCGTGAACCTGGCCGACTACACCGTGGGCGCAGACAAGGGTGGCGCTGTTTCCATGTTCGACGACTTCGACATCGACTTCAACGCCCAGAAGTACCTGATCGAAACCCGCTGCTCTGGTGCTCTGACCACCCCGTTCAGCGCCATGGCTGTTGAGTGGGCTGCTTAAAGAGAAAGGATAGAACTATGCTGAACACCATCTACGAGACCGGTTATGACCTGCACGTGGCAAACTACATTGCCTACCTGCACACCGACAAGAAGCTGTACGAGGACGAGGCCCACAAGGTTCAGGCCAAGAAGGCTGACGTGGAGAAGGCCTTTAAGCTGGGCCGTCTGATCGTGATGGCTGCCGACAAGACCTGCCTGCCTGTGGCCCTGATGGCTGCCGGTGTGGTTGTGACCGACGGCACCACCGCCACCACCTGCACCATGGCTGCGGACGAGGCCTGATCTTTTCAGGTTTCAAGGTTAGCCACAACAAATCAAAATGGAGTGAGAAGAGATGAGATACTGCGGGAAGCTGGGATTTGCAGATGAGGTGGAGGAGACCGCCCCCAGCGTATTTACCGAGAAGATGACGGAACGCACCTATTACGGGGACGTGCTGGAGTTTGGACGGCAGATGCAGGTGGGGGACAAGGTGAACCCCGACATCACGGTTGGAAACCAGTTGAGCGTTCTGGCGGACCCGTTTGCAAACGACCATCTCTACGATCTCCGGTATGCGGTGTTTATGGGACAGAAATGGCAGGTGACCGGCGTGAAGGTACAATACCCGCGTCTGATCCTGACTTTGGGAGGGCTCTGGAATGGAAGCACGGCTGAAGGTTGACACGCTCCTGCGCGAAGTGCTGAAGGAGAATGGAAAGTCGATCCACCTCTATTATCAGCCGAAAGCGGGATTCCAGCTCCAGTATCCCTGCATCGTGTACAGCGAAACCAGGATCCGGAACAACCATGCAAACAACAGGGTCTACATCCAGCATCCGTTCTACACGGTGACCGTGATGGACAAAGACCCTGACAGCAAGATCAAAGCGGCCGTAAGTGTGTTGCCAAAATGCACCTACGACCGCTCTTTTGTTTCGGACGGATTATACCACACCGTTTTTACGATCTACATCTAAGGAGGAACTATATGTCCAGATTAATTTGGGGCGCGGTCGGCGAAAAGTTTTACGAGATGGGCACCAAGCTGGGTGTCCTGTATCCCATGAACAACACCGGCACTTACGACAAGGGCGTGGCCTGGAATGGCCTGACCGCCGTGACCGAGAGCCCCTCCGGCGCTGAGGAGACCAAGCTCTACGCTGACGACATCAAGTATGCTTCTCTGCGCTCTGCCGAGGAGTACGGCTACACCATCGAAGCCTACACCTACCCCACCGAGTGGGAGCCCTGCGACGGTTCCGCACAGGTTGCAACGGGTGTTTCCATCGGCCAGCAGAAGCGCCAGGGCTTTGGTTTCAGCTGGGTGACCACCGTGGGCAACGACGTTGACGACGAGGTGGGCCAGAAGATCCACATTGCGTGGAACAGCACCGCTTCCCCCAGCGAGAAGAGCTATGCCACCATCAACGACAACCCCGATGCCATCACCTTCAGCTGGGAGTGCACCTCCTCCCCCGTGAACGTGACCGGCCACCGCCCCACCAGCCACATGGAGATCGACTGCTCCAAGCTGAAGCCTGCCACCGTGAAGGCCATTCAGGACAAGCTCTGGGGCACCGAGACTGCCGAGGCGACCCTGCCTTCCCCCGACGAGCTGATCAAGCTGATCACCGACAGCGAGGGCCAGGTGTAAGAAGCCAAGCATCAATGAACACGATAAAGGAGAAGAAAAATGCTGAAAAAGACGATGACCACCGTGGACTTTGGCGGTACGGAGCGAACAGAAGATTATTACTTCAATCTGACCCGTGCCGAGATCATGGAGATGGAGCTGACCACCGAGGGCGGCCTTGTGCAGATGATCAACCGCATCACTGCCGCCCAGAGCCAGCTGGAGCTTGCCAAGCTGTTCAAGCAGATCATCTGCAAGAGCTACGGTGTGTTGAGCCCGGATGGCCGGAAGTTCATCAAGAACGATGCGGTGCTGGCGGACTTTATGTCCACCCAGGCCTACAGCGACCTGTACTACAAGCTGGCCTCCAACGGCGAGGCAGCGGCTGCATTCTTTGAGGGCATCCTGCCGGAGGACATGAAGGAGGAGACCAAGAAGGCCGCCCCTGTGAACGCACAGCCCGGCCTGAAGGTGCTGGAAGCCCCCGTGAAGGGCACTGAGGAGCAGTAACATGCCCCTCTTATCGCTCCGTCCGCCAAAGGGCGGCGCGTCGTGGAGCTCCCCAAAGAGGCGAGCTCTGTTTAGAAGAACATTCAAAATGGAGCGTGCTCTGAGAAGGGCACCTCAATGAACACATACCAGGGAGAGAAAGCAAATGATGACGCTTACGATACCGGGACAACAGCAGTGGAATGAAAAGACAGAGGAATTTGTCTACACACCTGCCGTGGTCCTGAAGCTGGAACATTCACTGCTCTCCCTGGCTCATTGGGAAAGCAACTGGAACATCCCGTTCCTGAGCAATCTGGACAAGCTGACCGTGGAGCAGTGGCTGGACTACATCCGCTGCATGACGGTGACCAAGGGGGTAGACCCCGAAGTGTACGCCAGACTGACCCGGGAACAGTACCGTTCCATTAACGAATATATGGAAGCTCCCATGACCGCAACATGGTTCAGCGGGGAGCCGAGACCCAACGAACGAAAGACCGCAGGAAAGCCCCGGCCAAAACGACCGCCCCGGAAAAGCGGGACCGAGACCACGGCTGAGGTGCTGTACTGCCAGATGTTCAGCTTTGGCATTCCGAAAGAGTGCGAGAAGTGGCACTTGAACCGATTGTTGACCCTGATCCGGGTATGCCAGGAGAGCCAGGCACCGGCGAAGAAGATGAGCAAGGGCGACCGAATGGCTCAACAGCGGATGCTGAACGAGCAGAGAAAGGCCCGGCTGAAGACGAGAGGGTAAGATGCCAAAAGTAATTGTCTTTCGCCAGAAGGGCGACTGGAAGAAGAGCCGGAAATTTTTGAAGCGATGCTCGAACCTGAGCCTGGATGAGCTGCTGGACCGATACGGACAGGAGGGTGTGGAGGCCCTTGCGAAGGCGACCCCGAAGGACACGGGAAAGACGGCGGCAAGCTGGAGCTACACGGTGACCAAGGGAAAAGAGAGCATCGCCATTACATGGAGAAACTCCAACATCGTGGATGGTGTGCCCATTGCGGTGATCCTGCAATACGGACACGGCACACGAAACGGAGGATACGTAGAGGGCGTGGATTATATCAACCCTGCGATGCGGCCCATTTTTGAGCGGATCGCAGCACGGGCATGGGGCGAGGTGAGGACAGAATGAGCCAGGAAGTAGACAGCCGCGTTGTTGAAATGCGGTTTGACAACGCAAATTTTGAGAAAAATACCAAACAGACCATCTCGACCATTGACCGGCTGATGGAGAAGCTCCAGTTCAAGGGAGCGGAAAAGGGCTTTGAGAAGCTGGACGCAGCCGCGGAGAACGTGGACTTTGCCACCATGCAGACGAGCCTTGACCGGCTGGAATCCAAGTTCTCGAACCTGAACATCGTGGCCACCACGGCGCTGGTGAACATCACCAACAAATTTGTGGACGCGGGCGAGAAGCTGGTCAAGAGCCTGTCCATCGATCAGGTGGCCAGCGGCTGGGACAAGTACACCGAAAAGACCTCCAACGTTCAGACCATCATGAACGCCACGGGTAAGAGCATCGATCAGGTGAACGGCTACCTGAACAAGCTGATGTGGTACTCCGACGAGACCAGCTACAGCTTCAGCGAGATGACCAGCGCTCTTTCCCAGATGACGGCTGCGGGCGGCAACATCGACAAGATGATCCCCATGATCATGGGCATTGCCAACGCCACCGCAGACGCGGGCAAGACGGGCTTTGCGTTCCAGAGCACCATCCGGAACCTGACCCAGAGCTACAGCGCCGGACATTTGCAGCTTCAGGACTGGAAGAGCCTGAACCTGATGGGTACGGCCACCAAGGCCCTGAAGCAGGAGCTCATTGACACAGCGGTGGAGCTGGGCACCCTGAAAAAGGGTGAGGTGACTATTGGCACCTTTGAGAGCTCCCTTTCCAAAAAGTGGGCCAACACGAAGGTCATGGAAAAGACCTTTGAGAAGTACGCCTCCATGATGGAAGTGGCCTATGAGATGACCCAGAAGAACAAGGGCATGACCAGCTCCGAGGCCCTTGAGAAGCTGAGCGGCCAATACGGCGAGCTGGCAGAACGTGCGGCACTGGCGGCCCAGCAGGCAACCAGTTTTGGACAGGCCATTGATTCCACCAAGGACGCGGTCAGCTCAAAATGGATGGCCGTCTTCGAGACCTTCTTTGGCAACAAGGAAGAGGCCACCGACACATGGACAGAGCTTTCGGATCGGCTGTACGACATTTTCGTGCCCAGCATCGACGGGCTGAACGAACGGCTGAAGGATGGACTGAACAGCGGATGGGCACAGCTGCAAGGCAGGCTGGGGGATCAGGCGGATGCCTACAGCTACACCCTCCAGCAGGTGGCACTGGCCAGTGGTGCTGTGACCGAGGACCAGATCACCGAAGCGGGCAGTTTTACCAAGGCATTGCAGCAGAACGGCGTGAGTGCCCAGCTGCTGAAAGCAAGCCTTGACGAAGCACAGACCAGCGCTGAAAAGCTGCTGACCCTGAGCGACAAGGAGATGGCCGCAAAGGGTTATGACCGGGAGACCATCCAGCGGGATGCGGAAGCCTTTGCGAAGCTGAACACCGAGATTCAAAATGGAACCCTGGACCTGGACGAGTACGCCAAGAAGATCGGCGAGCTTTCCGGCAGAGAGCATCTGGTGCAGAGCTTCTGGAACATCATGGATGCCATTGGCAAAGTAGTGGCCCCTGTGAAGGAGGCGTTCAGTGAGATCTTCCCGCCCGCAGACGGAGAACACATTTACAGCTTTGCCGAACGGCTCGACCTGATGACCCAGAAGCTTATCATCACCGACCAGACCGCAGAGAAGATCAAGAAGACCTTCAAGGGCCTGTTCACGGTGCTGAAGGGCGTTACCACGATCCTGAGCAAGATCGGCGCTGTGGCAAAGGAAGCATTTTCGCTGCTGGCGAACGCTGCGAAGCCTGTGGCACAGGTGATGCTGAGCGTGGGAGCCGGGCTGGGGGATTTCCTTGAGACGATCTATAAAGTTGCCACCGGAAGCGGCACCCTGCGGGAGAAGCTGGGCGGCATCAGGACGGCACTGACGAAGCTCCTGAGCCCTGTGGATGCACTGGGCAGCATGCTGAAAAACACGAAGATCGCGCAGTACATCGACACCTTCCTGAAAAAGGGAGAGAAGAGCACCGGCCTGCTGGGTACCTTGTACTCCGTGGGCAGACGGGCCTTTGACGGACTGAGCGCCGTGATCCAGACCGCAGCAAGTGGAGGCATTGGCATCCTGGGTGCGCTGGGCATGGCGATCTCGACCCTGCTCTCCAAACTGGGGGGCCTTGGTGAGAACGCGGTGCAGGTGCTGGGGCTGACAAAGCCGAATCTGGAGGACTTCCAGCAGAACCTCATCGACATGCCGAAGAACCTGAGCAAATCCATGAGTGAGTTTGCTTCCAGCTTCCAGCGCAGCATGAACAAGATCAACGGCTCGGTGGGGGATGCCTTTGCCCCGGTGAAACAGTTCTTTACCGCTGTGAAAGAGGGCTTTGATGCCATCAGCGGGACGGACGTTTACCGGTTTATGAGCCTGATCGACGTGGGACTGCTGGCGTTCAGCATCGGGCAGATGGCAAAAGCCACCAAGAGCCTGAAAGCAATGCTGGAGACCCCGCTGACCGGAATGCTCAACTCCATCTCCGGCACCTTCAAGCAGCTGACCAGCGCGATCAAGACCTGGCAGAAGAACGAGAGCACCAAGACCCTGACCGGCATGGCCACCGCGATCCTGATCCTGGCCGGGGCCATGTACGTGATGAGCCGGATCAACCCCGACCAGTTCACGGAGATCGCTAGTACGGTCTTTGGCTTCGTGACCCTGCTGACGGTCTCGGCAAAGCTGCTGGAGCCTACCACCAAGCGGTTCACGAAAGCATTTGACAGCCTGAAAGCCAGCGCCCTGAACGCGGCGACCCTGTGGGGCACTGCTGCGGCGCTGATCGGACTGGGTATTGCCATTGGCTCCATTACCAAGGGGCTTTCCCGGATCATGGAAGTCATGCAGAAAGGCCACATTGCAGCAAATGTCTCAGCGCTGGTCGTTGTGACCGCGTCCATCGTTGCCATGATGCTGGCGATGCGTCAGCTCTCTCTGGCGCTGGTGGTGGGCGAGAAGGCCATGAACCACAAAGTGATCCTTTCGACGGCGGTGGAGCTGGTGGCGCTGAGCGGTGCCATCAAGGTGCTTTCCACCGCCCTGAAGCCCCTGAGCGAGATCAAGTTCACCAGTCTGGTAAAAGCCGGTATGGCGGTGGTTTCGCTGGGCGGACTGCTGACCACCATGACCACGGCTCTGGCTGCGGTGAACAAGGTGATCGGCCCGACCGGATTTCAAAATGGAGCCGCGATCGCAGCCATGGCTGGCGGCATCTGGATCGCAGCACAGGCGGTGAGCAGTCTGGCGAACATTCAGCTTGTCCGGCTGGATGCGGCCATGACCAGCATCAAGACCCTGATGCTCCTGATGACCACCATGTCGGCTTTTTCGTCCAAGACGAAGTTCGGCTCCGGCGCGGCCGTCCTTGTGATGTCTACCTCCCTTGTTGTACTGGCAGGAGCCGTGGGGCTGTTTGCCGTTATGGGGGATGCGGCCATCGACGGATTGATCAAGGTTGCGGCTGGATTGACGGCGCTGACGATCGCATCCAGCATGTCCACCGGTGGCGTGAGTTCCGGCGCAGGAATCCTGCTGACGGCAAGTGCACTGTATGTGCTGGCTGCGGCGGTAGAGAAATTTGCGGCGTTGGGCTGGGTCGATTTAGCCAAGGGTGTAATTGCTGCTCTTTCCGGTCTCGGAGGGTTGACAACTGCACTGATCGCCTTCACAAAATTCGGCGTTGCTTCCGCACTGGATGGCCTGGGCTCCGCTATGCTCAAGATGAGCGCGGCGCTGCTGATCCTGGCCCCTGCCATTAAACTGCTGGGCGATGCCGACCCGAAAACTGTCGGGCAGGCGTTACAGGTATTTCTGGACGGAATGCTCATCACCATGCTGGGTGGTGCTCTTCTGACAGCAATGCCTCAGCTGGCGGTTGGATTGGAACTGCTGGCAAAAGCATTCTGGAACTTCGCAAAGTCGCTGGGTGTGATCGCGCTGGCGACTGCGGCGATGGGGGTTCTTTCCATGTTTGCAGGACCGATCTGTCAAGCCATTATCAACGCTGCACCGGACATTCAGGAAGCACTGACCACCGTGGTGACGATGCTCTGCGAGGTGATCAAGAACTGCGCCGGGCCTATTGTCGAGGCATTTGACGCGCTGGTCCGTGCCGTGATCCCGGAGTGCTGGCAGCTGGCGAAAGACGGCCTGAGTTTCCTTGGCGTTCCGGAAACATGGAGCGAACTGTTCAGCGGCATCGGAAATGCCATGAAGGATGCGGCACTGGGCATCTTTGACTGGTTCGGCGAGATCTTTGAGGACGACCGGCCGGTTGGCATGGCGATCAACGGCATCAAATCGCTGGGCGGAAAGATCGTTGAAGCGTTCAAATCGTTCTTTGGTATTGCTTCACCTTCCAAGGTGATGGCCGAGAACGGCGAATATGTCATGCTGGGCGTTGTGGAAGGCCTGCAAAACCAGAGCATTCTGGAGCGGGCAAAAGCGGCCATGCACAGCGCTGCCGCCGCCATCCGGAATGTCTTCACCGCCTTCTGGGGCATCCATTCGCCCAGTGACGTTGCAGCCAGCGATGCGGAGAACATCCTTGAGGGCGCGATCCTGGGCATTGGCGACAAGACGAAACAGGACGAGCTGCGGAACAGTTCTTACAATGCGGCATCTGCTATCAAAGAAGGCATGGCTAAGGCTCTGGATGAGGCCACGGCTCTTGTGCAGACTAAGATGACCGGACTCTATGCGGCCTACAAGGGCGAGACGCTCCATCTGGGCAACCCCGTTTATCAGCATGGACTGAAGGGCGCACAGAATGCAGCAAAGCAGGCGGCGCAGGATACTGTACCGATCCCCTCCAACAGCGGCATCAAGAAGCCCGGTAACAAGACCCCCTCCACTGTGGAGGAGATCAAGAATGCTGTGGACAGCACATGGGGCAAGTTGAACCCCTTCGGCGCGCTGACCGACTACTACCAGAACGCCGTGGATGATGCACTGGACGGAGCGGGCGGAGGCACCACCAAGTCCAAAGCCTCCAAGGCCGGCAAGTCACTGGCAGACACGCTGGCAAGTGCATTCTCCGACAAACTGAAGGCCAACAAGACCGAGATGTCCAACGCCACCGGCGAATACGCGCTGTGGGAAGTGACAGGCGGCGACACGGCCACGGTGGAAGAGCTTATCACCAAAAAGACCGAGAGTCTGACAAGGGAAATCGAGCTCCAGACCAAACGGGTGAGCATTGCGAAAGAGCAGTACGACACCCTGCTGGCCAAGGTGGGTGCAAACAACAGCAAGACCAAGGACGCTTACGGCACCATGCTGAGCGAACAGAAGACCCTTGCGGAGCTTCAGAGAAGCAAGCAGGACAGCATCCTGAAGGTCATTCAGGAGCGGTACGAGACCGATGCCAAGACTGCGGAGGACGAATACGAGCTTTGGAGCGCCCTGTACGAGGACAGCGCCGAGGTGACCGAGAAGTCCAACAAGAAGATCGACTACATCAACCGGAAGATCAAGAACCAGGCGGAGATCCTGCTGGCCACCGAGAAGGACTATATCGCCATCAAAAACGAGTTCGGCGAGGCAAGCCAGAAGACCCAGGCGGCCTACCAGCAGTATCTGGAGGCACAGACCGAACAGCAGAAGCTCATCAACGAGCTGAATCAGGCCCAGCTGGATGCCTACGACAGCAAGGTCTCCTACCTGGAAAAGCAGGAGAAGCTGGTGACCAACCGGCAGAACATGCTGGCCAAGCTCTACGGAGACGGGGACCTTGCGGGCCGGGAGGATGCTTACAAGGCTGCGGTGGAACAATACGGAGCCGACAGCGCCCAGGCACGGAAAGCCGCCACCCAGGGCACCATGACCGCCATCATTGGCGTGGGCACGGCACTGGACAGCATGAGCTACAGCCTGAAGAAGGTGACGAACAAGCAGCTGAAGTACGACGAGGCTGTGAAGAAGTTTGGCAAGAACAGCGAGACCGCACTGGATGCACTGGCAGACCTGCAAAGCGAACAGTACAACTTTGTGGGCTTTGCGGAAAATCTGGCGGATGCCTTTGAGCTGGACGACTCCGGCAAGCGGATGATGATGCAGCTGGGCTACTCCATCTCGAAGAACTGGCGGCCCATTCAGGAGGGCTTCAACAGCGTCTGGGCACAGGTGCAGAAGAGCGCCCCGGAAATGGCCTCGAAGCTCAGCAGAGCCTTTGGGGTGGCCACCCAGGACGGCGTGACCGAAGTGATCACCGACCTCTTTGGCACCATTACCGCCCTTGTAAGCGGTGACTGGGGCGGGGCAGTGACCGGCGGCATTACTACCGTGCTGGACTTTATGGGCAGCGAATTTGGCCAGACAATGATGAATCTGGGCAAGACCATGCTGACCTTCAACAAACTGGCCCAGGGCGGCGGTACCCTGAAGGTGATGGGACAGGTGGTCAAGGTGACCGGTGCGACCAAGAACCTTGGCAGCATCCTGGGCAACATGAGCGGCCTGCTGGGCTCTGCCACGGGCGGCACGGGACTGCTGGGAGAAGCACTGGGCGGCCTTGGCAGCATCGGCGAGATGATCACTGGCTCCGGTGGCTTACTGGGCGGTCTGGGAGAACTGGGCGGCACTCTGGTGAGCGTGCTAGGCTCCATTGGCCCCGAAGGCTGGCTCATTGGCGCGGCCATTGCAGGCGGCGGACTGCTGATCGCCAACTGGGACAAGATCGGTGATTTCTTCAGCGGGTTCTTTGACTGGCTGGGAAATGCCTTCTCGCACCTGTGGGACTGGATCAGCAACGGCTTCAAGGGCCTGGTGGACGTGGGCGGAAACCTGGTCTCCGGCCTGTGGCAGGGCATTACCGGTGCGGCGGGTGCGGTGTGGAACGACATCTGCGACTTCGGCAGCAGCATCGTGAATGGATTCTGCGACTTCTTTGGAATCCATTCCCCCAGCCGCGTGATGGCGGGCATCGGCGAATACCTGAGCCTTGGTTTAGCGCAGGGCATCACCGACGAGACCGGTTCTGTGGTGCAGGGCGTACAGGACGTGAGCGACACTGCCCTTTCCACCATGATGGATCTGGCCCAGCGAGTGGGTGACATTGCCAGCGACGACTTCGAGTATGAACCCAGCATCCAGCCCGTAGTGGACATGAGCGACGTTCAAAATGGAGTGGACTGGCTGAACGACACCCTGTTCCAGAACGGCACGGTCGCCCTGAATGCAGAGCGCACCGCAGGCCTTGCCGCCAACGTGGTGCGCAAAGCCGAGGTGACCAAGGCCCAGCAGGAAGAGGCGAACAAGGCTGACCAGAAGGCAAACCCCAACGCCGACATCGTTTCGAGCGTGGAGGCACTGGGCGAGCACATCGACAGCATTGCCCGGGCCGTGGCCAACATGAAGGTCCAGATGAACGGCCGGAAACTGGTGGGCGAGATCATCAACGACGTGGACGAGGGGCTGGGGAAGATCAACCGGAGGAACAACCGATGATGGGACGGAGCGCAACTGACCCGGCGCTTTCCTCACAGATCCCCACATTTGCGGGGCTTATTTTTAAGGTATACGACAATGCAGGGGCTTCCCGGGAATACAGCACGAGAGACTTCAACCTGATCCCCCTGAACCCCCTGCATGTCAATGCCTTTGAGGAAAAATACGAGACGATGGATTTTCCTTCCTACCACGGCACGCCGGAAAAGGCTCCGCTGGGAAAGAGGGTGTTCCAGAACTCGACCGGGAGCTGGGACTTTTATTATGTGGCGGACGGCGTACCACATTCCAGCTGGGATGACTACGGACGGCACGCCATGGACGATGTGCGGGAGCGATGCGGCATCCCCGACAAGACCGAACAGAGCATTCAGCTTTATCCCGACTGGTCGAGCCGGGAAGGTGACTGGACAAGCACCTATTTCCGGCTGATGCGGATCATTCAGGGAAGAGAATGCGAGGTGCGGATGGAGCTGGGCGGAACCGTGCTCTCCACCGCGCAGACGAGAAGCTACAAAGGGCGCTGCTGGATCAGCAACGTCAAGAACGGCAACGACGGACGGGTGACGCTGACCATCTCCTATGACTTCCAGCCGCCTGCCGACATGCTGAGTTAAGGAGGAGCCATGTACCATTCCATCACCATTGGTGACAAGAACACCTGGGATGACTGGAAGATGATCCCGGTCTCCCGGCCTGTGGTGGCTCCCCCGGTGGAGAAAGTCCTTTCCGTGGACGTACCCGGACGAGACGGAACCACCTACCTTTCCAAGAGCCTGACGGGTTATCCGGTATTCAAGGCCCGGGAGGGAAGCTGGGAGTTTTATCTGGACACGGACGAGTGGCGGGGACAGAACCTTTCGACCCCTGTGGGAACCGGAGCGCTGGAGTATCTTTCCAGAGCGCTGGCGAAGAGCAACTCGATCCCGGCACAGACCAGGGTGCGGCTGGAGGATGACCCGGCGTTCTTTTATCTGGGGCGTGTCTGGGTGAACGGGGGCATCAAGCAGAAGAACGGACACAGCGTCGTGACCTTTGCTTACAGCCTTTACCCGTTCAAGTTCCTGTACGACAACATTCAGGAGGACTGGGTGTGGGATACCTTTGGGTTTGAGACCGATCTGGCCGTACCCTACTGCAAGGACATCCCCATCAAGGCACTCCAGACCAAGACCTTCCGGATGCCGCCCAGCGAAAAACCGAGCCTGCTGCAAGCAAAATGGACCGGTGGCGGTTTGGTGGGGGTTACACTGGCAAAGAGCCAGACCTACCCTTACGACAAAGCGAAGGAGCTGGGACTTCCGGCGGTGACAGTTTCGCCCGTTATGCCCCAGCTGGACGAGGGCATGGGAAAGGTGGACATCGGCCTGATCGACAACGATCTGCGATACGACGTGTACGAAGTATGGGTGAGCGGCCTGATGGGTGAGGGAACGATCAACCTGTATTACCAGCCAGCGTATCTATAAACCTCTCCGTCAGCTTTACGAAATTTCAAAATGGATGCAGAAAGGAGGGAGGAGCCATCGGATATCAAGTTTATGCGGGAACCATCTCAAAGAAGACGGAGACCTTTAACGGCACGAGTGCTCTGGGGTTCCAGTGGGACACCCGGGAGTGCATCTTTGATTCCCAGGGCGACACGATAGAGGGAAGCGTTTCCAACCGATTCCTCGAAGACCCGGTGCTGAACCTGGCCAAAAACGAGTTCGGCAGCTTTGAAGCGACCATCCCATACCAGATCAACACGGCATTCGGCAGTTACAAGAACCCCGTGTACACCACCCTGAAGTACGAGAAAACGTGGCTGGTGGTGGAAGAGGACGGCAAACCGATCTGGCTGGGTTATGTGACCGAGACGGAAAAGCTGTTTGACCTGAGCTACAAGCTATATGCCGAGGGCGTGCTGGGATATCTCCAGCGATTTGTGCCGAAAGTGAACGGCGGAACCTACTACCTGACCACCGACAACCCGCTGGAGCAGTGGTCGAGCGTGCCCTCCAACAGCATCTTCTACCTTGCAACGCAGGCGTTGAAGGACTACTATCAGGGGCCTTACGGGACCTTTGGCATCGGGAAGGTGAACATCCAGCCCGGGCGCACCATTGACACCTCCAGCAAGGGAACCCTGTTCGAGAGTCAGTGGAGCCTGCTGAACACCTTTTTGCTGGAAGAATACGATGGATACCTGCGGACACGGATCGTGCGGGCAGACAACGGCACTGCGGTATGGCGGGTGTACATCGATTACCTCGTGGAAACGGATGCCACCACGACACAGACCATTGAATATGGCGTAAATCTGCTGGATTTCAGCTATGTGGAGCAGATGTCCAGCGACGTGGTGACCCGTGTGACCGCATACGGCACCCAGACGACCACCAGCGGATGGTGGATCTTCAAGACGGCCACCGTGAGCGCGATCTCGGAAACGGTGCGGGACGAGGCGGCAGAAGCAAAGTACGGCATCATTGAGAAGTGCATCCAGGTCGATGGCAACACGAACAACGACAACCTGCGCAAAGAAGCACAGACCGAGCTGAAGGGGTACAAGCAGAACATCGAGCCTGTGATGACCCTGACCGCTTACGACCGGGTGGACAGCGGGGAAAGCAATGACCGACTGGGATTTCTGATCAAGACCCACATCATCTCCAGCCCCCACGAGATCGACAAGTGGCTGGTGTGCACCAAGCTGAAGCTGCCGCTGGATGCGCCCAACGAGAAGCAGTTCACCTTTGGTCTGACCCCCGAGAAGCTGACCAAACAGCAGGTGCAGAAGCAGGCCATGGACAGCGTATGGACGATCGCACAGGCGATCATCAGTTTCCTGAACCAGCTGCTGGGCAACCTGAGCAGTTCGTAAGGGTTCAAAATGGAGGAGGTTGAGAATAGGAATGGATTTTGATGCGATCATTACGGGCATCCGGAAGGCGATCTATGGCCGGGAAGTCCGTGAATACATCGCCAGCTCGATGGAGTGGACCCGGGACTTTGTGAACCAGAGCATCGCCAACATCAAAGAGCTGCTCCGTCAGGCCGAAGCGGCACGGGATGCGGCAAAGGCAAGTCAGGATGCTGCCAAGGTGAGCGAAACCAACGCGAAGGCCAGCGAGAATGCAGCCAGGGCAAGTCAGAACGCTGCGGCATCCTCTGCTTCTGCGGCGGCAGGTTCGGCCAGTGCGGCAAAGACCAGCGAGACCAACGCCAAGGCCAGTGAGAACGCGGCCAAGACCAGCGAGACCAAGGCAAAGACCTCGGAGACAAACGCCAAGGCAAGCGAGAATGCGGCCAAGACCTCGGAGACCAACGCGAAGACCAGCGAGACCAACGCCAAGAGCAGCGAAACGAAGGCTGCCACCAGCGCCGCCAACGCCAAGACCAGTGAGGTCAACGCGAAAGCCAGCGCTGACAGCATGGGAACCAGCGTTGCCACCTGCACCGCCAAGGCCAAGGAAGCCGAAGCAAGCGCAGGGAAGGCAGCGGCAAGTGAGAGAAATGCGAAGACTAGCGAAGGAAACGCCAAGGCCAGCGAGGACGAAGCCCGCCAACTGGTGGAAGAGGCCAAGAAGGTGGTGAACACCGACAAGACCCTGACCATTGACGGCGCACCCGCGGATGCAAAGACCGTGGGCGACAAGTTCAAGAGCATCAAGACGGACTGGAATTCCGTGACGGATAAACCGAGTACGTTTCCCTCTACGTGGGACAGCGTGAGCGGGAAGCCGAGTAATTATCCACCGAGTGCGCATAGCCATAGCGCGGCCAATATCACTTCCGGGATTCTAGGACTTGCAAGAGGAGGAACTGGGTGCTCGACGGCCCTGGATGCGTGCAAGACTTTGCTCTGGAGAGACTATCTATCTGGCGCGCCTAATTGGGATGCTCTCGATACAGGCATATGGCTGACAACTCCTGAGCACTGGGGAACGAACGGGCCAAGCGGGGTATATAAATACGGCATTGTTATGGTGTGGAACTATTCTGACAATGTAACGCAAGTATATATTGCTCATCGTACAGGGGTAATGGCGTTTCGTCAGAGATGGACTAATGGCAACAGCTTTTCAGGTTGGGCATATGTCAACACCAACACCATCACCTCCCAAACCAGTGACCCCGGTGCGGGAAGCAGCCTTGCAACCGGCTCTATCCTGCTGGTATACGCATAAGGAGGACGAAACATGGCAATTTATACCGGAATCGGCGGAAGTGCCAAGTCGGTCTCCAAAATCTACACCGGCGTGGATGGTGCTGCAAGGCCAGTACATAAGGGCTATATCGGCGTGGATGGCGTGGCCAAGAAGTTTTATGACGGCGGCAATCCCATCAGCTCCTTTGCGTTGGGGACGGAATTTGGCATTGCAGACCCGAGCGGCAATACCTGCTGGTATAAGCTGGTGCACAAGGGCGTTCCTGGCGGCGGATTATACGACAGCACGGCCAACGGCGCATGGCTCTGGAGGTCGAGCATTGCAGCGTCCACTTCCATCAGTGGCGGTTACATCTACGGTTACGAAGGATATGCTCTGGACAACTGGTGTGTCAACTACCCGGGCGGAAATATCACACCCAGTGTGGCAAACCGCCTGATGACCGTGCATCTGCCCTATGTGAAGGAGGCGGATTACAATTCGGCCAATGTTTCCTCCGGCTCGAACGGCCTTTCGAGAAAGTGCTTTCTGCTTTCCGCGGTCGAGATGGGTATTTACACCTGGCAGGGCATAGATGGCCTGATGGCGCAGGAGGGTGCAAAACTGGACTACTTCGACTATACGACTGATGCCACCGACAAGCGAGAAGCAGACGATGAATACTGGACACGCTCCAAACGAACCCACAACGGCAACTATATGTACGCGTTTTATGCGGACGGAAGTTTCTGCAATGCAGGCTACAGAGAGGACTCGCACGGTCTGCGCCCCTGCATCGTACTGCCGCTGAATACGCTGGTAACAACGGTTACCTTTTTATGGGCCTCCAGTAACTATATTAACTGAGCACCCGGAAAGGAGAGTTCAAAATGGAAGAAACAGCGATCCGCCCCGGGTACACGATACCGACCGAGACCGACGGCACCCCGGCAGATTACAGCGCGATCGAGGCTGCGGTAAACGCACACAACCAAAATACACAGCCCGGGGAAGCTTACTGGGGCATCCGGCTATGCGGGGCGGAGTACGAGGTGTACGAATACGGGGAAGTGCCACAGCCGCCGACCGCCGAAGAGCTGGCTGCACAGGAAGCGGCAAAGCAGAAGGCAGCGGCAAAGCAGGAAGCCGTGGACACCCTGCCCGAAACACTGGCCGCCCTGCAAAGCGCCCAAACCGACACCGACAGCCTGGTGGTGGATCAGGAGTACCGATTGACCATGTTGGAGCTGGGGGTTACGCCGGAGGAATAAGAGTCGGGTCAGCCCATTTGTATCGTTTCGCTTATTGGCCCACTGAAAAGGAATGCTGATGAGCGATTTTTTACATTAAGATGGCTCATGCAGAACGTGAGCAGAAAGGAATCAAAATGGAACTCTACAACACCTGTGCACGCCTGATCGAACGCGGCAAGACCAACGGGATGCAGCGGAAGCTGGATATCTTCTTTGCCAACGACCGCCTGACCGAAGAGGAGTACGAAAAGCTGTGCACCCAGCTGGCCGAGAAACTGAAGGAGCAGGGGAATGCTTGATGTCATCGACGTTTCCCGCTGGCAGGGAACCATTGACTGGAAAAAAGTCAAGGCCAGCGGAAAAGTAGGTGGCGTGATGATTCGTGCAGTTTCCACCAAGAGCGGGCAGCTCTACGTCGATCCGTGCTTTGAAGCGAACTATGCCGGGGCCAAATCTGTGGGTTTGCCAGTTGGCGTATATACTTACACCGTTGCGGTAACGGAAGGCATGGCAAAGAAGGAGCTGAACCTGCTCAAGACATGCCTGGAAGGAAAGAGCTTTGAGCTGCCCATTGCTATGGACGTGGAGGACCCCCGTCTGAAAAGTCTGCCCGCAGCCGAGTTGACGAAACTTGTCAAAATGGAGCTCAGGGAGATCGAAAAGTGGGGACTGTACGCGACCCTGTATACCTACTCGAACTTTGCCGACTACAACCTGAACATGTGGCAGCTGAATGACTTTGACCTATGGCTGGCGGACTACCGGAACAAGCGGCCGACCCGCAAGCACGGTATGTGGCAGTACAGCTCCAAGGGCAAGGTGGCTGGTGTGAGCGGCGTGGTGGACATGAACCATGTCTACAAGGATTACCCGAGTATCATTACAAAAGCGGGTCTGACAAGCGTGAAGGGAGCGTGAACCCCACGGAAAGCTTTATCGTGACCCATTTCAACGAGGTGGTCTCCCTGATCATCGCGGCGGCACTGGGATGGGCGGGGAAGGCGTTCTACGCTACCATCCAGGAGCAGAAGGCACTGAAAAAAGCGGTGAAGGCTCTGCTCCACGACAGACTCTATCAGAGCTGCCGGTACTACATCCAGCAAGGGTACGTTGACTCGGAAGGGCTGACCAACGTGGGGCTTGTATACGAGGCGTATCACGAACTGAAAGGCAACGGCACCGGCACGAACCTATACGAGCGGATGGAGGCACTGCCGCTGCGGGAAGATCACACAGCCTGAACAGGAGGACTTCAAAATGGAGAAATACACCAATGCAAGTGCTGCGACCTGGGCGAGAACCATCTGCCTGATCGTGGCGCTGCTGAACAGTCTGCTGGCTTCGTTCAACAAGAGCCCGCTGCCCATCGACAACGAGCAGCTCCAGCAACTGGTCAGCACCCTCATCACCGTTGTGGTGGCCATTATCAACTGGTGGAAGAACAACTCCTTCACCAAGGAGGCCATCGAGGCAGACGAACTGTTTGCACGGCTGAGGGCGGAAAACAACGCCAGGAAGTAATCAAAATGGAGGAAAAGTCTATGGAAAAATATGGTGCCGCTGGGCATTGATATTTTCATGGACTTTTCTTTTTTGAGTTGTCGGATTTGAGCGATTTGTCGATGGATATATGCCCCGGCATCTGGTATAATAAGGGCACGATAAACAACTTGCGCCTATACCTGTGAAGAACGGAGAATACCTCACAACAATTAGGTAAATTTCCTATCATAAAAACGGCACCACCGCCAGCCGCGTGGAGCGGGCCATCCGCCACGCCATTGAGGTGGCGTGGGACCGGGGCGATGTGGATACCCTCAACAGCTACTTCGGCTATACCATCCACAACCTGCGGGGAAAACCCACCAACAGCGAATTCATTGCGATGATCGCTGACAAGATGCGGCTGGATAAGCGGCAGAGGGCAGTGTGATGGATGCACATGCCGACGTGATATTTTGTGCGCAAAGCTGGTAATTCTGGGATGGTGAAAAATGTTTATCGCTATGGAATTATAGAATTATGGATTCCGTAGTGATAAACAGAAACCTTCCGTAGCGATAAACCTTCTGGATTCATTGGGGTGGCAGATGATCCAGGAGGTTGTTTTTATGTTGGAACGTGATGTGGAGCTGTTCATAGAGCACTGTGAATTGAAGGGGTTGAGCCAAAAGACGATTGGAAGCTACGAACAGACGATGCGATTATTTATTAGATTTTCCAACGAACAGGGAATTGTGCAGACGGAGAAGGTGACGCACATGATGGTACAGAACTATATTAGCGTCAACTAATGCGGTTGAACGATGGTTGATAAAATGACTGCTCTATGATAAAATAAACAATAGAAACAGGAGGTGAGGGAAGTTGCAGGAAACCGAAGCACAGAAGCGTGAACGGCATCATCAGGAAGACCTTCAGCGCTCTGACAATGGAGCTGACCCGCACTAGGCAAGATATCATTCCAGCGTGATGGATGTGGAAAATCTGGACAAGGATCAGGATTACCGAGAACTGCCGGATACCTATGTCATTTTCATTACGGAAAAAGATTACTATAAGGCCGGAAAACCTGTATATGTCATTCAGAACATAAACTTGACACTGGGCTTGCCGTTTGAAGATGGAACTCATATTCTGTATGTCAATGGCGAGTACCGTGGCGATTCTGACATTGGAAAACTGATGCACGATTTCAATTGCACCAGTGCAGAGGAGATGAACTTTGACCTGATGGCAGAACGAACGCGCTACTTGAAAGAAAACCCAAAAGGAGTGGGCAGTATGTGCAAGGCTATGGAAGAATTGAGAGTTGAAAGCTATGCCGAGGGAAAAGCTGAAGGCGTAGAAATCGGTAAAATGGAACAGGCAAAAAAGACTGCCTTGAAACTCAGTCGGAAGGGAAATTCCGTAGAAGAAATCGCAGACCTTCTTGGCTATGATGTTGATACTGTAAGCAGTTGGATCGCCCCGAAAGCATGTTGAGCGAAATGTGCAAGGCTATGGAAGAGCTGAGAGTAGAAAGCCGAAAAGAAATGGCAGTTGAGATGGCACAGAGCCTTTATGAACAGGGTGTATCGATTGAGCAGATTGCAAAAGCAAGCAAGGTCGATGCGGACACTGTAAAAGGATGGCTCACACCGAAGGCTGGGTAACAGCAGAACAATAAGACACCAGCGTATCGTGTTGCGAAAACATGGTACGCTGGCGTTTTTGCTTGAAGAAATTGCTGTGTTCTCTTATTGCTGGTAAAATAGGGGCGGATGTACGAATGAGAATGAGTGAAGGAGCGTGATGGAAAGTGGATATCTCTTTTAAGATGGGCGATGAAAAGTTTAATTACAGAGTGAGTGCAATCATAATTTCTAACGGAAGAATTTTGGCAATGTCCCATGACAAACCGTCAGAGTACTACTCTCTGCCCGGGGGTAGAGTGATGATGGAGGAAACGGCCGAACAAGCGATGATACGGGAAGTTCGGGAAGAGCTTGGTGTTTCACTGAAGATATCCCGGCCATTATGGTTGAATCAATCTTTTTTCACAAAAGATACAGATGGTCTCCGATATCACGAGATATGTATTTATTTTTTGATGGATACCGCAGATGCTGGCCTGCTGGAAAGGCAAAACACGTTCACTCGAACAGAGGGAACCGATACGCATATATTTAAATGGTTAGAGATTGCTCAATTAAAGGATGAAACTTTTTATCCATTGTTCCTGAAAAAAGAAATTTCCAACCTTCCGGATGGGTTCACGATCCGAACGGAAGTGCGATGATGAATCTGTGCTTTCGATGTTGACGCTTTTGTTGTACAAAATTGAGGAATTTATCCTAATAGCATTTCTTCTGTTGTGATATAATTGTATCGATCAAAAGGAGGAATGCAAGATGATCCATCTGCTGTTAGCGGTGATCTATGTTTCTTTTATCAGTCTGGGCCTGCCGGATTCTCTGTTGGGGGCAGCGTGGCCTTCGATCTATCAGGGATTTGGGGTTCCGGTCTCCTATTCCGGTGTGATCTTCTGCATTATATCGGTGGGAACAGTGCTCTCCAGCCTGCAAAGTGACCGGATGACCCGCCGGTTTGGAGCGGGCGGCGTTACGGCCATCAGCGTTGCCATGACCGCCGCAGCACTGTTCGGGTTCTCTGTCAGCAGCTCATTCTGGGCCATGTGCCTGTGGGCGATCCCTTATGGACTTGGAGCTGGAAGCGTGGATGCTGCACTCAACAACTATGTGGCGCTCCATTTTGCCAGCCGCCACATGAGCTGGCTCCATTGTATGTGGGGGATCGGAGCCTCGGTCGGGCCCTACATCATGGGCGCGGCGCTTTCCTCCCGTGCCGGGTGGCAGACGGGGTATCGGGTCATCAGTGTGATGCAGATGGTGCTGACGATCATTATTCTGCTGAGCCTCCCGCTCTGGAAAACGAAATCGGGTGCGAATGCCGAGGAGCGGGAAGCAGCCCCGGCAGAAGCGCTGACCCTGAAACAGATTTTCCGGATCTCCGGCGTAAAAGAGGTTCTGGTCACATTTTTCTGCTATTGTTCTCTGGAGCAGACCACCAGTCTGTGGGCCAGCAGTTATCTGGTGCTGAACAGGGGAATCGCGCCGGAGACCGCCGCCGGTTTTGCCAGTCTTTTCTTTGTCGGCATCACTGTGGGACGGGCGTTGTGCGGCTTCCTGACCTTAAAATTCGATGATACCCAGATGGTTCGTATGGGGCAGGGGATCATCGCGATTGGGATAGCGGCGTTTCTTCTGCCGCTTGGGGAAGCAGTGACGCTGGCAGGGCTGCTGCTGGTTGGTCTTGGCTGTGCTCCAATCTATCCCAGTATCATTCATGCAACGCCGGGCCGCTTCGGTGCGGACAGGTCACAGGCGATCATTGGGGTTCAGATGGCCAGCGCCTATATTGGCAACTGCCTGATGCCGCCGTTGTTCGGCGTAATCGCAAACCACACCACGATCTCGATTTTTCCGTATTATCTGCTGGTGATCCTGATTTTGATGGGATATATGCACGAAGCGCTGCAAAAGAAAACGAAAGCGGCGCAATAAAATACCGCTGCTCTTGCGTTTGGAGAATGCACAAGAGCAGCGGTATTTTTGTATGCATATCAATCCTGCATCTGCACCGGAACAGTCGGCAGGTCTCGCAATCGGATACGGCGCACCACGATTCTGGATGTGGCACTGGGGTGAAGAATTTATTGCTCAGACGGCCCGGACCGCTGGGATTCTCTTGCCTGTATGCGTCGGCAGGCATCCTCCTTCACAAGCTCAATGATCACCGCCGTCAGGGGGATAAAGAAGATGATACCGATGATGCCAAAGAGCTCTCCGCCGATCATAGCGGCCACAAGGGTGTACAGCGGAGAAAGTCCCACGGATTTTCCCACAACCCGGGGGTAGATGAACTGGTTTTCAATAAACTGCACGGCAAGGTAAACAATGAGGCAGCGCACGGCCAGAACGGGATCCACCAACAGCACGAGGAACACGCTGACCACGCAGGAGATCAGCGCTCCGACGTAGGGGATAATGGCGCAGATGGCGGTCAGCATTCCCACCAGGCTGCCGTAGGGGATCTTGAAAACGGAAAACGCAAGAGCCATGAGAACGCCAAGGATTACGGCCTCACTGCATTGCCCTGTCAGAAAGTTTGCAAAGGATTGCCGGAACAGTCGGCAGAACTTCAGCAGCCAGGCGGAGTGGCTGGGTTTCAGGTAGGCGCAGACCAATGTGCGGGCGTGGTGGCAGAGACTCTCTGAGCCAACGGACATATAAACGGAGATGATCAGGGCAAAGGATGCGGTCACCACGATATTTACCGTGGCAGATACGGCACCTACCGCATTGACCAGCACAGTATCGATGGTGTCAGTGACCCTGTGAAGCAGCTGCTCCCAGTCGATGCCCTCCAGCCAGCTCATCAGCCACCCCATGTCGGCATCCTGTGCGCTGAGATAGGCGGTCCAGCGGGGGATGTTTGCTTCGATCTGTACATAGAGGCTGTGAAAAGACTGCACCAGCTCCGGGATCAGCAATGTCAGCGCCAGCACCAACACCAGCACAACACCTAGCAGGGTGATGAAGAAGCTCAGGAGATGGAGTGCTTTATCCGAGGGCTGTTTTTTGGCCTTGCAGAACAGGCGTTTCAGCCGTTTTTCCAGCCCAGTCATAGGCACGTTGATAAAAAGTGCCAGGATGCCGCCTGCCAGAATGGGCAGTACCAGGTCTACCAGCTGTGCTGCAAAGGTCAGAACGGAAGAAAGCCGCAGCAGCGCCACAAAAAGTGTGACTCCTACAACAGTTATGAGCAGATATTGTTTTGTTTTTGGTTCCATGAAAAAATCCTTTCCCGGAGCTGATGGCTGAAATATGCAAAGAGAACGTCTGCGAGCTCTTTTTCGTATTGTAATCAGAAGCAGCTGGCTTGTCAAGAAGTCGGGAACTGCGGGGTTTTCTTTTTGGGCTGGGCGTGATATAATATGTAGGTCGCAATTCCGTGAAAAAAATCAAAATAAACGGGAATGCGTGGAAAAGCAAAGAGATATAACAGGGAGTATCTTTGCCGCTTGCATAAAGTTGAATGAAAATCAACTTGAGATAAAACTCCATAGTACAGTCTGTATAAAAACGACACGAAAAAAGCTGAAATTTCCTCTTGCTTTTTCTGAGATCTGTGCTATAATATTAAGGCAATCGTTTCCAAGGCCGCTCGCGGGGGTAGCCGATATTGAAGGTTGTGATGGGCACATACATTTATAATATGGCCCCAATAAGTCAGAACCAGAAATGAGGTGAAAAGAATGAAACAGGGTATCCATCCGAACTACGTTGACTGCACCATCACCTGCGCATGCGGCAACGTCATCAAGACTCGTTCCACCAAGCCTGAGATCCACGTCGAAGTTTGCTCCAAGTGCCATCCTTTCTACACTGGCAAGCAGAAGCTGGTTGACACCGGCGGACGTGTTGAGCGCTTCAACAAGCGTTTCGGCCGTAAGTAATTACTGGTCTTTTTAGCGCCGTCTCCTTTGGGAGGCGGCGTTTTTTGTTGTTATGCCGCACAAAAGCTCTCTTTCTGTAATTTACACGCCGTTCCCTTATTTTGAACACATTTCCGGACTAAAATAAACCAGTATCTTCAAAAAGCGCTTTGCGCTGCCTTAGAAAGGAGCGTTGTGAACGTGATCGAAGTTTCTCATCTCACCAAACAGTATGGCAATCATCTTGCCGTGGACGATGTCTCGTTTACCGTGGCAGATGGCCAGATCTGTGGTCTGCTGGGGCCCAACGGCGCGGGCAAATCCACCATTATGAACATCCTCACCGGCTATCTCTCTGCCACCAGTGGGCAGGTGACGGTGGCAGGGCACCCTCTGCCCGAGGAGGCCGATGCCGCCAAAGCCTGTGTGGGCTATCTGCCCGAACAGCCGCCCCTTTACCCGGAGATGACGGTGCAGGAGTACCTGACCTTTGCCGCCGAGCTGAAGGGTGTGAAAAAGGCGGAACGGAAGGAGCAGGTGTGCAGGGCTGCCCGCCGTACCGGGCTGGAAGCCGTTCTGCCCCGGCTCATCCGCAGCCTTTCCAAGGGCTACAAGCAGCGGGTGGGCATTGCACAGGCATTACTGGGCAGTCCCAGGCTCATCATTCTGGACGAGCCGATGGTCGGCCTGGACCCGGCACAGGTCATCGAGATCCGCAAGCTCATCCGGGAGCTGGGCCGGGCGCATACAGTTATCCTGTCCAGCCATATCCTCAGTGAGGTGCAGGCAGTCTGCCAGCAGATCCTGATCCTTTCCAAAGGACATCTAGCGGCAGCAGGCAGTCTGGAGGAGCTGACCGCCGATGGCAAGAGCCTGGAAGCGGTGTTTCTGGAACTGACCGACGGTGAACCGGAAGAAGCAACCGGAGAGGAGGAAGCAGAATGACAGCTATTTTCAAGCGGGAATTCCGCAGCTTCTTTCACGGGATGCTGGGGTACGTCCTCACGGCGTTTCTGGTGGCGAGTTCCGGCCTGTATTTTCTGGCCAGGTGCCTGATCTACGGCCTGACGGATTTCAGTTACTACACCCTCTACCAGACCATTTTCATGCTGCTGCTCTATATCCCGGTGCTGGCGATGCGCTCACTGGCCGAGGAGCGCCACAGCCGCACCGACCAGCTGCTGCTCACCAGCCCGGTCTCAGTGTGGGGCATCGTGCTGGGCAAGTTCTTTGCCATAGCGGCTGTGTTCGCTCTGCCCTGCGCTGTGGATGCGGTGATGATCTTCATCCTCTGGGCGCTGGGCGGCACCGTGTCTGCTCTGCTCGCAAACCTTGCGGGGCTGCTCTGCTACTTTTTGCTGGGCTGTGCGGCCATTGCATTGTGTGAGTTTCTCTCCGGCCTGACCGAGAACCAGATCATTGCCGCCGTGGCGGGCTTTTCAGCCTTGCTGCTGGCCTACCTGATGCCCAGCCTGCGCAGTATGTTCAATGCGGGCAGCGCCGTGGCGCTGGCAGTGTTCACCGGGATCGCAGGCGCGGCTTCTCTGGCGGCCGGTCTGCGCACCCGCAGCTTTGTGCTGGGGTGCCTGACCTTTGCGGCGCTCTGCCTGGGCCTGACAGGGCTGTTTCTGCTCCGCAGTGCATGGCTTACCGAGGCTTTCAGCGCCGTGCTGAGTGCCCTGTGCCTGTTTACACCCTTTGAGGATTTTGTCAACAACAGCTTCTCCATCCCTGCCGTGGTCTATTATCTGACCGTGACGGCGGTGTTCCTGTTCTTTACGGCGCAGGACATTGAGAAGCGCCGCTGGAACTGAGAGGAGGGGACACAGATGAAGCTTTTTGCAAAGCAGAGCTCCTCGGGTGACGGGCGGGTGTTCCGCAGCGGGGTGTGGTCGGCAGCCATTGCCGCGGCTGTGATCGTGCTGGCCGTGCTGGTCAATCTCATTGTCCGGGCCATTCCTTCCAGATATACCGAGTTCGATCTCTCCGAGGCTGGGCTCTACACCCTGAGCGAGAGCTCCAGACAGGTAGCCGACGACCTGACGCAGGATGTGACCATTTATTATCTGGCCCAGACCGGCAATGAGGACCAGATCATCTCCAAGCTGCTGGACAAATACGCCGCCCAGAGCAGCCATATCACCTGGGAGCTGAAAGATCCGGCAGTCTACCCGACCTTTGCGGCCCAGTACGGCGCACAGGATCTGACCTCCGGCGGGCTGATCCTGGTCTGCGGGGAACAAAGCAAGGTGCTGGATGCCGCAGAGCTTTACGACTACGATTACAGCGATTATGCCGCCACCGGCGCGGCCAACGTGACCTTTGACGGTGAAAGCAAGATCACCTCTGCCATCTACCAGCTGACCAGCGGAGAGAGCCGCCATGTGTACTACACCACCAACCACGGCGAGCAGGCGCTGACTTCCACTCTGACCGATGCGCTGGAAAGCCAGAACCTGACCGTTTCGGCACTTGACCTGCTCTCCCAGACCATCCCCGAGGACTGTGACCTGCTTGTCATCAACGATCCGGCGCAGGACTTTTCCGGCGCAGGCAGTCTGGTGGATGAGCTGGGTCAGCTGCGCAGCTATCTGAGCAACGGAGGCCGCGTGCTGCTGCTGACGGATTCCTATTATAGTACCCCCAATCTGGATGCTGTGATGGCTGAGTTCGGCCTGACCCGTACCGAGGGCCTTGTGGTGGAGGGCGATACCAACCACTACCTCAATGGCTACCCGGCCCTTTACCTGCTGCCGGATTATGCCAGTACAGAGGAATCCACCGCGCTGGACGGTGTGAACACCAGCCGCAGAGTTTTGCTGCAGATGGCACAGGGCATCACCCTGACCGAGACAGAGCATGTGGTCTCGGATGCCCTTCTGGTCAGCTCGGACAGTGCTTACAGCAAACCGGAAGGCTACGAGATGACCACTACCGAGAAAGCGGACGGCGACATTGCCGGTCCCTTCACGCTGGCAGCATACGCCCGCAATGAGGACACGGGTGCCCAGGTCATCTGGGTCAACTGCGGCAATATGGACAATGAGGGCATCTATCAGGTCATCCCGGGCAATGTGACCTTCCTGCAGGGGTGTGCGGCTTCGCTGGCCGGGCAGGAGAACGCTGTCCTCATCGACAGCAAGGCGCTGGAAGCAGCTCCGTTGGAAGTGCCCAGCATTGCCGCCTCTACGCTGGGCCTGCTCTTTGTCATCGTTCTGCCTGCGGCCCTGCTGGCTGTGGGTGCCGTGGTGGTCGTGCTGCGGCGTAGAAAGTGAGGACCTGTCCATGAAAGCAAAACAGCGTACCCTCGGGGTGCTGCTTTTCCTCATCCTGCTGGCAGGCGGCGTGTTTGCCCTGCTGACGCTGCGGAATGCCCGGGAAGAACAGGCTGCCAGTGCGGCCGCAGATGGAACCATTCCGCTGGCGGCAGTTTCGGGCAATGACCTGACGCAGATCGTGCTCCACTATCAGGGCGAGACGAACACCCTGCTCTATACCGCCAACGGCTGGACGCTGGCTGAAGATCCAGCTTACCATCTGGATACCTCTGCCTGCAACACGATGCTCACCGCGCTTTCCTCTTTGAACGCAAAGCGGGAGCTGAGCCTGCAGGCAGGGGAGGACTACGGCTTTGCGGAGCCTGCGCTGACCATAGAGGTGACGGCAGCGGGCGAAACGGACACCTATACCTTCGGGGCCAGCAATACCATGACAGGAGATCTCTATGTCCGCAAGAATAACAGCGATGTCATTTATACGGTATCGGGGACCAAAGCCGCCTGCTTTGAGTTGACCAGGGCGGAGCTATTCGGTGCCTTTAACCCGGCGGGGCTGACGGCCTCGGAGATCGAAGCCGTCTCCTATACGCTGGCCGATGGCGAGACCGTGACCCTGAAAGCAAACTCGGAGCCTGCGGCAGAGAGTGACAGCAACGCCTACCAGACTGTCTGGCGGCTGGCGGGGGATACCGCCGCAGACCTCGACGAGACGAAGGTGGATGCCATCCTCTCGGCTCTCTGCACCTATGTCTCGGCACAGGCAACAGATGCCGACCCGGCGGTGTATGGTTTTGAGGCTCCGCTGGTCACAGCAGAGGTCACAACAGCCGATGGCACAATAAATCTGACCTATGCCATGGGGACAGACGGCTGTTACCTGATGGTGGAAGGCGACAGCTCCGTTTATACGGTGGATGCCAGTGTGGTGAGTGCGCTTTTGTACCCCGCAGATCAGCTGAAAGCAGAATAAAACGTTTCACTCCCGCGCTGTGCGAATTCTTGGTACAGCGCGGGATTTTTTTGTGCCGGATGCAAAGTTTCGGCAAACCTCGACAGAGTGATTGACATTTCAGTTCGGATTGTTTATGATAGGCGATGACAGGGCAGAATAACTGCACAATATTACGGATGTCATGGATGTTGTGCAGGGCTGGGTCGCCCTGGTACGAAGGATGGGGTGGATGCCCTGTCTTTTTTCGTATCTGAGTTTAAGGAGGAAAAGTAAAAAATGGACAACTCGGTGATCGTTTCACTGCGCGATATCGTGGTGGAATTTGACGGTCAGCGCATTCTGGATGGGCTGAACCTGGACATCCATGACAAAGAGTTCGTAACGCTGCTGGGTTCTTCCGGCTGCGGCAAGACCACCACCCTGCGCCTGATCGCAGGCTTCCTGGAACCAAACGCGGGTCAGGTGCTGCTGAAGGGCCAGGATATTACCGGTGTGCCGCCCTATAAGCGTCCGGTGAATACCGTGTTCCAGAAGTACGCGCTGTTCCCGCACCTGAACGTGTTTGAGAATGTGGCCTTTGGCCTGCGCCTGAAGAAGATGGACGAAGAGACCATCCGCCGCAAGGTGCGCGATATGCTGGAGGTGGTCGGCCTGAAAGGCTTTGAGCGCCGCAGCATCGGCCAGATGTCCGGCGGCCAGCAGCAGCGTGTTGCCATTGCCCGCAGTCTGGTCAACGAGCCTGAGATCCTGCTGCTGGACGAGCCTCTGGGTGCACTGGACCTTAAGCTCCGCAAGGAGATGCAGCTGGAGCTCAAGCGCCTGCAGCGTGAGATGAACATCACCTTTATTTATGTTACCCACGATCAGGAAGAGGCCCTGACCATGTCCGATACCGTCGTTGTGATGAACGGCGGCAAGGTGCAGCAGATCGGTACCCCCGAGGATATCTACAACGAGCCTAAAAATGCCTTTGTGGCGGACTTTATCGGCGATTCCAACATTGTGGACGGCGTGATGCACCGCGACTTCCTGGTCTCCTTCTCGGGTGTGCAGTTCCCCTGCGTGGACCGCGGCTTTGCCCGGGAACAGAGTGTACAGGTGGTGGTCCGCCCCGAGGACATTGAAGTGGTCAGCCCCGTGGAGGGTCAGCTGGTGGGCGTAGTCAATGATGTCATCTTCAAGGGCGTTCACTTTGAGATGCACGTTGAGTGCGAGGGCCGTGAGTGGCTGATCCACTCCACCCGCGCCTGCACCCCCGGTGAGACCATTGGTATGCGCATCGGCCCCAACGAGATCCACATTATGGCGCGTTCAGAGGGGTGAGCCGCAATGATGAAGATTTACGATAAAAAGCTGGCCTATCCGTACTTTGTATGGATGACGCTGTTCACAGTGGTGCCTTTGATCATCGTGGTGTACTATGCATTTACGGATGCAAACGGAGCTTTCACGCTGGATAACCTCACCTCCATCAGCGGCTACGGCTCGGTGTTTGCCCGCAGCCTGCTGCTGGCCCTCATTGCCACGGTCATTTGTCTGGTCATTGCGTTCCCGGTGGGCTATTTTCTTTCCCGCCTGCGGGTGAACAAGCAGCACATCATGCTCATGCTGGTCATGCTGCCCATGTGGATGAACTTTCTGCTGCGCACCTACGCATGGATGGGCCTGCTCAGCATCAACGGCCCGGTGAACGCTGTTCTGGGCGTGTTCGGCCTTGGTCCCTTCAATATACTCAACACCTCCGGTGCGGTGGTGCTGGGCATGGTGTATAACTATGTGCCCTATATGATCCTGCCGCTGTACACCAGCATGACCAAGATCGACCAGAGCCTGGTGGAAGCTGCGCAGGATCTGGGTGCTTCCACCACCAAGACCCTTCTCCGGGTGCTCATTCCCATGAGCGTGCCCGGCATCAGCACCGGCATCACCATGGTGTTCGTCCCGGCGGTGTCCACCTTTGTTATCAGCCGTATGCTGGGCGGCGGCTCCAACCTGCTCATTGGCGATCTGATCGAGATGCAGTTCCTTGGCAACAGCTACAACCTGAACGTGGGTTCTGCCATGAGCCTTGTGCTGATGATCATTGTGCTGCTGTGCATGAGCTTCACCTCCAGCTTTGATGAAGATGAAATGGAGGGCGTGTCCTGATGAAAACGAAACATCTGCGCCTGATGCAGCGCGTCTATATCGTGCTGTTTTTCTGCTTCATGTACCTGCCCATTGCATACATGATCGTATTCAGCTTCAACCAGTCCAAGGGCTATTCGCTCTTCACCGGCTTTACCCTCAAGTGGTACTCCAGCCTGCTGCACAACTCCTCCATCCTGCATGCGCTGCTGGTCTCGCTGGAAGTGGCTCTGATCTCTGCGGTCATTGCCACTGTGTTGGGTACAGCGGCAAGTCTGGGCATTGCGTCCATGGGCCGCGGGAGCCGCCTTGTCGTCACCAACATCACCTATATCCCGGTGGTCAACCCGGAGATCATCACCGGCATCTCGCTCATGCTGCTGTTCGTGGCCTACCAGCGCTTTGCCGGGGGTGTCTCCTGGCTGCCGGATACCATCATGGGCTTCCCGACGCTGCTCATTGCGCATATCGCGTTCAATGTGCCGTATGTCATCTTCAACGTCACGCCCAAGCTCAAGCAATTGGATATCAAGCTGTATGAGGCAGCACTCGACCTTGGCTGCGACCCCAAGCAGGCCTTCTTCAAGGTCATCCTGCCGGAGATCAGCCCGGCCATCCTGTCGGCATTCCTCATCTGCCTGACCTATTCCATCGACGACTTCATGATCTCCTATTTCAACTGCGGCACGGTGGAAACGCTGCCCATCGCCATCTACTCCATGACCCGTAAAAAGGTCAGCCCGGAGATCTATGCGCTGTCCACCATCATGTTCGTGGTCATTCTGTGCATCATTCTGATCTCCAACGCAATGGAGAGCCGCAGCTACCGCCGCGACCAGAAGGCGCTGAGAGGGGAGGGCGTGTGATGAAACGTTTTGCTGTGCTGCTGCTGGCGCTGGCAATGACGGTCTGCTGTGCAATGCCCGCCTTTGCTGCCGGCACCATTGAGGTGACCGAGGATGTCTCGGTGTCGGACGATTACGACTGGACCCGCTTCAAGGGCCAGAACGTGGCCATCAATGTCTATAACTGGGGCGAGTACATCTCCAACGGCTCGGACGACAGCGTGGACGTGGTGGCGGCCTTTGAAAAGCTCACCGGCATCAAGGTGAACTACACCACCTTCGACTCCAACGAGTCCATGTACGCAAAGCTCAAGTCCGGTGCAGCCAACTACGATGTGGTCATTCCGTCGGATTACATGGTGGCAAAAATGATCGCCGAGGGGATGCTCAAGCCTCTGAACTACGACAATATCCCGAACTTCAAAAAGATCAATCAGGAGTACGTGGATCCGGATTACGATCCGCAGAATGCCTACACCGTGCCCTACATGCTCTGCACCACCGGTATCATTTATAACACCACCATGGTGGACAAAGCGCCCACCAGCTGGGCCGACCTGTGGGACGAGCAGTACGCAGGCAATATCCTGATGTTCAACAACAGCCGCGATGCCTACGCCATTGCTGCTTTTAAGAGCGGCCACGATATCAACCCGCAGTCCACCGAAGAGGTGGATGAGGTGGTGGAAGAGCTGAAGGCTCAGAAACCGCTGGTGCAGGCCTACGTCATGGATGAGATCTTTGATAAGATGATCGGCGGCGAGGCGGCCATCGGCGTGTACTACTCCGGCGATGCCATCACCATGATCGATGATAACCCGGATCTGGCCTGGGTGTTCCCGGAGGAGGGCAGTGTGCTGTCGGTGGACTGCATGGCGGTGCCTGCCACCAGTGAGCACAAGGAAGCTGCGGAGATGTTCATCAACTTCATGTGCGAGCCGGACATCGGAAAGGCCAATGCGGAGTATATCGGCTACACCACCCCCATGCAGAAGGTGTGGGATATCCTGGACGAGGACCTAAAGTACAGTGAGATCGCATACCCCTCTGAGGAAGTGGAAGCCAAGGAAAAGGTGTTCACCGCCCTGAGCGATGAGGTCAACAACGAGCTCGATGTAAAGTGGAGCGAGATGAAGAGCTACAATGAGGGCGGCAGCGGCGTTGTGTTCCTGATGCTGCTGCTTGCCATGGTAGCGCTGGCCTGCTTCAATATCTGGCGCAAGCTGCGCAAAAAGACCCGGAATCAGTATTGAGAAGAAAGGGCCCTCTCCGTCAAAGCCTCTGGCAATGCGAAGCAATGACGGAGAGGGTCCTCTTTTGGAAAGGAAACGTATGAATCAATATACCTATCATACAACTGTCCTGAACGCAGACGGCGACTTCCGCCGGATGATCAAGCCCAGCGCCCTGTTCCGCTATGTGGAGCAGGCTGCGGCAGACCACGCCCGTGCCTACGGCATGGATGATGCTTTTTTCAAAGCGCACCACACGGCGTTTCTGGTGGGCAAGCAGGCGGCGCAGATCACCCGGATGCCCTTGCGTGCCGAAAAGCTGACATTTGTTACCGCCTGTGAGCCGTGCAAGAAGGGTTCGATGAAGCGGCTGACTCGCATTCTGGACGAAGCAGGGAAGGAGTGTGCTCTGATCGACAGCCGGTGGATCATGGTGGATACCGATCGTGAGTGCATCCTGCGCCAGCCCTCCTGGTATACGCCCGGTTACTGGAACGAGAATCTGGACGGGGAGCTGCCCCAGCTGGTGCACAAAGCAAAGGAACTGACCTGTGCGGGCAGCAGGACAGCCAGTTACTCCCTGTGCGACCTGAACGGCCATGTGAACAACGCCTGCTATCTGGACATCGCCTGTGATGCCCTGCCGCTGGAGGTGGTCAAGGCCGGGCCGCTGAAATTTGTCTCCGTCAAGTACCACCGGGAGATCCCGCTGGGCAGTCAGGTCGAGGTGTTTTATGCGCCCTCGGCCGATGGCTGGTATGTGATGGGCCGCCGCGAAGAGCACGCCGCGTTTGAATGCTACCTGGAATTTACAAAATAAATCCAGAAAAATTACAATTATGTTACAAAATCTGCGAAAAAGGTCTTGCAAAACGGAAACAAAAGAGTTACAATATGGTTACAGAAAGCGATGAGCGCTTTTTGAGACTGAAATCTTTTTCTTCTTGTTGAATAAGAGATATCGGGTGCAGGGCCTTCTCCTCCTCCGGCTGTTCTCCTTCACAGCTGTCGGCACTGTACCGCACAGGCGGTATCTCGCTTCGTGTGCAAAAAAGTCCGTCCGGTTTTTCGGTACGGACTTTTTTGCACTCCACTTTGTGCCAGAAAACCGGCCTGTCAGGCGGAAAAGTATGACCTTGCACGTTTTTGGTGGTCAATTTTACTGTTTTTCCGCAAAGGACAGTTCTAAAGTTTGTTGCCACTGGGGTTTGTATTCTGACGGGGTTTGTGGTAAAGTATAGTCAATCAATTTATAAGCAGCAAACATGAATTATTTTGATGCTGGTCCGTTGTTGATGCGTTAAGAAAAAAGGAGTTTAGAGTATGGCTTATTTCTATGAAGAACCTTCCCGCACCTTTGGCGAGTACCTGCTGGTTCCGGGTTATTCCTCTGCAGAGAATGTCCCCACGGCAGTCAGCCTGAAGACCCCGCTGGTCAAGTACCGCAAGGGGGAAGAGGCCTGCCCGCTGGAAATGAACATCCCCATGATCAGTGCCATCATGCAGTCGGTCTCCGGCGATAAGCTGGCCATTGCACTGGCACGGGAGGGCGGCGTGTCCTTCATCTACGGCTCCCAGAGCATTGAGAACGAGGCTGCCATGGTGCGCCGCGTCAAGAGCTATAAGGCCGGTTATGTGGTCTCCGATTCCAACCTGGCTCCTACCGCCACCCTGCACGATGTGCTGGAGCTCAAGGCCCGCACCGGCCACTCCACCATTGCTGTCACTGCCGATGGCACTCCTCACGGCAAGCTGATGGGCATTGTGGCCTCCCGTGATTACCGTGTCAACCACACCCCCGATGATGCTTCCGTTACCACCTTTATGACTCCCATCGAGAAGCTGGTCACCGCACCGGAGAATACCTCCCTGCACGACTGCAACAACATCATCTGGGACAATAAGATCAACACGCTGCCGCTGGTGGATGCTGAGGGCAACCTGAAATACTTCGTGTTCCGCAAGGACTACGATTCCCACAAGAAGAATGTCAACGAGCTGCTGGATGCCAACAAGAGCTATGTGGTCGGTGCCGGCATCAACACCCGCGATTATGCCCAGCGCGTTCCCGCACTGGTCGAGGCTGGCGTGGATGTGCTCTGCATCGACTCCTCCGAGGGCTACTCCGAGTGGCAGAGCCGTACCATCGCCTGGATTCGTGAGCACTACGGCGACACCGTGAAGGTGGGCGCAGGCAACGTTGTGGATGCCGAGGGCTTCCGTTTCCTGGCAAAGGCCGGTGCAGACTTCGTTAAGATCGGCATTGGCGGCGGTTCCATCTGCATTACCCGTGAGACCAAGGGCATTGGCCGTGGTCAGGCCACCGCAGTCATCGAGGTCGCAAAGGCCCGTGACGAGTACTACAAGGAGACCGGCATCTATGTGCCCATCTGCTCCGATGGCGGCATCGTCCACGATTATCACATCACTCTGGCTCTGGCCATGGGCGCTGACTTTGTCATGCTGGGCCGCTACTTCGCACGCTTTGACGAGAGCCCCACGAACAAGGTGCGCATCAATGGCCAGTATATGAAGGAGTACTGGGGCGAGGGCTCCAACCGTGCCCGCAACTGGCAGCGTTATGACCTGGGCGGTTCCACCAAGCTGAGCTTTGAGGAAGGCGTGGACAGCTATGTTCCTTACGCAGGTCCTCTGGCCGATGGTGTCCAGACCACCCTGTACAAGGTCAAGAGCACCATGTGCAACTGCGGCGCACTCTCCATCCCCGAGCTGCAGCAGAAGGCCAAGCTGACGGTGGTTTCCTCCACCTCCATCGTGGAGGGCGGTAGCCATGACGTTGTGCTGAAAAATGCGACCCCCAATATTATAAACGGCTGAGCCTGAACAGGCTTGCAGGGCCGCTCCCGGAGCTTTCGGGGGCGGCCCTTTTGGCAGTACCAAAAAAAGATTTTTCTTTCTGCACGCAGGAAATTTACAAAAGCCCTTGCACCCGGGCGGCAAAGATGCTATCATGGTACAAACGTCCTGTCAAGACAGGGTGCAGGCCCACGCACTGCCGGAACAAAGGCAGGGGAGAAGGGGCTGTTTTTTCAGCAGCGGCAAGGCTTTTTCGCTGCTGCGAAGTACAAGGAGAGGAAACTTTTCATGGACGAGATCAAAGTTGTTCCGTACATTCCGGACGAAGATTATGATAACCCTGCCATGGTGGTGGATTTCTACGAATTCACGATGGCAAACTGCCTGTTCCTGCACGGCTTTAAGAACACCACCCTTGTGTTCGATATGTTCTTCCGTAAGAACCCGGACAACATGGGCTACTCCATCAGCGCAGGCCAGCGCAAGCTGACCCGGTTCCTGCTGAATTATCATTTCAACGAGCAGGATATCCGCTGGCTGCGCACCAAGGGTATGAGCGAGGAATTTTGCGAGTATCTGCGTACCTATAAGTGGAAGGGTGATATGTACGCTCTGCCCGAGGGTACGGTTTGCTACCCCCATGTGCAGATGGTCCGCATTGAGTGCGACCTGGTGGGTGCGATCCTGATCGAGACCTACCTGCTGCAGACGATGAATTTCCACAGCCTGATCACCACCAAGGCGACCCGTGTGACTGGCCTGAACACCCATACGCCCCGCAGCGTCATGGAGTTTGGCACCCGCCGCGCACAGGGCGAGAGCGCAGGCAATGATGGCGCGTATGCCGCTGTTCTGGGCGGTTGCATCGGCACTGCCAACTGTCTGGCTGAAATGAAGTATGGCTCTGAGGTCAAGGCAGTGGGCACCGTGGCACACAGCTTCATCGAGTTCTTCCCGACAGAGTTTGATGCCTTCAAGGCCTTTGCGGATACCTACCCGGATTCTGTCAGCCTGCTGCTGGATACCTACAACATCATGGAGAGCGGCCTGCCCAACCTCATCAAGCTGGACGACTACCTGATCGAGAAGTACCCCAATGACCCCAACCGCCGCGTCAAGAGTGCCCGTATCGATTCCGGCGATCTGGCCCGTGGCTCCAAGCGCCTGCGCAAGGCACTGGATGCCGCAGGCAAGCCCTATATCAAGCTGGTGGCTTCCAATGGTCTGGACGAGCGGAAGATCGCCAACATGGAGCTCTATGAGCACGCTCATTTTGATTCCTATGGCGTGGGCGAAAATCTCATCACCTCTGCTTCTGACCCCGTGTTCGGCGGTGTGTATAAACTGGTGGCGGTCAAGCTGCCGGATGGCACCTATCAGCCCAAGATGAAGTGCTCGGATTCTGCCAGCAAGGCCATCATCCCGGGCAAGAAAATGCCCTGGCGGCTCTACGATGAAAATGGTCAGGCCCAGTGCGATCTGATCGCCATGGATGGCGAGGTCATCGAAGCGGGCAAACCGGTAAAGATGGTCAACCTTGACCCGGATGCCATCGAGCGCACCATTACCATCACCCCCACCAGGGTTAAGCGGCTGCTGGTGCCCCATATCCTGAACGGTAAACTGGCCATCGAACTGCCCGGCATTGCCGAGAAAAAGGCCTATATCGCAAAGCAGCTGACCGAAGAGACTTGGGAGACCGAGCTGCGCATCGAGATGCCGCATAAGCACTATGTCAATATGACCCCCGCTGTGGCCGAGTGCCGCGCCAAGATGTATTCGGAACTGCATGGCGGAAAGGTGTAACTTGACAAAGCGGGGTTTCTATTGTATTATAATAGCCGTTGTGTGAATCTTACATGTTTTGATACATGTTTGCAACTCCGTAACGACGGACTTGTGATAAATGTTTACCTCATCACCTGTTATTCCCGGCTCTCTGTGAATGTCCAGAGCAGCAGGGCTTTGTAAGCCGGGTTTCTATGCGCCACTGTGGTGAAATTGGCAGACACGAGGGACTTAAAATCCCTTTCTGGAGACAGAGTGCGGGTTCAAGCCCCGCCGGTGGCATGAAAAATCCCCTTCAGCATAAGCTGAGGGGGATTTTTCACTGTTGTATCGCGTACAAAATGTAATTCTGCGCAGGCAGGAATGCCGGATGCAGCTCAGCGATTTTCCATAGCATTGAATCGTTCCAGGAAGCTGTGATCCACACCCTCGGATCGATAGCCCGGCATGGTATCAATGGCAACATTGTGGATGCTGCGGAAGATGCTGTTTTCGATATTGGGATTGTCGCGCTTCAGGCGGCGAAGCAGGATTTTGATCTCCTGCCGCTTGGAACCACCGCCGCCGTTGTCGCACATGGTGCAGTTCTCAGTAAAGCGGCAGGCGCACTGGATGAATTCCAGATCATTGTAGCGCTTCCAGGCCAGGATATCTTCTTCCCGGATGCAGTACATGGGGCGGATCAGGGTCATGCCGGGGAAGCTGGTGCTGTGGAGCTTGGGCGGCATGGCCTGCATCTGGGAGCCGTAGAACATGCTCATCACGGTCGTCTCAATAACATCGTTGAAGTGGTGGCCCAGCGCGATCTTATTGCATCCCAGCTCCTTGGCCTTGCTGTACAGGTGGCCGCGCCGCATCCGGGCACAGAGGTAGCAGGGGTTCTTTTCGGTGTTGTTGGCAACGGAAAAGATGTTGCTCTCGAAGATGGTCACCGGAATGTGCAGCAGCTCGGCATTGGACTCGATCTTCTGGCGGTTGATCTCATTGTAGCCGGGGTCCATCACCAGAAAGACAAGCTCAAAGGGAACATCGCTGTGCTTCTGCAGTTCCTGCATCAGCTTTGCCATCAGCATGGAGTCTTTGCCGCCCGAGATGCAGACGGCGATCTTGTCTCCCTCCTGTACCAGCTCGTAGCGCTTTACCGCCACGATAAAGGGGGTCCACAGCTCCTTGCGGTATTTCTTGATGATACTGCGTTCGATCATCTGATAAGGTTCAAGCTCACGTTTCATGTTGGTTCCTCTTTTTATTTAATGTACGGCGGTCAGCTCACGGTAGCAGACATCGAACGCCTGCAAAAAGGCTTTGATCTCCTCCTCGGTGGTCAGATGGCTCAGGCTGATGCGCCAGGAGGACAGTGCGTTGCGGCGGTCGCGGCTGACCGCAAACACCGCACGCGAAGGCAGACCATCCGAAGAGCAGGCTGACTTGACCGAGACGCAGACCCCTTTGGCATCCAGCTCCCGCTGGAACATGGTGCCCTTGACATTACGGACGCTCAGATTCAATACATGGGGGATGGCGTGTTCCGGGCTGTTGATGCGCACCAGCGGATATGTGCTGAGGGCGGCGCGGAGCTCTGCATTCAGCTTTGCCACATGGTCAACGCGTCCGGGCAGGTCAATGACGGCAAGATCAAGCGCACAGGCCAGCGAGGAGGCCAGCGCCACAGTGGGGGTGCCGCTGCGGTAGATGGTGGTACTCTCGCCGCCATGGATGAGAGGCTCCAGCGCCAGATTCCGCCGCTTGATCAGCAGGCCGATGCCGTTCAGTCCGTAGAATTTGTGGGCCGTCAGGCTCATGGTGTCCACGCCCTCAAAAGAAACGGGGATCTTGCCCACAGCCTGGGTCGCATCCACATGCAGGTGACAGTGAGGGTATGCTTTCAGGATGGCGGCGATCTCCTGTACAGGCTGCACCACGCCCAGTTCACTGTCCACCAGCGTTATGGCAACGCAGATGGTATCCGGGCGAAGCAGATCCTTCAGGTGCTCAAGATCCACGGTGCCGTCCTGCTTCACGTCCAGCAGGTCGATCTCATACCCCTGCTCCTGTAATGCCGTCAGGGTGCCGCTGACCGAAGAATGTTCCAGTGGAGTGGAGATGATGTGCCTGCCCGCATGGCGGGAGAGACGGGCCAGCCCCTTTAAGGCAAAGTTGTTGGCCTCGCTGGCACCGGAGGTATAGATGATCTCTGCTGGCTGAACGCCCAGCAGAGAGGCGATTTTGATGGTGGCGGCATCAATCTCTGCCTTGGCGGCAGAGCCTGCCTGATGGTGAGAGTTGGCATTGCCGATGCAGCGGCGCTCCACGGCACAGAACTGCTCCAACACCCGCGTATCCACCGGGGTGTTTGCAGAATAGTCCAGATAGATCATAACATTCCTCTTGAAATACAAATCAATTCAATAGGTTATATTATAGTGCGGACAGGGGCATATTTCAAGATGTCCGGCCAAAAAGCTGAGGAAACTGCGGCAAACGGATTGCATCCGGGCAGGGTTTCTGGTATACTTTATAAAGTCAGACAGGGAAGGGGAGAGCAAAATGTTTCGTTCGACTTTGCGGAGCGCGTGTTTTGCCTTCCGGTCCCGTTTTTTGAATCTGCTCCAGAAGATTGAGGCACTGCCGTTGCTGCGGCAATGCCTCTTTTTTTGGGCAGCGATGAAAGGAGAACTTCTCTATGAGTGAAAAGATCGATTACTCCAAGGGCATTTACGATGCCCGGCAGCTCGGCACCGGACGGATGCTGATCCTGGGCTTGCAGCACATGTTTGCCATGTTCGGCGCAACTGTGCTGGTGCCCCTGCTCACCGGCCTGAGCGTTTCCACCACGCTGCTCTGTGCCGGTCTGGGCACCCTGCTGTTCCACCTTGTCACCAAGGGCAAGGTCCCGGCCTTCCTTGGCTCCTCGTTTGCCTACCTGGGCGGTTTTTCCATTGTAGCCCCCATGCTGGCTGACGCAGACGGCAACCTGACCGTTGTCAATACCAAAATGCTGCCCTACGCCTGCGCGGGCGTGGCACTGTCCGGCATTCTGTACCTGCTGGTCAGCCTGCTCATCTCCACCTTTGGCATCCGCCGCATTATGAAATTCTTCCCGCCGGTGGTCACAGGCCCCATCATCATCTCTATTGGTCTGATCCTGGCCCCCTCCGCCATCACCAACTGCGAGTCCAACTGGCTGCTGGCTTTTGTGGCCCTAGGCACCGTTATTGTCTGCAACATCTGGGGCAAGGGTATGGTCAAGATCCTGCCCATCCTGATCGGTGTGCTGGTCTCCTATGCTGTGGCTCTGGTCACTGGTGCAGTCAACTTTGAGGCCATTGCTGCTGCCGACTGGTTCGGCATCCCCCTGCACAAGAGCGCCATGGGTCTGTTTGCCATCGACGGCAGCCCTGAGTTCATCAGCGCAATGTTCACCATCATCCCCATTGCGCTGGCAACCATGATGGAGCATGTGGGCGATATCGCTGCCATCAGCGCTACGGTCGGCCACAACTATATCAATGATCCCGGCCTGAACCGCACCCTGATGGGCGACGGCCTTGCCACTGCCATGGCCGGTCTGCTGGGCGGCCCCGCCAATACTACCTACGGTGAGAACACCGGTGTTCTGGCCCTGAGCCGCATCTACGATCCGCTCGTCATCCGCATTGCCGCTGTGATGGCTGTGATCCTGAGCTTCAGCCCCAAGTTTGAGGCCGTCATCAACACCATCCCCACCGGCATCATTGGCGGCATCAGCTTTGTGCTGTACGGAATGATCTCCGCGATCGGTGTCCGCAATGTGGTCGAGAACCGTGTAGACTTTACCAACAGCCGCAACCTGATCGTTGCCGCTGTCATCCTGGTCTGCGCACTGGGCTTCAACTCTGTGGGCGGTCTGACCTTCGCTGTGGGCGGTGTCTCCATCAACCTGTCCGGCCTGGCCATTGCTGCCATCGTGGGCATCCTGCTCAACGCCATCCTCCCCGGCAATGATTACGAGTTTGATGCTGCCAACGGTTCCGATGCTCCGAGCAGCGGCAACCTGCAGGTCTAAAAAATAAATAGGAATAATTCTTAAAATTAGTCTTGACTAATCTAGGAATCATTGCTATAATAGGCTCAGAAGCAAGGCCCCCTGTACCAGAGGAGAGGCCAAGATCATAATGAAAAACAATGGAGGATATTCTTATGAAAAAGTATGTTTGCACCGTCTGTGGTTATATCGCTGAAGGCTCTATCCCTGAGCAGTGCCCTGTCTGCAAGGCTCCTGCATCCGCATTTGTCGAAAAGACCGGCAACACCTATGTGACCGAGCATGTGGTCGGCATCGGCAAGGCTGAGGGTGTGCCTCAGGAGATCGTTGACGGTCTGCGTGCAAACTTTGAGGGTGAGTGCAGCGAGGTCGGCATGTACCTGGCCATGGCCCGTGTGGCTGAGCGCGAGGGCTACCCCGAGATCGCTGAGGCTTACAAGCGCTATGCCTACGAAGAGGCTGACCACGCATCCCGTTTCGCCGAGCTGCTGGGCGAGGTCGTGACCGACAGCACCAAGAAGAACCTGATGATGCGTGCTGAGGCTGAGTGCGGCGCATGCTCCGGCAAGATGGACCTGGCCAAGAAGGCAAAGGCCCTGAACCTGGATGCGATCCACGATACCGTCCACGAGATGGCAAAGGACGAAGCCCGCCATGGCCGCGGCTTCGAGGGCCTGCTGAAGCGCTACTTCAACGTGGAGCTGTAATTCCTGCATTTTTCTGAACCTGTTATCATAAAGCTGCCGTGCGGTTCCAAAGCTGCACGGCAGTTTTTTGCTTGACGGGATCCATGGCAGGGCGTACAATGGAAAAAACATTCCGAAAAGGGGAAGTCTTATGAAATCAACTTCCACACGCTGTGCGCTGCTGGACGAGCTGCGCGGACTGGACCTGATCAGCATGATGCTTTACCATGGCATGTGGGACCTGGTCTATCTGTTTGGTGTGCGTGCACCGTGGTATGGCAGCTGGCAGGGAGAACTGTGGCAGCAATCCATCTGCTGGGTGTTCATCCTGCTGTCCGGCTTCTGTCTGCCGCTGGGCCGCCACCCGGTCAAACGAGGCGCGGTGGTGTTTGGGTGCGGCGCACTTGTCACGGCGGTCACGCTGATCTTCATGCCTGCGGATGCTGTCTGGTTCGGCGTGTTGACCCTGCTGGGCTCGGCTATGATCATCACAGGACTGCTGGAAAAGTGGATGAAAAAGGTGCCCCCGGTGGTCGGCCTTGCAGGGAGCATGTTTCTGTTTTACTTCACCCGCTATGCAGCCGATGGCTATTTGCAGCTGGGCCATTGGCTCATCACGCTGCCGGGCTTTCTCTACGCCAACTACTTCACGGCCTATCTGGGGTTTTATCCCTTTGGCTTCTTCTCTACGGATTACTTCCCACTGACCCCGTAGCTCTTCCTGTTCTGGGCTGGTTTTTACCTGCATCATCTGGCAGAGCGAACATCGCAGAGTCTCCGTCCGCTGCGTCGTTCGGTTTGCCCGCCGCTGGGGTGGCTGGGGCGGAACTCGCTGATGCTATATCTGCTCCACCAGCCGGTGATCTACGGCGTGCTGACGATGGTGTTCCTGTTGCTGCGCCGGGGTGGAGGAGCGCTCTGAAAAATTCTGCAAAAGGTTCTTGACAAGGAGCCCGCCCTGTGGTATTCTTTTGATGGTTAGAAAAGCCTAACCAAATTGCTCTGTCTTATGTCAGGCAGAGCAATTTCTTGAAGATAAAAGTTAGAATATACTAACCAAAATTGAAAGAGAGGTTCTTCTTTATGAGCAAAGTAGCAGTTGTATTCTGGAGTGCAACCGGCAACACGGAGACCATGGCAAACTGCGTGGCAGAGGGTGCAAACGGCACCATCGTTCCCTGTGGCGAAATGAACGCCGCAAAGCTGGCAGAGTTTGATGCAGTTGCATTTGGCTGCCCCGCAATGGGCGCAGAGCAGCTGGAAGAGAGCGAGTTTGAGCCGATGTTCTCCGATCTGGAGGGTTCCCTGAACGGCAAGAAGATCGCTCTGTTCGGCTCTTATGGCTGGGGCGACGGCCAGTGGATGCGCGACTGGGTCGAGCGTGCACAGGGTGATGGCGCACAGGTGCTCAACGGTGAGGGTCTGATCTGCAACGAGGCACCGGATGAGGATGTTCAGGCTGCCTGCCGCAAGCTGGGTGCAGACCTGGCAGCGTGGTGACCGGATGAGAAGCACATTGCAAAATTTGACAAATGTGGTTTGCTATGTTAAACTCTAGAAGTTGCGCAGCAGCCCATTTGCCGGACAAACGAACCTGAGAGCAGCAGGGGAACAACAGGGGCTGAACCCGGTCTCCTGCTGCTTTGCTTTTTAGGAAAGGTGGTGTGTATGGAAATGGCTGTTGCTGTTGGAATTACGGCCTGTTTCGCAGTTTTGCGTCACACGGTGCGTTGCGCGGCTCTGCGGATGGCCCGCAAGGAAAAAATGCAGGAGGAACAGTCCCAATGTCCAAAACCACCCCGGAAGACCTGGCAAAGAAGCGTTCCGACGAAAAAATGCTTGTCAGTGAGATGATCGCGCTCTACTGCCGCAAGCAGCATCACACCCTCAGAGGCAGTCTCTGCCCGGAATGCCAGCAGCTGCATGATTATGCGCTGGCCCGCATTGAGCACTGCCCCTTTATGGAGACCAAGACCTTTTGCTCGGCCTGCAAGGTGCATTGCTATCAGCCGGAGATGCGGGAAAAGATCCGCACTGTCATGCGCTGGGCCGGGCCCAGAATGCTGCCGGTGCATCCCGTTCTCTCCATCAAGCATGTGATCGTGACAATGAAGGCAAGGCGTGAAGCAAACGCAGGAAAATAAGCAGCCATGTATAATCGCCTGAAGCCGGGGCAACCTAGAGCCAAGGAGGCGATAGAAATGGAAAACACAGGTGTGACCTGCGATGTCTGCGAGTGCCGCCACAATGTGCAGAACTGCAAGTGTGATCTGCCCAAGATCAAAGTGACAGAGCACTGCTCCTGCACCACCCAGCAGGTGGAGACCCCGCACTTCTGCCAGAATTACGAAAAGAAATAATTCGTAATGGCAGAAAACTCCCCGCCCAGCGCCCCAAACAGGGCATTGAGCGGGGAGTTTTTGTGTGCTGTTCAGTGGATTGCCACACTGCAGGTAGCAAGGCTGCGCACCAGTGTGCCGACGCTGTCCTTCATCTGGATGCCTGCAAAGCCCAGACGGAAGGCGGCCTGCACATTCTCCAGCCGGTCATCAATGAAAACACTTTCCCCGGCCTTGAGCTGGTATTTGTCCAGCAGGGCCTTATAGATGCGCGGGTCAGGCTTGTTGATGTGCACCTCGCAGGAGGCCACGCCGCCGTCGAACAGGCCCTTGAGGTCGCGCTCGGTCAGAAAATCCAGCACATCCTCGGGGATATTGCTCAGGTAATAGACGCAGTAGCCACGGCTCTTGAGCTTCCGCACCAGCTCCTGCATCCGGCGGCGGGGGCGGAGGATATGCATCCAATCGTCCAGCACGCCCTGCACCTCAAACGCGCGGCCATATTCCTTTGCGCGGGCCAGCATCCGCAGGTTGGCCTCGGAGCGGGTGATAAGCCCTGCATCCAGCAGCTTCCACTCCTCGCTTTCAAAAGTCAGCTGGGAGACCTGCTCCTCTACCTCGGCATTGCAGAAGCGGTCTACCAGGTAGGTCTTGGGGTCGAAATCCACCATGACACCGCCCAGATCAAAGATGATATTTTTATACATCGCTGTTTCCTCAATTCTGTATGGATGTTTCTGCCAGAAAGATTCTGCCCACAGTATAGCACAACTGCCCGCCCTGCATCAAGCACTGTGCTGCTGCATAGGATGAAACAGGCAAACTGCGGGGAGGGGAGCACGATGAAATTCCGGGAGCTGTGCACAAAGGAGATCGTTCAGCTGAGCAACGGGGCCTGCCTGGGCCGCGCCGATGATCTGGAGCTCGATCCGGCAACGGCGCAGGTCAAAAGCCTGCTGCTGCTCGGGCAGCCTCATCTGTTTGGGCTGCTGGGCCGGGACGAGACTCTGGTCATCCCCTGGACGGACATCGAAACACTGGGAGTGGACGCGATCCTGGTCCGCACGGAGCTGCCGGAGCCGGAAGCCAAAAAGCAGGGTTTCTGGCAAAAACTGCGGCACTGGCTGGACGGCTGAAATTTTTCGTGAATTTTTCCTGCATCAGGGTTTGATTTTACAAAAAATCGGATTATAATAGAGAACCGTGAGCGGCAGAGCCTTGCCGCTCCGGCTTGAAATCTGATTTCCGGAAGTGAAAGGAACTTCTCTCTATGAACGCAAAAAAACATACGCCGCTTTCCCTGCATGGGCTGCGGCTGCTCTTCCCGCCGCTGGCAACGCTGGGCATCCTGTTCCTGACGGAGTGGATCGCCCGCGGCAGCCTGACAGGGGAGACCTTTACCCAATACATTTTCCCCCATGCCGAAGCCTATCTGCTGGCGTGGGCCATGCTGTTTCTCAGCTGGCTGGCAGTGGACTGGCTGACCCGGTTTGCACCGTTGGCGACCCTGCTGGCGGCGGTGCTGGGCTGTGCCCCGGCGGCAGTCAATTTCTACACACTGCAGCTGCGCGGCGAGCCCTTCCTGCCCTGGGATCTGATGCAGGTGTCAGAGGCTGCGGGCGTGGCAGCTGCGGCCGGTATCCACATCCAGACCAGCATGGTGGTATCCATTGTTATTATCGTGCTGCTGGTCGCGGTGTCTTTCTTCCTTTATAGAGGGCGGCAGAAGCTGAACTGGAAGCCCCGGGTGGCAGGCTTTCTTGCCAGTGCGGCAGCTACCTGCGGCCTGCTCTTTGGCGTGTTCCTGCAGCCTGCCGTGACACAGGCCATTGGCATTGTGCCGGATGCCTGGATGCAGGATCGCTACTACCGCTATTATGGTGTCATCACCAGCTTTCTGACCAATCTGACCAATCTGGAGATCTCCAAGCCGGAGGGGTATTCAGAGGAGGCTGTCAACGAGATTTTGGATGATACCGAAGCTGCACAGAAATATTCCACTGCTCCGCTCTACCCGGGATCTTACGGTGCCACCACCTCTGCGGACGAGACCGCGAAAAAGCCCACCATCATCTATGTGATGGACGAGTCCTACTGGGATGTGTCGGAACTGGAGCAGTATGGTTTCCAGTTTGATACCGATGTCTCCGCCAATCTCCACGCCCTGCAGCAGACCAGTGCCTCTGGCCGGGCGTACAGCCCCAGTTTCGGCGGCGGAACCTGCGATGTGGAGTTTGAAGCGCTGACAGGCTATTCGGCTTCCTTTCTGCCCAACGGCAGCAAGCCCTACCAGCAGCATGTGACCAAGCCCATGTTCTCGCTGCCCAATTACCTCAAGCTGACGCAGGGATATCAGACGGCGGCAGTTCATTGCTTCTGGGCCAAGTATTGGAGCCGGGACACGGCATACCCCAATCTGGGTTTTGACACCTTCCTGAGCCTGGAACAGATGACCCATGTCAACAAGGTACGCAGGCACTACTGGACCAGCGGTCTGGTTACGGATGACTCCATGGCAGACCAGATTATCCAGCAGTATGAGAAGATGAAAGCGTCCTCGGATGCACCGGTTTTCCTGCACGCAGTCACGATGCAGAACCATACCAATTATAATAAAGACAACTACCCGGACGATGTGCGGGTGAAGGTGACAGAGCACCCGGCGGGCCTCAAGGCCAGCACCATCGGCGCACTGGAAGATTTTGCGACTGGCATCCGGGATGCCGATGCCATGCTGGGCAAGCTGACCCAATACTTCTCGCAAGTGGACGAGCCGGTGATCCTGGTGTTCTGGGGCGACCATTACAACCCCATTGATTCCAATTATGATGTCTTTACCAGCAGCGGCTATGCCAGCGATTCCAGTGCGGACCCGCGCCTGCACCAGACCACCCTGTTGATGTGGTCGAACTACACCGACAAGCCCGTGGATCTGGGCACCATTGCCGCTTACGATATCTCGCCGGTGATGATGAACCTCTACGGTCTGGAGCAACCGCTTTATTTCCAGCTGCTGAACCGCCAGCTGCAGGTGGCCGACCGCGCCAATACCCGGGGCACGGTGATGAATCTGGACGGTACCACCACCCAGACCCCGAGCTCTCTGCAGGAGAGCTGGAGCCAGAAGCACTGGCTGCTGCAATATGATCTGATGTTCGGCAAGGGCTATGCCCTCAGCCGGATGGGCATGGAGAGCCTGAACAGCTCTCAGACGGACGAATAAACGAAAAATACGCGATTTTCTTGTAAAAAACAGAGAAAAACCCTTGCATCACACGCCTGTTTGTGCTATTATTATTCAGCATTACACACGCATCACTATGCCCTTTTGTGCTCTTTCGGGAGTGGAGGGCAGTCCAAGGCCATCCGATATGGCCGCGGATCACGGTGTGCGGAGGCAAAACAATATTGGAGGTATTTTTACTATGGCAGTCGTTTCTATGAAGCAGCTTCTCGAGGCAGGTGTGCACTTCGGTCAC
>ERZ1694980.128-NODE-128-length-47146-cov-26.057208_pt1 | contig 47146 bp, 45 predicted proteins | sample MGYA00581606_ERZ1694980 | MGnify/ENA primary metagenome ERZ1694980 (study PRJEB42213, sample SAMN07424368) | human gut metagenome | biome: ENVO:00009003; feature: ENVO:2100002; material: ENVO:00002003 | host: Homo sapiens | place: USA | collected 2014 ...
CATTTTGTCCTTGGAGAGGGACTCTAATAACTACTACTTTATAATACGAGGAGGTGAAGTGAGATGATCAAGGTATGTTACAGCGAACTGGACGGCCCCAAGGGCCTGAGCCTGCGGCTGGAAGCCGCCGGTCACGCGGGCTACGCGCCCGCCGGGCAGGACATCGTATGCGCTGGCGCAAGCACCCTGATGCAGGCGCTGGTGTACCTGCTGGCAGGGGAGGAGAGCGCCCGCAGCGATGCCTGGGACGAGCCGGAGGGCCCGCGCCTTGCCGTGGCAGCACAGGCACCGGTAGCGCCGTGGGTGCAGGGTGCATTTGAACTGGCCAAGGCAGGCTTTACCCTGCTGGCAGAGCGCTACCCGGACAACCTGCGCTTTGCGGATGTGAGCCGCAGCGGACAGCAGAGCATGATGGACTTGCAGCTGTTTGCGGAAGGGGAAGCCGCCCCCGCGCTGAGCCCGGAGCAGAGCCGGCAGGCAGTGGCTGCGGGCACGCTGAAGCCGGAAGCCCCAGCCGCGCAGCCGGAAGTACCGCCGCAGACCCCGGCAGAGCCGGAAAAGCAGCCGGAAATGCCCGCACAGCCGGAGCGCCCGGTGCTGCCGCCCCTGCCGCTGCCGGTGCAGAACACGGTGCGCAGCCTGCACGCCCGCTGGGCGGCAGAGGAAGCTGCTATGCGCCGCAGCCAGCCGGGTTTTGACTTGAAGGCAGAACTGAAGAACCCGGAGATGCGCCGTCTGATGCAGCTGCCCGGCATGCGGGTGCAGGACGCCTACCGCCTTGCCCACTACGAGGATGCCCTGCGCACCACGGCACAGACCGTGGAGCAGGGGGTAGTGGAGCGGGTGCAGCAGCGCGCTGCGCGTCCGCTGGAAAACGGCCTGCGCCCCGGTGCTGCCGCCTCGGTACGGCCGGACGTAGCCGCCATGACCCGCGCCCAGCGGGAAGCCTTGGAGCGCCGTGTGCTGCACGGTGCACAGATCGAACTTTAACCTGACAGGAGAAAGGAAAAAAGCATGATGAATTTTAACATCCAGCTGTTTGCGGACGCGCAGACCAACACCACCGGCACCATGTCGGTGGAGATGAAGACCTTTTACGAGAAGCGCCTGATCGATCAGGCAGAGCCGCGCCTTGTGCACGATCAGTTTGCGGATTACTACCCTGTGCCCCAGAACGGCGGCAAGACCATCGAGTTCCGCAAGTACGACAGCCTGCCCAAGGCCAGCACTCCGCTGACCGAGGGTGTTACCCCCAATGGTCAGGCCCTGAACGTGACCAGCATCACCAGCGACCTGCACCAGTACGGCGGCTGGACCCCGCTGACTGATGTGCTGCAGATGACCGCCATCGACAACAACGTGGTGCAGGCCACCCGCGTGCTGGCAAGTCAGGCCGGCCGCACCATGGACAGCATCACCCGCGATGTGCTGGCGGGCGGCACCAATGTCATTTACGCCCCGAAGCTGGGCGCAGACGGTGCCGAGAACGCCGTTACCAGCCGCAAGGCGCTGGACAAGAGCTGCACCCTGACCCCGAAGCTGTTCTTTCAGGCAGCGGCGCAGCTGGGCGCAATGAACGCTGACCCCATCGGCGACAGCTACGTTGCCATCATCCACCCCTATGCGGCCTATGACCTCAAGACCTGCAAGGAGTTCATGGAGGTGCACAAGTACGCCGACCCCGACACCATGTTCCGCGGCGAGATCGGCAAGCTGGGCAACATCCGCTTTATCGAGACCAGCGAGGCCAAGATCTGGAAGGATGATACCTGTCCGGCGGGTCTTGCGGTGTTCGGCACGCTGGTGCTGGGTGCCCACGCCTACGGCGTGACCGAGCTGGAGGGCGGCGGTCTGGAACACATCGTCAAGCAGCTGGGCTACGGCGACGACCCGCTGAACCAGCGCGCCTCTGTGGGCTGGAAGGGGATGCGCGCCGCCGAGCGTCTGGTGGAGCAGTACATGGTGCGCATCGAGAGCGTGTCCAGCTACTCTGCCACCGCTGCCGCCAACTAAGGAGGTGCCTATGGCTGAAAAGAATGTGCGCATCCGGCTGTTCAAGGACAACAGCCGCTACAAGGGCGATCTGTTCGTCAGCGTCAACGGCGTGAACTATAAGATCCGCCGTGGCGTGGAAGTGGAGGTACCGCCCGCCGTGGCCGAGGTGCTGGAGCACAGCCAGCGTCAGGACGAGCTGACCGCTGCCCGCATTGCCGCTGCGGAGAACGCGGCGCAGTAAAATAAGCGCTGCCCGGCTGGGAGAAATGCCCCCGGCCGGGCTTTTTATAAAAAGGATGTGATGAGATGACCATAGGAGAGGCTTTGGAGCGTGCCGAGCAGCTGCGCCCAAACTGCCGCATTGAAACCGAGACCCGGCTGCAATGGCTGCGGGAGGCGGACGCATTGCTGCGCACAAAGCTGTTTGACCGCGCCGCCGCCGGGGCGTTTGACGCCGTGGGCGCAGACCGTCCGTGGGAGCAGCCGGTGCAGGACGACCAGACGCTGCTGGCACCGCCGCCCTTTGATGCCCTGTACCCGCATCTGCTGTGTGCGCAGATGGATGCCGCCTTGGGCGAGACCGACCGCTACGCCGGGGAGCAGGCGCAGTACAACGCCCTGTATGCAGAGCTGGCGGTCTGGCTGCGGCAGAACTACCCGCCCCGCAGCCGGGCGCAGTGGCGCTGGTAAGGAGGTGAGGCGATGGTACTGGCAGACAGAATACGGCTTGCCAACACCCGGCAGCTGCTGCGGGCCTTTGGCGGCCTGAACGAGACCTACGGCTGCTCGGAGGCAGAGTACAGCGCCGGAGTGAACTTTTCCACCCGGGATTTCCCCGCCCTGAGCACCCGCACCCCCCGCCGCAAGCTGCGGGCGCTGACCGGCCTGAACGGGATGTACCACCTGAACGGTCTGCTGACCGTCTGCGGACGGGATGTCGTTTATACCCCGGACGATGCCGCCGCCCCGGCGGTGACGAAGCCGGACGCTGTGACCGACGGCCGCAAGGCGCTGGTGGGCATCGGCACAAAGATTCTGATCTTCCCGGACAAGCTGGCCTTTGATACGGCAGACGGCAGCGTTGCTGCACTGGGGGCACTGTGGACGGCGGCGGGCAAAAGCGTGACCTTTGCCCCCTGTGATGCCGCAGGCAAGACCTATCAGGTGGAGGCCTTTGGCCGGGAGGAGCCCGCCGAACCGGCAGACGGGCAGCTGTTTTTAAAGGTAGAGGATGCCGACCATCCGTGGCGGTACGACAGCACGCTGGAGATGTACAGCAAAAACTCCGGCAGCTGGACAGCCATCCCGCTGGAATACTGCCGCATCACGGCGGCAGGGCTGGGCAAGCTGTTCCGGCAGTGGGACACCGTGACCGTGCAGGGCGCAGCCGCCGAAGCGGCAGGGCAGAGCCCGGAGCTGAATGGAGACCAAATCGTGTATGACGTGGGCGAGGACTGGCTGCGGGTGCGCTGCACCCCACAGGGTGAGTATTTCTACGGCACACTGGTGCAGAACGCCGCCGCCGCCCAGTGGCAGAGCATGGACGGCAAACAGCACCGCAGCGTGGACGCCGCCCAGACGGTATCCATGGAGCGCCGGGTGCCGGAGCTGGATTTTGTGACCGAGTGTGACAACCGGGTGTGGGGCTGCAACAGCAGGGAGAACGTTATCTACGGCTGCAAGCTGGGCGACCCCACCAACTGGTTCAGCTACCGGGGCATCGCCGCAGACAGCTACGCCGTCACCGTGGGCAGCGACGGTGCCTTTACCGGGGCGGCTTCCTGCATGGGCTATGCACTGTTTTTTAAGGAGAACACCCTGCACAAGCTGTACGGCTCCAAGCCTTCGGATTTTCAGCTTTCCAGTCTGCGCTGCCGGGGCGTAGCCCAAAACGCCGCCCGCAGCCTGTGCGTGCTGAACGAGACGCTGTATTATCTCTCGCCGGACGGCGTTATGGCGTGGGACGGCAGTCTGCCCACCAAGGTGTCCGGTGCGCTGGACGCCGCAAAGCTTTCCAACGTACAAAGCGCCGTGGGCGGTGCGCTGGATGGCCGGTACTACCTGCACATCTCCCGGGAGAGTGCCCGGCTGCTGGTCTATGATACCGAGAAGGGGCTGTGGAGCGAGGAGGACGTCTGCTCCTGTGATATGACCAGCACCGGCGGGCAGCTTTATCTGTGGGACGGACAGGCGCTGTGGGCGGCAGACCCCACCCGCGAGCCGGACTGGCAAACCACCGACGGCGTGGAAACGGACATCCCCTTTGAGCTGGTCACCGGCGATGTGGGGCTGGACGGCACCGAGCAGCGGTATCTCTCCCGGCTGACTTTGCGGCTGGACGCTGAGTGCACCAGCACAGTAGAAGTGGCGGTGAGCTATGACGGCGGCGCGTGGGAGACAGTGGCCTCCCTTGCCGCCCAAGGCAGCCGCCGCAGCTATGACCTGCCCTTTGTACCCCGGCGGTGCGGGTCGCTGCGGCTGCGGCTGCGCGGCAAAGGGCAGATCACCCTGCGCGGACTTGTGCGCACCATCGCCCCGGCAAAGGGAAAATTATGGGAGGAGGATGCCTCATGGCAAGCATGAACGGCCTGAGCAAGCTGGGCCTGCCCAAGTTCAGCGATAACATGGACCCGGAGGATGCCCGGGCACTGCGCAGCTATCTGTACCAGATGCAGGAGCAGCTGCAGTATGTACTGACCAATCTGGATACGGAAAATATGTCCGACACCCTGCGCAGCAAGCTGCAGGGATTATAAGAACGAAAGGAGAATTATATGGCATCCAAAAAGAAGGAGGAACTGCTGCAGCCGGAGGTGCAAACGCAGGCACAGCCCGCTGCGCAGTCCACTTACAGCGCCGAGGGGCTGAACAGCCGCGCCGATGTGGAAAAGGCCATGGCAAACGTCAGCTACCGCCCCGGTCAGCAGGTGACCGATGCGGCTGACGCCCTGAAGCAGTGGCAGCAGAACCGCCCCGCAGACTACCAGAGCAGCTATCAGGATAAGATCAACAGCCTGCTGGGGCAGCTGCTGGAGCGGGAGAATTTTCAGTACAGCTACACCCGCGACCCGCTTTACCGCCAGTACGAGCAGCTGTATACCCAGAACGCCCACAACGCCAGCGCGGACGCGGCGGCGCAGGCCGCTGCCCTGACCGGCGGCTATGGTTCCAGCTATGCCACCAGTGCGGCGCAGCAGGCCTATCAGCAGCAGATCGGCGGGCTGGCCAGCGCCATCCCCACCCTGTACAATCTGGCGCTGGATACCTACCAGAGCGGCGGCGAGGAGCTGGTGAACCGGCTGGACCAGCTGAACGGACAGGAGCAGAATGCTCAGACCCTGTACGACCGTCAGCTGCAGGACTACTACACCCAATTGCAGCAGAAAGGCGAGGCGTACAACGACGCCTATGCCAAGGACTACGGCCAGTATCAGGAGCACCTGAACCGGCTGGACACCCTGCACGGCTACTACACCGCGCAGGAGCAGGCGGAAATCAGCCAGCGCCAGCAGACTTTCAATAACATCATGACGGTGCTGGGCGTCATTGGGGACGTGGTGCAGCTGGCCATTACCGGCACCACCGGTCTGGGCACGTTGGCGGGCAGCCTGATGAACACCGGGTACAACATCTACGCCGGCAACCGCGCCTACGAGGCCGAGCGCGCCGATACCCAGTGGAGCCAGCAGATGCAGGAGAAGCAGCGGCAGGACGCACTGACCCAGCAGCAGTACGATAACACCGCCAGCGAGCGCGCCTATCAGGATGCGCTGAAGCAGCAGGCCTTCAACAACAATGTGACCAGTCAGAAGCTGAACATCGCGAAGGGCGAGTGGGCGCTGAAGCAGGCTAACGCCCAGCAGAAGGCCGCACAGGCCGCCAGCAAGGCAGCGGCTGCGAGGACAAAGTCCGGCAGCTCCAGCAGCGGAAAGGCCACCGGCAGCAGCGGCTCTGCTTCCGGCGGCAGCCGCAGCACTGTCAGCGCCGGAGTGCCCTACACAGCAGCGCTGCTGCGCAGTCAGGGCAAGAACGATGTGGCCATCACCTCTGCCCTGCGGCAGGAGGGCTATACCCCCGCCCAGATCGCAAAGATCCTGCAGGAGATGAATAAATAAGAGAAAAGGCACCCCGGCAAAGCAGCTGCTTTGCCGGGGTGCCGTACTTTTGTAGTATTCCACCAAAAGAAAAAGTCCGCTGTTTTGAACAGCGGACTTTTTGGTGGGGTGCCCAGTGGGACTCGAACCCACGGTCTCCAGATCCACAATCTGGCGCGTTAACCGACTACGCTATGGGCACCACATAGATGCGCCCGAAGGGACTCGAACCCCCGGCCCACTGCTTAGAAGGCAGTTGCTCTATCCACCTGAGCTACGGGCGCACGTTGTTATCCCAATGGGTTCCATTATGGCAGCAGTTCTGTGTCGGCACAGGCTGCGAGAGAAATAATACCATACCCATCGCATTCTGTCAAGGAAAATCTGAAAAAAGTTTCAACTTTTTTGCGCTGCGGGCAAAAATGACCGTTCCAGCGTGTAGGAATGGCCTTACAGCAGCCACATTCCGGCACAGCCCAGCGCAAAGCCCAGTGCAAAGCCGCACACCACGTCCCGCACATGATGCACCCCCGTGAGCACCCGCAGACAGCAGATGAGCAGGGCAACGCCCACCATCACGCAGCCCGCAGCGGGGTAGAAATACAGCCACACCGCCGCCAGCACGGCGGCGCTCAGTGCGTGGCGGGAGGGCATGGAGTGCCCACGGCTCTCCTTTGCCACCAGCGGGGTAAAGCCGGGCTGCTCGTAGGGGCGGGGAAAGTGCAGCCGACTGCGCAGCAGCGTGCCGCCCCAGAACACCAGCCCCGGCACAAAGACGGAGCGGGCGATGAGCACCATAAAGTCCAGCGCGGCCTGTTTCTGGGTGAGGAACAGCCGCGAGAGCCGGACGTTCAGCAGGCACAGCAGCACCGGGTAGCACACAAAGGGCACCAGCGGCAGCCACCGGTCCAGAAAAACGACCAGCCGCTTTACAGTCGGGTGGGCGCTGAACCAGTGATAGATGGGCTTATACTGTTCTGCGGTCAAAGCAGCTCTCCTCCTGTCGGGTCGGACATTAAAAGCAGGTGTCCAGATAGTTTTCCACATCAAAGGGTTCCGGGGTGGAATCCTTGCGCAGATACAGCGGGTGGTGCGGGTGTCCCTTTTTGCTGCGCTTGCCAAAGGTGACCCACGGGATCTCCCGCTCCCGCGTCAGAGCCACCATCTCCCGCATCAGACCGGGCAGGTAGTCCCGCTTTTCGATCAGGGTGCCCCATGCCGCCCACATGGTAGGCTCGGTTTGTGCCAGCACCGCCTGCAGCCAGCGCAGGTTTTCATCGCACAGGGCGCGGTCGGGGGTTTTGTCCATATCGTTGGGGTCGGTGGCGCGCTGGGGGTAGACGTTGAACATGATCCAGCTGTCAAAGCCGTTGGCGGCGGCCAGCCGCTCCACACTTTTTAAGGTGGGGTCCAGCGCACCGGGCTGGGCGGTACTGGGATTGATGCCGATGCACACCAGCGGGTGCTTGCCCACCCGCCCCAGAACGTAACGGTAGCTTTGGTAGGTGTGGGGCTCGTAATACCAGATGCCTCCGGCGTATTCGCCCGCCTCGAGCACGGGCAGAGAAATGGTCTGCATGATCGTAAACTCCTGTCGGTTTTGAATATCATTCTTATCGTACCTGAAACCACCGGGAAAATCAACCGTTTTAGCCCTAAAATACTGCCTTATTTCTGTTTTTGTGGTATACTGGAGGTGTTCCGGTGCGGCAGGGGGACTGCGGCACCGCGCTTCGCTTACAGAAAAAAGGAGTTCTTATGCTGGAAGATTATAAAAGTGCACTGCGCGCAGGGCAGCGCGCCTATCGTGCCCGCATAGCCCGCGGCCAGTCGCCCTATCTGGCTGTTCTGGACGATGTGCTCAAGGGCGTGGATATCGTGGCGCAGGAGCCGCTGGGTCTGGTGGAGATCCCGTCGGACAGCCTTGTGGGCACCAAGACCAGCGGACGGCACACCGCCTTTTCGTATGATTTTATGCCCCTGCTGGAGCCGGATACCGAGTTTGCTGTCAAGTGGTCGAACCTGTGCGACGCGCATTTGGAAGAGGGCATCCATACCCCCATCATCGCCTTTGAGTACATGAACCGGTTCTATGTGCAGGAGGGCAACAAGCGGGTCTCGGTGCTCAAGTATTACGGCGCCGTCAAGATCCCGGGCACGGTCACCCGACTCATCCCCGCCCGCAGCGAGGATCTGGAAAATAAAATCTACTACGAGTTTCTGGATTTCTATAAGCTGTCCAAGGTGAACTATGTGCATTTCTCCAAGCTGGGCGGCTACAGCAAGCTGCAGACGCTGGTGTGCAAGGCCAGCGGCGAGGCATGGTCGGAGGATGACCGGCTGAACTTTGCCGCCTTCTACACCATGTTCCACCAGCAGTTCGAAGCCTTGGGCGGCAGATCTCTGGGGCTGACCACCGGTGATGCGCTGCTGGTGTACCTGTCGGTGTACCGCTACTCCGACACCTACGATGCCACCCCGGCGCAGGTACGGCAGAACCTGGAAAAGCTGTGGAACGAGGTGAAGGTGCTCACCGAGCCCCATGGCGTGGAGCTTTCGCTGGAACCGCCCAAGAGCCCCGCAGAGCCGCTGCTGTCCAAGCTGAATATCTTCAGCCCCAGCAAGCAGCCCAGCGAGCTGCGGGTGGTGTTCCTCCACGAGTACAACGCCAAGATCAGCGCATGGGTGCGTGCGCATGACGAGGGGCGCGATGCGCTGGCCAAGGTCTTCCCGGACAAGGTGTATATCAGCTGCTACGAGGATGTGAACCCGGAGGTGGACGCGGAGCAGATATTGGAGGAGGTAGCCCACAACAATGCGGACGTGGTGTTCGCCACCAGCGTGCGGATGTACAACGCCTGCCTGAAGGTGGCGGCGCAGCACCCCAAGACCCGCATCCTGAACTGCTCGCTGAACGCGCCGCACCCGCTGGTGCGCACCTACTACCCCCGCACCTATGAAGTGACCTATCTGCTGGGGATGCTGGCCGGTATCATGACCAAGACCGGGCACATCGGCTATGTGGCGGCAAACCCCGTGTACGGTGTGCCCGCTGCGATCAACGCCTTTGCGCAGGGGCTGAAGAGCGTGCGCCCGGCAGGCCGTATCTGGCTGCGCTGGGCCTGCCAGCCCGATGCCGCCCATCCGCTGGATTTTGCCGACTGCCCGGAGATCGACATGGTCTACGCCCGGGACAGTCGGGAGCCTGCCGACACCAACCGGGACTACGGCCTGTGCCGCAAACTGCCGGACGGCAGCTTACAGCCGCTGGGTCTGCCGATCTGGCGGTGGGATACCTTTTATGTGCAGATCGTGCGCTCCATTTTTGACGGCAGCTGGGACAATGCAGCCACCACCCGCGCAGTGAACTACTGGTGGGGCCTGCGCAGCGGCGCAGAGGATCTGGAGTATCAGGAAGCGCTGCCCAGCGGTACGCGGCAGCTGCTGGATCTGCTGGAAACGCTGCAGGGCTCGGACAATGTGCACATCTTCCCGGAAAAGCTGTATGATAACGAGGACAACCTGCACTCCCCGGAGAATAGAGTTTACAGCCCCAAAGAGCTGATGGAGATGGATTGGCTGGATGCCTGTGTACACGGCAAGCTGCCCCATTACGATGAACTGGACGTCAAGACCCGTACCGTGCTGGCAATCAACGGACTGGACAACGTAAAGGGTCTGGAAAAATGAGCCGGCCTGACCGGAAAAGAATGGAGCATACGAACGTGAAAATTCTTGCCATCTCAGATGTTCCGTCCAAGGCGCTGTGGGACTATGACACCCGCGCCCGGCTGGAAGGCATCGACCTGATCCTCTCCTGCGGGGATCTGCCCAAAAAGTATCTGGAATATCTCACAAACTTTACCGCTGCACCCATCCTGTATGTGCACGGCAACCACGATGGCAGCTACCAGACTCAGGGGGAACCCGGCGGCTGCATCTGCGTGGACGATCAGGTGTACACATGGAAGGGGCTGCGCATCATGGGGCTGGGGGGCTGTCAGCGCTATAATAAAGAGGATACCTACCAGTACACCGAGAAAGCCATGCGCCGCCGTGTGCACAAGCTGAAGCATCAGGCGCACAAAAGGGGCGGCATCGACCTGCTGCTGACCCACGCCCCGGCCAAGGGACTGAACGATGGGGACGACTGTGCCCACAGGGGCTTTGAGTGCTTCAACGAGATTTTGGACGAGTACCAGCCTAAATGGTTCATCCACGGGCACGTACACCTGAATTACGATGCAAAGCTGCCCCGGGTATGCACCCGCGGCAACACCACCGTTATCAACGCCACCGAGCGCTATGTGTTCGAGATCCCGGACCCGGACCCGGCCGAAGAGCGTAAGACTCTTTGGCGGATGCTGGGGTTCTGAGTGATTGCTGCCGATACAAAAAAAGACACCGCACAGCTGTGCGGTGTCTTTTTTTGTTGATGGAGCCTTATTGTGGGAATAGCGGGCGCGGCAGCAGTGCGGTGCTGTCTGCGGCCCTGTAAAAGTTACAGTTCCAGCTTGCCGGAAAACTTATTGATGACGTAGTAGGCTGCGCCTTCTTCGGGCTTGACGTACACCTTGCAGGACTGTACGCCGACCTTGTGGGTGGTGCGGTAGTCTGCCTTGGCGCGGTCAATGATGTCGGTGATGTTGTACTGCTCACCGCCCATCTCTACATACAGCTCGGGGGCCAGCGGCGGGCGGCCGCGGCGGGCGGGAGCCTTGGTGGATTTGCGGGTCTTGCCCTCGGCAGCCGGAGCATCGGCTGCGGGAGTAGAAACTTTCTTTTCAGGCATGATGCATAACCTTCCTTCTGTATTTGATCTGGTGCAGCGGGGCTGCACCGGCGGGCTCCAATGATCTATCGTAAGGCAGAAGCAGTGCAAAAAGCACAGATCCGGCTGCCCCATACGAACCGGTACGAAACTATTTGCGTAAAGAAGTTGAACCTATAATTATATAATATGTTTTTGAAATTCATTTGTAAAGCCTTTTTTGCAAAAAACATTGTAAAATCGGTAAGAAACGGCGGAATAAATGGCCGAAGCAGTCTTCCGGTGCTTTTTCCCGGGCAGAGTACGACTTTTCGGCAAAACGAACGGCCATTCCCGGGAAAGCCGGGCCACAAATGCGACGGGCAAAAACGACCTTCTGCGGGGGCAGAATAAGGCGGAACGGAACTGTCGGCACGCGCAGGGGACGCAGCAGATAAAAAGCAGAAGCTGCCGCACCGTATTTTTGTGCGGCAGCTTCTGCTTTTCGGTTTTGATATGTACCCCCAATACTGGGTGTCCAGTATTGGGGGTACATATCATTTTTGCTTATTTCTCAGTCTGTACTCAGAGCAGCATTTCCGGTGCTTTCAATTTGTTTAGCGATCATGCTTTCCAGTTCCTGCGTGATCGTTGCGCAATTTGCAACACGGTAATTCCAGAAATAAGAAACACCTTCGCACTCTTCCACGGACAAATCGCTGTTGACCAAAAGCAAGCTTTCTGGCGTCACGTTCAGCTTTTCGCACAGAGAAGCATATTTTCCATAATCAATGCTTCGACTGGAGGATTTGGCTTCTACCCAGAAAAATTTTCCATTGATGGAGAACACGACATCCAGCTCATGCGTGCTCCCTACGGATGCTGTTTCTGAAAGAACCACATTGGAGCAAACCGAAACTTCTGCGCTCTGCTCCTCCTGATAGTGGTTCAGGATCTGCTGAACCTGATGCTCTACAAAAAGTTCCAGCCACTTTCCGCTCAAAAAATGCCGGACGGTTTCATTTTGCGCAAGTTCATAGACGATATTCTGCGGGTAAATCACAATGGCTGCAAAAAGCCCCATTTTGTCCCACGTCTGAGCAATCTCTGAAAGTGTGGCAAACGATTTTTTGGACGCACCCTTTGGGATACGGAACGAAAAAGAACCGTCGCTCTGCATATGTGTTCGGATAAACTGCAAGAAATCCACCACCACCGGGTCGCAAAGAGCCTCGCCTGTTTTCCATGCCATCCGCTGAACAGCAATCGGTGGGAGTTTTTCCGGCACGACCTGCTGAACGATTTTATACCCACAGCGTTCCAGATGCTCCAATGCGGTCAAAGGCTTCTGGATTTTTGCTTTGACTTCGGGCTTTTCTGCTCCGGATGTGTTCTCGGCCAGATAGTTGAACTTCCATCCGTATTCCCAAGCAGGCGAACGGGTCAGTACTCCGACCGCATGAAATCCGCTGTCATGCTCCTCCATCGGAAATGTGAACTTGTTCTTATGAACATTGATTTGGAGCGTTTTGTTTTTTAGTGCTTTCTGATAAGCGGTAAGAAAAAATTCCTTTCCCTTATACGCCAGCTCACTGGAATTATTTGCAGAAAGACCGGCATTTTTTGCCAAAGAGAGGAGCAGACAGGTCGCTTTGGGCAGCTCAAGGATCTGTTCCATCTGCGCAGCGTCCGGAATATTTGCATTATCGGACTGCGACGATTCGTCTGCCGGGATCTCCTTTGCTGGTGCAGAAACCTCGGGTGTCTTTTTTGAAGCAGTCTCAGACTTTCCAGACTTGGGCAAGGGCTTTGGCTCCGTGTAAACTTCCGCAATGAATGATTCATAGGAATCGATGCACGGAAGTTTTCCAGCCGCTGCAAGTCCTACATAGATTGCAGCCGCCCGCGAGGAATCGCCATAATATTTTTTAGAATCCGCTGCGGCAGCAATATCAGAAAAGGCATTATATCTGCTCAGCTGCGCAGCCTTTTCCGGGAACTGCTTCAACGCACGGCAGTAGAGCCACTCAAAAAATGAATCCGGGTGCGGCTCTATCGGATACTCACTTCCTTCCAAAGAGTAGCGCAGCAACTTTCCATTGGTTCGCAGTCGAGTGTCCTTATGGACTTTGGATGGCGCACAGGTCAGAAGGTCAGCGAATGGCCCACCATGTTCAAATACCTTGGCGGCTTCAAAAACCGTACTGATGGGCACATCCTGCGCAACAGAATTCAGACGCAGCAGAAGACGCAGAGAAGAAACAGCCTCACCCTCCGGCTGAGCGGACGCAGAGCTGACTTCCAGAATGGAAACATCCGGGTCTGTTGTATGGACGGCATCATGGACGGCACGGATATTCTGCCGCTTGCTACCTTTTATCCATGTGAACGTCACCGGCTGTTCCTTGCAATAGGGGTAGCCGGATATGGGAAAACAAATGGTTCGTGTAGCCATGAACACCTCCAACTTTTTAGGACGAACAAGTTTATGTAATCAAGTATAGCACAATCCCGGATGTGCTGCATAGCACTATTTTCTGCTTCCGGGAATCCATCTGTGCAAAAAGTGCCGATACCACAGGCATCGGCACTCAGATCAAAAAAGCGTTTTGCAAAAATGCGCAGCCTGCATCCACCGGACGCAGAACACAAGGGGTTTGGGCACAGCCCAACAAGCATTTTGAATTTGGATTTTGAAAAATCCGATTCAAAAATCGCAAGTTGGTACCAAGTTGCACTGCTTGCGACGTAGATGTTTCCGTCAACTACTGCGTTAGAAATTTTCAGATCACTTCAGCTTTGCGAGGATATCGTCTGCGCTCACGCCGCTTGCCAGCAGCTTTTTCAGCACGTCCTCTGCTTCGGCTTTCTTTGCGGATTCCGCTGCTTTGGTTTCAGCCTTGACCTTTTTGACTTCGATTCTGGCGATTTCCTTGTCGATAGATTTCAGCTCAGATTTCTTGGCTTTCAGGTCAGCTTTCAGCGCATCGATGTTCGCAGTGATGGATTCGATTTCAGCAGTAGCGGCTTCCTTTGCAGACTGCTTTTCAGCAATCTGTGCAGCAAAGTCAACGGTTGCTTTTACGGTCTTGGTCTTGTTCTTGCTTCCTTTGGGACGGGGCATAGGGGACACCTCCAATGTTTTTTGATGGTTTCAGTATAACACGCGTTTTTTGTGTTCGCAAGAGGTGCATTTTGTAGAATAAAAATATATCTATGAGTGAAACAATAAATCAATTTGGAAATATACAACGGCGTGGATCGCTAACTCGTTGGAGAATATCCCCCGCTGGTCGTAGAACTGTTCAAAGCGTTTGGCAACGGCATCTTTTACAGTCGTGATGAAGTTCACCTCACTATGATGTTACAGAAATCCGTGCAGCTATGCATACGCATCTGCGTATGATGCAAAAGTATTTTATGATACAGAGAATGTGCAGCCGCATAATGGCAAAGAATATATTTAATAAAAAAAGTATCCTCCATAGTGATAATGGAGGAACGGGAAAGAAATCATGCACTATTACGTCATATTTAGCGTGTTCCTGCCCCTCATGGACACCTGATGGGAGAAAATTCGGTTCATCTCCCGGCGCTTTCGGGTCAGGTCAGAGTGCACATAGCGCTGCAAGGTGATGTTGGCGTTAGCGTGTCCTAACAATTCGCTGAGGGTCTTTACATCGCACCCCGCCTGCAGACAGGTCGTTGCAAAGGTATGGCGCAGCGCGTGCGGACGTACCTGCCGGACAGTTGCCTGTTTCAGATATGATTTGATGCTTTTTCGGTAGCAACGGGGCTCGGTGGGCTTGGACTCGTTGCCGGACAGAAACCATGCAGCATTGCTGACACATCCGCGCAGCTTTTTCAGCATAATAAGCAGCTGCTTTGGGATTGGAATTTCCCGGCGGGAGGTGCGGGTCTTGGGCGTTTGAATGACTACCTTTGTATGACCGTTTCCACAGGAAATTCGACAGACCGTCCGGTTGATTTTCAGCGTTCCGAGTTTCAGGTCGAAATCGCCCCACTGTAAGCCGCAGATCTCGCCAATACGCAGCCCCAATTCCACCCCTAATAATAAGCCAATTTTGCGGGGCGTGGGGTCCTCCTGTACATACTGATAAAGCCGCTGCTGCTCTGCCGGGGAGAGAGGCACAGAAATTTTGTCGATGGCTTTTGGCAGCGCTACTTCTAGCTCCATCGGACGGATCAGGCGCAAGTGCGCGGCATATTTGCAGATACGGCGCAGCATCGAGAGGCATTCCCGGGCAGAGGAGTTCCCCAGCGGCTTGTGTGCGGCATCTATCGGCGCAATGATCTGCTGCATAGCCTGTTCCAGAAAGCTTTCCTCAAGGGATGCGACTGGCACTTTACTCAAAACCGGAAGAAGATATTTGTGCAGCGTGTACGAGTAATGCGCATAGGTGGATTCTTTTACTGCATTCCGCTGGGAGTGCAGCCATACCTCAGCCAGTGCTTCAAAGGCCAGGTCGGTTCTCTTTAGATTGTAGAAGCCTGCCTCTGCTTTCTTTTGAATCAGCACACGTTTGACCTCAGCATAGACCGTGCCATAGACGTAGCCCCACTGGATTTTCCCCTCCGGTGTACGCGCTTTGATGTAGCGGCCTTCCCACCGGCCATCCTTGCGTTTGTGAATGTTTTCTCCCCGTCGTGCCATTTCTGTTTCCTCCTGCGTCTTGGACACCCTTCTGACCACTTATTCTGTCCACCTTCGTTTTTTGCTGGATTTTTCATGCAGAACTGGGCAATGTGCAACAAACTTTTAGCTTCTGCGAGTTTTTTTCTAAGGTCAGGTGGGATGCATTTGTAAGGATTTCTATTGATTCCCAGATATAACCATGATAAAATAAGAGAAGAATTCAAACAACGATGTCGAAAGATTGGTATCCTCCATTATCACTGTAGAGGATACCCCTTTATGCGGGAAGGGGTGAACAAGGTGGCATTGCGTCTGTTTGAGCACAACGAGAAAGCATATCATGCGGCAGTCCGGATGATGGAGCAGTACGGCAAGGCTGCCATTGTTCATCCCACCGGCACCGGAAAGAGCTACATTGCGTTCAAGCTGATCGAGGACAACCCAGAGAAGGTCGTAATCTGGCTTTCTCCCAGTGAATATATCTTTAAGACCCAGCTGGAGAGCCTGAAAAGGAACGACCCAGATTTTCCGCTGGCAAACGTTCACTTTTATACCTATGCCAAACTGATGTGTTGCACGCAGGCGCAGCTGGATGAAATAGCAGCGCAGAAGCCTGCCTATATTATACTCGATGAATTCCACCGTGTCGGTGCTGAATGTTGGGGCGAAAGCACGGTGGCTTTATTAAAGTTATGCCCGGATGCAAAGCTTCTGGGGCTGACGGCAACAAACATCCGATATCTGGATAATAACCGCGATATGGCCGAAGAGCTTTTCGATAGCCGTGTTGCGAGCAACATGACCCTTGGCGAAGCAGTCGTCAGGGGTATTTTGCCTGCCCCGAAATATGTGACCACGGTCTACCAGTACCAGAAAGCACTTGCAAAGTATCAGTCGCGGGTGGATAACCTGCGGGCACCGGGCATTCAGGATGTGAATCAGAAATATCTGGACGCGCTGCGCCGCGCACTGGAGCAGGCAGACGGGCTGGACAGGGTCTTTGCCCATCATATTACAAACAAATCTGGAAAATACATCGTGTTCTGCGCCAACAAAGAGCACATGGACGAGATGGTATCCCACGTGCCGGAGTGGTTCGCCGGGGTTAACCCAGACGTTGTGGTATACGAAGCTTACTCGGATGATCCGAACACGGACAAGGCTTTTGCGGACTTCAAAACGGACACAAGCAACCGGCTGAAGCTGCTGTTCTGCATCGATATGCTCAACGAGGGTGTCCATGTGGAAGGTATTTCGGGCGTCATTTTGTTCCGGCCTACCATCTCGCCCATCATCTACAAGCAGCAGATCGGACGCACCCTGACCGCTGGGGATAATACGACACCACTTATCCTAGATGTTGTCAACAACTTTGAAGGTCTGACCAGTATTTCCGGCCTGCAAAGCGAGATGCAGGAAGCAGTCCATCGTCTGTATGCCAACGGCGAGGGCGATAAGATCGTGACCGAACGGTTCGAGGTCATCGAGCAGGTGCATGACTGTCGGGTGCTGTTCGAGCAGCTGCAGGCAAGCCTTTCTTCTAGCTGGGAGCACTATTTCTCCGAAGCAAGCATCTACTATGCGGAGCACGGCAATTTGGACGTCCCGAAACTGTATACGACGCCCGGTGGTCTGAGCCTTGGGGTGTGGCTGGTCACCCAGCGCCGTGTGCGCGAGGGACAGATCCAAGGCAATCTGACCGAGCAGCAGATCGCGCGGCTAGACAGCATCGGCATGGTCTGGGGCAACCGGAAGGAAATTGCGTGGCAGCATGGATTTGAGGTCGCAAAGAAATACCATGACACCTACGGAAACCTGATGGTGCCCGGAAAATATGTAGACCCAGACGGCTACCCACTGGGACAGTGGATCATCAAGACCCGGCAGCAAAAGCTGAACGATCGCTTGAAGGAAGAACGCATTGCACAGCTTGATGAGATCGGCATGGTGTGGAACATTTTCGATGCCAAGTGGGAAAAGGCTTATGCGCTGGCTGCCGCCTACTATGAGGAAAACGGCAACCTGAATATCCCGCGTTCCTATGTGACAGCGGCTGGTGAGCGGCTGGGACAGTGGGTCGCAAGCCAGCAATGGGCATACCCGAAGGGAAAGCTGACAGACGAACAGGTCGAACGGCTCAACAGAATCGGAATGTACTGGGGCAACCGCAATGACCGCCAGTGGAACGAAGGGTATCAGGAAGCGAAGCGCTACTTTGATGCCCACGGCGACCTGAACGTCCCTGCCGATTATGTATCACCGGGCGGTTACAACCTCGGAAATTGGGTCAAGCGGCAGCGGTATACCCGCCAGAATCCTGAAAAAAGCTGCGCTGTTCTGACAGAGGAACGTATTGCAAAGCTGAATGAGATCGGGATGCGGTGGGAGAAAGCGGATTCGAGGCCGCGCCGGTTAGAACTGGCACAAGAATCTAAGAGGAAAAGTGAAAATCTGAATGTTTCGGCTAACCACAAAACGGGGGAAGATATCGGTTTGTGTAGTTAATAGCTCGACCCAAAACAGTTGCTGTAATCTGGGTCGTAAAAAGAAAGTCTAAAGGAGTTATTGGAGAGGATTATGTCAAAGTTTCAGCATGATGTAATGTTGCGGATCGTAAAGATCTTGAATGTTCTGATGATCGAGCTGCCGTTTGCGGCTTGCTGGTTCCTGTACTACTCGCACCAGACCTATGCAAATCTGGCATGGGAGGGTCATTTTGCGATTTTAGGCCTGTTTTTTATCCTGTACATTGCACTCGGTAAAATCTACGATGCGTTCTGGATGTCGATGCAGCGGGTCTCGGAACTGGTGTATGGCCAGATTCTTGGCGCTATGGCAACCGATGGTATTTTGTACATCGTGATTTGCCTGATGTCGGCAAAGTTCTGCAATCTGCTGCCGGGCATTGCGGCTATTGCCGGGCAGCTGGTGATGGCTGCGATCTGGGCATCTTGTGCACATAAATGGTACTACAAGACCTTCCCGCCGCAGAAGACAGCAGTTGTCTACGATGTGCGACACGGTATGGAAAAGCTCATCAACGAGTATGGCCTGAGCCAGAAATACGATGTGCAGGTCACCTTGAGCGTGTCGGAGTGCTTGGCAGATTTGAGCATTCTGGATGGCATGGAGACTGTTTTTGTCAGCGGCGTCCACAGCCATGAGCGAAATATTATCCTGAAGCACTGCGTAGGGAAGGGCATCAATATGTTCGTCATCCCCCGCGTTGGCGATGTTATCATGAGCGGTGCTTGGCCGATGCATATGTTTCATCTGCCGATGCTGCGCGTCGGTCGCTACATGGCAAGCCCGGAGTTCTTGTTCATCAAGCGCGCGATGGACATTGTGATCTCACTGCTGGCACTGATCATCTTGAGCCCGCTGCTCCTGATCACAGCCATTGCAGTCAAGTCCGATGGTGGCCCCGCCTTCTATAAGCAGGTGCGTCTGACCAAGGACGGCAAGCAGTTTGAGATTTTGAAGTTCCGCTCCATGCGCGTGGATGCAGAAAAGGATGGCGTGGCACGTCTCTCCACCGGCGACAAGGATGACCGTATTACAAAGGTCGGTCACATTATCCGCGCCTGCCGCCTGGACGAGCTGCCTCAGTTGCTGAACATCCTGAAGGGTGATTTGTCTGTTGTGGGCCCACGTCCGGAGCGCCCGGAGATTGCCGCACAGTACTGCGAGGAGATGCCGGAGTTTGCGCTGCGCCTGCAGGCAAAGGCTGGTCTGACTGGTTATGCACAGGTATATGGCAAATATAATACCACCCCCTACGATAAGCTGCAAATGGATTTGATGTACATTGCACATCCCAGCCTGATCGAGGATTTGAAAATCATGCTGGCAACCGTCAAAATCCTGTTCATGCCGGAGAGCACTGAAGGCGTGGCAGAAGGTGCGACTACGGCGATGGGGCAGGAAAAGTGCGAGGAGAGCAGCAAATGAAAAAGGCAGTCATGTTAATCAACGATACGACCTATGCATTTAATTTGCGTGGCGCCGTTATCGAGAAGTTGATTGATGAAGATTTTGAAGTGGTAATTGTCGGTCAGCTATTAAAGCATCAGGATAAATTAAAAGCAATGGGTGCTAAGCTGATAGGCGTTGAAACTGGCCGTCATGGCACCAATCCGATCTCGGATCTGCAGTTGATGCATACCTACAAGAAAATTCTGAAAGCTGAAAAGCCTGATGTTGTTCTTACATATAATATCAAGCCGAATGTGTACGGTGGTATGGCGTGCCAGCAGTTAAAGATTCCGTATCTTCCGAATGTAACCGGTCTTGGTACTCCAGTGGAAAATCCCGGCCCTTTGCAGGCACTGACGACCCGGCTTTACAAAATGGGCGTGGCCGGTGCAAGCTGTATCTTTTTCCAGAACAGCGAAAATCAGCACTTCTTTGAAACGCACAAGATGATGCCGAGGAATGCAAAGATTCGGTTGCTGCCGGGATCGGGCGTGGATCTGGAGAGCCATCCAGCGTTCCCGTATCCGGAAGGGGAGACGGTGCATTTCCAATTTACGTCCCGTATTTTAAAGGAAAAGGGAATCGACCTGTATCTCGCTGCTGCCAAACGTATCCATGCGGAGTACCCCAACACGGTGTTCCATATCTGCGGCGGCTGTGACGATCCTGCCTACGAAGAGATCTTGAAGCAGGCACAGGAAGCTGGCGATGTGGTCTATCATGGCCAGCAGAAAGATATGATCCCATTCCTGAAACAGGCAAGCTGCATCGTGCATCCGTCCTACTATCCGGAGGGAATGAGTAACGTGCTTCTGGAGGGTGCGGCCAGCGCCCGGCCTATCATCGCCACAGACCGTGCAGGCTGCCGAGAGACGGTGGAAGATGGAGTGACCGGATTCCTGATTCCCATTCAGGACGAGGAAGCCCTAGTCCATGCGCTGGAACGGTTTATGCAGATGACGCCAGAGCAACGGAAAGCCATGGGTCTGGCCGGCCGTGCAAAAATGGAACGGGAATTTGACCGAAAGATCGTGGTGAAAGCGTATTTGGAAGAAATTCAGGAAATCATGAGAGGTTGAGCATGGATACCACACCGATACGAGTGTTACAGGTTCTTGGAGGGCTGGAAGCTGGTGGAGCAGAATCCTTTGTCATGAACTTATATCGAGCGATTGACAAGGAAAAAGTCCAGTTCGATTTTGTGAAACACATCGAACATAAGGGCGTTTTTGAGGATGAAATAACGCAGATGGGCGGCAAAATTTATCGCTGTCCTAAGTACACCGGGAAAAACCATTTCGCATACTGCAAGTGGTGGGATTCTTTCTTTAAGGAGCATCCGGAGTACCATGTGATTCACAGTCATGTTCGAAGCACTGCGTCGATTTATCTGGAAATTGCAAAAAAGAATGGCTTAGTAACGATTGCACACAGCCATAGTACCTCAAATGGAAGCGGCATTTCGGCCATCGTGAAGGATATGTTGCAACTGCCAATTCGGCATACAGCGGATTATTTGTTTGCTTGTTCCGACAAAGCAGGCAAATGGCTGTATGGAGAAAAGGCTACGAAACAGTCGAATTATCGGATGATTCCCAATGGCGTTGATCTGAAGCGGTTTGCTTTTTGTGAGGAAAAGCGGCAGCAGATGCGTCAGGAACTCGGAATTGCCAAGGATACCTTTGTTCTGGGGCACATCGGGAGGATCACAGTTCCAAAAAACCATCAATTCTTAGTGGAACTATTCGCAGAGTACCACAAAGAGAACCCCAATAGCAAGTTGCTTTTGGTAGGTGATGGCGAGCTGTTTGAAACGGTGCAGCAGCAATGCACGCAGCTTGGGATAAGTGATGTAGTTATCATGGTCGGCAGTAAAACCAATACGGAGGATTACTACCAAGCCATGGATGTATTTGCGTTTCCATCCTTGTGGGAAGGGCTTGGAATCGTTGCCATCGAAGCACAAGCGAATGGATTGACCTGCCTAGTATCGGAAAATGTGCCCGGAGAAGCAATCCTTACGGAGAACACAAAGGTGCTTTCGATTCAGTCCAAGGGTGAGTGGCTGGATGAGCTGAAAAAGGTGTCTGTGGGTGAAAGAACGCAGACAAAAAACAATAGCATACAGCAGTACGATATTTGCACTATTGCAGATTGGTTACAGCAATTTTATTTGGAACAGCACGAAAAGGTGAGACGATGAGCCAATATATTATGCGATTGGACGATGCGTCTGAATATATGGACGTTGAAAAGTGGCAGCGGATGGAAGATCTGCTGGACAAATATCATATTAAACCGATTGTGGGTGTGATTCCAGACAATCAGGATTCGGATATGGTTGGAGTCTATCCGAAGGACGAACAGTTCTGGAAAAAGGTCCAACGTTGGAAGGAAAAGGGCTGGATCATTGCACTCCATGGCTATACCCATGTGTTTGAAACCAGAGAGGGCGGTTTGAATCCGGTCAATGACCGCAGCGAATTTGCTGGTGTGCCGCTGGAACGCCAAAAAGAGAAAATCTGTGCAGGTATTCGGATTCTTCGAGAGCACGGAATTGAACCTGAAATATTCTTCGCACCGGCGCATACTTTTGACGAAAATACGTTGAAAGCACTGAAGGAAGAATCTAACATCCGAATCATCAGCGATACCATTGCAAATGATGTGTACTTTGAAAATGGATTTTACTTTATACCGCAGCAGTCTGGTCGGGTAAGAAAGTTGCCGTTTAAGACAGTGACCTTTTGCTATCATCCGAATATTATGAGTCAGCAACTCTTTGATGAGACTGATTATTTCATTAAAACTAATAGAAGTGAATTTGTTGAGGCCAGCTATAAAGATTATTTGAAAACCAGAAAGATAAACATAGTTGATAGAATCCTAAAGAAAATTTATTTTTTGAAACATAAAAATTCATGAGGTAAGTAAAGATGGAGCACGAGGCAATTATTATTGGAGGAAATCACCATAATGGCTTAGGATTAGCTCGAATACTAGGTATAAACGGTGTGAAAGTCCATGCGGTAGTTGTAGATGAATGCAAAGATAGCTTTTTGAGAAAATCAAAATATATTTATTCTTGTATTGTTTTTCGAAATATCGATGTAGCTTTAGATTATATAAAGCAAAGCTACGCAAATCGTCAAAATTATGTTGTGATACCATATTCAGATGTTGCGGCACATGGTCTGGACAATAGATTAAATGAATTTGAAGGATATCACATTCCCTCTATCGGACAACAACAAGGTCTGATTGCAAAGTTGATGCAGAAAAACGAACAATGCGAATTTGCAAAGAAAAATGGAATAAAAATGGCAAAAACGTGGGTTTGTTCATTGAAAGATGAAATAGATATTCCACAAGATATTGTGATACCGTGCATAGTTAAACCTGTAATTAGCTCAGAAGGGAACAAAAAAGATATTAGAGTTTGCCGAACACTAGATCAACTGGGAAAATGCTTGTACTCATATAAAACATTTGGCTATTGCAGAGCACTAGTTCAAGAATATCTGAAAATCGATTACGAAATAGATGTCTTTGGTTGTACTTTAAAACAGTCTCCATATATTTGCCTTATTCCAACAAAGACAATTCGATCATGGCCACCCGAAGGCGGAACGAATTCTTTTTCCCAAATAATAACGAATCAGACTATCGTGGATAAATGCAGAGCAATCATCGAGAAGCTGGAGAAAAGCGGTTTTTACGGTTTGTACGATATTGAATTGTTTGTGGTTGGAGATGAAGTTCTTCTTAATGAAATAAACTACCGAAATTCTGGTGACGTATATATGGGAATTCAGCAAGAATATTATTATCCGTATGCTTGGTTCCTAGATTGTATTGGTGAAAAGGTCGATATTGGCAGTAATCCACACGGTGATAGCTATGCTATGACAGAATTTGCAGATTTTCGCAATGTACTAAAGAAAAGAGTGAAATTGCTGGAATGGGTAGATGACTTTGGAAAAACAAAAGATTTTGCACTGTTCTTTAAAGGCGATATGCGGCCTGCCTTTGATAGATCAATATATTACATCAAACAGTTTTTTTGTGGGAAGAAGATGTAACTGAATTATCAGGAGAATTACTTTTAAAATCAGATTTCACGAGGAAAACAATTGGGAGATAAAATGAAACTTCTAGTTCTAACGGATAAATACTTCCCCCGTCCATACGCAAATGCAATGTGTGCACAAGAATTGATTCGGGTCTGGACACAGCAGGGCGATTCCGTTGATGTATTGGCGTATGGTGACTTTGATGGGATGCCTGACCGGTGGGAGGGCAATGCGGTCTATTATGTGAAGACCGATGAAAGATTGCGCCTTTTTTATTATGCGGATACCTATCGCAATACCCAAAAGGGTAAGATGGCACATATATTAGCAAATGTACTGTCAAAAGTCAAAGGAACCATCCTTTTACCATGGCAGCCGTTTTACTCATTTTCTTTTCCTCGCAGAATCTATAAAAAGATGTGCGAACTTCAGGAGAAAAACTGCTACGATGGTGTAGTTGCTATATTAAATCCCTTGGATTCCAACATTGCAGCATGCAAATTCAAAGCCCAATATCCGGATGTTCCGTATGTTGTGTTCTGTGTGGATACGCTGCGTAAGACTTTTGTTGAGCAGCATATCAGTAAGACGTTTGCCGATGCCTTTATCTGGGAGAAAAAAATCCTCGAAAACTGTGATGCGTATTTTTATATGCATTCACGAAAAGAGGATTATGAATTGCCGAGATATGATTCGTATCGCAGTAAGTTGAGAGAGTCTGATATGCCACGCTTCAAAGTGAAGGATATCGATAAGATTCCACGGTATGATTTCGGCGAGGATGGCGAGCACTGGGTATATGCGGGTTCTATTGGAGGGCCGCACTATAATCCCAATCAGCTTTTGGAAATCTTCAAGAAAATCGAAAATTCGCCGAAGAGAGTGTTACATCTGTATACACGAGGAGCAGAGGCAGATCGCATTGCCGCAATGGCAAATAAGGAAAAGCTGAATGTCCGGGTCCATGGATATGTGGATGCTGCTACGCTGGAGAGTATTATGGCAACGGCCGATGTGATTGTATCGTTGAAAACCAGCGATCAGATTTCTGCAAAGATATTTGAATGTATGTCTTACGGAAAACCAGTGGTTCATTATTCGGGTCATCTGGATGACCCGGATGCATATTATTTGCATAAATATGCATCCGGGCACGTTGTGAAAATGTACGCAGAAAATCGTGACGCGGAAATTAGCGGGCTGCTCCAATTCCTGAATAATACTATAGGGAAAAAAGTAGATTCAGTAGAACTGATGAAGGAATTTGAGATGAGTACACCGGAGTATTCAGCTAAAAAAATAACGGAAGAAATAATGCGTGCAAAAAATGCGTAAACAAAAAGAAAAGACGGAGAACTGAAATGACGAAAAAGTCGATTGAGAAGTGGTATAGTATAATACTTCCGCTATTCCCGATGCTAATACTATATGGATTTGAAATACTACCGTTCTTGACTTTTTCGGATTATCTTTTGCTGTTTTTTGTGATGGCAGAAATAATTAAAAGGGAATATAGATTGGTCTATGATAAGGCGTTTGTACCATTGATCATATATTTGGTTGTACAACCTATACTTCTTCTCCTTTTTGCATCAGACCAACTTGATTTTATAGATGCAGCGGGAACGGCATGGAAACTGGCGCTTTATATATTTGGAATAGCAATATTGAAGAAGAACTTACAAAAAGAATATTTTGTAAAGACAGTTAGATTTATTGGTGTATCCAGCACGGTCTATGGATTTTTGCAGTTCTTTCTCGGTACCTATGCCCATATTTCACTGAGTCCATATCTTCCTTTTTTGCCTGTATTGCGTACAGGGTTAAAGGAGCAGCAAGACAGTTGGATTGCGTATAACTGGACCGTTCGTCCGCGAGCGTGGTTCTCAGAACCTTCTACATTTGCCATTTTTCTATTGATGGCGCTATTGGTTGAACTGTTTGTTGTATATAGAGATAAACGAAAGAACGTACTTTGTTTGATTTATGTGTTTGGCATCGTCATATCGCATTCTTCTACAGGTGCATTTGGTCTTATTATTTTGCTACTGGCGTGGATGCTGATTTACCCGCAGGATTTTCTATACCGATTACCTAAAAAAATAATAATTGTAATGTTGTTATTGCTGCCGCTATGTGCCTTTCTTTTGTATAAAAGCGGATATGTGGATTCTTTTATTGGACATACATTTGTAAACGGCCAGGGGCTTTCATCACAGTCGCACTTTATTGATATTCAAGCAGCAATGTCTGAAGGTACGAATGTTTTGCAATTTTTATTCGGACACGGTATGCAGGATGTGGAAGCTGGTTATCTTCCGGGATGGATAAGAACATACTACTGCCTTGGGACAATAGGAGTATTGCTTTATGCGGTTGGTTTCTACAGGGTTTGTAGACGATGCTCCCGGCGTGCACGAATTATTGTTTTAGCATTTATTGGTCTTAATTTTGGCACTGAAATTATGCTGGGCGTGTTTATGTTGCTATATATGTCAGCGGCATTGCTACAAGACGATAGTTGTGAGGATGAACGGAATGAGCACTCTGCTAGATGCATCGATATTAAAAACGCTGCGCTTTAATTTTCACTATTTTGGAATCAAGGGATTTCGCCTCCCTGTATTGGTCGGCAAGAATGTTATGTTGAAAAATTTACGGGGGGGGGGTAAAAATTGAGTCCTATAAGACAGCAAATGTACGGATAGGCTTTGATGGTACTGGAATTTGCGATCCTAAATATCAAAGAGGTATCTGGCATGTGAGTGGGACAGTCTGCTTTGGAGAGAACGTTCGGATCGCAGCCGGTGTGAAGTTGAGCTGTGCTGAGGGCGCAACGCTTCAAATCGGAAAAAACTCCAGCATAAATGTTAATTCGCAGGTGATTTGCATGGAGCATATTGCTTTGGGCGAAAACGTGATGTTGAGCTGGGACGATCTGGTGATGGACTCGGATTTTCACCCGATTCGAGAAGGAGCAATGGAAAAGCCGGTTTCGAGACCAATTATGATTGGCGATGATGTCTGGGTGGGCTGCAGGACAACGATCCTGAAAGGGTGTACAGTGCCAGATGGATGTATTGTTGCAGCAAATAGTACGGTAACAAGAACTTATCAGGAAAGACACTGCTTGATAACAACAAGCGGTGTTGTAAAGCACAATGTGTTTTGGAAACGGTAAAAGATGAGGGACTGAAAGATGTCTATTCGCGAAGGTGCAAAGTCTCTGCTAAGGGAAACTGCAAATTTGGCACAATGGCTACGCTTCAACTTAAGCAGCAGCATTGAAATTGGCCGAGATTCAAAAGTTCGAGGGGCCAAAATTGCAAAAAATGTAAAAATTGGATCTCATTGTAATATTCAAGGAGGGGGGGTAAGCAGTTTCTCATACATGGGAGATTACTGCGAATTGCCGCAAGTAGAGATCGGTAAATTCTGTTCAATAGCGGCGCATGTGACGTTAGCCGCAGGAAATCACCCAATGAATTATTTGAGCACATCTCCCTACACCTATTCCGCTATCAGAAATTCTTTTACAAAAAAACAGCTATATACGCAAGAGTTCTTTTATACCGATGAAGACCATAAATACCTCTGCAAAATTGGAAACGATGTATGGATCGGTACGGGAGCAACACTTGTGTGTGGAAGTAAAGCGTTGAATATCGGTGACGGCGCTGTGATTGCAGCCGGATCGGTCGTTACAAAAGATGTTCCACCGTATGCGGTAGTGGCTGGGTGTCCTGCAAAAATTTTGCGCTATCGTTTTTCGGATGAAACGATTTCTGAGATGGAAAGAGAAAAGTGGTGGGATAAAAGCGAGGACTGGATACGCAAATCAGTTGAGAAGTTTTCAGATCCGAGTGGATTATTTGCAAGAGAGGAAGGATAAAATGTGAAGACAATTTGGTTTATGAGGCGGTTGATTGAAAAGTGCTGGAGAATACTCAAGTACACTCAATTATCAGTGCTATACCACCCGGATGGATTTGTTCATATTTTGGGAAAAGTTTATCTAAATAATCCCAACATTAAATTTGGGCGCAACGTGACACTGTATCCAAACGTTCATATTTTTGGACCTGGAAAAGTGACGTTGGAGGACAATGTTTCAATCGGGGATGGAACGATTATATGCGCCGCACAGGATATAGTCATTGGCAAAAACACCATGATTGCAGCGCAGTGTTATATCATTGATTGCAACCATGGAATGCACATGGGTAAAAATATGCGTGAACAGCCCTTATCGGTACATCCGACGAAAATTGGAGAGGATGTATGGCTTGGTTGTGGGTGCAAGATTTTGGCAGGAGCAGAAATATCTGATGGTGCAGTAATTGGAGCCGGAACCGTAATATCGGGCAAGGTGGAGGAAAACACGATTTGCTTTACCAAGCGAGAATACTGTGAAAAAGCGAGAAAATAGAAAATGATTCAAATGAAAAAGGTGCTGACGCGTTATTTAGGGGATAAAGATAATCGAACGTTATTACTCAATGTGGCCGGAAATTATTTGGTAAAGGGTGGGGCAATGCTGGTGTCGCTTCTGATGATGCCGGCATACATGCGATATTTCGAATCACAGGCGGTTCTTGGAATGTGGTTTACGTTGATTCAGTTGCTGAACTGGATCATGCTTTTGGATTTTGGAATCGGAGGAGGTCTGCGAAATAAAATCGTAGAGCCGTTACAGAAGGGAGATAAAGAAAGAGTTATAGAGTTGGTCTCTGCTGCTTATTTTTCGGTTGCAGGAATCGTTTTAGTTTTAATTGCATTGCAGCAAATTGTTGTGGGGCGGCTGAATTGGTATAAAATTCTAGGACTTTCGTCGGGCGATATATCAGAAGATACCTTGGTGACCATGATCCATATCTTGGTAATTGGAGTTTGTGTCCGTTTCTTTTCAGTGTTGGTATGCCATATCTTGTATGCGCTACAAAAAGCAGTTCTTCCGGGGGTTATAAGTCTGCTATCCAGTGCATTGATAATGCTCTACCTTGTTTGTTCCAAACCCACGGGCAGTGAGTCAGATATCATTACGTTAGCGTATATCAATACGCTCGCAAATAATGTACCTGCCTTGATTGCGACAGTATGGATTTTTGCAACCATACTTAGAGGAATGTGGCCTCGCTTCAGAGCGTTTACATGGAATGCTGCACAAGAAGTTTTGGGAACAGGTGGCGCACTGTTCTATCTGCAAATCATCATTATGGTTCTTTTTAATGTAAAAGAACTTTACATTTCGTGGTTTGTGGGAGCAGAAGCCGTTGTTGATTACCAAATTTACTATAAACTGATTGGCATGATCGGAGGATTATTCTCACTGGCACTGAATCCGGTATGGTCCGCAGTAACGAAGGCGCTTGTGGAAAAAAAGGAACAATGGATTCGGGGTTTGTATCGAAAAGGAATAGGACTGATTGCGTTATTTGGACTAGCACAGCTTGTTTTGGTCGCAGTAATGCCGATGGTCGTTAAACTCTGGCTTGGAGAGAATGCAATTGAAGTTTCCCGAGTAGCGGGGCTGCTATTCTGCGTATACAATCTCGTGTATATGTGGATGATGCTTAACTACAATTTTGCGTGTGGCATGGGAAGAACAAAAGTCATTTCCATATGGTTGACGGTGGCGGGTGCTGGAAACTTGCTCTTAACAATGTGGGGATGCAGTGTTTACAGAAGTTGGATCACGGTAGTTGTCGCAACAGCAGTAGCCGCGATTCCATGTGCCTTTTTTGTTCAAAAAGATATCTTTGGCGTAATAAAAAGTATGAATTCTGAGAAAGAAGGAAATTAAAATGTCTGCATTTGATAACGCAACCCTTATGATCACTGGTGGTACTGGTTCTTTTGGTTCTACCGTTCTGAAGCACTTCCTGGATTCTGACCTGAAGGAGATCCGTATCTTCTCTCGTGATGAAAAGAAGCAGGATGATATGCGCCATGAGCTTCAGGCCAAGCACCCGGAGAACGCCAAGAAGGTGAAGTTCTATATCGGCGATGTCCGCAATCCTCAGTCTATCCGTGACGCAATGCCCGGTGTTGATTACATCTTCCATGCTGCTGCTCTGAAGCAGGTTCCTTCCTGCGAGTTCTTCCCCATGCAGGCCGTCCAGACCAACATCATCGGTACTGATAATGTGTTGCACGCCGCTATTGACGCTGGCGTCAAGCGTGTTGTCTGCCTGTCCACCGACAAAGCTGCTTACCCCATCAACGCTATGGGTATCTCCAAGGCCATGATGGAGCACGTCATCTACGCCAATGCCCGTGTAGCTGCTGAGCGTGGTGGCACTACCATCTGCTGCACCCGTTACGGCAACGTTATGTGCAGCCGCGGTTCCGTTATCCCTCTGTTCATCGACCAGATCAAGGCAGGCAACCCCATCACTATCACCGACCCCAACATGACCCGCTTTCTGATGAACCTGGACGAGGCTGTGGATCTGGTCTTGTTCGCCTTCCAGCACGCTAACCCCGGCGATCTGTTCATCCAGAAGTCTGATGCCTCTACTATCGGCGATTTGGCTAAGGCTGTCCAGCAACTGTTCGGCGATACCGGCACGAACATCATCGGCACCCGTCACGGCGAGAAGCTGTTCGAGACTCTGATGACCCGTGAGGAGCGTCTGCGCAGCCAGGATATGGGCCATTATTTCCGTGTTGCTGCGGATAACCGTGACCTGAACTACGATAAGTTTGTCGTCAACGGCGAGGTACATACCATGGCAGACGAGTCCTACACCAGTCATAACACTACCCGTTTGGATGTGGAAGGCACTGTTAAGAAGATCCTGACCACCGAGTATGTCCAGAATGAACTGAAGGGTATCCCGAATGTCTAAGAAAAAGCTGCTTCTGGTTGGTGCCGGTGGCTTCGGGCGCATGGTGGCGGAGCAGGCGATGTTCCAATACGATTGCGCTTTTGTGGATGATGGACAGTCTGTGGGTGCTGAGATCTGTGGTATTCCGGTGATTGGCGGTCTTGCTGATTTGCCGGAGCTGAAAAAAGAGTACAGCTTGCTGGTGGTAGGTATCGGCAACAATCAGTTCCGGGCGCAGGTGTATGAGAAAGCAAAATCACTTGGCTATGCGTTCCCAAACATCATTGCTCCCAGTGCCTATGTCAGTCCGTTTGCTGAAGTCGGCTGTGGCTGTGTGGTTCTGCAAAACGCTTGTATCCAAAATGGAGCCTCTGTCGGAAGCGGTGTTTTGCTGAATGCCGGAACGGAAGTCCACTGTGATGCAACGATAGGGGACTACGCCTTGATCTACACCAGCAGCGTGATTCGCACAGGTGCAACTGTGGGGAAATTTGCCCGCATCGGCAGCAACTGCACCATTTGCAATAATGCAACTGTGCTGGATAGTGCAGATGTTTCGGACTGCACTGCAGTACATTAAGAGGTGAAAGAATGAACATTCTAGTCACAGGTGCCAAGGGTATGGTGGGAACCGCCCTTTGTAACAACCTGAAAAACATTCGTGATGGGAAAAACAAGACCCGTCCGGCACTGGATATTAAAGAAATCTACGAGTATGATCTGGATTCTACCTCGGAGGAACTGGACGAGTACTGCCGCAGGGCAGACTTCGTGTTCAATCTGGCAGGGGTAAATCGTCCAGAAAACCCGGAGGATTTCATGAAGGGCAACTTCGGCTTTGCATCTGACCTGCTGAACTGCTTGAAAAAGCACAACAACAAGGCAACCATTATGCTGTCCTCCTCCATTCAAGCTACGTTGGCTGGCCGCTTCGGTAATAGTGAGTATGGTCGTAGCAAAAAGGCTGGCGAGGAGCTGTTCTTCCAGTATGCTGAAGAAACTGGGGCTAAGGTTGCGGTCTACCGCTTTGTCAACCTGATGGGGCATAGCCGCCCTAAGTACAACAGCGCCGTCAGCACCTTCTGCTGGGCAGTTGCCAATGACGAACCTTTTACAGTCAACGACCGCAGCACCGAGCTGGAGTTGCTGTACATCGACGACCTTGTAGAAGGGATGTTTGACCTGCTGGAAGGCAAGGAGCAGCACTGTGAATTTGACGGTGTAGAGACTGTTCTGCAGGCTGATGGTCGCTATTGTTGTGTTCCCGTGACACACAAGGTAACGCTGGGCGAAATCGTTGACTTGCTGCAGGAGTTCAAGGCGCAGCCGAGTACGCTTATGATGCCCAAGATGCCGGACGGCAGCTTTGCCAAGAAGCTGTATTCCCTGTACTTGACCTATCTGCCTACGGACAAGTTTAAATATGCCCTGAAGATGAACGTGGACAACCGTGGCTCCTTTACGGAACTGGTGCACACTGCCGACTGCGGTCAGGTGAGCATCAACATCAGTCGTCCGGGCATCACCAAGGGACAGCACTGGCACAATTCCAAGTGGGAACTGTTCATCGTAGTGGCAGGTCACGGTCTGATTCAGGAGCGAAACATCAACACTGGAGAAACGGTGGAATTTGAAGTATTTGGCGATAAGATTGAGGCTGTCCACATGATTCCCGGCTGGACCCACAACATCATCAACCTGTCGGAGACGGAGAATCTGGTGACGGTGATGACCTGCAACGAAATTTTTGACCCGAACCATCCGGACACCTTCTTCGAGCCGGTGTAAGAGAAAAATACTGGTTGACGTTAGGAGATTTTTATGGAACACAATTTTACATGGAAAAATGATGGACGCACCAAGGTCATGATTGGCTGCGGTACCCGTCCGGAAATCATTCGGCTGGCGGCTGTTATCAAACGTTGCCGGGAATATTTTGACTGCTGCGTGGTCTATTACAATCAGAACTGGGACAGAAACCTTTCCACTGTCTTCTGGGAAGATTTTGAGCTGAAGAACACCTTCGGGGAGTATGGCCCTGACATTCTGGTGCCCGTGGTTGGCGAGAATCTGGGCGTGACCTGCGGTAACATTCTGGGACGCAGCTACGAGCTTTTGTCTGAATTGCAGCCGGAGGGTTATCTGGTGTTGGGCGATACCAACTCCTGCCTGTCTGCCATCTCTGCGAAGCGGCTACACATTCCTTTGTTTCACATGGAGGCCGGCAACCGCTGCAAGGATGAGTGCCTGCCCGAGGAGACCAATCGCCGCATCGTGGATGTGATTTCTGACGTGAATATGTGCTATTCCGAGTTCGCCCGGAAGTATCTGGCAGATACCGGCCTGCCCAAGGAGCGCACTTACCAGACCGGCTCTCCCATGGCGGAAGTACTGCGCATGAATCTGGAGAAGATTCAGAAAAGCGATGTGCTGGAACGGTTGGGTCTGGAAAAGGATAAGTACATTCTGCTGTCCGCCCACCGGGAGGAGAACATCGACTCGGAAAAGAATTTCCTGAGTTTGTTCACTGCCATCAATGCGCTGGCAGAAAAATACGATATGCCCATCCTGTACTCCTGCCATCCCCGCAGCAAGCATCGTCTGGAGAAGAGTGGCTTCCAGCTGGACCCTCGCGTCCGGGTCAACGAGCCGCTGGGCTTCAACGACTATAACAAGCTGCAAATGAACGCTCTGGCAATCGTCTCCGACTCCGGCACCCTGCCCGAGGAAAGCAGCTTCTATCTGTCCATCGGTCATCCCATCGCTGCCGTGTGCATCCGCACCAGCACGGAACGCCCCGAGGCACTGGAAGCCGGTGACTTCATTCTGGCTGGTATTACCACCCGGGAACTGCTCAACGCCACCGATATGGCCATTGAGATGAAGCAGAAGGGTGTTCTGGGCAAGCCCTGCCCCGATTATGTGGACGAGACCGTGTCCATGAAGGTGGTTCGCATCATTCAGGGTTATGTAAATGTCGTTAATAAGATGGTGTGGAGAAAAGGGTAAGGGTGATAAAAATGGGTAAAACAGTATTCATTACCGGTGCATCCGGTTTTATCGGCTCCAACCTTGCCAAACGTATCCTGACCACTGAGCCGGATACCAAGGTCATTGGTCTGGACAACATGAACGATTATTATGACGTCCGCATCAAGGAGGCTCGTCTGGCGGAGCTTCAGAAGTTCGAGAACTACACCTTTATCAAGGGTAACCTTGCGGACAAGGCACTTATCAACAGCATTTTTGAGCAGTACCATCCGGATATTGTGGTTAATCTGGGTGCTCAGGCTGGTGTTCGCTACTCCATCACAAACCCGGATGCCTACATCGAGAGCAACATGATTGGCTTCTACAACATTCTGGAGGCCTGCCGTCATTATCCGGTGGAGCATTTGGTGTATGCATCTTCCAGCTCTGTCTACGGCAGCAACAAGAAGGTGCCCTACTCCACCGATGACAAGGTGGACAATCCGGTTTCTCTGTATGCGGCTACCAAGAAGTCCAACGAGCTGATGGCACATGCTTACTCCAAACTCTACAATATCCCCTCTACTGGTCTGCGGTTCTTCACGGTCTATGGCCCTGCTGGTCGTCCGGATATGGCATATTTTGGCTTTACCAATAAGCTGGTGAACGGCGAAACTATCAAAATCTTCAACTACGGCAACTGCAAGCGGGACTTTACTTATGTGGATGACATCGTGGAAGGCGTTGTCCGTGTGATGGCGAAAGCTCCTGAAAAGAAGAATGGCGAGGATGGTTTGCCCATTCCGCCCTATGCAGTCTACAATATCGGCAACTCCAACCCGGAGAACCTGCTGGACTTTGTGCAGATCCTGTCGGAGGAGCTGGTGCGTGCCGGTGTACTCCCTGCGGACTATGACTTTGAGGCTCACAAGGAGCTGGTTCCCATGCAGCCCGGTGACGTGCCTGTGACCTTTGCTGACACTGAGCCGTTGGAGCGTGACTTCGGTTTTAAGCCCCATACCCCACTGCGTGAAGGCCTGCGGAAGTTTGCTGAGTGGTATAAAGAGTTTTATATGGAATAAGGCGGTGGGAGGAATTATATGCGCTGCGAGGAAAGATTCTACGAAATATATGGAAAAGATCCCGTGGGCGTCAGCTTTTGCCCCTATCGGATTTGCCCTATTGGTGCCCATAGTGATCACAACCTGGGAAAGATCACAGGACTTGCAATTGATAAGGGAATCCATATTGCATATAAGCCCAAGATGAATGGCGTTGTTGAGATGTGCAGTCTTCAATTCCCGAAACGTGCCCAGTGGCATATCCGGGAGATCGGCGAAAAAACCGGCGACTGGGCAGACTATCTGCGTGGCGCTACCTGGGCGCTGAGCAATCGGTATCCATTGACAGTCGGACTCAGTGGCGTCATTGAGGGCTCTTTGCCTATCGGAGGGCTTTCTTCCTCTGCAGCGGTGATACTGTCCTTCCTGGATGCATTGTGCCAAGTCAATGGAATTAAACTGGAGCCGTCTGAACTGATCAGCATTGCGTTTGATGCAGAGAAAAACTACGTGGGCGTTAATGTGGGAACCCTGGATCAGAGTTGTGAGGTTCTGAGTAAAAAAGACCACTTGCTGTATCTGGACTGTAAGGATAACAGCTACGAGCTGATTCCCACGAATCCCAATATGAAGCCCTACAAGATTGCGGTGTTTTTCAGTGGATTGGAGCACAGTCTGACTGGCTCTAAATATAATATGCGGGTGGATGAACTGCGATCCGGTGTTTACGCTTTGCAGGCTTTTGCGGGTCTGGAGTACGGAAAGTTTAATGAGGCCAATGCCCGTGATGTTTCGTATGAAATCTACCAGACATACAAGGACAAGCTGCCGGCACAATGGGCAAGACGTTGCGAGCACTGGTATACAGAGTTCAAGCGTGTGGAAGCTGGTGCGAAAGCATGGCGGCGAGGCGATTTGGAAGAGTATGGACGCCTGTCCTTTGAATCTGGCTGGAGCAGCATCCACAACTGGGAGTCCGGTGCGCCGGAGCAGATCAAACTCTACGAGATTATGAGGGAGACCGCTGGCATTTATGGTGGGCGCTTCAGCGGTGCTGGCTTTAAGGGGTGTTGCATGGCATTGATTGATCCCAGCAAGACAGATGTCATTCGGGAAGAAGTGGAGCGGAAATATCTCACCGCATTCCCGGAGATGCGTGGCAAGTACAGTTTTCATCTGTGCGAGAGTGCGGACGGCGTAGGGCATAAGACGGAGGACTAATATGAAGTGCTTGATTTTGGCCGCGGGATACGCAACCCGCCTGTATCCCTTGACGGAGAACTTTCCCAAACCCTTGCTGAAGGTAGGGGATAAGACCATCTTAGATTGGCTGGTGGATGACATTGATGCCGCTGGTTTGGTGGATACCTATGTGGTCATTAGCAACCACAAGTTTGCCCACCATTTTGAAGACTGGGCGGCAACCAAGAAACAGAATATCCGGGTGGTGGACGATGGAACAATCAGCAATGAGACCCGGCTTGGTGCTGTATGTGATGTGCAATTTGCCATTGACCAGTTGGGGCTGGATGATGACCTGCTGGTGATTGCCGGTGATAACGTGCTGGATTTCTCCCTCTCCAGGTTTGTTGCCTATGCCGACGAGAAGAAAACCTCTTGCATCATGCGCTATTATGAGCCCAGCGAAAAGAAACTCACCAAATGCGGTGTGGTGGAACTCGACGACCAAGATAGAATTCTGTCTATGGAAGAAAAGCCAGCCCAACCCAAGAGCCACTGGTGTTGCCCTCCCTTCTATGTCTACACCCGAGAGGATGCCCAAAAGGTCAAGGATGCAATTTCACAGAAGAAGTGTGGTACTGATGCTCCGGGTAGCTTTATTGCATGGCTGTGCACGGTAGCGGATGTGCATGCTATGGAGATGCCGGGCAAGCGGTATGACATTGGAAATCTGGAAAGCTATCAGCAGGTTCAGCAGGAGTATCAGGGAATCAAGGCATAAGTCTTGCTAAGGATGGAAGAATGTATAGAAAGGGAGAAAGACTATGAAAATCGCAGTTGCAGGTACCGGTTACGTCGGTCTGTCTATTGCCACGTTGCTGTCGCAGCATCATGAGGTCATGGCGGTGGATATTATCCCGGAGAAAGTTAATCTCATTAACCAGCGTAAATCTCCCATTCAGGACGAGTACATGGAAAAGTATCTGGCAGAAAAGGACTTAAATCTGACTGCCACGCTGGATGCTGAAGCCGCCTATAAGGATGCAGACTTTGTTGTCATTGCAGCACCTACCAACTATGACAGCAAGAAAAACTTCTTTGATACTTCTGCAGTAGAAGCTGTCATCAAGCTGGTGATCCAGTATAATCCTGATGCCATCATGGTCATCAAGTCCACGATTCCGGTCGGTTTTACGGCATCTGTGCGTGAAAAGTACCACTGTGACAACATCATCTTCAGCCCGGAGTTCCTGCGGGAATCCAAGGCTCTGTATGATAACCTCTATCCCAGCCGAATTATTGTAGGTACTGACGTGGACAATGCCCGTCTGGTGAAGGCAGCCAATACCTTCGCCGGATTGCTGCAGGAAGGTGCAATCAAGGAGAATATCGATACCTTGATTATGGGCTTTACGGAAGCTGAGGCTGTCAAGCTGTTTGCTAATACTTATCTGGCTCTGCGTGTGTCCTACTTCAATGAACTGGATACCTACGCCGAGATGAAGGGACTGAACACCCAGCAGATTATCGAGGGTGTCTGCCTTGATCCCCGCATTGGCAGCCATTACAATAACCCCAGCTTCGGTTACGGCGGCTACTGCCTGCCGAAGGACACCAAACAGCTTCTTGCCAACTATGCTGATGTGCCGGAGAATCTGATTGAGGCCATTGTGGAATCCAACCGTACCCGTAAAGACTACATTGCTGATCGTGTTTTGGAGATTGCTGGTGCATACGAAGCAAACGAGGCTTATGACCCCAGCAAGGAACACAATGTGGTGGTTGGCGTATATCGCCTGACCATGAAGTCGAACTCCGATAACTTCCGTCAGAGTTCCATTCAGGGTGTCATGAAGCGTATCAAGGCAAAGGGCGCAACGGTTATCATCTACGAGCCGACTCTGGATAATGGTTCTACCTTCTTCGGCAGCGAAGTTGTGAATAACCTTGAAGAATTCAAAAACCGCAGCCAAGCCATCATTGCTAACCGCTATGATAGCTGCTTGGATGATGCGCAGGACAAGGTCTACACCCGAGACCTGTTCCGCAGAGACTAATATTTATCGCAGCCATGTGTTCCACCACATGGCTGTGCTGCTCATATATGCTACCTCTTCGTGGTGAGCAGTAGGCAACGGGATCCACTCCCGGCTAAAGCATATGATCGTCAATTCACTCTTTGGATGAGGAAAAACTATAATGGGAAAGTATTTTGGGACCGATGGCTTCCGTGGCGAAGCCGGAATTACTCTGACTGCTGACCACGCCTACAAGGTTGGCCGCTTCCTTGGCTGGTATTATAACGCACTTCGCGAGCGCAACGGCAACAACGAGCCTGCACGCATTGTAATCGGCAAGGACACTCGCCGTAGCTCTTATATGTTCGAATACAGTCTGGTCGCAGGCCTGACCGCCTCCGGCGCAGATGCCTATCTGCTGCACGTCACCACCACGCCTTCTGTAGCTTACATCGCCCGGGTGGACGACTTCGACTGCGGCATCATGATTTCCGCCAGTCATAATCCCTACTACGATAACGGCATCAAGCTGATTGACTGCTATGGCGAGAAGATGCCGGAGGAGATCTTGCTGTTAGTCGAGGATTACATTGACGGCAAACTCCATGTGTTCGATAAAGACTGGCCGGAGCTGCCCTTTGCCCATCGTGAGCATATCGGCTGCACTGTGGACTATGTGGCAGGCCGCAACCGCTACATGGGCTATTTGATCTCTCTGGGCATCTATTCCTTCAAGGGTGTCAAGGTTGGTCTGGACTGCGCCAACGGCTCTAGTTGGAACATCGCTAAGTCTGTGTTCGATGCTCTGGGAGCTGATACCTATGTCATCAATGCACAGCCCAACGGTCTGAACATCAACAACAATGCTGGTTCTACCCACATTGAGGGTCTGCAGAAGTTCGTGGTAGAGAAGGGACTGGACATCGGTTTTGCCTATGACGGCGATGCTGACCGTTGCCTGTGTGTGGATGAAAAGGGTAATGTCATCACTGGTGACCACATTCTGTACATCTACGGCTGCTATATGAAGGAGCGTGGCAAGCTGCTGACCAATACCGTCGTTACTACGGTCATGTCCAATTTTGGCCTGTACAAGGCTTTTGATAAGCAGGGGATTGGCTACGCTAAGACTGCGGTAGGCGACAAGTACGTCTACGAATACATGGCTAAGAATGGCTGCCGTATTGGCGGTGAGCAGAGTGGTCATATTATCTTCAGCAAGTATGCCAGCACTGGTGATGGTATCCTGACCAGTCTCAAGATGATGGAAGTCATGCTTGCAAAGAAGGTTCCCATGAGCAAGCTGGCTGAGCCCCTGAAGATCTACCCGCAGGTGCTGGAGAACGTCCGTGTGACCGACAAGAAGGCCGCACAGAACGACCCGGCGGTGCAGGAAGCAGTTAAGGCTGTGGCAGAAGCGCTGGGCGATAGCGGTCGTATTCTGGTGCGTGAATCCGGTACTGAGCCGGTCGTGCGTGTGATGGTGGAAGCACCTGACCATGATACCTGCCAGAAGTATGTGGACGAAGTAGCCAATGTGATTTGCGAAAAGGGATATAAGGTTTAACCTTGCGGATTTTATCACAGCGGAGTAAAATAAAAGTACCAGAAATCAATCTTCAGCCTCTTCAACCCCATCCCACCCTATGTACCGTACTTCTACATCATCAAACCCACTCCAGCTCAGTCTTTGACCACAGTGGTTGCAGAAGAGCTGGTACTCACGCTCTATGGTGGTTCCGCATCGTGGACACTTTGGAAACTCAGCCCCCACCTATACGAGCATACAATTTTTACTTTCCAAGGCCATCGGTAAGTAGGGGAGAGCAGAAGCTCATATAGCATCCGTGTGGGCAGTACATCCCACTTCCAGTCATCATCGAACCAATCTAATTTATTCTTCATGTGATTTACACCTCCAAGATTATTGTAAGATGTATCACATGATGATGTGAATGAACTCATAACTTCTTGCTTTTTTGATAAGTTGGAGAAAAATATGCAAACGACAAAACTGTATGTTGAATACATTGTAATTGGTATGGAGTCGTTAGTTTGGATAGTTTTATTGGTTTTGATGTGTTTAGGAAAATCGTCACTTGTGTTTTTTGATTACTGTATTCAAAATTTGTTGACGTCCATATTTATGATTGGAGCTTGCTATGTTCTGGGATTGTTGATGGATCGTGTTGCTGATAGATTGACAGATAAAAAGAAAAGGCGAATAAAGAATCGTTATCCGATTAAAGCGAGCACAAGCATTTTGGTGTGGGAAAAAGTCAAGCAGGACACATTTGCAGCATTTACATTGTCCCGGATTAGAATTCTAAGATCAACTATGGTAAATTTTGCAGTAATTGGTGTCGCTGGAATGCTAGTGTCGTTTTGTGTGTATTGCAATGGGATACTGGGAATATTGTCGTTAGTTTTTTTGAAATAATGGCCTTAATTGCGTGGCAAGCGCATACAAGTCTTCTGATTAACTATTATAGAAAAACGCAGAATCTTGAACGGGACATGGCAAACGAAGAAGAAAAAATATAGAGGCATTGTAGTGACACTTGAGGAATAGGCATTAAAAATTTGAAGTGTGGGAGTGTGAACTCCCATTGCTGCTTGAAGCTTTGCACACCTCTCCGTGGTGAGCAGCAGGCAACACGGTAAAAAGTATTGTGACTAAGAATGTGAAGGACAATTTTATGATGGAGGGATTATTTGTGAATTTAGTGGAGCAATTTCAAAATTTATTTGACCCATCTACGGCACTGGGAGCATTCCTAATTAGTCTTGCTTCTGGAATTGTTGTTTCTTTTTTGGGCGGATTTTTCAGCGGTAGAAGTTACCAAAAGAAAATCGACAAGGAAAATAGCATAGAAGTACAAAAAGCAGGTGAGATACTACAGGATATCCGTAAAGAAAGTACGCCGAATGTAGGTGATGAAAAAATTAAAAAAACAAATAGTATAAAAGCAGGAACGGTAACAGGTGCAATTAAACAGGATGTCGAAGAATAAGGAAGTACATTATGCTGAAATATGCATTTGAGACAATAAGAAAATTACTCCACAAAAATGTGAAGCAGAATAGTATTCGGGTTGGTACTGTGGAAAATGGAAATATATATCAAGATTCGGTAGTAAAAATTGAAAATCCAGCGACCGCAATTAATCATATAAAAGATAATCCGGAGGATTTGAAGATAACATTTGATTCAATCTCTAATGTTTTACTAAAGGAAAATAGGGCTTTGCCACAAGGATATCAAGTGGCTGTAAGCATGAAAGATGGCAAAGCGGATTTATGTAGTGAACCGATAAATGAAGAAGCACGGAAGAAATATCCTCAGAGAGTAAAAGCAAAAGCTAAAATTGATATTCCAACAGGTATGTCATTTCAAGAGGCGTTAAACAGGGCAAGAATCTCACAAAGACCCATTAATGTTGAAATGCTCGATATGCAAAAGATGATTGGAGATAAAATTGATCCATATCAGGACCGATTTCAAAGGGAGTGGAGAAGTAGTACATATAGGATTGTTCCAGAGGCTCTACCGGCAGGAATGAAGTGTGTAATAGGTATTGAAAACAGCCCATACCAATACAATACTGTTATGAGAATTCAACCGGTTGACCCGGATGCTAAAATAGTAAAAGTATCAAATAAAGAGTATGCAGAGGATTTTATATTGACCTTGACCTATCATACCGATACTGAAATTACAGATTTTTCTTATGAGTTTACTGCGAAAACGTGGAAAAATATATATATTTTTTTGAATTTTATGAAGGCGGCAACTCCAGAAAATAGGCTATATGTCCATGTGACAGAGCAAAATCAAGATTTATTTAGCGTTAAGCTTGACCGTGTTTTGCTTGGGGATGAATATGACAGTATAGACTTCAATCTTGATATTGCCAAAAGATTAGTTATGATCGAAAATCAATACGGAATTCAATTTCCGATTGATCAAGCACTATCCAATGAAGATACTGAGTTGGTGTGGTTCTTGTCTGATAGCATAATGGGAAAACCAAGTGGATTTACATGGGAAAACTTTAATATGACTGCGAATTTTTGCTTGGAGAATCCGGAAGGATTGGATGTGGATACTTGCTTAGAATTCAAAGAAACTGCAAGCATTACTATATTAGGGAAAAAAATTGCTGATCTGATTATAAAAGTTGAGCTTGAAGCTGTAAAAATTGCTAACATATATGAAGTGAAAGAGGCGGTTAGGGCACATAAAACTGAGCAGATACTGATTTCTCTGATTCCGGGTAGTAGGGGAAATCATGGAACAAGAATTGTAGAAATATAAGATATGTATATTATCTTCATATATACACGGCACTATACTTAAACTACTAGAAAGAAAAGAGATTCCTAAAATGAACCGCGCCGCGCGTGCGCAAGCCCGGCGGAGGGCGGAAGTCATCAAAGCCAGAATACAGCGCAGCCAAGAACTTAACACAGCAGATGAAAGCAGCTACTGAACTTTATACGGACAAAATGAGCCTGCAAGCCATTGCAGACGTCCTGTCCCTCAACCCCATCAAGGTGAGGAAGCTGCTCATCACAGCCGGGGTCTACGAGTCGGACACGGCAAAGCTCGTCCAACAGACCTTTAATACCCTCAGAGAAACGCAGAGTTATTCTGCTGCTGTCACCTCCACTATGTCCGCTTTGCAGCTGTCCCGCCCCTCGGTGACCTCTTATCTGCCGTATGAGAAAGGCGTGTACTTCCCGGAGGAAGCTGAAGCGGCGAATATCAGTGCAGGGGCAGAGCGGCAGCGACACTACCGAGCTGTGGTTGTGCTGAAAAAGGATCCCTGCGAAGAAAACCTCTGGAAGTGTGTGGTGGCTTTTCGGGGATACAAGTTCAAGACGATGTCCGGCTTGCCTTTTACATATACGCTGAAGAAGGGCAGGGAAGATGAATTCACCAAGGAACTGTGGATCGACCGCAGAGAGGACAGCAAGAGCCTTGCTTGGAGTTCTGTGCTGCTGGCGTATCACAATATCGGTAAAATTGGAGAGGTAGTGGACAGACCTAAGGCGCTGGGAGATATCCGGGGTGTGTCGTATATCTATGGTCTGTTCTACCGATTTGGCCTGATCGACGTGCCAGACGAGGTTAAAGAGAAGATGGCGAAGCGATAAGAAAACGAGACATATTTTGTTTTAAGATGGAATGTGATATAATAAAACTGGCGGTTTACCGTACTACATGAAAAGGGCAGGTGAATGTGCTAATGTACATCATTTGTCAAGATTCAATCCTTTCATCAGCTATCGAGGCGATTACTGAGGCAGTAAGTCTATTGGAGCTGAAGCAAGAAAAGAACAGAATCAATAAGCGGATTCAGTCATTGCTTCATATTGCTGATGATCTGGCACCGGATTCTGTGGAGTATCAGTGCGTTTATGAAAGAATTCTCGAATTGGAAAGGATGCGAGAACTGATCAGACGCATTAGAAAGGCTAAGTGTGCACAGATTTATGCGCAGTTGCATATGCTATGGGTTAATAGAGCCCAAAAGGCCAGTCGCGCGACTGCGGGTTTGACTACTGATCCAATGAGCATCGCTATGCCCATTCCTCCCACGTTTGAGGCTACCTTGAGTAGTTTCGGACGTGGGAGGGATTTGGATGCCCGCGCATGCTGAAAAAAATCAAACAGAGATCGAAAACTACTATCATATTATAGACCCGGAAGGAAGGCTGTCTAAGTACGAGAAGGCTGAAGAAGAACGCAAGGTGTTAGCGAATATGCCTGCTTGCTTCCCGGAAGCACTACGATATGTGATGAAACGCTTCGGATTTACGCAAGAGGCTCTGGCCTTTGAATCAAAGGTGTCTGAGTCAACGATCGGTCGCTACAGAAATGGAAAGGTTGAAAGTTTTTCTGAGAAAAACGTGGTTGCACTATGCGTTGCTATGCATCTTCCTCCATGGCTTTCGTTTGCGCTCATAGCAAAAGCGGGTTTTAGCTTGGCTGCGACCAAAGAACAGCTAGCACATTTGATGATTCTTAACTGTATGTATATGAGGTCAATTGATGAGGTGAACGAGTACTTAAGGGAAAGAGGAAATGCTTCACTGTCCCGAGAGACGGCACAGGATTGTCGAGCTTCTTGAGATTCTGAACCTAAAATGATGAGCCGTGTGTTCAACTCCCTGCCGGAGAAGGATACACGGCTCATTTGCACTGTTTGAGGATAAGGACAGGAAAAGGCAGATGCGAATCTGCACACTTGGCTCATCAGGAGACCGTGTGAGCCAGTTTAAAACTGAATTACTGCTTGTTTTGACGCTGATCGAATGGGTAGTAAGCCGGGGTGGACTTCAAAAAATCTGAAATTATTTCGGATTTTAGGGGTCTATTCCGGCTTTTTTGCGTTTATAGGATCGGAATTGGCAGATTACACAATTTTCCGACTTATTTCTTGTCGCTTCGATGAAAAACGATTGCTCCTCTTTACGGATTACATTTTGGCTGTTATACTATAAATGTGAAAATAGCCGTAAGGTGACGAAACACCAACGGTCGAATATAAATCCGAAAAAAGGAGGTGTGTTAGCAGACAGGAAATAGTCTGGTTGTTCAGTATGTGAAAGGTTAAATCTGAACAACATTTTGCAATAGACGGAAGTACATAAACGATGACAGCCGGCCGATGGAAAGATGATATCGGCAAGAAGGCTGATAGCAGCTGGCGCTGCTGGTTGTCTGTGCAGCGATTTGTTGCACGGCACCGTGTTTTGAGATGTCGATTATGTAGGTTGAAGTACGTCTACTTGCTTGCATGACTATAGAATGTCAGGCTAATACACATCCAGTCTTCATATATAAATTGTCGGACAGCGTCGAAGACCGGAGTAGATTTGGAAACAAGTAATGCGTAGGCAACTTGATCTGAATTTACTCCGGTCTTTTTTTATAAAAACTTTGGTGAAGGAGGTGAACCGAGGTGGCATCTGGTGTACATAAGAATACGGATACCAAGGTGGAAACCGTCAGTGCCAACTCGGTTTGCCGTCAGTTGCCGCAGAAAACTGCCGAACAGGGGTTGGCAGCTGCAGTTGCGTTTGCGGAGGAAGTTCAATGGTCGTTGGCAATACGCAGAACGATTTCGGGGGTAGGGTTTGGAGAGGCCTTGAAGCTGCTGATGAACGACCGGGATATGTCTGTGGAACAGATGGAGTCAGAGTCTGGGCTCTCTGTATCTACGGTAAAGCGGCTTCGTGCGGGTCAGGAGGCAAGCGCGGAACAAGTCGTTGCCATTTCGGTGGCATTGCGGCTTCCGCCAATGGTCAGCAGTGATTTATTGAGAATGTGTGGAATCACACTGGACTTTAACAATCAAAGGAATACGGTCTATCAGATGATTCTGATGGGCCATTACAAAGACGGTATCGAGAAAGTCAACGTCTATCTTGCAGCTTGTGGATGCGCCCCACTCAAAACTGCCTGCTAAGGTACCTACAACAGAATATCCATGAGGCGATTAGACCATAAAACGGTCTGGTCGCCTCTTTTTTTTGAAATTTTTCTGAGGTAAGGGCTCAAGAAGTGAGCCCTAAACGGTAATAAAACGGCGCAGTAAGGCTGCATAAGAGCATCTGACATGACGGTACTTTTTATAAAAGTACGAAATAACGATGCTTTGTGTGCTGCTTTTTAGAGCTCATCTGATGAACTGGTGATTTGAGGTGTTCTCGGTTATCATGTAGTCAGTTCAAGGGACGGACCCCCAAAAAGGCAAGTTCTAAGAACAAAAAATAATATCGCAAGCCCGGTTCTAGAGAGGGTTGAGGATACCATAACGGAGTTTTACCAGCCGGCAGACGCTGTCTGCTGCGGTAGAACGACCGGTCTATGGGTGTACTTCCCATCTCTGGAATCGGGCCTTTTTGCGTTTTGCAGGTTGGTTCAGTGCATGGCGTGAACCCTTCTATCCAGTCTCCGTCATCGGTATCCTTCCCCTCCCTGAGTCCGGGGGAAAGGACACGAAAATGACTGACATGATGAACTGCATGGACAAGCTGCGGGAGAAGAAGATCTCCGGCTACAAGCAGCGCATGGCTGTGAACCCCTACGGTGTTTATCGCTAGCCTTCCAAATTTTCGACATTTTACGCTTTATCGAAAATTTGGAGGTTACACATGAGTTTCAATAATGGTAATGAACGTCGCAAGCTGAACGCAAAGTGGGAGCAACTCCGTGTGCAGTACCGCGAAGCCGGAATGAGCGAAGAGATAATTCAGTCGATGTATGAGTTTGATCTGGGCGTCCTGAACAGTGAACGCGCCTATGATGCCAACACGGTGGCAGTCTGTGATGGCGAAGATGACGTTGACGCAAGGGAAGCAGCGAATCTTAAGCAATATGAAGCTGCAATCACAGTAACGGATACCTACCACGAAACCAAGAGCCGCTTTGGATGGATTGGCGAGATCGAGAATGAGCGGCTGCTGGCTGGTCTCGAAAATTTATCGGAAGATGATCTCAAACTTTTGACGCTCTATGTTTATGAGGGTTACACAGAGAGCGAAATTTCTAAAGTTTTTAGCATTTCGCAGCCTGCAATTCATAAGAGAATCGAGAAAATCACTATATTTTTGAAGAAGTTTTGATTTTTGGTTATAATTTGACCCTTCTCGATGGCTCGTAAGTGAAGGGACAATTTCCCAAGCGGCACTCACCGCAGGGCAAAACGTCCGATCTCGCGCACCTTGAAAACTGAATAGTTCCGTCATCTGGTACTCCGATAATGATACTTCCGTAATTCGCGGCCCGGTCACAAAGCAGACGGGGTGGCTGAAATGCCAATGAAGCGGTACAAGTCCGCTGCCAGATGTTTATGCCCCACTCGCAGGGGGCCGAGGGCGAATATGCGAGACCTTTAATCATATTGATCCGGGAACTGCCGGGTACGTTTTTGCGCATCCGGCAGTTCCCGTTTTTACGTATCCCAATTTATTCTTTATCCGAATATTCGCTTTTGATACATAGGAGGACATTTTTATGGACGAGCTGAACCCCACGGTGCGCGAGCAGGAGATCTACGAGGAGATGGAGCTGACCCCTGAGATGGTCAAGTCCATCCGCACCCTCTGCGGCACCTGTCTGCGGCATTTTGTGGATGCAAAGGCTTTCAAAATCGCGCTTGTACCCAGCGCAGACCGGAGCATGGACACCTGCACCGTCTGCCAGATGCGACGCGGCTACGATTATGTGGTCATGCACCGCTGACCCAACCATACCACCATACCGTGAACGAAGCCCGCTGCGGAACATCCGGCAGCGGGCTTTGCACATAACAACATGGAGGTGCAATTTTGCAGCAAAACTGGAAATTCCAACGCGGAGACATCTTCTTCACCCACTTCGGGGCGAGCACCGGCTCGGAACAGTGCGGTGACCGTCCGGCGGTCATTCTTCAGAATGACGTGGGCAATTACCACTCGCCAACCCTGATCGTGGCGACCATGACAAGCAAGGCGGAAAAGAAAGTAAACCAGCCGACCCACTGCCTGT
>ERZ1694980.136-NODE-136-length-44631-cov-486.937208_pt1 | contig 44631 bp, 75 predicted proteins | sample MGYA00581606_ERZ1694980 | MGnify/ENA primary metagenome ERZ1694980 (study PRJEB42213, sample SAMN07424368) | human gut metagenome | biome: ENVO:00009003; feature: ENVO:2100002; material: ENVO:00002003 | host: Homo sapiens | place: USA | collected 2014 ...
ATCCGCACATCGGACAAAACGGCGTTTTGAGGCCACACGGATTAACCTCTCCGCATTCCGGGTTCGTACAGCGTGTTGCAGGTACGCACCACGAGCCACTCTTACCAGCGCTGCTCACACAGGAGCCAGGAATTTCTTCCCAGTGTGCCACAAGCCGCAGCGTCTTCGGGTCGATGGTGGGCAGATTGCCCAGATCGGACAGCTCGTCGCTGATGCTCTCGCAATACAGGATGTCCGCAGTCTTCCCCTTGGCCTCTTCTTCGGCCAGGTCTTTTTTCAGATCAGCTTCCAGCTCACCGACATCGGCCAAACGTACAGTTTTTTCTTTCTTATCCATTTTCGTCCTCCATTTCTTCAATCTCAATTTCCACTCTCGGGTTCTTCCGGTCAAGATCTACCCGGCTGCCATCGTGGGCGGCAACGATTTTGCTGTTGTCGTCCTCCAGTACGTGGGCTTTCACCAGAATGTCTGTGGTCGCCTCGATGAGGTTTGCCAGATCGACCCGGCGGGCGGTCTTCATGTAGTACACGCACCTCACGTTCACGCGGGCAGAGATGGGGCTGTGCGGCCTTTTGATTTGCCGCAGGCGGTCCGTCTCATAATCCACATAGGCTTTGCTAGGGGCCACAAAGCGCCCGCCTGAGCGGCTTTTGAGGATGCGGGCGGAATTTTTCTTGGTGCGGGGGTCGCCGTAGAGGGTCAGATGCATGATGACGCCTCAGCTTTATCAAATTTTGCATATTCTACGGAACTATTCATTTTTTCGTCATCCCTTCCATTGCCAGCTGCTCGCACTGCTTTTCAGCTTCCCTGCGCTGCTGGTCATACTCAAACAGCATATCTGCGTACTCATTGCCCACCCGGCGGATGGCCGTTTCCAGCATCTCCGTCACAAGGTCGTGGTACTTGTCCGCGCCCTTGCGGCTGTTCCTAGCAGCTTCCCGGGCTTCCCACAGGTCGGTGAGCTTGTCCCGCCTGTCGGCGGTGATCTCGCCATAGCCGTAGGCATCCTGGATCTGCTCCATGCTTTCCCAGCCTTCCAGCTCAGCAAAGGGGTCAGCTTCAGCCTTTGCCATGCTGCGGGCTTTGGTCTTTTTCTTGACGTACCGGGTCAGACCGTCCTGTATCACAGCGCGGGCATCGTCCATCGCCTTGCGGACAGTCTTGACCTCGCGCTCTTTTTTGAGCTGGTCCGGCTGACTGGCCCACTCGGCCATCAGTTCAGATTTCGTTTTCGGTTTCATGTTCTTCCTCCGTTCTCACAGTTTCCCGAATGCGCAGTCTGGCAAGCTCAGCTTTCGCATACCACAGCTGCCAGTTGCCAAACCATCCCTTGTGGAGCAGTTTCCCGCCGTAATAAACAAGTTCCTGCCCCATCAGGTGGTCGAGAGAGACGATGTAAGCGACGGGCTTGTACTTCTTGCTCATCTGCTTGCCTCCTAAAATAAGCTTGTCTGTTCCGCCACCGGCATGATGTACTCCGCCCACGGCCTGCGCAGCGGTCCACGACACCAGAGCATTTTTTCCTCGTTCTCGGTCATGCGCTTTGCAAGCTGGGCGGCTTCCTCCGGGGTATAGAACAACCTGCGTCCGATGTCGCTCAGTGGGTAGGAAAACGGTGTCAGGTACTTGCCCGCATTCTTTCCCGTCAGCCTGATCTCGGTGTAGCCGCCCTGAAAATATCCGGTCACACGGGCTTCTCGCACCACATATTCCATCAGCGGTCCCGCGCGGGCCTTTTCGTAGTACAGGTGTTCCAGCACATGCCACATTGGCGTGCCGATGGGAGGCTTATGGGTTCTCACCGTTTTCTTCCTCCCATCCATCCTTCTTTGTCGAAATCGTTGCGGCTGATCCGCTCTGCCGCGTGGTTCCCGTTGGTGTAGATGCGCTGCGCTTTCAGCTGACGCTTGTACTCAGCATACTTCGGGCAACTGTCGTGACAGATCGGGTGCCGGTCGGGGCAGTTTTTGCAAGGTTCAAGTTTTACCATCGGTCTGCACCCCGCTGTCACCATTGAGCATGTAACCAATGCGGGTCAGTATGGTATCCAGCACCTGAACCGTTTGCTCTGCCCTGATTGCGTACGAGTACCCCCAATTTCCGCTCCCGGCCAGCCCGTCTTTCCAGTCGGTCAGGTACTTTTTCATAGATTTCGCGTCAATCACAGGCACTGCCGGTTCGTCTTCCAGCACATCCATCGCGTCCATAATCTGACACGCGCGGCATCTTACGCCGTTGTAATGTTCGCAGCCACAGCAATATGCCGCTTTGATGTTTGCGATGGCTTTTTCACGGTCGATAAATTCGCTCATTTTGTAATCTCCTCCGGCGGCAGCGGCATCCAGCCTACCACGGGGCGGTCTATCTTGTTGTTGTAAACGTCGTCCGGGTTGAAATGGCGGTATTCCCACCAGCCTTTCGGGATTTTGTAGTCGTCCCGCTCCTCGTCGTATGTCCCCCAATCGGGAAGATCTTCCCAATACCATACGCTATCTTGTAAAAAAACGCTCCCGTCTTCATAGTGCGCTGTCGTAATACTGTATCCGTCAATATCGTTGCGGTACAAAATCAGCACTTCGGTTTCGACCTTGGGCGGGTCCGTTTCAGGGTTGCGCCATGTCGGCTGCAGTGTTTCCGGGTCAATGGTGGGAGCGTCGTCCACGCTGTTCAGGGCATCCTTATAGCAGCATTCTTCAATAGTGAACGGATTGCTGGCACGAAGGTTCATTTCGATGCGCTTGTGCAAAGCGTTCGCGTCAATCAGTCTAACTTCATCCATCGTCCCATCCTCCCTCACTTCACAGACGGGTTTACACGTTCCACCAGCTCACAGCCGGGCACTGCCGTGCCGGTCTTGAGCAGGGCCGCAATGGCCGTCTTGTTGGGTGCGCGGGTGGTCATCTCGGTCATGTACTCAGCAGGAACAGCGGCTTCATCCAGCACGCTGACCGCCTTGCTGCGGCGAAAGCTCACCGCGCACCGGTCGCTGCTGAAGTTCTGCCCACCCAGAGCATCGGTCAGATAGTGCTTGAGACTGTCGATCTTGCGCTTTGCGGCTGCCTTGCGGTCAGCAAAAGCCTTTTCCTGCGCTTCAAAGGCCGCAACATCGGCTTCGAGATTCTTTACCCAGCAGGCGATGTTGTCCACCTTCTCGGCCTTTGCCATGTTCAGCTCTTCAAGCCGGTCGATGTCCATAACCTCGCCGGTCTCCTGATCGATGCAGTCAAAAATCTGCGAGTTGATCTCATACAGGTTCATAGTGCTTTTTACCTCCATGCGTTCAGAGCACGATAAACGGCCATGAACGGCGTTTTGCGTTTTGTAGTATAACTTTGCCGGTTTACCCTAAAACCATGCTCAGAGGGCTGCGTATGCCGGTCTGAGCGCGTATGTACCGGCTATTGTTTTTTTAATGGCCTTCGCCGGGCTGCGTCTGCCAGAAAATTCTTTGCATTTTCGGCTTCCTCTGCCGGGCGGCTTGCCATGAACGCCCGGTTGCGCGGGGCATTCGCCTTTTTTGCTTCATCCCTATCACGGGATATCCACCCGGATGCTGCTGCCTTCCAGTTCTTCATGGGATTCCGGCCCACCTTCCAGCCGTTGGATTCGTAATAGGCATGGAACCGAATAGCCTGCGCTTCTGTGCCACCCTTCTCCGCAAAGTAACTTTTCACCGTTTCAACATCCGGCGGTGAAAACCTGCTTTTGGGGGTAGGGGGCAGCGCTTCAGCGCTATTACTATCAGATACTTTAGTATCTGAGTAATTATTAGTTTTTAATTTTAGGGGGCTATTGGTTTCGTTTGGTTTCTCAGAAAAACCAATTGGTTCCGTTTGGTTATCGTCAAAAACCTTTTGGTTTCCGTCGGTTTTCTTTGGCCTGCCGCCCTTTCGGCCTGCTTCTCGGTGTGCAGTAATAGCACGTCTGTACGTCTCAATATTCCCGTCAAGCGCTTCCCTCTGAGATTCAAACGCCACCTGTTCGATAGGTTCAAGGCCTTCCGGTTCACTCCCGGTTTCCACATAGTCCCGCATTGCATTCACAACATGCCGGAATGCCGCATCATCAAGAATGTCAAGAAGTTTGAACGATGTGAACAGGATCAACAAGCCTTTTGGGCGAGCCATTTCGATATCGTCCACCACTAACCACCTCCTTCCCGTTTTTGAAAACCAAACGCTTTTCGTAAAAACCATTTGGTTTTCTTTGGTTTTTACAGGTCGATGATCTTAACCTCTACGCCGTAGCCGATGACGTTCCGGCACTGCTGTTTGATGCGGGGGATCGCAACAGCGCTGCTTTTGAGGAACTTCTTCGTGCTTGGGGTGCAGGCCAGATACAGCGTAACGCCGTCCAGACTGGCCTTGGTTCCGCGCAGGTTGTCCGCAATGAACTTGTCACCGTAGACCTCAACACGGCGAATAACCTCTCCCCAGTTCGCAAAATCCTTGCCCGGATACTTCGTAGGGGTGGTTTCCTGTTCAGCCTGCTGGCTGTTCTTGCTCTTGAGGTCGTTCAGGGCATCCAGCATTGCCGTCATGCAGGAACTGCACGCCTTGATCTCGTTCTGAAGCTCAACAAGGGCACTGTTCAAGCCCACCAGCTGGTCAATGGCCTTCTTCATGTCCTCGTTCTGCTGGTACAGGCGGCTGTCGATAGATTTCAGCAGGATGTAAACCCGGCTATCATCCGGGGTATCATTCGGTACATCCTCAAGCATGAAGTCGTATGCACCGTTGCGGATATTGACAACTTCCGACACGGAACGACCGATAATGGCTGCGACCTCTGCATCTGACAGGCCCTTACTAAGAAGAAGCTTTGCATTGCGCACCTCTTCCGGCATAATATTTCTTTTTGCTCGCATTTTTCTCTCCCTCATTTTTGCCGCTCAGAACGGCAAATCTTCATCATCGTTGATAACGGCAAAATCGTCCGTGCCGGTCTCAGCCGTCTGCTGGGCGCTCTGAGCGTTTCTAGCTTCGCGGGCATAACTTTCCGTCTGTTCATCAAAACCCCGTGTAGACGTGTTGTCAGGGGCTTTCGAGCCGCAAAAGCTGACCTCACGCACCTGAATCTCATAGGCAGTGCGGTTGTTGCCCTGCTTGTCCTGATATTTCCGGGTCTGCAAGCTGCCATTGACGGCGATCATGCTGCCCTTGTCGAAATACTGGGAGATGAACTGCGCCGTCTTGCCCCACGCCACACAGGGGATAAAATCCGTCTCACGCTGCCCGTTTGCAGAGTAGCTGCGTTCGCAAGCGATGTCAAAGGAGCAGACCTCCTTGCCGCTTGTGGTGGTGCGGAGTTCTGGGGTGTGGGTCAGGCGGCCCATAATTGCAATCGTGTTCAGCATAGATCAGCCCTCCTTCGGCTGCTTCTGGGCACACGTCCAGCACAGGATGCGCCCAAACTTCTTCTTGGTGCTGGCGGCGGTCTCTGCCGGTTCCACGGTGCGGCCCTTATAGGTCACCGGCTGAAGTGGTTTGCCGCAGCAGGCGCAGATAAAGGGCTGTTCCTGTACAGGCTGCGATTTCGGGGCAGGAGCATTACGCTTCGGAGCAGGAGCTTCACGCTTCGGAGCAGGCTGCTTCTGCGGCTTGTTCACACCTGCGGGGTTTCGACCTTCTGCCGCATGATACTCGTCCGTGTCGGCATCCTTGGTATCGTCGATGCAGAACAGGCCGTTCAGGGCATACTTGCGGGCGTAGCTGCTGGATGTTCCCGTCACCTGTGCAGCGTCCATCTTGGTTTTTTGCTCCGGCTCTCTTGCGTATGCCTTCACGGAAATGCAGCCACCATCCAGAGATTCCAATTTTGCAGTGGCTTCGATGTAGTGCCACCCCTCAAGAACCTTCGGTTCATCGGAGAGCGTAAGCAGCAGGTCATGAGCCTTGAGAATAGGCTTCACTGCTTCCAAAATGTCCTCACAGGAACGATATCTGTACCCGCCGAAGGTGTTCATCTGCCCTTTAGGGGCCTTGAGTTCGCTCTGCACAGCGGCCAGAGCGGCGTAAATGCTTGTGCTTTCCATTACTCTTCATCCTCCTGATCTTCGGTCTGTTCTGTCCCTCGCGGCAGGAAATAGTAATCATCCGGCGGCTCAAGTGCCGGGCCGTAGCCGTCAAGGGAAAGGTCGTACATCGGATTCATACTGCCACCTCAGGTGCCGGGTCAATGGCGGCAGGGGAGATGTCCGGTGCGGGAATCAACTTTCCAGCGGTCAAACGCTGCGGAGCAGGGGAGTGCTGCGTTTCGCTTGCAGGCTTCCCGAACTTGACCTCGGCACCCAGATCTTCGACCTCGACCGTGACGCGCAGGCGGTACAGGCTTCCTGCTTGACCGAGGGTAGAATAGACATCGTTCATCAGCTTGTCGATGACTTCCGGGACATAGTTCCCGCCCACAAACCTGCCGTCACTGGAAAAGCGGCCCTGAATCTCAACATAATTTTTTTCCATCTTGTAAAACCTCCGAAAATGTGTTATCTTCGGGTTGATGTGACCTGTAAAATCCATCAACCCTTGCAGCCTGTCGGTGTTGGCGCACCAGCTGGCTGCTTTTTCTTTTGTGCGGCCAAAATCTCTTTGATGCGGCCTTTACCGTAGGTTCCGGCGCTTGCCGTGAAACGCTCGTTGTCGTCCACAAGGCCCTGATGGATTGCCCCGGCCCGCTCTTCCTGCTGGCGGATAAGTTGCTCTGTGCGCTCCCGGTAGCTCGCTTCGAGAGCTTTCACCCTGATATGTACAGCGCGGCACTCAGGGCACCGCTCCGCGCGGCGGCCCACATTGCGCATCACCTTCCCACAGTCAACACAGACGCGGGTGTAGATCTTGAAGTCGCTCATGCCCCGCGCTCCTGATCCTGCGGATACTCCGGGTTGCGGGCGTGGGTGCGGCTGATCTTGCCGTACTTGCGCCGCTTTGCGGCTCTCTCCCTGTCCTCTGCGGCAAAGCCCAGACGAGCCAGCAGAACAGCGGCCAAAATCAGCACCAGCGACACCGCAAACAGCGTGCCGGAGATGTATCCGGTGGTCTGCGCGGTGCCCTCTGCGCCCATAGCTGCACCCATTCCAATGCCGCCAAAAATGACAGCCAGCCAGTAGTAGGTAGTAGATTTGAGTTTCATTCTCTCGGATCCTCCTTTGTGTAAACTTTTTCGAGCTTGTAAAAGTCCTTCACCCACGCCATAAATCCGGCGCGTGAGATCAGCGGAGCGGCGCTCTTGGTGCCAATAGACGGCACCGCCCATGCCGGGAAGCTGCCGGCCTGAATCATACCGGTAAAGATCGGCTCGCTCACCGAAATGTTGTTGTCACGCATGATCTGGCAGCACTCTGCAATTCCCATGCTCTTCTTCACTGCCGCACCCCTCCTTTTTTCCTCTCAGCTGCCGTTTCAGCTGGATGTGCTCCAACCGCTCCGGCTGCCTTGCCCAGCGTGGCAGCAGTCGGCCTTGTCCTCATGGTAGGTCTTGCCCACCTCGTACTGCTTGTCACGGCACTGCATATTTTTGTCCATGGCCTTATATGCGATGATCTTCTCACTCATGCTCATAACCTTCCTTATTTGTGTGTTTCTTCTGTGCAGGCATGGTCCGCGCCTCGCTTCTTAGAGCTGCCAAAGCTGCCGATGAGCCAGAGCGCGATCCACGCCGCCGTTCCGACGGCCCAGGTGAACGTCCAGTGCATCAATGCGCAGATGGCCCACACGGCGGCGCAGGTAACGCCCCACGAGATGCCCAGAAGGACGGCAAACGCGATGATGATCGCCAGTGCTTCACCCATTGTTCCGCGCCTCCTTTGCGGCTCTCTCAGCTGCCTGTGCCGCTGATTCCGCTCACCACTTGCCAGCCTGGGCGGTCTTGCGGGGGTCTGCCGGGGCTTCGTCCTCTTCCAGCAGCTGCTTCAAATCCTCCTGCATCCAGTGGTAAATGCTGGCCTTCTCCGAAGCGTTTTCCTCTTCTTTGGTAGGCGTCTTGCCGAGCATAGTGCGAAATGCACCGCCAGCGACATTAACCATAGCCTGCTGCTCCAGCACGTTGTACTTGCCAATCAGCTGGCAAACCTTATCCCTCATCGTGGTTTTCATAAAAATCCTCCTTGCATCAATGACACATAACAATGTTGGACGAATGAACCAGATAGGTCACACCGTCAATCACAACCTGAAGCTGGTCGCCTTCATAGTCGCGCCAGCTTTCGATATTGCCCTCGACAATCGTTCCGTCGGGCATTTTCAGCTGTGCCCAGCTGTATTCATAAGTCAAATCGATGACCTGCTTATTGCATCCGGCCATCAGCAAAGCGCTTGCCAATACGGACGCTACGCCAACAATAGCTTTTTTCATGCTTGCTCCTCCTTTGCGGTTCAGCGTCATGTTACACACCCCTTTCAAATGTCTGGTCGATGGCCTGCATGATGCTTGCAAGGCTTGCCAGCGTGCTGTATTTCTGCTTGTAGGTCTGAGCATCCCGCCGGGCATCTGCCATCATCTGATTGCAAAGGTCTGGCTTTTGCAAAACCTCTTCCAGCGGCATATAGCAGCGGCCCTCATTCTCTTCCTCGGTAGTCTGTTCCGGCTCTTCATCCACTTCCCGGATGCAATCAGCGGCTTTCAGCGGAAGGGAAGAAACTACCTTGACATTGACGTATGCCCGCACCGGCGGGCGCTCCTCGCGGATAATGCGCACCGCGCCGACCATCTGGCGGGCCTGCCCCTGCCGGTACTTCTCGGCGGCAACATCGTCCCGCCACTCGAAGTCCTCATGCAGCACCGATTCCTCCGGCCTTGCGCTGTCCACCACCGCCGCCGGGGTCAGTTTGCCGTCCCGCCTGCGGATCTCTTCAAACGCTTCATGCGCCTGTTCTGCGGTTGCGTGGTAAAACGATGCGGTGCGCTCATTTTTCCACGCATAGCCTTTAATGCTTTTCATATGTAACCTCCTGTTTTTGATTTTGGCATTCCATGCCAGCCGAAGCACGACAAAACCCAACTCACCTCACCTCGCCAGCCGTACCTCATCATGACTTGCCTCAACACACGTCACCAAACCAGCCACTCCATAAGTACCTTGCCACAGCTCGCGGAACCTGACCGTGCCAAACCAGCCTAACCTTACCTCATCTCGTCCAACAAGAACGCACCGTACCTTGCCAGCCGAAACATACCTAACCGGAGCCTTCCTCACTCCGCCGCTCCTAACCATGCCTGCCGTGCCTAGCCACACAACGCCGTAGCTCGCCTAACCGGCCCTGCCGAAGCTTAACATGCCAATGCCCGCCTTGGCTCACCTAGCCAGCCAGATCAATCAAAGTTCTTGTTGACGTGGAACTTGCCGCAGCTGCCGCCCTTTTCAATGCGCCACTCGCCCAAGCCGCACATATCGCCGCCCAGCTCGATCATGTTTAGGATGCTGTCCAGGTCGATCATGCCGCTGCCGCTGTTGTACTCAATGCGCAGATCTGTGTACCAGTTGTAAAACTTCGGGCGGTAGCGCAGGTCAGAGGTACCCATGCCGATTTTCACCTCGTCCTCTGCCATCTCAAACTTGGGCTTGCTTTCATCGAAGGTCTTGATCTCGATAAACTCCGGGTTGTCGGTGCCAAAAACGTGGAACAGACCGTTGCCGGTGACTTTGTTCTTCATTGCGCCAATGCGGTATGCTGCGGAAATGGCAGCAGCCTTGACGGCACAGGCCGGGAAGCCAAAGCGAGCCGTCTTGCCGTACTGGTGCAGTAAATCTTCCGTCCAGTCGCTGTAATCAATGTCCGGCTTGCCATCCAGCCAGTAGAGCGCCTCGGCGCACTCGCCCGCCGGGTTCTTGGCAACCTTGTCCTTCTTCAAGAGCTTTTTGCCCTGCTGCGCCTGCAGCATTTCCTTCTTGGCCTTCTCGCTCCATGCATGCACCAGCAGGGGGCTGTCGCCCACAATGCGGATAGTGTACTCAGCCTTGATGATGGGCTTGACGCAGATAAACGTGGTCTCGTTGGTAGTAGCTTTTTTCATCTTTGTAACCTCCAAAATATATTGTTTACGCCACCCCGTCCTGGTTGTGCCGGCGGGCGGCAAGCTCCATCTGCTCCACACTCTGCTTGCGCTCCACGCTGGGCAGCATTCCCACGGCCTTGAGCTGCTCATAAATGAACCGCTGGCCCGCTTCCGTCCATACGGTGGTGTTCTTGGTGTCCCACTCGCCGGTGCTCTTGTGCTGGAACGGCGTGGATTTGCGGTTTTTGGTGTAACCCTTGCCGCAATACTTGGCGTATAGCACCCACTGGCCGTCGCTGGTCTTGTACTGGATCTTCAAGCCGTGAAGGATGCTGTTGAGTTTCTCAGCGCTCAGGCCGTAATCCTTGGCAAGGGTGGTAGTGGTGCGGCAGTTCTTGCCCACGCACACTGCCCGGGCATACTCTGCATCCGGCTTCAGGTCGCTGTTCTCAGCCAAAAGCTGTTTGTTTACGGCCTTGAGCTGGTCGTTCTGCTTCTGGGCGATAAGCACCGCCCGGCGCATGACCGCTTCCGGGCTGTTCCACTGCGCCTCCACGGCCAAGAAATACTGCCGGGCCTGCTTTCCTCGTTCGTTTCGCTGGATCATGCACAGCTCTTTGGCCATCGGGATGGTGAGCTGGTGGTCATCGAGTGTTCGGCTGACTTTGCGTCCGCCCTCGTCCTGAACCCGCTCAATTTTGAGCGAGTTGAAATCCTCACCCTCGGTGAAGCCATACTCCACCATGCGGGGAAACCAGTCCTTATAGGCCGTCTTGACCTGCAAAAACTCGTGCAGCTCCCGGCCGCTCACCGTGGGGCGCTCCGGGTTGTCGTAGCTAATGGGGATGAGATTGTTTAATTCGCTCATGCCGTTTTGTCCTCCTTTTCCTTGATGATCTCGCTGACGGCAGTTTCCATCTTTTCCCGAATGCCGGGAGGGTTGCGCTTGCTGTTCAAAATCAGTGAACAGTAGCTTCTCGAAAATCCAAGATGCTTTGCTACGTCGTCTACTGTAATCTGGTTGTTGTGCATCCGGCCTACTAAACGGCCTGTCCATTTTTCAGGCACTTTCACACCTCCTTTAAAACGTAAGTTGAAACAAAATTGACAACGGCGCACCGATTTGCTATACTGTTCAAGGCTCCTAGTTAAACTGATTCAAAAGGCAGGTGATTTCGATGACCAAACTTTTGAGCCAGCCAGTTCCAGACACGAGCATGTGCGTGAAGCGCTAGGGCTTACAAGGCGGTGCCGACCCGCCAAAGGAAGCGGCGTACCCATAGCCCTGCAAGTTGTTTTTGCAGCCCCGGCGTTACTTTTACGCCGCGCATGGCGCAAAAGACGTGCAAACGCGCATGTTTGCATTACCGCCGGGGTGCAAGTGCGTTCTGGTGACAAATCGGTGAAAAGTCTGTCTGTGAAACAACCGCAGGCAGATTTTTTCTTGTCGCCGTGTCAAATACCAGTTGAAAAAGTTTACAAAGTGTGTTACTATGTAGTTGCAGAATACAAGTAAAAACAGCTTAGGCGGGTTCACGCCGGGGCTTTGTGTTTTGTTAACTATTTCAACTGACAAGAGCATTATACAGCTAGCGAAGTTAGTTGTCAACATTTTTTACTAACTTTGCTAGCTTTCGTGGATATGCACAGAAACGGAGTGCTGTTATGAGCATTTTTTACGAAAACTATTTGAAGCTGTGTGCTGCTCGACAAGAATCTCCAACTGCCGTGTCGAAAAAAATAGGCCTTTCCAATGCGGCAGCAACTGGATGGAAAAAAGGAAAGAAGCCCTCAGAAGTGACGTTAGAAAAGTTAGCTGTCTATTTTGGCGTTGCACGGGAGGACTTGACCGGCGAAGAGCAAAAAGAAAAGCCCGCCCCCAGTGAAGGGAGTGGGCTGGATGCAAGGTTTGACGCGCTGCTAAGTCAGATGACCGATGCAGACCGTGCAGATCTGCTGGAGTATATGGAATTTAAGGTTGCAAAGAGGAAGGAAAACCCCAATGGCTGAGTTTTTGGACAAAACGAGCCTGGCGCTCCTATTATATATGGAGAAGCACAACAGGAAAATGAACCAGCACGAAGTCTGTCTCATTTCCGGAGAGGATTTCAGTTTCAACGGCCAGAATCGGTACATTCAGAACTTGAAGGGCCGCGGTCTGATTGATGAGCGTCGCAAAGAGTACATTCCTGACGGGGTGGGTGGTTTTCTTCCCAGCGAGTACATTTATTCTCTTCCGCTAGTTGGAGAAGCCTATCTTCAAGAACTTCGAGCAGATCGGGAGAATCAAATACTTCAGGCCGCATTGGATTTGCTGGTGACCATCTTCGGTCAGAAATTTTAAGGGCATCACAAACGCGGTCAAATGCTTCGTGCAGCTCTTTCGTGGTCTTGCCCTTTCCGCATCCGTAGTTGAAGCAGTAACACCCGATTTCAAGAGAGCACCGGTGGTCGCAATTTGCGCACTCTTCGCTTTTGATTCCGGGCAGGCCGGACGCTTCCGTTGCCAGAAGAGCAAAAATTCTGGTTTTGTACCGACCCAGTTCAATTTCGTACTTATCCACAGATTTACTCCTTTCTGCTGTTGAGCAGGCTTTCCGCATAGGAAAGCACCTCTTGTTTTTCCTGTGCCGACAGAGAAGAAAATAAAGCTTTGAGACGGCACTTTTCTTCCATTGTATCACATTTTGCAAATTTTGTGCTATTTTCTTGCACTTTATTTTCCCCCTTTGGCGTTTTCCTTGATAATTTAGCTTTTCGGCAGCTGATTGGCTGCCTATTTTTGTTTATGTGAGGTGCTTATTATGGCAAATGCCTGTCCTGTCTGCGGCGGCAAGTTGGGTCTGCTGAACCGTGAGAAAAGCGCTGACAGCTTGATTTGCGCCAGCTGCAGCAACTTTTTCTTTTCAAAATTGGGTATCCGGGCAGCAAAGCAACCGACAGCCGCCCTTGCTGATTACTGGGCTACACTGGAACAGCGTCGGAAGGTGTTCAAAGAAACCGATTCCATCTATGATGGAGACGCTCTCTTTGTGTCGATTGACAAACCCAACCGGCTGTTTTGCATTGGACACCGCAGTGGTGATAAAGGCCCTCGCATGATTTACAGCTTTGATGAAGTCGCTGGGTATGATTCTGATACTCCTGACGATCTGACGGTGACAGAGACAAAGGGCGGTATCGGCCGTGCCGTGATCGGTGCAGCCGTTGCCGGGCCTGTGGGTGCGATCGTGGGCGCTACCACCGCTAAAACAGAGACCCGCAATGGTCGCAGTAAAGAGAGCGTGTCTATCCACTTTGCGCTTCCACTAGGCGAAAGCAACTTGCCGACAACGGTTTATCCCGGCGGAATGACTGCGTTTCTCAAGAGTTGCAAAGGCTCTCCAGAACAGCCGCAGGGCACTGCTCCGGCTGCCCCCTGCTCCGCCGATGAACTTTTGAAGTTTAAGCAGCTACTGGATATGGGGGCCATCACGGAAGCGGAGTACAACGCAAAGAAATCTCAGTTGCTTGGCCTGTAAACCTGTTCACAACCATATTATAAAACCGCTGGTTGTTGACGTCAATCCCCATTCGAGCACTGTTTTCGGTGGAAAAATCCACTAAAAATGTGGATTTTCGCTGACATTTCAGCTTATTCGCGGAAATTGCGCGTTTTGCACGAGCAATGTGCAAAAAATGCACGTTGCTATTCGCGGCTGCAAGGCTGTTGCAAATTTTGCAACAGGTCAGCAGCCAGCGACCCGCCGGGCGTACCGGCTGCGTTACGCAGGGCTTGCACCTCCGGCAGGGCCTTATCTTGAATGTAAGCGCGAGCAAGGCGCTGCTGCTCCGGGGTCATATCCAAATAGCAGGCCAGCAGGGCACGGGCATGGGTGCGAAAGTGTGACAGCTTTTTCATAACTCATTCCTCCCAGGGTGCAGGGGCGTGGTCGGTGCCGGTCAGGATGCTGGCAGGCATTCCGTCGATGATGGTCATTTCAGCTTCTTTGACGTTTCTTTGCTCAAAATCCATTTTGTTTTCTCCTTTCTTTTGTGCACATCTACGATTTATAATCCAGATTTTACCATGCGCCGTTGGAAAACAAAATACGGATAAAATTTGTCGAATGGCGCAGACTTTTTCTGCGCCATTTTTTGTTAAAAACACACTGGTTTTATGGGGGTGAAAGTATGAGTTATTTTACGGCGAGCCAAATCGGGAAAGCACTTGCAAAAGCACGGGTGTCTGCGGGCTTGAGCCAAGTGGAGATCGCGAGACGCATTGAGAAGGGAGAGCGCACCGTGCAGAGCTGGGAAAAAGGATGCACCAGCCCGGACAGTGACGAGATCATGGACTGGTGCACGGCGTGTGGGGTGTCGCCCATCACGGTGTTCATGGAGATGACCCACCCGGATCTGTACAAAGTGCCGGATGACGGCAAGGCGGACGATGAGCTAAACGCGGAGTTGCGCCGTATCGTGGTAAAACTGCCGCCGCTGACAAAAAGGCTGCTTCTCTTCATACTGAAAGGCAGTCACGGCAGCAGCCCGCCTGCTGTCATATCGGAGATAGCTGCAAATTTGCACTGCCCGCTCAATAACCGGGTCAGCATATGCGGAACAATCATCGACCAATACAACTTTGCCCAGAGCATGGGCCTAGACCCGTGCCCGGACGCTCCACACCCTCCAATTGAAGACCTGAAGATCAACTACAAGGCCGGAAGAGCCGCTGCTGAAAATGGTGCCTTCGGATATATCGGGCAGAAAAAGGAGTAAGCCATGAAATGCGTGAGACCATGCTGCCGGAAGGAGATCCCGGATGGTGCTTCTTTTTGCCCGTGGTGCGGGAAAAAGCAGCCGGAAGCCGCCCCGCAGCAAAGAAAAAAGCGCCGCCGTCCAAAGGGCAGCGGCAGCGTGTATAAACTGAGCGGGACGCGGGCAAGACCGTATGTGGCGCTTACAGCCCAAAGGGACGTTTTGGGCACGTTTGAAACGGCAGGCGAAGCCGTACAAGCATTAGACGCTTACAACGCCCAGAACACCCCCGCAGCGCGTCTGAAGTGCACCTTTGCGGATGCCTATGCCCAATGGAAAGCGCAACCCAAATTTGACAAGCTCAGCACGGACATGCAAAAGGGGTACGAGCTGGCCTATGCAAAGGCTGCGCCGCTATATGACCGACAATTGCGGGACTTGAAAGCGGCAGATTATCAACAGGTCATTGACGCAATGGTGGAAAATGGGCTCTCCCGCAGCTCCTGCGAAAAGCAGCGCACACTTTTCAGCCAGATCTGCGAGTGGGCAATGGCGCAGGACATCATAAACAAAAATTACGCCATGCTGCTGCAGCTCCCGGCGGCTACAGGAAAAGCAGAGCGCACCCTGACCGCTCAAGAGATCGAGCGGATCAGCAGCCGACAGAATGACCCGAAATTTGGGCAGACGGCGCAAATCGCAATGGTGCTGCTTTATACCGGTATGCGCATTGACGAGCTGCTTTCCATGCGCTGCGAGGATGTGCACCTGAAAGAGCGGTACATGCAGGGCGGTGAAAAGACAGAAGCAGGCAAGAACCGCATCATCCCCATCCTTGAGCCCATTTACAAGATCATTGTCTTTTGGATGCTGGACAGCGGGTGTGAATGGCTGATTCCATCCAAGGCCGGCACAAAGCTGGATAAGCGCAACGTGGCTACAAAGTTTCGAGCCTTGATGCATGAGTGCCACATAGAGGGGGTGCATCCGCATACACTGCGCCACACGGCCAGTAGTAAGATGGTGGAGTGCGGTCTGGAAAAGACCGCCGTGCAGGCCATTCTTGGGCACAAAAATTTCTCCACCACGGCAAACAAGTACGTGTCCCACAACGACCCGGCCTATTTGTTGCAGGAAATGCAGAAGATGAAGTACTGATTTGTTAGATTGTTTGTTAGGTTATCACGTTCATTCAGGAGATTTTAAGGCATTTCAAGCAAAAAGAAAAACGCACGAGCGATTTATTTTCATCGTTCGTGCGTTTATTTTTGGAGCTGGTGACAGGAGTTGAACCTGCAACCCACTGATTACAAATCAAGTTTATTTGACGTATTAATGTAAATAATTATTAATTTGTTGGCTTATTGTTAGACTATGTGTCTCGTGCCCAAACGCTAAAGCTTATGTAAAAATAGCACATTTTATGTCTTTTTACAAGTCGCTTATCTTCCGCATGACCAGCTCATACTCTTTCGGATATGCAAGCTTTATTGCGTTCATGTGCTCGTCAAGAACCTGCATCAGACCGCCGAAAGGAACAGAGCTGGCAGCCGCCACAAAGTCGCTTTGTGGTTCCGCTGCTGCGGAGTACGCCGCCCGGTAATCCGTGGACGGCAATGCCTGGGTCTGCGTTTCAGGTGCCTGCTTTTCTTCCAGCTCGTCCCGAACAGTGCAGAGGGCGGCAAGTTTGTTGACACTCTGCCAGCTGGTTTCCTCGCACTTGAGCTTGCGGATGTGCTCATTGATCTCGTCAATGTCCATGCCTGCCGCCCTCCTCCCTTATGCGTTGCGCAAGATGTCAGCGGCCCGCTTGTAGGCGTCACGCTCTGCACCGGTGGCCTCCTGCATCATGTCCTCGATGTCAGAGATCATGCGCTCACGGCCATCCGTGCGGGAGTAGTGCCCGCGCACATAGTGACGGCCACGGTTGGCGTAGCTGTTGCCCCGGTTGTAACCGTTTCCGGCATCACGGCCGAAGGTTCCGCGCATATCGGCTTCCCACTCGCCTGTACGGCTGTACTCGCCGTCCTCGCAGTAATCCTCAATGCGGTGAATGTCCAAAATGATGTCCACGATCTCGCCGATCATTTCAACATCACCCGGGGAACGGTTCTTTTTGTCGGTCAGCTCCATGAGCTCGTCGCACATTTCGTCCTTCAGGTGATTCAGTTTATCCAGCATGACTTTATCTCCTTTCTTATGCTACCCGCTCAACGATCAGATTGCTGTTTGCAATGCTGACTGCCTGCGTACTGGTGTTTTTAACCGACACGGTCACGCAACAGCCACGCGGCACCTCGATGAAAGCAGCCACGAAAACGTTGAAGTAATTTTCGACTGCCGCCGGGGTAACAATGGCAGTCGCACTGGTCAGCGACTCACCGCCGACAGCCAGCGCCACGGAAACAGGTCCCACAGTGCCGCCGGTTGGAATGGCGATATTGCCGCCAAAGCTTACCTTGAAGCAGGCCCTGCACTGCCCGCTGGTCAGGCCGCGCAAGGTCACAAGGCCGCTGCCCTCACGGTGCACAATGCACGCAGGCGCTTTCACTGCGGTCTCGGTCAGGGGAAGGTTTTCACCCGCTGCCACGCTGACGGTGTTAGAATTGCTAAATTCAGCCATTATCCAAAACCTCCTTTTCTGCACAAACAGGCGCATTTACTGCATAAACGGTTTTTAAGATATCCATCCAAGAATTGGATGGATCTGCTTTTTCCGTATCAAGCAGGGTTTTCAAAATGAAAACATAGTTGTTCAATTCCATCATGCTCATTTTGTTCTTATCCATGCTGTACAGATAATCTACAAACTGCTGTTTCAGCTCTGCTACGGTCATTCAAATGCTCCTTTCATAGAAAAACGCCGGGACTTTTGCCCCGGCGCTCTGGTTTGCAAAATCAGCTCAGGGGCTGAACATTTCCCATTTTGGAAAAAGTTGCCGTGATTCGGTTATGCGCAACCGTTGCAGCCGCAACCGGTGCCGCAGTTACCGTACTGGTAGGGTGCGGGTACCTGGAATGCGGGCACAGGGCGGGGGTTGTAGTAGGCCAGCTGACCGCTCATGTAGGCCTTGAGTGTTTCGTTCTGGGCTGCCTGAGATGCCGCAAGCTGTGCTGCGAACAGCTGCTGACCCTGCTCAGCGATCTTTGCGTCCTTTGCCTCGATGCGCTGTGCGGTCAGGGCGTCAAGGATGGCGCGGGCGTTCTGGTTCTGGTTGTCGATGATGTCCCGGGTGGTGTTCTGCACCGTGTTCCGGGTCTCGCAGGACTGGGTGGCCAAATTGTAGTTGACGCCCTGAATGGCAGAGCGGTTCTCGCAGCAGCACTCCTGCTGCTGCATCTGCATGGCAAACAGCTGCTGCATGAACGCCGCCTGCTGGTTTGCGCGGCTGATCTCTGCGGACATAAAGCCGTTGTTCACGGTCTGCTGCACGCCGTTGACAAGCTGAGCCTGCTGGTAGAAGCCATCACACATGCCGTTGTTGATACCATCCATCTTGCGCTCGATGTTGGCAAAATCGGAGGTCAGGACGTAGCCGTCAACGACACCGGCACCGGTGTTGCCATTGCCGCCCCAGTTGCCGCCCCAGCCGCCGCAGAAGGCGAACAGGAACAGGATGATGATCCACCATGCGCCATCATTGCCAAAGCCAAAGCCGTTGCCGCCGTTGGTGTTTGCGGGCTGAACAGGCATGGTCAGAACCGCAGAATCGGAAGAAAGAGACATTTTTGTACTCCTTTCGTGTGTTTTGAATGATTTTTATGCTTGAACCGTGGCCACGGTTACGGCTTAATGGAGGAACTGCTGAAACTGCTGCGCCATCGCCTGCAGCTGGTTCAGCTGGTTTTGTGACATTTTGCCGGATTGCAGCAGCTTTTGCACCTCTGCTTTCGGGTCGCCTTGAAAGTTTGCACGGAACTGCTGGAACTGCTGCATCATCTGCCCGAACTGACCCATAGGGTTTGGCATGGCGGGCATACCGCCGCCCAGTGCGTTAAAAAGAGGGTTTGCCATACTTATTTGACCTCCGTTTCAGGTTTTGCAGGCTCTTGCTTCTCGAGCGCCGCACAGCGGGCTGCCAGAGCGTCAAACTCTGCTCGGGTGACAAACTCCCCGCCGGGCTGCTGCGCCGTCTGAGAGGGCATTTTTGTCGCCGTGGTGCGTTCCTTGTAGTCAAAGACGCGGAGAGGCAGCGGCATCCCGCTGGCGTCGGTGCTCTTGATGTAAAAAGCGCTGTTTTCGCTGTCCATCAGCAGTACGCTGTTGCCTGCGGCGACCATATAGGCTTTTGCACCCTCTTCTCCCTGCACCCAGATGATGGAAGGCGTGGCCTGTGCTGTCTGTGCTGTCGGCTGCTGCATCATGGGAGACTGATAGCCCACTCCCTGCCTGAGTTGAGTGAGGTTGTCTGGCATTGGCTGGCCGTAGTATGTTGGCATCTGATACGCATACGGATTGTAAGGCATCGTTTACTCCTCCTTATACCAGTAGTAAATCGGGCATTCCGCGCCACTGTCCCAGCTGTCCCACCACGCACCGTCGATGACGGTTAGAACGTGCCCGGAGCAGCCCAGTACATACACGCCGCGCGGGTACTCCCGGGCAAAATCCGCCACGGTGTAACAGGTGGTGCAATCCGCTTCCACCATGCGGCGCTTGAACCCGCGTTTTTGGAGGTATGCGCCCCATGTGCGGTTGGCGCTGGGCATATCGCCGAGGACGTAACCGGTGAGCGCCAGCGCAATATACGCCTGCTCCCAGCTCCGGCCGGTGGCCGCAGCTACCGCCCGCACTACGCAGTCCCCGACGCTGCTCCCGCGCGGGTTTGGGTTAAACCTGTGCCACATGGTGCGCCCCTCCCTTTGCGCCCAGTGTACTTTTTTAAACCGCTGTGAGAGACAACGAACGCACAACGAAGGACAAAAAAAGAAAAGCGCCCACACGGCACAGGGCCGTATGAGCGCTCAAGCATTTGCACGCAACGCGTATAAAATTTTCAAAAAAGCCTCGACAATTACACGCAATGCGTGTATAATAAAGACAGTGAAAGACCACGAACAAACACATGGAGGTAACAATTATGAAAAAGCTTACTGCTGACGAGTTTGCAGCCAAGGTTATGGCCACCGGCACCGAAATCGAGTACGACAACGGCGTTTGGATGATCTACGCGCACCTGACCTATGATGGCGACGTCAAAACCTCTCATCTGGACGCTCGCGACCTGATGGTCACTACCAGCATCGAACTCTCCGATGAAGAGGGTGAGGCACTCATGAACGGCAATCTGGACGACGTTGAGAGACAGGCCGTAGTGGAAGACCTTTACCCGAAGTATCTTGAAGCTCTGGAAGATATGGAGTAAAGAAAATCTCCCCAGCCGATGTGCGTACATCGACCGGGGAGATTTAAGAAGGAGAAGACTATGTATACTACTGCTGAACTCTTTATTATGGCTGCTGACCCGGAAGCGTCCAGGGCAGCGTTCCTCAACAGCATCACTCTTAGCGTCCCGGATGACGCTTCCGGCTGCATCGACTTGGATGCCGAGAAGGCAAGGCTGTCCACCATCTGGGATTTAGCTCATCTTCCAATGCGTGAGCTGGTAGCCCGCACTGGTCTGTCGCAGACCGCTTTTGCAAAGCAGGCGGGCGTCCCGCGGCGCACCGTGCAGGACTGGTGCGGCGAAAAGCGTGCGTGCCCCACATACGTCAGATTCCTGTTGGCAGAGCATTATAATCTGCTATAACCTTAACCGGATGAAATCCGTGGGCTATATATAACCGAAAGGAAGGCTTACATTATGGATAAAATTAAAAAACCCTATCTCATCACGGAAGATGGGATGAGCCACTATGACGAGTTCTGCACCACCTTGAGCGGAGAGCTCACCTCCATCCCGTCTCCGTTTATGCCGAACAGGAAGCCGATGGTCAACAGCGATTTCCCCGAAGGCAGGGTATACTCTGTGACCCTGCGGGAAAAGGGTGAACTCGGTGCAGAAGCCACCGTCCGTTTTGTCACCTACGAAGAAGCCAGTCAGTTCATGCACAGCGTGTCCTGCCGTTGCAAGACGATAAAGGAAGCACTGGCACTGGCATAAAGAAACCCCCGATGCTCCAAGCGGAACATCGGGGGTTTATGCTGCCGAAACGGCAAAGTCTAAAATCAAGAGCGGAACTGCCCACAGGCAATGCCGCTCTCTACAAAGGCCGTAGAGCCTTTCAAATATCCACCCTAATGCGCTTCTTCGAGAGGCCGGGTGGATTTCGTTGGTTTAATTTTATCACACATCCAGTATTTTATCAATGATTTTTAACCTATTACCAATCGATGTACGGCAATAAGGCACACGCGCTGCAATATCAACTTGGCATAGCTGGTCAACGTACCGCAACCGGGCGATTTTCCGGTCATACCTCCCAAGCGGCGCACGTTTTATCACAGCTTTTATCTGTTCTGCATTAAGCCCTTGCAACGCTGGCGGAAAGACTACGCGAGCCGCCGCCACAGGCAGCACCGAGCCAGAAAGGCTGCGGCAGCTGTCCGGCGTTGCGCACTCGAGCGGTCACAGCACGGTAATGCCCCATTTTGCCAACGGCGGCAAAATGGTCACACACTGCGGGCCACAAAATCGGGTACGCACGCTGATCATAATAATAGCGAGGCGTTTGCTCGTATGTAGTGCTTGCCATGATATCACTCCTTATTGTGAACAATGATATAACGAATTGTGGAAATTTTGACGATAACGCTATCGTCCGGGTTGTTTTGTTGCACACCGCTGAGCGCAACATATTCGCCATTTAGCCACAAAATACTTCCTTCCAACCGCATGAGCCATTTTCCGCTACCATCGAAATCAGCGGCATGATTATCCAAGTCGATTTCGAGGTAAAAACCATCGTTCTGTTTTGCAAAGTATTTTTGCAGAACAGAAGTGATTTCTTCCGTACTCATGTTTTCAGAATCAGCAATGACTTTGATGTAGTGATAATGAAACATTTTTGTCTCCTTACTGTGTGATTTCCTCAGCGTTCGCCTTGTCCTCAGCGTCCAGTGCGTCGTAGTACGCCTGTGCAAGGGCTTCCACCTCTGCGATGTCGTCCTCCGTCAGCAGGCCGCTGTCCAGATGGGTGTACGCCTTGTCCAGCCAGTATGCCACGTCGCGTCCTGCGGCGATCTCCCGCTTGATGGAGCGCAGGGTCAGGTCATGCCGTGCTTTGCTTTTAATAGCCATAGTCAGTCCTCCTTTAGGTCGTAGTCATTGATGCAATGGCGTCCTCAAGATTTTTGACGACGAGATTTACGTCCCGCTGGTAGTCCAACTTGATGCCAGCACCGTCACCCGCTTGCACTACCGTGTCAGGGCCGTAAGTGACGAAGGCTTTGTAAGCGGCAATTTCGGCAGGGGTGAGCGGGGTTTCGATGGGAGTGGCGAGAATTTTGTAAAGCACAACATTCTCGTTGAACCACATCTTGAACTCACCCGGTGTAGTGCAAATACCTAAAGACTTGGATATGTTAAAAATACCTTCGCCAGTCGATATAACAAAACCGTTTTCAATGCCCTTGTTGTAGAAGTCCATAAACGGGTAAGAGATAAAACGATTACACGGGCCGCCACTTTCGATGGTTTGATTAAAAGATCCTTGATATGTAAGAATTTGATAGGAGTAGCTTTTACTTGCGTCCCACCAATTCGGGTCACGAGATACAATGCAATGCTCAATGAAAGCCCTTCCAACTCTCTGCACCCTCACACCCCTTTCCAAGTCCACCTCGTCGCACACCCACTGCTGGCCGCTTTGGTCAGTGTAGTTGCCGCCAGAGGTGACAGGGATGCCGGGGAGACCAGTGGGTGTGGGCAGAGTGAGAGTTTGCGTTTTGCCTTTTCCATCGCTGAATGTCACCGCCACGCTGCCGCTGTCGCCTGCGCTTACGATAGGCACAGGTGCATCCGGCGTGGGTGTGCCGTCCTGCGTGCTCCGACCGTACACGGTCAGGCCGCACAGGGGTGCAGCGAAAGCGTCGTCAACGCTGATGGGGTTACCTGTTTCGCTGCCTGTGAGGATGTTCTGCCGCGCTTTGACTGCGCTGATAGCGTCACCCGTGGCTTTTGCGTCAGCGGCTTCGCCCTCGTGGGTGAGGGTGGTGTCCACGGTGGCGTCTTTTCCGGGGTCACCTTGCTTGCCGTCCATCACATCGACGGAGCTTGTCCCTGTCGCATCCGTGATGACGATACGATGCCCACCAGCGATATCCTGCACGGTGACTGTGGGTGATGTGCCGGGCTCGCCTTTGAAGTCACCGCTTGCAATTTCGTCCTTCAGCTCCTGCAGGCTGCCAGCGGCTTCCTGAGCGCTCTGGCTGGCACTGCCTGCACTGGTGGCCGCTTCACTGGCGGCGGTCTGAGCGGCTTCTGTAGAGGCTTCCACCTGCTGGAGAGCCTCGTCCCGGGCTGTGTCCACAACCTTCGTGGCGGCGGCCTGCTTGTCACCGATGGCTTTCAGTGCGTCTTCTTTGGCGGTGATGGTGTCAGAAAGAGCCTGTCCGGCCTTTTTGGCAGATGCCCCGGCCTGCTGTGCTGCCGTCTGTGCATCGGTCTTGGCCTGCTCTGCGGCGGTGGCATCGGCGTGGACGGCATCCACCAGCTGCTGCCATGCAGGGGTGCCCGGCTCCGGCTCGGTGCCGTCCTCTGTGCCGGAGTTGGCGCTGACACGATACTGCAGGTCTGCGCTGGTAACGGTCTTTGTGCCGTCGCTGCCCTCAAAGGTGAGGCACACGCTTCCGGGCTGTGCGGTCACGCTGGCGGGCACGTCCACAGAGCCGTCTACCACCAGCGAGGATGCCGGGTCTTTGCCGTCCTGGACATGCCAGAAGCAGCGGATAGCCAGCCCTTCCCACTCGCCGGAAACGGTGACGCGCAGGCGATACACGCCCCGGTTCTTGGTGTAGCCAAAGCGCACCAGCTGCTCATAGCCCGGCACTTTGACGACGCCATTGGATGCGAGAGATACGCTTTGCTCGATCATAAATTACTCCTTGTTGATGGTAGGCTTCTTTTCTGCCAGTGCCTTTTTCATCATGCTGACGGCCTTTTCGATCACACTGTCCAGTACTTCATCCGTGATGAAAGGCTTCAGCCAGTCCGGCAGTGCGCCGCGCAGCGCAGCAAAGACCTGTGCCTTTTTCTTGGCACCCTGACCGCTGCCCATGATGCTGTCCTCGGCGATGGTCACGAGCTCCAGTGCCCACTGCTTGACGTACTGCTTGTAGCCCAGCCGGATGGCACCAACGGCCAGCGCGGCAAAGCCGATGAGCATCAGTACCAGTGCGATGGGTGCGGGGATAAAGTTAAACATTGATTCCATGATTCGTTACTCCTTTCAGTAGGTAGTTGTTAATATCGGATTTGCTTTTTTGCATACCTTCGCGGTTGTTGCCAGACAGCTGCGAATCCAAAAGATTTTGCACGCCAACGAGCACGAGACGCATTTCTTCATCGAGGCCGTCAAAGCGGCGCAGGTCTCTTGCAAGGGCCTGTGCGTGCTGAAGCTGTCCCTGTTCCAGCACGCCAAGTCTTTTTTCAAGCGTATCCATTCGCTTGTTCTGCGCATCGTCGGGGGCCTGTGCCTTTTTGACGTACTTGTGGATGATGTCCAGCACCTTGTCAATGGTGATGGCCGCAGCGCACAGGCTGCCCAGAATGCCCAGCACCCACAGTAAAGCTTCTTTTTCGGTCATTTACCCTCCCGGAGACGGGTCAGACCCTTCTTGCTGATGATACCCGCATAGTCCTTGTATGCGTGGCTCATGTCAACATTAGTGCTCACGCCCGGCACGCGGGCCGTGCTGGTGTACTGCCACATCCCAAAGGGCCAGCTGGGCGCGGGCTTCTTCGTGCGGTAGGCAGCCAGCCACACATCGTAGGGTTTCAGGGCAGCGCCGCCCATGTACAGGAAGGTGCTGCCAAACCATAGGCCGGTGTACAGCATGGCGTACATGCCCCAGCTTTCCACCGTGCCCAGCATGTAAGCTGTCAGGTCGGTCAGCACATCCTTGCCCAGCGGCTTCTGCACCTCGTCCTCGATGTCCACGGCCACCGGCAGCTCAAAGCTCCGGCCGGTGAGCAGCTTCTTGAAGTAAGCCAGCTCCTTGTCGGCCTGTTCCCGGTTGACCGCTTTAAAGTAGCCATACACGCCACAGGGTATGCCCAGCCGCTTGCATTCTGCATAGTTGCGGGCAAACTGTGGGTCAGTGTAGGGAGCACTGGGCCTGCCCGATCCGCTGTTGCCCATGGCGCGAATCATCACGCCGTCCACCTTGCCGCTCGCTTTGACCTTCTCCCAGTTGATCGTGCCCTGATATCGGGATACATCCATGATTTCAGCCATAGCGTCCTCCTTACTGCGTGATCTCCTCAAAGCCGCTCTTGATAAGAATTGCCTTGACCTTCTCCTTCAGCAGGCGGGGGCAGCGCTCATACAGCGCCTTTGCATCCTCCATAGTCTCAGCAGACATAATCTCCTGTGCCCACAACATTGCCATCATAAATACCATCCTTTCTAATTTTTGCGTAATTTTATGCATAAACAATCTCGCTCATTTCAAGCAAGCATTGCTTGAGCATCTCGCTTTCTTTTTTCAGTGTCTTGTTTTCTTTTTGCAGTGCCGCCACCGTCTCCGGCAGCTTCTCCCGGGCTTCGGCCTTTTTGCGCGCTTCTTCCTGCGCGGCCAGCTCTTCGGCGGTGTAGCGGACATACTTTTGGATTGGCACTTGTTCCACCCATTCTTCCTGTGCCGGTACGCCTGGGCGGTCAACGATCTTCTGCACGTCCTTGCCACCGTTCGGATACTCGGTCACGGTCTCCCAGTGCCACTGCTCCTCCACGCCCTCTACGGCGGGGTGGGTGACTTCTTCGGTGCTGGTGGTCAGGTAGCCCAGTGTCAGGTCGGGGTTCTCCACGACCGCGCCGGTCTCGTCAATGATTTTCATGGTTCAAAACCTCCTTTCTCATGCCACGCGCCGCCAGATGTGCACATAGTAGGCGGCAGGCTGCACGGTTCTGCTGCGTCCGTAAATAGGATTCGAGCGGGAAGCGTCGAAATACAAATCTTTCGGGACACTATTGGTGACAGCAGCATCAGCACCGCCATAAGGACTAAATACCCCTGTGTTATAGAAAGCGCCTGTCATTGTAGCTCCACTTTCAGAAATGAATGAATTGTAAATATTTGTTAACTTAGGCACAACAGAGCCAGTAATATTCGGCAAACCGGCTTCGACTGTGGTACCCGCTGCGTGGGCGTAGGATGCACCCATCAGCACGCGGTCCGATGCGATCTGCTCCCATGTACCGCCGAACAGTTCGGCGGGACTGGTAGTGCTAACTGTTTGAAAAATACTGCCCACGGGGTAGGCTGCCAAAGCGCTGTCCGCAGAAAGCGTTCCGTCCGCATCGACCGTCAGACCGCTGCCCACCTTCACACCGCCCAGCGTGGTTGCGGTGGCAATAGGGAGCTTGATGCCTTTCAGCGCATCGCCAACAGCCTTTGCGTCAGCCGGAGCGCCCTCGACGCTCAGCGTCTTGTCGGTGCTCACGATGGCCGCAGCCCTGTCCGCTTCAGCTTTGGCAGAAGCGGCAGAGCTTCCCGCGCTCTTTGCGTCTGCGGACGCTGACTGTGCGTTTTTGGCTGCTTCGGCGGCGGAGGTCCGGGCGGTGCTTTCGCTCTCTGCAGCTGCTGCGGCCTTTTTCGTCGCGGTGCTGGCTGCTCCGGAAGCGGTTTGAGCGGCTTGCAAAGCAGCCTGCTGCTGGCCTGTCACTTCCTCGGCGTACTGCTTGACGTACTCCATGCCCTGTGCGATGTCCTCACGGACTTCCACGCCGCGCTCAGCCTTACGGATTCCCGCAATGGCTTCATCAAAAGTTTTATCCATAAAACACCTCCTGTCTTATTAGCCTGACATGTACCCTTTGAGCGATCGACTCAAATCGTAAGCATCGGACGCTTTGCGTGCACTCAAAGCCTGCAGGTCGCTGATGCTGGAAAACTCAGTGCCAAATGTAAACTCCTTTTTATCCGGCGAATCCAACGGCTCAACAAGCTTGGAACACAGCAGCCAGGTATCTACACCATGCGGTGCAGAGAAAATGTGCGTTTGCTTTCCAATTGCAATACGGCTGACATCAATATCAGCGTCTTTCAAATCGACCGCTTTGACTGTCATGCCGTTCAGATAGCGCAGATTTTTGGCAAGTTCTTCCTCTGCCGCATCCAGCAAAGACTGCGGCGTGCTTTCGATGCCTTCAATAAAGATCACTTTTGTGATGATGCCAAAAAGCTTTTGCGCAGCCAGATCGTTTGCGGTTTCTGTAATGGTTTCGCCCCACGAAAAAACAAGCCATGTTATCTTTTTGGCACCTACCGCGATCACCCGCGTGTAGATGTCCTCTGCTTTGACGTTGTTGGTCAAATCCAGCAGGTTTGTTCCAAAAGCCACCGTCTGGGTGTTTTTATCGGTGATCGCCTGCAGATAGTCCAGATACCGGCGCGGTTTTCCGTTAGGATCTTCTGCATGGCGCAGCACCAGATATCCGCCGTACTTTTCCACCAGCTCACTCTGCAAGATGTCCCATGTAACGCCATAGTTTTTTCCATCGCCAAAGCTGTATGTAGGTTCCTTGACATCAAACAAAAAGCGGGGATCCGTCTTGCCGTTGATAGCAAGGATGTATTTCCCGTTTTGCTCGGCGATTTTAAAAGTCTTGGATTCAGATGCCTGCTCAACGTTATAAATGGAGTACGTGCCAAAATTCTTGTTGCAAGTACCGCAGACGATTTCGGCTTTTTTCACTTCGACCTTTGCAGCGTACGTTTTGCCCTTTACATAGGCTGCAAACAGACGCACGCGGAAACTGTTGCTTCCAATCCGTGAAATAATGCGACCTTCCGCAATGTGCTCTTCATCGATTTCCCAGCTCAGGCAGGAAGCTTTGTTGATCTCTGTTTCCTCATAGAAAATATTCGTCTTTCCATCCACGGGATCTACAATTCCCCAATGGTAAATGTAATCTCCATCATTAGAATCGTAGCTGTAACCCACCTGCACGACTTTGATGCCGTCGATATAGGGCACGATCATGGGAATGTCCATTTGCACATTGCCAGGAGTAAAAGCTTTGTATGCATCTACCATTCCGTTGTGGTTATCGCAGATCCATTCCAAAAATTGCGAAAAGCTCACATTTTTTGCAGCGTACGGCGCAATGCCGCTATCATTCAGATATGCAAGCTCCCCTTCGCAGTAGATTTTCTGACGCATCAAAAAATCCTGTTCATGGCTCATGGGACGGCCCTGCCAGATGGAAACGCCGTCCTGTTCCACCTCTACCGTAGTGCGCAGCTTTTGCAGCGCAGAGTGTGCCACATTGCCCAGCGGCATGGTAAACTCAAAAGAGCCAGCTTTACCCACTTCGCGGGTCAGCGTGGGGCTGATGAGCTTTTTCGTGTCGGTAATGTCGCTGATATCGTGGATACAGACCTTAGTTTTCCATGTGTCTACATCCGTCTGCACACCAGCATAAACTTTGTAGCTCATAGGCTTGCCCCCAAATACTTGATACTGATGCTGCAGTCTGCCGATGCAGCAAAAACGAGGGTGCCCACTACGCCATCCGGCATAGTAAGCCCCTCGATATACTGCCAGTCGGTGGACTTGGCCAGAATGCCCACCTCAAAGCCATTGAGAGACACCGCGATGTTTGCGGCGGTCTCGCTGCGCTGGAAGTAGATGCCGGCCGCACGCGGTGCACCGGTGATGGACACCTCTTTGTCCTCGCCCGCCTTGAGCGGGATATTCGTGTAGTTGCGCACGATGTCCGTTTCAAAGTTGAAGTCATCCCACAGCCAGTCGTTGGTGCCGTCGTAGACGCTACGCTTGAAGGGGTTGCAGGTGCCGGTGATGGTAAAGGCGCTGGAAAGCCGGTCGCGGGATGGTGTGACTTTCCAAAGCCCTTCCCAGTACCACGCCGGGTCTTCATCAAAGCGGCACTGTAGCCACTTGCCATGAATGGCATTGGCAATGTTGCTTTCGATGTAAGGCCACTTGCTTTTTGGCGCGTTGCACAGCAGTTCCATCGTAATGGTTCGCTTTTTATAGTGCACCTTGCCATCGTCCCATGTGGTCAGGTTCAGCAGTGAATCAGATCCGGTGACCTGCACAAGGTATTCTTCCGGTTCTGCCGCGCCGATTTTAGGGCTGCCCACCTTGAGATACAGCCCCCAATCCGTCAGGGTGTGAAAATTGCCGATTTTTGCCCCCAGAAGCTTTGCCATTACACACCCCTCGCTTTCCGTTCCACTGTCACGCCGATGCGTGCATCTACGTTGGTCGCCATGCGGGCCGACAGCACGCCCACCAGTTCACCGGAGTCCATGACCACCTGACCCTTGCCGATGTCGGGCAGATGCTCGTCCAGCATCCCCTCGATGCGCTCCAGAATGCTGGTCTGCCGGTCAACAATGGACTGCTGGCCGGTGACGCGGTACTGCAGGGCTGCGCGGGTGGAGAAGGTGCCCAGACTGTCATACACGCCGGTCTTGTCAAAGGGACTCTGGTAGTGGCTGACGGGCTTCTGATTATTCTTCTTGTCCATCCACATGGCAAGGCCAATGCCGCCAGCGACAGCGCCAACGCCCAGGATCAGGGCAAGAATGGGATTTGCTGCAACGAAAGACACGATGGTGCCCAGCGCAGACGTGATGCCACCTGCCATGCCGGAAAAGCTCTGCACGATGCTGCCTAGAGCTCCGCCCACGCCGCCGGACTTTGCAAGACCGTCGATGATCTCACCAAAAGCCTTGACCGAGTTGGTCACACCGTCGATATCGGATTTTACCCCGCCGTCAGAAAAAAGCTTCTGGAAGATATCAAATGCCTTACCGATGCCGCCGCTGAAGTAGCCCTCATTGACCGCGGTCAGTGCCTTATTGAGCCAATCAGAGATCACGTCACGCTGCTTCTGCGATACTTCGCCCCAGATCAGATTGACAAAATCCAGCCCAAGACCTGCCCAGTCGCCGTTTTTGGCATCACTAAAGGCGCTTTTTACCAGCCCGAAAATGCCCTTATCCAGCTGGCCGGAAGCCTCGCTCAGCTGCTGGTCAATGCGGCTCTGGGTACCCTTTACGCTCTTGTCGATCTCGTTGGAGGTCTCCGTCACCTTATCTTGAATTCCGTCGATGTAGGTGATGATCTTCTCGTAAGTCTCCGCGCCGTTCTCGCCGATGCGCTGTCCGGTCTCTGTGACGTTCTTTTTGATATGCTCGCTGCCGTCCGCGTACTTTTCCACCGCCTGCTGCACCTTTGTGGTGATGCCGTCAACGGTGGTTTCCGAGACGTTGGTAAAGGTGCCAAGCAGCGACTTTGACATGTCGTCATAGGTCTTTGTGACCTTTGTGACCGTGCCGTTGACTTTGGTCTCGACCTGCTTAAAGGTTGTTGCAACACCGTTCACCATCTCCTTGCCGGTCGTGGTGGTGGTCTCGGTGATGCGGTCTTTGATCTTGCCCGCGCTGTCCTTGACCTTCTCGGTAAGGGTCTGGATGCTGGTGGTCACAGCGCCCAGCGCATTCTGCGCGGTGGTGGTAGCTGTGCTGGAGATGGACGAAATGACCGTTTCGGTGGTGGACTTGGAGCCGGAGGATCTGGATTTTTTGCCAGTGGAAGAACCAGACGGGCTGGTTGTAATGGAGCTGCCGCCGTTGCCGCTGGCTGCCGCCAGCTCCGCCTGACGTTCAGACCAGCTTTTGTTGCTGATGCCAATGCCATTCAGAGCATTTTGCCGTAAACGGTTTTTGTTGCTCTTCCGGTTATTTGCATCCGCGTACTCTTCGTAGGTATTGAAGTCTGCTGTGGCGGCTTTTCCAAGAAAACGGTTGAGTTTATAGCTCAGCTGATCCAGCCATGTGGTGGCTTTGCTCGCGAAGTCCTTGAGAGCGTTTTTTGCCGTGTTGATAGGCTCCGTCAGGCCGGTGATCGCGCCTGCGAGACCAATCCAGCCGTCCGTTTTGTAGGCTTCCTGCGCTGCGACGAGCATGTCGTTCAGATTGCCGATTACAACGCCGAAGCCGCTGGATAAATCGCCGGTCAGCAATCCTGCCAGCTGGCTCACGTTATCTTTCAACGTGGATACCCGGCCATTCATGGTCTGGCTCTGGGTGTCCATGCTGTTGTAGTAACGCCCACCCTCTTCAGATGCGGCCTGCAAAGCCTGCGTCAGCAGATCATAACTGATGGTCATGTTCTGCACTTCGGCGGTACTTTTTCCCGTGTAGTCGGCAAGAATGCCGTACACGTCGATGCCAGCATAAGCAAACTGCTTGATATCAGCCGTTGTAGCCTTGCCGGTGTTGGCGATCTGCTGCAGGTTTTGGGACATGCGGTTCAGCTCGTCGTTGCCGCCACCGGTCGCAGAGACAGCGTCGCCCAGCGCCATGATGGTATCGCGGGCATAGGAAGCGTTTTCGCCCGCAGAGATCAGGTACTGGTTGGCCTGTGTCAGGCTCGCCACGTCAAAGGGAGTTTTTGCCGCGTCTTCCTGGATCTGGCTCATGACCTGCTGCGCCGCTTCCGCGCTGCCCAACATATTGGTAAAGCCAGTGGTGTATTTCTCGATTTGGGCGTTGTACTCGATGCCGGAAGAGATGAACCCCTCTGCGGCACTGAGTGCAGCAGAGCCGAGCTTCGAGAAGACGTTCGCCATGACCGTGCCTTGCGCAATTGCACTGGCCAGAGACTTGCTGGACGCTTTATCCGTGGAGCTGGCAAAGCCATCCATGCCGTTGTTTGCAGCTTTCAACGCGGTCGTGGTTGCCCTGAGCTGCGCTTCTGCCTGTGCCAACATGGTCTTGAGATTTTTGGTTTCAGAGGACGCTTTGCCGGTCTTGCCCACCGATTCGTTGTAACGTCTGGTCAGCTCCACTACGGCCTTTGCGGCCTTGCTGTACTCTCCTGACAGCGAAGAAACGGTCTTTTTTGTCTCGGATTGCACATTTTGGATTCCCTGCCGGTAGGCGCTGTCGTCCAGCCCGAGGGTGGCGCTCAATTCAAAAAGTTTCAGGTTTCATCACCCCCGTTCAACCCATTTTTAATGCGTGCTATCACTTCATCAGCGGACGGCTGCGGTGGCTGTGGGCGGTTCTCCACAAGCCCGGCCACCATGTCGTACCACCGCTCTTCCGCGCCTATAAGGTGTGCCAGAGCGTCCGTCATGTACGCCTGATAGCTGAGTGTGATGCGCTCTTGCCGCAAAGCGTTCAAGCAGTGCTGCAAAATGTACGGCCTGCCAAACAGCCGCAGTGCGTCCGGGCTGATGGAAGAAATCAGGCGTCTGTACCCGCCAGCACCAACGGCAGACACCAGAGCAAAAAATCCAGCACATCATCGTTGTTCAGCAGCTCTTTCACCGCGCGCATCTTCTTGAACGGGCCAATGTTTTCAACCACCCCGTTTTCATCCACGTCCGGCTCATAGAGCAGCGGAAGCAGCTTTGCAGTGGCAGCGGCATTGTCGAACAGCAAGCTTTTTGCCATAGCCTGAATGTTCTTTTTTGCCTGCTCCTTCTTCTTCTGTTCCAGCTCCTCCGGCGTTTCCTCGCCGGTCAGGACCGGCAGAACCTTGCGCAGCTCCATGATCTTGGATTTTTCCAAGACCTCCTCTGCCACATCGGCGATCTGCCAGCAGTGGCGCAGAAACTCTTCATCGGACAGCTCTGTCAAAAATTTCATGCGGTGTCCTCCTTATGCTGCGGCCTTGGGGCTGTAGTACCACTCCATAGGCACGGCGTCGTCACCCATCCGGGGGCAGCCGGTCAAGGTGACGGACAGATTGCCCTTGCCCTTGTCGGTGGTCTTGAGGGACAGGCCGCCGGTGGAGAGTGCGTTCATCAGCTTGACGGCCACAAAGCCGCCGTCGATGGTATCGCCCACCCACCAGATGTCCTTGAAGTCTCCGGTGCTGGCGGTGGGATTCAGCGTCATACGGGGCGTGACTTTCTTGTCACTCACATCCGCAGCGCCCAGCGCCAGCTTGATAACGTCCGTTGTGACGTTCAGGGCCGTAAAAGCCAGCGTGCAGTCGTAGTCCTCGATCTGCATCAGCTCTGCGGTGTTTTTCTGGCAGTTGTCCACATCATCGCCAAGGTCGGTGATGTTGGGCTTGCACTCTGCCGTCACGCCGCCGGAGGTGGCGCAGATGATGTCTGCGTCCTGGATCTCGGTCGTGCCGGACGGGTCAAATTTGTTCAGCACGACACCGGCATTGATCTGCATGGACTCGAATGCTTTTGCGCTGATCTTGGTAAACTTTCTTGCCATATTGCTCCTTACTCGCAAAATTGCGTGATTTCAAAATTGAGGTATTCGCACAGATACCCTTCAGGCGGGTTGTCGAGGGGCTGTGCCCATGGGGTGCCTTTTTGCAAAAGAATAGCGCCGCCCTCACAGGAAAGCGTTATGCTGTCCTCGAGGGCTGCGCTGATCGTATCTTCTTTTTGCAGGATGGGGGCTCTGCCGCCCTTGCTGGGGTACCACAGCCGGGCGTGGAAGGATGCCGTTTCGTTCCACCCGCCGGGGATGGTGGGCTTGTAGGTCAGATAGGGCAGTGAAGCGGCAGGAGGGATGTTATCTTCCAGATAGCCCGGGATGCCAAAGCCGTTGAAAAACGTGTTCAGCGCTCGGTTGATGCTCTCAGACGGCCCCATTACGGCAGCACCGCCTTTTTGCACTTGACGGCCCGCAGCCCCATGCCGGATTCCGGCGGGGCTTTGCCCTCATCTGCCGCGCTGGTGATCTGGAAAGTCTGCCCGTCGCTTACCCGCTTGATGTAGTCCGGGAAAGCCAGCGGCACACCGGTGTTGACCAGCAGGGTATAGGTGGATGCCGTGTCGGCCTGCTCTGCCACCTGAGCTTCCACGGTGGTGTCGTGGCGCTCCACGGCCTCAAACTCCGGGCCGTCCTGCCAACCGGAAACAAAGCCGCCCACGCCGTCCGGCTCATAGCTGCGGGTCTGAAAACGGTATTTTTGGGTAAAGCTCTGCATCACGGTGGATGCAGTGAACGAATTGACCATGTCACATCTTTCTCCACTGATTGATCTCGGATTTATAGCGGGTCTTGCCGTCTGCAGGCAGCCCGTCCGTGCCTGTAGCCATCGTGCCGGACCACCCGGCAAAGGACTGGGACACATACACGCCACCGGCCGGGAGCGCCTTGTCGTATGCGTCGATTTTTTCAGCCAGCGCCACAAAGTCAGGCGGCACGCGCATGGGCTGCACCGTCCCGGTGAAGGTCTCGGCGGTCAGATCGCCGTCCCCGGCCTTGTGAATGCCGTCATTGAAGATGGATCCGCACACGAGGAAATACTGCCCCGGCACTACCCCGGCGGGCACGGTGTCCGGCTCAAAGGCGAACTCCCCGGCAACGGGGTCGTCCGCCCGGTCAAAAAAATTGTGCGTGTAGACGCACAGCTCGGGGACAGTCATTCAAAGTCACCTCTTATTCTCGCCCGGTGGATTCAGAGGCGGCCACAGCGGGCTCGGTGTTGGACGTGCCGACGGTCACGACTGCGATGCCGTCCAGATACTCTGCCCACAGCTTCATGCCCATGATGGCATAGTTGGTAGTGGTGGCGTTCTTGTAGTTGTACTCGGTATGGTAGCCCAGCAGGTTGGTCTCACCGGAGACGGTGTAGTTTGCGCCCATGGTGGCATAGTCCCGGTCTGCGGGATCCACGTAGTACAGGTCGATGTTCTCCACGGGAATGGCAATCACCTTCTTCTGCTCGATGTAAGCATCGGGCAGAAGGAAGAGGGTGCTGTAGCCGAGGAAGTTCTTGACGTAGTTCAGGCCGAACTCGGTCTGAACGGTGATCTCCTTGTCGCCCAGGTAGTCGTAAAAGTCCATGATGTTGGCAAAGCCCACGACCTCGGTCACGTCCAGATTGTCGTTGGCAAATCGCTTCAGGACTGCGCCCTTTGCGATAGCCAGAGCACGCTGCCAGGTCTTCTGGGTGCCCACCAGCTTGCCGGTCTTGAGGAAGGTGTAAAAGTCGGTCAGGACCTTCTTCTGCAGCTCATTGCGGAAAGCAGTATCAGTGCGCTCCACGGCCACAGTTGCGCCGTACTTGGTGACGGCTTCGATAGAAACGGCCTTTGCCCACTTGCCGAGCTCGATGTCGTCATAGGCCACAGGCTCGACCTTGGTCTTGGTCAGAGGGATGTCTTCACCCTCGCCCACGGCGGTGCCGCCCTGCAGGCCACCGTCAACGGTTGCCTTGTAGGAGACCAGCTTGGTGCCGGGTGCCTTGCGGATGGGGCGCATGATGCCCAGAATGGTGCGCAGAGCGTCCCAGTTCTTCTGGAACTGGGTAACAAAATCCACCTCGCGAATAGAGGTAGTGATCTGGGAAGCAGTGGTAAGATTTTCGGGTGCTGCCATGTGTTACTCCTTTGCTGCAAGCCCGAACGCTTCAGGGTTGGCCGCAATGGCCGCCTGCCGTTCGCTTGCGTCTTTGATGTTGATGATCTGCTCTTTGGTCATTTTGGAGCCGGTGTTGGTGGGCGGGGTGTCCACCTTTGCGCCGGTGGTGGTCGTAGTGCCTACGAAGTCGCTCCAATCAGCTTTCAGGCTGTCGGTGTGCTTCTTGGCGTCCTTGACCTCGCCCTTATCATCCAGCTCCAGCTTGTCGATATCCTCGCCAGACAGCCGCACGACCCGATCAGCATACTTGTCCAGCACCCCGGCGGACTTCAGCAACTCCCGGAACTTGGCTTCCTTGGCTGCGTGGGTGTCCTTCTGGGTCTGCTGGGCTTTGTAGTCGGTCAGCGCCTTTTCAGCGGCCTGCTTGCCGCTGCTGGCTGCGTCGCGGTCCTTTTCGGCTTTGGCGAGGGCTGCGTTCTTCTCATCGAGCTGGTTCTGCAAGGTGTCCGTTTCCTCATGCAGCACGTCCAGAATTTTCTTGAGCTTGCCGCTGGTGTCGGTCGTTTCATCTTCCAGAATCGCCCGGAGAGTCTTGCGTTCGAGTGCCATGTGATAGTCCTTTCTGCCCTTGCTCGGGCTGCCATGCTTGGCAATAAGGTTTATTTGCCGGACGTGCTGCCGGTGTGGTGCCGTCTGCAGGAATCGAACCCGCGTCCGCTGGTTACAAATCAGCAGCTCTACCATTGAGCGAAAACGGCATAAAAAAGCGGCTGACGCTGTGCGCCAACCGCTGAGTATTAAATTTTACGGTCTTGTTTCCACGCTGGGCAGGATGTCAGTGTGGAAATAGAGCTTGTAGTGGTAGGGGTCGGTATGTGTGCCGGTGATGTCCTCCACCACATACATGGTGTAGTCGTTCAGGTAGATGTAATTCTTGCGGTAGGTGTCTGGGCCGATTTTTACAGTGCAGACCAGCTCGTTGTCCGAGTTGTTGGAGATGGACATGTAGCCCTCGGCTTCCATGATCACCTTGTCGGTTCGGGCGTTGTAGACGGTGATCTTGCGCTCGCTCTCAAAGTAATCGGCCTGCTTGGAGATGTTGGCATTGGCCTTGGCAGCCTCCGAGCAGCCGCACAGCAACAGCGCCGCAAGCAGCACGATAGATGCGAAAATTTTCTTCATGTTATGCCTCCTTGTTTCCTTCTTCCACCGCGATTTCTCGCAGCTCGTCAATGTGTTCTTCCACCGCAGGGCGGAGGAACGGACGGGGGGCCATGCCCCGGGTAAAGTGCCACTTGCCGTTGAAGTCTTTCCAGACCCACGGCGTTTTGCGTCCGTTGCCTTTCTCGGCAAAGACGCCCGTGCCCAGCTCCACATACACGCTGTAAAACAGATTGCTGCCGATGGTCACGGTCTTTTTTGCAAGGTCGAGGGCATAGGTCAGGCTCTGCTTGAGCGCGCCGCCCACGTAGCCCTCGATGCCCGTGCTGTCTGCCGTGCCGGTAGGCACAAGCAGCTGGGCGTAGTCCTGCACCTTCATGCCCCAGATGGTCAGCACCCGCTCTGCCCATAAGTCCAGAGCTTCATGCAGCTGCGGGGTGTTGTCGGTGAATTTGATGTCGTACTCAAATTTCATCGGCATCTTCCCTTTCTTCCTCCTGCTCTGCCCAACGTCTTTGGATCAGCTCTCCGTTGGAACAAACCGAATCCAGTACAGCGTCAGCCTGCATATGAGCAGAAACAAGAGCTTTATCGGACATTTCCATGTGATAATAACCGGTCATGACCTCACCTTTGGCAGTAATGCCTACTACTGCAAGTTTTTTGACATTCTCTTCTTCAATCAGCTTGAGCACATCCATAAGCCATGGCGCATAATCGGCATCTGACATTAAGACATTCATTTTCTGAATCCTTCCATTGTCCTAATAATGCGTTTGTGTGCTCCATGCGGCTTTGCGCCATTTCCGTAGGAAGGCCGCGCGTGTTTTGGCTTAATGTAACCACACGGGGACTTAAAATCACGGCAAAAGTTCAAGAAAAAGTCATCGTTGATTACGACAATTCCAAACTTCTTATTTTTCATGCTTTGCGCTCTCCTTTCTGCGTTTTCGTTCCTCCGCCCACCACATCTGTTCGGCTTCCTTGCCGCCTTTGGATTTATACCACTCGGTGTAGTCCATGACGGGGGTGGTTTTTTTGATCCGCACCATAATGGGTCTGCCCTTTTCGTCCACCTTGCCGCTGTCCTCTACCACAGGCACGTTGTCGATTTGCCGTGCGTTCTGCCTGGGATACTTGCCCAGCGCAGAGGACAGCACGCAGCGGCAGTGGTAAACCATCTCCGGCGCTGCGTTGGGGTCGCCAGGGCGCTGAATCTCGTAACCCATGACCTTGAAAGGCTCGTCAAGATCTGTCGTCTGCTGGTCAAGCAGGCGGTGCATTTCACGGGTGCGGTAGTCGTGGGCGGAGTTCCACCGCTTTTTGACCTCGATGCCCAAAGCTTGAGCGTTGCGCATCTGCTGCAAAGCCCCGGCGTTCTGGGCGCTGGTAAGGGCTGTGATGGCGTTGCTCATGGCCCAGTGGATCTCTGTATCAGCCATCCCGTTTACGGCCTGCACGGCGATGTCGTGGACGCTCTTGCCCTGCACAATGCCCTGCATGACGTAGCGGTTGAACACCCGGGCGTCATAGGTGCGGTTGCTTTCGCTCTTGATGCGCTTGTTTGGCACCATGCGGGGGTTCTTCTTCAGCAGCAGCTTGACCGCTTCGGTGTTGTACAGGGTCAGCCCGAACGTCACGCCTGCGGCCTGTTCCAGCTCGTAGAAAGCCCAGTTTGCGCCAAAGGAAAAGATATTGTATTGCTCGTCCCGGGCTAGCTTGTAGGCCGTCTCTTGGGCTGTGGTGCAGGTTTGCGTGATGCCGTCCAGCTTGGCGTGCATCAAATCGGACTGAAAGACCTGATTTTGCAGCCAGATGCGGTAGTCGTCTTCGGTGATCTCGCCTGCATCCAGCTGCGCCCGCTTGCGCTCATCCAGTTGCTTATATTTTGTAAGAAACTCGGTCAGCTGCTCCTGCATCTCCCGGCGGGCAGTGCCGTACACCCGGAGGATACGGCGGCGCAGGCGGTTCAGCTGGCGGGTAGAAATGCGGTCACGGTCGTTCGTCATACATCATCGATTGTGTCAGGCAATGGCTTGACAACTTCTTCACACGCTTTCCGAATTGCTGTTCTGTTGACTTCGATTGTAAAGTTTTTGCTTGCGTCACGATCTTCCAAACGTTCAACAGCAGAAATAAAGCGCAGCAGAATATCTTTTGCTTGTTCTGAAAGCTCGATTTCGATTTTCCCTTCCATCGGGATTTTAAGATTCGCCATCGTCTTCATCCTCCTCGTCGTCCACGGTCTCCCTTGTTGTGCTCTCAGCCATTAGCGCGGCCTTGGCCTGCTCCTTTTGTTCCGGGGTCAGGTTGGGCAGCAGGTCAATGGCCATTTCCTGCCCGATGATGGGTGCCTCGGAAATCACCATGCTGACCTGCTCGGCTGTGTTGGTGATCTTGCTGCGGTTGAATGCCGGCATAGCGTTGTCAAAGCCAGCCAGTGCGCAGATCTGCCGGATAAACGGCTTGACCTGCGCCTCGAAGTCGTCCGCGTTCTGGTTCAGCGGTTCATAGGCTGCATCCAGATGGTCGTTGGTGCTGTCCGCGCTCACGCAATGCACGTCCAGACCACCGAAGTCCTCATACACCCGTGTGTGGAGCAGCTCCAAAAGAGCCTGCCGGGCCGTCACAGGGATCTCGGTGGTGTAGGGGGTGATCTTGCCGCCTTCGCTGGTGTCTGCGCCTGCAATGTGGTACAGATTCAGCTTGACAAGGAACTCCTGCAGCTCGTCATCGGTCATGCCGTTGAAGTTCTCGCACAGCCAGTAGATCTGCGAAAAGTCCTGCAGGTCATTGCAGAAGCCTGACATCACCAGATCGGTGTTGTCAATGTAGGCTTTCAGCCCCACAAGGGTGCTCTGGTGCAGGTCGGAGCCCCACAGCGGAACAATGGGCAGGGCGCTGTAGTTTTCGCCCTCCACGCTTTCCAGCCCGCCGCCGGGTGTGGTGACGGTCACGCTCTTGTATGCCTGCTTCGGCGTTGTCTCTTGCATCACATTGCCGATTTTGCTTTCCGTGTATTCGGTAAAGCCGTCCAGCTCGTACAGGATATAGTGCATATCCGTGTCCGGGTTCAGCCGCCAGAAGCGCACACCCGCCTGCAAAAGGCCTGTCTTTTCATCGTAAAGGGGAGCGAACTCGGTCAACTTGAAAACCACCAGATGGTCGTTGTTCCAAAAACCAAAGCTCTCACCGTGAATTAGGGCGAAATATCCGGCTTTCTGGATCTGCTCGTCAAAGTTCTGCCCCAGCCTGTCCTTGTCCACGCCATCGTCCGCAAAAACCACGCCGTTGCCGAGGGAGTAGGTCGCCCGCTGCTTGTTGAGCCGACGGAAAAGATTGCTCTTGACCATATCGGGGTGTAGGATGTCCTGCTTGGTGTTTTTGGACAGGCGTTTCAGCATCAAAGCGTAAGCCTGCGCGAAGCGTTCTGCCCCCGGGTTTTTCTGTGCATCGTACAGGTCGGCGTCCAGCGCCATCTTGTACGGTCCGGAACTGCAGTGCTGCTGCACAAAGCGCCGGATGAAATCAGGCTGTTCCCCGGCGGCTTGCGCCTGTTGGAAGGTCTGGAAAGTGTATACAGTGCTCAAAATCAATCCCTCAGTTTCACAAGGCGCTTTGTGCGCACAAAGTAGCGGATAGCGTCCATGCAGTGGTCGTTGACCTTCAGCACGGTGTCGTCTTTGTCCGGGTCCCAAGCGTACACGCCGAACTCTTCCAGCGTGTGCTTGCAGTCTTTGCAGATCTTCAACCGCCCGGTCTGCAGCATGGTCTGCACGTCCAGAATGCCGCTCAGAACGTCGTTGTTTGCGGGGGTCTGGGTAAAGCCATTCTTGCGCAGCTCTGTAATCAGGGGCAGTGCAGAGGGGTCAACGATGATCCTTTCCGGCTTGAGACCATCCAGCCACGCCTTGAGGTCTGCAACATACTCTCCCACGGTCTTTTGCCGCTTCTGTTCCCGCCCGCTGTAGTAATACTCCCGCGTGACGATCCAGCAGTCTGCATCTGCCTGTTTCTGGATCAGCAGAAAAACCGTTGCGTTCTGGGTACCAAAGTCGCACGCAACATAGCTGCTCTTTGGCGAAAGCGCCGGCAGCACATCAACAACGTGCTTCTTGCGGTCGAACATGTCATATACAAGGCCCTCCGCCACGGTCCACAGGCCCAGAATGAAGCGCTGGTAAAAAACGCCGCTGTACTGGCTGCGGTATCTGGCCTTGATGTCCTCGGAAAGCGACAGGTTGTCGTCCATCGTGAAATGGAGATACATCATCTTGCGGGAACGGCACTTGCGCACCCACTCCAGATAAAACCAGTGCTGTGGGCTGCCCGGGTTGCAGTTGAACCAGAACTTTGACCCGGTGACAGAGCAACGGGCTGTGGCCTGATTGACGAAGCTCTGCGGCATCAGGGCCACCTCGTCGAAGAACACGCCCGCAAGGGTGATGCCCTGGATCAGATCCTGGCTGCTCTCGTCCTTGCCGCCGAAAAAGTAAAACTCGTTGGTTCTGCCACCCTTGCTGACGGTCATGCAGTTTTCTGCCCGGTGCTCCTTGACTCTGTAGCCACGGGCTGCAAGCTGCTGCTTGAGCGTGCCCATCACGTTGCGCCGGAAGCTGGCGATGGTCTTGCCACACATGGCAAACTGCTGGCCGCTGTAGCAGGTCATAGCCCACTGTACGAACGAAAAGCTCATGGCAAAGGTCTTGCCCGAGCGGATAGCGCCATCAGCAATGATGCCGTTGTAGCCGCTGTATGCGCTCTGCGGTGTCCACCAGCAAAGAACCATCTTTTGCCGCTGGCTGAGGGCTTTCCAGCGAAAACCGTTACTTTTCCGCATGGCCATCCTCTTCCTCTGGCAGCATCTCCACGTCGTCCGGTGGGCTGATGTCTGCGGCGGCGCTCAGGGCCTCAAGCAGGCCATCGTCCGGGGCTTCTATGCCGCTCTGGTCTCCCAGCATAGCAAACTTGTCCACGATGGTACCAAACGCCGTGGACAGCTGCGGCAACGTCGCTTCTGCGATCTTGTCCGGGTCTGCCATCGCCTGAAGGTACAGCCCGAGAAGACCCTGTGCTTCCTCGCGCTTGCTGCTTAAGTAGGAAAGCATATCCTGCGTGTTCTGCTCTTTTTTTAAGGCGCACAAATCCGCGCACTTGGGATTATCTTTCACGATTTTCCGCACAGTGCTTTCTGCCACGTCGTTCAGCTTTGCGGTTCTGGTGTAGCTCTGCAGCTGCACATAGTCAGCAATGATCTTCTTTTTTTGTCTGTCTGTCAGCCGCTTTGCACTCACCGCCACCACCTCTCTAAACCCATGCAAAAGAAAAACCGTCCGGAAATCCGAACGGTCAGAATATCGAATGTGCCGCCAGCTGGATTTGAACCAGCACCCACGGAATGGATGTGCGCAGTGGTTGGCTGTGCAGTGATGTTCCCGTGGTGTCCCCAACGTTGTCCCGCCTTAAATGGGCGGCGCTCTGCCAATTGAGCTATGACGGCATATAAGCAGCACCCGTGCATTCAGTGCATTGGACAGGCGTCAAACGGTGGGCGCTGCTGCATCCGGAACTTTCGCGGCCAGATGCCCCGCTACGCTTTGCACGGCCGTCCCCCGACTGTACATTGCATGGCATTCCCGGCAGGGTCCGAGCCTGCAGCCTTTGGTTTTGGAGACCAACGCTCTACCGATTGAGCTACGGGAATATAAAAAGCCGCCCTTGGAATCGAACCAGCCGTGTCTACACACACGCGCCGCGCTCCAAACTGCGCTCAGGCGGCCATATAAAAACAGCTCCGGTTCGCCGCCGGGGCTGTTGGCTGGCGCACATCCTGTCAGGAAAGCTACACCTTGGCAAGGATTCTAAGGCCTTTTCTTGGCACGGGAGGTTGCACGTGCGGCCTTGCGGGTTGTCTAGTCCATGCGCCATATGGAGCGATACGGCGGAATCGAACCGCCTCCTGTCTCTCATGAGCGGCAGGCTGCCTTTGTGTCAGTGTATCGCATAGAAGCAGCCTCCGAAACGTGAAGGAGAGCAAAAACCGGAAAGCTTGAAAGGAGGAAGAGGAAAATACCAAGAAGGGACACGTTTCGGAGGCTGCGTGGCAAGCGTCTCACCGCTTTCGGCGGTTCCGCTTATACCAATTTTACCACACCTCACATGTAACAACAATAACGACAACATGTAAGAAAATTACATAAATTGATGCCAAATCTGCGCAAGCTGCTTGCATCCATCCCGCACATACAAAGAAACGCGGTTTTCGTTTGGCAGACCAAGACTGCGGGCCACAACGACCTGCTTTTGGTTCTGGACATAGTAGCCATACAAGCATGCCTGCATCATGTCGCTGCTTTTGGTGCCTGCAATGTACTTGATTCGGCGCTTTGCTTCCATCCGCAAAACTTCGAGCTCGGCTTGCAGCTCTTGCATCTTGCGCTCGTTTTCGTCTGTTTCTTCGGCACAAAGCCCGATTTTGTCTCCGTGCCCGGATCCGCCGGGCATTCCGGTCATGCTGGCGGTGCACTTCGTGGCCTTGTCATGCGCCTGACGGATGTCCAGCTGGATACGGTCAATTCGGTCGTCCATGGTCCGAAGCTGCTTAAACCACGCCTTGACGGTGTGGTAGTCCGCGCCGCTGTCTGGCTTCGGCGTGTCGGTGTCAGGCGTCCACGACTGAATGCGGTCAATCATCGTCATACGGCACGTCCTCCATTCTGAATCCGCACATCGGACAAAACGGCGTTTTGAGGCCACACGGATTAACCTCTCCGCATTCCGGGTTCGTACAGCGTGTTGCAGGTACGCACCACGAGCCACTCTTACCAGCGCTGCTCACACAGGAGCCAGGAATTTCTTCCCAGTGTGCCACAAGCCGCAGCGTCTTCGGGTCGATGGTGGGCAGATTGCCCAGATCGGACAGCTCGTCGCTGATGCTCTCGCAATACAGGATGTCCGCAGTCTTCCCCTTGGCCTCTTCTTCGGCCAGGTCTTTTTTCAGATCAGCTTCCAGCTCACCGACATCGGCCAAACGTACAGTTTTTTCTTTCTTATCCATTTTCGTCCTCCATTTCTTCAATCTCAATTTCCACTCTCGGGTTCTTCCGGTCAAGATCTACCCGGCTGCCATCGTGGGCGGCAACGATTTTGCTGTTGTCGTCCTCCAGTACGTGGGCTTTCACCAGAATGTCTGTGGTCGCCTCGATGAGGTTTGCCAGATCGACCCGGCGGGCGGTCTTCATGTAGTACACGCACCTCACGTTCACGCGGGCAGAGATGGGGCTGCGCGGCCTTTTGATTTGCCGCAGGCAGTCCGTCTCATAATCCACGTAGGCCTTGCTAGGGGCCACAAAGCGCCCGCCTGAGCGGCTTTTGAGGATGCGTGCAGAGTTTTTCTTGGTTCGCGGGTCGCCGTAGAGGGTAAGTTTCATCTGCCGTCCTCCACATAGCGCCAGCTCTGGGGCGGACTGGTAATTTCCACAGGCCGCATACCAAACCGTGTGCTCTGCAAGCCTGTGAACGCCCGCAGCTCGCGCGGCTGGTCGTAAATTTTCAGGTCGGAGATGTGCCAGCCGCAGCCGTCACGGCCTTTGAGATATTTTTCGGCGGTTTCCTTGCTCATGCATGCCGCTTCAAGGAGTTCATCGGCCGGTTTGTAATATGATCCGGGTGCCATAACGTACAGGCTTGCAGATTCCCAGCTTCCTGTTTCCCCAACATGGGTCAATCCAGTGATTTTTTTGCAAGTAAACTCGCCAATAACCGCACTGTCCAGCCGCAACCACCCTTTACCGGGAACGATACGCAGCCAGCCGATTTTGGATTGTGCCTTCGTGCAGTAGATGTACACCTTGAACGGTGTTCCATGCGCAGGGCAGGACTTGCGGATTTCAACGGTCTTTTCGCCGTTAAGAATCTTCTCGCACCATTCGGGCCGGATGCTCAAAAGCACAGCTTTCATCTGTCCGCACCTCCGTTCGCTCCCATGTACTTCTTGCGGCCCCGCTCCCGGTGGCGGTCCTCGTGGTCGTAGCGGTAGACCTTGCCTATGTCCAGCATCTCTCTGGTGTAAGCGGCTTCCGCGCCGCGCGGGCGCTTAAACTCGGCGTACTTGGGGCATGTGTCGTGGCACACCGGGTGACGTGCGGGGCAGTCTTTACACGGCGTCATCGTCATACGGCACATCCTCCATTCTTGATCCGCACATCGGACAAAACGGCGTTTTGAGGCCACACGGATTAACCTCTCCGCA
>ERZ1694980.140-NODE-140-length-42866-cov-63.339352_pt1 | contig 42866 bp, 42 predicted proteins | sample MGYA00581606_ERZ1694980 | MGnify/ENA primary metagenome ERZ1694980 (study PRJEB42213, sample SAMN07424368) | human gut metagenome | biome: ENVO:00009003; feature: ENVO:2100002; material: ENVO:00002003 | host: Homo sapiens | place: USA | collected 2014 ...
CACGACACGCCGTTTGTTCGCGCCATCAGGCGCGAACTATGAGCAGGGTTTGGGGTGGGACCGCGTTTGCGAAGCGCAGCGCAGCAATGAAAGCCCCAGTGGGGCTTTTAAGCGGCAGAACGGTCTGCGATAGCAGATGGAGGGGCTTTGCCCCGACAAGTTCTACAAATGTTTCCAAATTATTAAGACGCAAAAAATAAGTAGCGGGGCTCTGCTCATGTAATGAGGTCACCGTTTGCTCCGAACGAAGTTCCTGCCCCTGTTTGCGCAGCGGCGTTGACGGAAAGTCGGTATCACGTCCGGTCGGCTCATGAAATTTTCAAGGTGCGTTACCCATAAAAGAAAAATACCGCCCACGCAGCGCAGCGATGATTTTGTCGGGTGAAACGGCGGCAAAATGAATCGGTGTGTTGCGGGGCGGTTGATCTTTTAGAGATGATCCACGGTGAGGCAGTGTTCAAAATGAACACGACCACATCTTGTGGATGGTTTTAGACCAATCCACAAAATCAGTGGGATTTGTGACAGAGAATATCATGGTTCGCAAGGCGCGTCAAGATGATTTTGAAAAATTTATTGTGGTAAAGCAGTGATAGTAGGACTTATAGGAGGCCGCTTGAGCTGTTTTTTCTATTTACAGCTACAATGATAGCCATTGGGGGATTGTGATTGGTCAGGGCTGAAAAGGGCTTTCATGATTTGCTGCAGCGCATCATGTCCTCGACGCTCCCAGCGTCCTCAAAGGACGATTTGATGGGTGTGTAGGGATAAGCTGTAAAAAGAAGCATGGACGCCCCCGAAAAGGAGAGCGTCCATGCTTCTTGCTGTATCCGAATGGAGGAGATTGCGAAATCAGTGATTGTCCGGGCAGACGATTTCCAGCATCTGATCGAAAACCTCTTCCATCTGCCGCACCAGTGTGAACTGGGTGCGGGCGCGGTCGAGGTTGTGATCCGGGCGAGCAATATGGAAATAATGGTCGCCCTCCAGATAGTCAGTCAGAAAACGGATGCCGCATTCCAGCGTCATGAGCCTTGCACCCCATGCAAGGCTCTTTTTTTCTGCCATGCTCATGGATGCCCCGGCAGTGGAGAGATACCCTTTGGCGAACACTTCGTACAGATGCAGGTCAAAATGGACTTTGCTCTGGTCAGGTTCGTCCTCAGCGCAGTCGTTGGCACCGGTGCGGATGGAATCGCCGAAGTCGTAGGCCGAAAGTCCCGGCATCACGGTGTCGAGGTCAATGACACAGATGCCTTTTCCGGTAGCGGCATCGATGAGGACATTGTTGATCTTGGTATCGTTATGGGTGACGCGCAAGGGGATTTCCCCGGCGGCCAGCTGATCCAGCAGGACATGGCAGTCCTGCTCCCTCGCATGGATAAATTCGATTTCCGACGTGATATTTTTTGCCCGGCCCAGTGCATCGGCGGCGAGGGCTTTTTCAAAATTGGCATAGCGGTTGGGCGTGTCGTGGAAGCGGGCGATGGTTTCGTGGAGGGTGGAGGCCGGATAATCCTCCAGCTGGTTCTGGAATTTGCCCAGTGTCTCGGCCACGGTGCGGAAGTCGGTTTCGCTGCCGACCTGCTGCAAACAGATGGTATCTTCTACAAAGTCGTAGGCACGCCATGCGCCGCCGTCTGCATCCAGATAGCAAGTCGACCCCGACAAAGTTGGGATGACATTCAGCGTTTCCCGTGCTGGGTCGCCGCCCTCGGCAAGAATTTTCGCCCGCAGATGCCGGGTCACGCCGCAGACATTCTCCATCAGGCCCACCGGGTTAGTAAAGGTATCTGTGTTGATGCGCTGCAAAATAAAGCGTTTGGAATGATCTTCCCGCCAGACCACAAAGGTGTCGTTGATATGCCCCTCACCATAGTGGTGAGCATCGCAGAGCACAGGCCCGCCAAAATCAAAGGCATTTGCAGCAGACTGGAGCAAAGAAAGGGTAACGGATTTCATCATAAATTCCTCGTTTTCGTTATACTTCATGCCGTTTTGTCGGGGCGGGGCGTTTTCCCTGCCGCGTCTGACGGCGGTATTCGTTGGGGGTCATGCCCTCCGCCTTGCGGAAGCACTGGGAGAAATAGCTGGGGGAGGAAAAGCCCATCAGCTCGCTGATCTGCGCCAGACTGTAGCTGGTGTTGCCTAGCATATGCTTGCTCTCCTCAATGCGGCGGCGGTTCAGGTAAGTAATGGGGGAAATGCCGTACTCCCGCTGGAAGGTGTGGGCCAGATAGTATTTGTTCAGGTGGGCAAGCTCTGCCAGCAGGTCCAGCGAGATATCCTCGCGGTAGTTGGTGTCCAGATACCGCTTGATCTCGGCGCACTCCCGGTTCTCGGTCGGGGCAGCCTCCTCCAGCTGCAGCGAAATGGTGGTGCAGCGCACCAGCCAGATCAGCAGTACCTCCAGCAGGTCCTGACAAACGGTCTCGCAGCCGTCTAAGCTGCGGTCGGCCTCGGCCAGCAGCATGTGCAGCAACGTGACCATCCGCTCCCGGTTCTCCCGGCAATTGAAGATGGCGTAGTTCGTATCCGCCTTGCTGAACAAAAACTCCATGCTGGCAACGCCCAGCACGATATACTCCAAGGGCGAGGCGTTCAGGCTAAGCTCGGTATGCTCCACCTGCGGGTTCACAATGACCATATCGTCCGGCTTTACCGGGAACAGCTGCCCGGCAAGGTAGAACTGTCCCTCGCCGCTGAGGCAGTAGAACAGCTCCGTGCAGGAGTGGGTGTGGGTGGTACTGTTCCAATCGCCGCCAAATTTGCTTTTGCTGATGTACAGCAGCCGGAAGGATTCCCGCGGAGCGGGCGCGTGGCGGATATCAAAGCGCTGGGTACTCATAGATGATCGGCTCCTTCGGGAAACGCAAATTTTCTAAAAATAAACGCAACATTCTAAAAACATTATCAAAAAATGGTGCGTTGTTTCGTGCACTTTACCCTCATTATAGAGGGAACATACAAAAAAAGCAAGCCCTGATTTTAGGCTGATTTTTATATTTTTGTTTCTCAAGTCCCTTCGAAATATGTCAAAATGGTTACAGGCTGGGGATTATGCTGAAACTTCTAAAAGATTTTTAGCACTTTTGCTGGAAGAATTTTTTAGAAAGCAACATCTATAAAAAATGAAACAACAAACCTCTTGAGCAAGGAAGCGAAAGAATTTATATTGGAGGCAGAAAAACACACAGTCCTTCGGGCAAAGCCTGTTTGCCCGGCTGTGTTTGAACGGAACAAAATGATGGAGGCAACACAGTATGAATCGTATTTCTCGTCGTAATTTCCTGAAGGCGGCCGGCGTTGGCGCCGCTGCACTGGGCCTGGCTGCCTGCGGCGGCTCTTCCAGCTCCACCGCATCCAGCGTGGCATCCTCCACCGCCGCTTCTTCCGCAGCGGCGGCTGCAGACGTTACCATCAAGGTAGCCGCCATCGAGACCGGCTACGGCGCTGATATGTGGAAGAAGGTCGCCGAGGCCTTTACCGCACAGACCGGCATCAAGGTGGACCTGACCACCGACAAGAAGCTGGAGGACGTCATCGGCCCCTCCATGCAGGGCGGCGACTACCCCGACGTGGTCCATCTGGCCACCGGCCGTGAAGCTGCCCTGACCGAGCAGTTCATCAAGGGCAACCTGATCGCCGACATCACCGATGTGCTGAGCATGACCGTGCCCGGCGAGAGCAAGAAGGTGAGCGAGAAGATCGCCGGCGGCTTTACCGACACCTCCCTGACCAACCCCTACGGCGACGGCAAAACCTATCTGGCTCCCATGTTCTACAGCCCCTGCGGCCTGTTCTACAACGCCGGTTTCCTGAAGGAAAAGGGCTGGGACGTGCCCAAGACCTGGGACGAGATGTGGGCACTGGGCGACAAGGCTGCCGCTGAGGGCACCTACCTGTTCACCTACCCCACCACCGGCTACTTCGACGCCTTCTTCTATGCGCTGATGTACGCCGCAGGCGGCCCGGAGTTCTTCAACAAGGCTACCCACTACGAAGAAGGCATCTGGGACACCCCCGAGGCAAAGACCTGCTTTGATATCGTGGCAAAGCTGGCTTCTTACACCAACCCCATCACCCCCGCACAGGCCAACGATCAGGACTTTACCCAGAACCAGCAGCTGGTGCTGGACAACAAGGCCCTGTTCATGCCCAACGGCACCTGGATCGTGGGCGAGATGGCCGAGGCTCCCCGTGCAGACGGCTTTGAGTGGGGCATGACCGCCCTGCCCGCTGTCAAGGCCGGCGGCGACAGCTACAGCTACACCTGGTTCGAGCAGGCATGGATCCCCGCCGGTGCCGAGCATCAGGATGCCGCCAAGCAGTTCGTGGCTTACCTGTACAGCGACGAAGCCTGCAAGCTGTTTGCCGAGAGCGGCGCTATCCAGCCTGTGCTGGGCATCGCCGACAGTCTGGAAGGCGACAACAAGATGTTCTACTCCATCTACGACAACGGCGCAAAGGCCGCCATGGGCAACTTTGCAGCCTTCAGCGCCATCCCCGGCGTGGAAGTGCGCACCGTGTTCTTCGACCCTGTCAACTCTCTGGTGTCCGGCAGCATGACCGAGCAGCAGTGGATCGACGGCATCAAGTCCGCCAGCGACCAGATGCGCGCCAACATTATCGAGTAATTAAGCCCTGCCCAGCGGGGGCGGTTTTTACCGCCTCCGCTTTTTTGGGCTGTACAGTACCATCAAGAAAGGAGCGGTCAATCCCCTATGAGAACGGATAAAAGCCGCAAACGGTTCGTATTCCTCTGTGTGGCACCGGCTACCATCCTGTTTTTCCTCTTTATGATCCTGCCCACCCTCAACGTGTTCCGCATGAGTTTGTATGAGCGGGGTGCCTATTCTCCCAACGAGACCTTTGTGGGGCTTAAAAACTTCCAGCATCTGCTGCGGGACGCCCAGTTCATCCGTTCCATGCAGAATATGATCCTGCTCGTGGTGGTGGTCACCCTGATCACCTTCGCCTTTGCACTGGTATTTGCCGCCATCCTCACCCGGGAGAAGATCAAAGGCCAGAACTTTTTCCGCATCATCTTCTACATCCCCAACATCCTGTCGGTGGTCGTCATCTCCGGCATCTTCTCTGCCATCTATAAGCCGGAAAACGGCATGCTGAACAGCATCATCGGCCTGTTCCGCAACATGAGCGACCCCATCCTGTGGAAGGGCGAAAAACTGGTCATCCCCTCCATCATCATTGCCATGGTGTGGCAGGCCATCGGCTACTATATGGTCATGTACATGGCCTCCATGTCTGCCGTGCCCATCAGCCTGTACGAGAGCGCCAATCTGGACGGTGCCGGGCGGCTGACCCAGTTCTTCCAGATCACCATCCCCCTCATCTGGACGAATATCCGCACCACCCTCACCTTCTTTATCATCTCCACCATCAACATGGCCTTCCTCTTCGTCAAGGCCATGACCAGCGGCGGGCCCAACGGCGCATCGGATGTGGCGCTGAGTTATATGTACAGTCAGAAGGACGCCGGTCTTTACGGCTACAGCATGGCCATCGGCGTGGTAATCTTCCTGTTCTCGTTTGCCCTGTCCGCCTGTGTCAACAAGGTCACCAACCGCGATACGCTGGAATTTTAAGGAGGGAAGAAGATGCAGAATACCACCGAAAAATCTTCCCGCTCTGCGGAAGGTCTGTACAAGTTTTTCATCTATTTTGTGCTGGTTCTGCTGGCCGTTACCATCATCGTGCCGGTGGCATGGGTGTTCATGGCCTCCATCAAGCAGAATGCCGAGTTCTACGGCAACCCCTGGGCACTGCCCGCCGGGTTTTACTGGCAGAACTTTGTCAACGCATGGAATGGTGCCCAAATGGGCGAATATATGCTCAACTCGGTCATCGTCACCGCGCTGGCGCTGGCGCTGCTGCTGGTCGTTGCCCTGCCCGCCGCCTACTGCCTGTCCCGCTTCCACTTCAAGGGGTGCAAGGTGCTGAACACCCTGTTCATGGCGGGCTTGTTCATCAACGTGAACTACATCGTGGTGCCCATCTTCTTGATGCTGCGGGACAGCGATGTGTGGCTGAAAGGCCATTTCGGCAGCGGCTTTCTGCTGAACAATCTGGTGGTGCTGGCGGTGGTATACGCCGCCACCGCGCTGCCCTTTACCATCTACCTGCTGTCGGGCTACTTTGCCACCCTGCCCCACGATTTTGAGGAGGCCGCCTATATCGACGGTGCAAGCTATTTTTCCACCATGACCCGCATCATCTTCCCCATGGCAAAGCCCTCCATCATCACCATTATCCTGTTCAACTTCCTGTCCTTCTGGAACGAGTATATCATCTCCATGACCCTGATGAGCTCCACCAAGGCACCCCGCACCCTGCCGGTAGGTCTTTTGAACCTGATGCAGGCGCAGCAGAGCGCCGCCCAGTACGGCACCATGTACGCAGGTCTTGTGCTGGTAATGCTGCCCACCCTGATCTTGTACATCTGCGTGCAGCGGCAGCTGACGCAGGGCATGACCGTGGGCGGCCTGAAAGGTTAAGGTGACAGACGATGAAAGCATACTGGAAAGAGCATCCCGCCCTGCGCATGGTACTGATGCTGGTGCTGTTTGTGCTGGCACTGGTGCTGGTGGTGTCCGGCTGGAAAATGACCGGGCAGCTGGCAGGGCTTGGCATCATGCTGGTGGGCGTAGCGCTGCTGCTGGCTGTGCTGGCGCTGTATAACGCCGCCTACGATTGACCCCCTACGATTCAAAGAGAGGCAAAAGGAGAGTTTCCCATGGATGAAATAAGAAAGACCGGGCGCGTGACCATTCCCACAGACCTGGACGTTGTGCCCGAAACGCTGGAGATCTTAAAAAAGTGGGGTGCCGATGCCATCCGCGACTGCGACGGCACCGACTTTCCGCAACAGCTCAAGGATGCGGACGCCAAGATCTACTCCACCTACTATACCACCCGCAAGGATAACGCATGGGCAAAAGCAAACCCGGACGAGGTGCAGCAGTGCTACATCATGACCGGCTTCTACACCGCACCCGGCGACACCGTGACCATCCCGCTGATGAAGGGCATCAGCCCGGAGCTGATGCAGGTGAATACCAACGACGACATCACCCGCTGGTGGGAGGTCATGGATCGAACCACCGGTCAGCCCGTGCCGCCGGAGCAGTGGAGCTACGCCGACGGCAGTGTGACGGTACAGGCCGTACCGTTCCATGAGTATACCGTCAGTTTTCTGGCTTACCTCATCTGGGACCCGGTGCATATGTACAACGCTACCACCAACGGCTGGACGAATTTTGAGCACCAGATCACCTTTGACGTGCGTCAGCCCAAGACCCACAAGTATTCCATGGAGCGCCTGCGCAAGTTCATTGCAGAGCACCCCTATGTAAACGTCATCCGCTACACCACCTTCTTCCACCAGTTCACCCTGATCTTCGACGAGCTGAAGCGGGAGAAATTCGTGGACTGGTATGGATACTCTGCTTCGGTCAGCCCTTATATCCTCAACCAGTTTGAGCAGGAAGTGGGCTACAAGTTCCGCCCGGAGTACATCATCGATCAGGGCTACTATAACAACCAGTACCGGGTGCCCAGCAAGGAATTCCGGGATTTTCAGGCCTTCCAGCGCCGCGAGGTGGCAAAGCTTGCCAAGGAGATGGTGGACATCACCCACGCGTGCGGGTGCGAAGCCATGATGTTCCTCGGCGATCACTGGATCGGCACCGAACCTTTTATGCCGGAGTTCAAAACCATCGGACTGGATGCCGTAGTGGGCAGCGTGGGCAACGGCTCCACCCTGCGCCTGATCTCTGACATTGAGGGCGTGAAGTACACCGAGGGCCGTTTCCTGCCGTACTTCTTCCCCGACACCTTCCACGAGGGCGGCGACCCGGTGCGGGAAGCCAAGGAGAACTGGGTTACAGCCCGCCGCGCTATCCTGCGCAAGCCCATCGACCGCATCGGCTATGGCGGCTATCTGAAACTGGCCTTGCAGTTCCCGGAGTTCGTGGACTACGTGGAGAGCGTCTGCAACGAGTTCCGCGAACTGTACGAGAACATCAAGGGCACCACACCCTACTGTGTCAAGCGAGTGGCCGTGCTGAACTGTTGGGGTAAAATGCGGGCTTGGGGCTGTCACATGGTGCATCACGCCCTCTATTACAAGCAGAACTACAGCTATGCCGGTGTCATTGAGATGCTGTCCGGTGCGCCCTTTGACGTGAAGTTTATCAGCTTTGAGGATATCAAGAACGACCCGCATCTGCTGGATTCGTTGGAGGTCATTATCAATGTCGGCGATGCCGACACCGCACACACCGGCGGTATCTGGTGGGAAGACCCGGAGATCTCCTCCGCTATCCGCAAGTTCGTCTGGAACGGCGGCGGCTTTATCGGCGTGGGCGAGCCCTCTGGTCACCCGTATCAGGGGCACATTCTCCAGCTTGCCAGCGTGCTGGGCGTGGAGGAAGAAAACGGCTTCACCCTCAACTACGACAAGTACAACTGGGAAGAGCACCCCGACCACTTCATTCTGCAGGATGCCGACCGGCCCATCGACTTTGGCGAGGGCAAAAAGAACATCTACGCCCTTGAGGGCACCGAGGTGCTGGTGCAGCGGAACAAGGAAGTGCAGATGGCGGCACACGACTTCGGCAAGGGGCGTGCCGTGTACATCAGCGGTGTGCCTTACAGTTTTGCCAACAGCCGCACCCTTTACCGCGCTATCCTGTGGAGCGCCCACAGCGAGGAGGAGCTGCATACATGGTTCAGCTCCAACTACAACGTGGAGGTGCACGCCTACGTCAAAAACGGCAAGTACTGCGTGGTGAACAACACGTACGAGCCGCAGGACACCACCGTTTACACCACAGACGGCAGCAGCTTTGCTCTGCATCTGGATGCCAACGAGATCAAGTGGTATGAGATCTAAGTTCTCCTTTTCATAAACGAACACAACGGGCAGCTCTGTTACCAGAGCCGCCCGTTGTGTTTGCTGTATCTGCCGATAACTCAACCTGTGTCAATCGAACGCTGCAATGGAGATGGCTGAAAACGCAGAAATTCAGTAATGGGAGCGTAGTAGACCTGCAGAAAAAAGAAACTGCCCGTGCGAGTATGCGTAAGATGGTGAAGCACCTTCTGAAAAAGTATAAGTATCCACCGGAAGATTATGATACGGCAATCAGCACGGTCATTAGCCAGTGTGAGATGTGGACTGACAACATGGTAGTATGAATTGTATGAAATGTCGTTGATTTGTGTTTGACAATCGGATTCCTTTTCTGTAAAATGATTTTAGAAAATACTATTATTGAAAATAAGAAATGCTGTTTTATGGGAAAGGTGATCTTAGATGACCTCCGCAAGCGTCTGGAACGTCTGGATGAAGACGCAGACCTGATGATCGACAATAACGACCGCTATCAGGAGTATGTGGAGAGGTGGAGACCATGCGAAAGCTGACATTTAAAGGTTTCTTGAAGAAGTATGTGGCAGAGCTTGCCGGGGTGCAGACGGCAAGCGTCCATAAGCTGGCAGATTGCATGACCGAAAATCCCCGCCTGAAAGGACCGCTGTTTCTCTATGCGCTGGCCTTTAATAAAGTAGAACTGCTGCTCCGCTACACCGCAAACAGCACGATTGCTGCGGAATATGAGCAGCTTTCCAATCGCTACTCGCTGGCGCAAATGCTTCTACTTCTGGAAAAACAGTCACCTGAACTGCCAGAAGGCTATCGGAAAGTCTGGCGCAGCTATTGTTCGGTGCGGGATGCCGTCCTTGCAGACAATGACACGAAAGAACTGATCCATCGCCGGGTATTGGAACTTCAGCGAAAAAAGAAATTGACGAATTATCGTCTCTACACGGACTTAAAGCTGAATCCGGGCAACGTGAACGCATGGCTCAAACACAACGATTCCAGCAAAATGAGCCTTGACTGTGCACGGCAGATCTACAAGTATGCAAAAAGCTACCCGTCTGTTCGATAAGAAAAAGGAAGTGAGTCTATGACCGCCGTAATCTACGCCCGCTATTCATCGGATAACCAGCGTGAAGAATCTATCGAGGGGCAGATTCGGGAATGTACCGCCTATGCGGAAAAGAACGGCATCACGGTCATCAAGCACTACATTGACCGTGCATTCTCTGCCAAAACGGACAATCGCCCGGAATTCCAGCAGATGATCAAAGACAGCGGCAAAAAGTTGTTTGATGTTGTTCTCGTCTGGAAATTTGACCGCTTTGCCCGGAATCGTTTTGATAGCGCAAACTATAAGATGATCCTGAAAAAGAACGGTGTCCACCTGATTTCCGTTATGGAACCCATTGCCGAGGGTTCACAGGGCATTCTGGTGGAAGCCCTTCTGGAAGGTATGGCGGAATACTATTCCGCAGAGCTGTCCGAAAAAGTGATTCGTGGTCAGACCGAGAATGCTTTGAAGGGAAAGTGCACTGGCGGTACGGGAACCATCGGCTATAAAATCGACGATGACAAGTTTTATCATCTTGACCCGCTGACCGCTCCGCTGGTGTTGGAAGCATTTCAGCGGTATGACAACGGCGATAAGATGGTGGAGATCGTAAACTTCCTCAACGATAAGGGAGTCCGCAATATGCTGGGCGGCAAAATGACCCACAGCAGTGTGAACACCATGCTGAAGAACCGTCGGTACATTGGCGAATTGTCTTTCCGGGACATCGTTGTGCCGGATGCGATTCCGGCTATTGTTCCGAAAGACCTGTTTGACCGGGTGCAGAAGCGTCTGGATAAGAACAAGCGTGCCCCTGCCTGTGGCAAGGCAGACGAGGAATATCTGCTGACCACCAAGCTGTTCTGCGGCAAATGCGGTGCGCTGATGTTCGGCGAAAGCGGAACCAGTGCCACTGGGCGCACCTACTATTATTATAAATGTGCCAACGTCAAGCGGCGTAAGGGCTGCAACAAAAAGACCGTGCAGAAGGACTGGCTGGAAGATCTGGTCGTCCGGGAGACGATGAAGCTGATTCAGGACGATGCGGTGATCGACAAGATCGTTCAACTGGTCATGGATGTCCAGAATCAGGAGAACACCACGATCCCGCTGCTGGAAAAGCAACTGCGAGAGGTCAACAAAAAGCTGGACAACCTGATGAAGGCGATCGAGGACGGCTTGTACACCCGGACAACGAAAGAGCGTCTGGAAGAGCTGGAAATCCAGAAAGATGAACTGACTGCAAAAATCGCAGATGAAAAATTGAAGAAGCCCAGCTTCAATGAGGATTTCATCCGGTTCTGGCTGATGAAATTTAGAAAGTTCGATATTTCGCAGAAAAAGCAGCGGAAGGCGCTGATCGAGATTTTTGTCAATGCCATTTTTCTGTACGATGACCGGATGCTAATCACGTTCAACTACAAGGATGGCACCCAAACCGTCCGATTTGAGGACGCTTTGACCGCTGATTGCGGAGAAAAAAGTTTGCGTTTGCGAAGCAACGAAAGCCCCAGTGGGGCTTTTGAGCAACAGAACGGTCTTGCGCAAGCAAGATGGAGGGGCCGTGCCCCGACAAGTTCGGATTTGTCCGGCTCTGCTGGACCAAAAGCTCCACAGACGAATTTGTTCGTCTGTGGAGCTTTTTTGTTTGCCCACAGCGTGGTCGGAAAATGAAAAAAGAATGCAAAATGCGGTGCGCTTGAAAAATGTCAGGACGGGATTTTTGTAAAAAATGTAGAATATCTTGCCGGAAACTGTGCATTCTCTCCAACAAAAACTGCCCAAACGTGTTGATATTGAGAAAAAAGCTTCACAAACGTTTACAAAAGGGTAACAGGTTGGTATACTTTATGGTGGTAAACGTAACAAGCCATGGAAGCTGAAAGGAGAACCTACCCGTGAATACCGCTGCACCGTCCCGTAAAAAACTGCTGAGCCTTGTGCTGACACTGGTGTTTATGCTCACCTGCCTGCCGGCTGCCTTGGCGGTTGATCTGAATGTGGACGCAGGCTTCTACTTCAAGCAGAGCCGTGGCGGCACCTGCACGCTGGCATCCGCAGCCATGATGCTGCGCCGCCGTGCCTATTTTGACGGCCTGACCGACTGGTCCACTGTGACCGAGAACAGTGTCCGTTCCACGGCATGGTCCAACGGGCTTTCCCACAGCTTTACATATAAGGAGATGCAGGTGGGCTACGGCACACTGCCCTCTCGCAAACAGGAAAAAGTGCAGACCCTGATCACCCTGCTTTCGCAGCACCCGGAGGGCATCGTGCTGTATGACCGCAGCCAGCCCCATGCAGTGCTGCTCACCGACTACACCAACGGCAACTTCTATTGCTCCGATCCGGCAGGCAACATCTCTTCCGGACGCATCCCGCTGGAAAACTCCAGCGTTTCGGTCAATAGGTCCTCCTGCTACTGGTATGTGGCATCAGATCACAACTTCATTGCTGCAGAGGCTGACGGCCTGCGTCTGGAAGGCATGAGCTACCCCATCAATGTCCGTGCGGGCAAGGGCATGGCGCTGACCGGCACTGCAAATGCTGCGCTGGGCACCACCCTGACCAATGTGCAGGTGGCAGTGCTGGACGAGAACGACCAGACGGTGTTCACTGCACAGGCAGCACCCAATACGGCAATCTTCTCCTTCAAGTCGCTGGACAGCTCCATCCGCTTTGGTGAACTGCCCGCAGGCAATTACACCTACATGGTGGTCGTGACCGATTCTCAGGGCGATAACCTCTGCTTTACCAGTGACTTCACGGTTTCGGATGGCTCGGCAAGCAGCGGCGTTTACTGGTCGGTGAAGGATACCGAGGGCACCAAGCTGCTGGACAGCATTCAGGAAGTTCAGGATGCCTTTGCAAATGCAACTGAGTCCACTCTGGGCTGGTTTGGCGGTCTATTCCAGTAAAATCATAAACGACAAAAAAGAAATCCCGGAATACACTTCCGGGATTTCTTTTTTTGCTGTAATTTGTTGTAAAAAAGCTTATTTCAGGGTTCCGTCCAGTACCTGACCGTAATACCAGGGCTTTGGTGCGCGGAAGGTCTTGCCGCTGAGGAACTCGAAATCCGGCTGGTTGAAGCGGGGCATGGTGAGTTCCCATGCGCACAGGGCCTGATACTTGAGCTTCAGCTCGCGGTTGGCGGTGTTGTTGCCGTATTTGCTGTCGCCCAGAATGGGACAGCCGATGCTGGCCATGTGTGCGCGGATCTGATGGGTGCGGCCGGTGATCAGCTGCACCTTCAGCAGGGCCAGACGGCCGGAGACGGCGATGGTCTCGTACCGGGTCTCCACTTCCTTGGCACCAGGCTGCTTTTCTTCCACGATCTTCACGATGCCGCGGTCCGCGTCCTTAAGCAGATAGCCGCCCAGAGTGGCATCCGGCGGCATCGGACGGCCGAAGGTGACGCAGAGGTAGGTCTTTTTCACTTCGCGGTTCTTGATGGCTGCAAGGAACAGCTCCTCGGCTTCCGGGGTCTTGGCAACGATGACAAGGCCGCTGGTGCCGGTGTCCAGCCGGTGGCACAGCGCCGGGGTGTACAGGTCGTTCTCCTTGTACTCGCCCTGCTGGTTCAGGTAGAGCAGGGTGCGGTTCAGCAGCGTGTCGTCCTCCGGGCCATCCACGGCAAGACCGGCGGGCTTGTTCACAATGACGATCTGCGGGCAGTCGTAGACCACCTGTGCCGGGCCGCGGGCGTTCTTCCACGCCGGGCCGTCCACACGGCGGTCCGCATCCAGAACTTCATCCAGAATGAACAGCTTGATCTCATCACCGGCCATCACGCGGGTGGAAAGCGGCTGCTTTTTGCCGTTCAGCTTGATCTTGTTCTCCCGCAGGGCCTTGTTCAGGCGGCCCGGGGTCAGGGCGGGGTACTGCTGGGTTAGATAATTGTCCAGCCGGGTAGGGGCAAGACACTTTACTTTTAAAATTTTCACGGGAAATTCCTCTCTATCTTAAAATCAGTTGCAATAGAATGGGTTCTTAATTCGTTTTTATTGTAGCGGAACAAAAACCGCGCGTCAAGCGCAGAGAAAAGGAAATGTTGACTTTTCCGCACGGGTGACGTATGATACCGAGACAGGTGCGGAAAACACCGCCCCGACAACAACAGAAGAAGGTATAGAATATGAAACTGAATAAAAAGGTGCTGGCCGTTACGGCCATTCTGGCAGTGGGCATTCTGGCAGGTTGCGGCAGCAGCAACAGCACCGCAGGCAGCGCGGCAAGCGCATCGGCTTCCGGCGTGGAAAGCAGTGCGGCTTCGTCCGAAGCAGCCGGTGAGATGGGCGATGTGCTGCCCATCGACGCCGGGGATCTGAACGAGATCAAGACGGGTTCCTACAAATTTGCAGCCAGCATCACCAAGGTGGCCGACGGCCAGGCGACCCTGAGCGTATACGGCTACGACAGCTACCTGCCCGAGGACATCGACGCCTTGCAGGAGGGCAGCGTGCTTCGGATCCACGACCAGGGCGACACCACCGTGACCAAGCTGACTGTGACCAGCATCGACAGGGATGCCGACAACGGCTATGTGACCATCAACGGCGGCATCGAAGCGGGCGGCGTGGAGCTGACGCTGGACCACGATGTGTACCGCACCGTGACCTTTGACGATTACCCCGTCTACTATGAGATGGGCGAGGTGACCCTGCCTCTGGCCGGGGGCGTGACCCTGAGCGACAGCTCGGCCGACCCGCAGGCTTCCGCCGTGGAGACGGACGGCGCCGATGCCGTGGCCGAGGCCGTCAACGCCGAGCCGGACGGCTGGATGCCCAACAACACCCTGGTCTTTACCGAGGATGGCACCATCAGCAGCATCGTCCGCATCTGGGTGCCGTAAATTTTGCTCAAAACCGTTGACAAACGTTTTGCGTATGCTATAATTTAGCTGTACGCAAAGGGGCATTGTGTCTGCTTTGCGGAATGTAAAATTATGACAGATGGCAATGATGGGGTCAGAAATGCACACCGCCGTTCAGAGAGAGCGCTTCCAGCTGCAAGGCGTTCCGGCCGGTTCCATTTTGCGCCGCCCCGGAGCTTCCGGCGACACAAGTCGGACGCAGCGCAGCGTTAACGCGCCGAAAGCGGCAGGGGACACATTTTATCCTTTGCAATTTGGGTGGTACCACGGAGCAGTTTACAGGCAGCCTCGTCCCTTTTGGGATGGGGCTGTTTTTTGTTTTCTGCGCCCACCCGCCCCGTCTGCCATAATCATAAATCTGACGTGCAAACGCCAAGGACAATCGAGGAGAGAAAACCTATGCAATGGACCGGTTTGAACGAACTGCGTGAAAAGTACCTGAGCTTCTTTGAGAGCAAGGGCCACCTGCGTCTGGACAGCTTCCCGCTGGTGCCCAAGAACGACCCCAGCCTGCTGCTGATCAACAGCGGCATGGCCCCCATGAAAAAGTGGTTTCTGGCTCAGGAAGAGCCGCCCCGTCACCGCGTGACCACCTGCCAGAAGTGCATCCGCACCCCGGATATCGAGCGCGTGGGTATCACTGCCCGCCACGGCACCTTCTTTGAAATGCTGGGCAACTTCTCCTTCCAGGATTACTTCAAAGAGGAGGTCATTCCCTGGGCATGGGAGTTCCTGACTTCTGACGAGTGGATGGCCATTCCGAAGGACCGCCTGCACATCTCTGTGTACGAAGAGGACGACGAGGCTTACGATATCTGGACCAAGAAGGTGGGCATCGCCCCCGACCACATGGTGCGTCTGGGTAAGGAAGACAACTTCTGGGAGCATGGCTCCGGCCCGTGCGGCCCCTGCTCCGAGATCTACTTTGACCGCGGCCCCGAGTACGGCTGCGGCAAGCCGACCTGCGGCGTGGGCTGCGACTGCGACCGCTATATGGAGATCTGGAATCTGGTGTTCAGTCAGTTCGATGCCGACGGCAAGGGCCACTACGAGCGTCTGGCACGCCCCAACATTGATACCGGCATGGGTCTGGAGCGTCTGGCCTGCGTGATGCAGGGCGTGGGCAACCTGTTTGAGGTTGACACCGTGCAGAGCGTGCTGCACCATGTAGAGCACATTGCCAACAAGACCTACGGCGAGGACGACAAGACCGATATCTCCATCCGTGTCATCACCGACCACATCCGCAGCTGCACCTTCATGGTGTCCGATGGCATCCTGCCTTCCAACGAGGGCCGCGGCTATGTGCTGCGCCGCCTGCTGCGCCGTGCTGCCCGCCATGGCCGTATGCTGGGCATCACCCGCCCGTTCCTGGTGGAGCTGGTGGAGACTGTCATCCAGTCCAGCGAGACCGCATACCCCGAGCTGCGCGAGCACGATGCTTATATCAAGAAGGTCATCGGCACCGAGGAGGCAAACTTTGCCCGCACCATTGATGCCGGCATGAACATCCTGAACAACATGATCGATGGTCTGGAAAAGGCACATGAGCATCTGCTGAAGGGCCTGGATGTGTTCAAGCTGAACGATACCTTCGGTTTCCCGCTGGATCTGACCAAGGAGATCGCTGCAGAGCAGGGCATTGAGATCGACGAGGAAGGCTTCCACGCCGAAATGACCAAGCAGAAGGAGCGTGCCCGTGCAGAGCGCCTGAAGAAGAACATCTCCGGCTGGAGCGAGGATCTGTTCGGTGCGCTGGATGCAGAGCCCACCGTCTTTACCGGCTACGAGACCCTGAACGACACCGGTGTTGTGGTCGCCTTGAGCGACGAGGAAACTCTGACCGATGCCATTGCTACCGACGAGGAAGCAAAGGACGGCGTGCTGGTGGTTCTGGATAAGACCCCCTTCTACGCTGAGATGGGCGGTCAGGCTGCGGACCACGGCATGCTGAACAGCGCCGACTGCAGCCTGCGCGTGCTGGATGTGAAGAAGACCCCCAAGGGCTACTACGTCCACACCTGCGTGCTGGAGAGCGGTATCGTGAAGGTGGGCGACCACCTGACCGCTCAGGTGGATAAGGAATACCGCATGGCCATTGCCCGCAACCACACCGCCACCCATCTGCTGCAGGCAGCGCTGCGTGAAGTGCTGGGCGACCATGTCCATCAGGCAGGCTCCTATCAGGATGCAGAGATCACTCACTTCGACTTTACCCACTTCAGCGCTGTCACTCCCGAGGAGCTGGCCCGCGTGCAGAAGATCGTGAACGATAAAATCTACGAGTCCATGAACGTCACCGTCCGGGAAATGCCCATTGAGGAAGCCAAGAAGCTGGGTGCAATGGCTCTGTTCGGCGAAAAGTACGGCAAGGTCGTGCGTGTTGTGGACATCGAGGGTTGGTCTACCGAGTTCTGCGGCGGCACCCACGTGAAGAACACCGCCCAGATCGGCGGCTTCAAGATCGTGAGCGAGGCCTCCGTTGCTGCGGGCATCCGCCGCATCGAGGCTGTCACCGGCCGCAACCTGCTGATCCGTGCAAACCTGCAGGAGGCTATGCTGCATACCGTGGCAAACACCCTGAAGGCAAACAACGTGACCGCTCTGCCCGTCCGTGCCGAGGCCGTGATGGCTGAGAACAAGGCTCTGGCCAAGGAGCTGGAAGAGATCAAGGCACAGGTCGCCGCTTCCAAGGTGACCAGCCTGTTTGACAATGCCGAAGAAATCGGCGGCGTGAAGATCGCTTCTGCATACTTCACCGGCACCACCGGCGACACCCTGCGCGGCATGTGCGATACCGTCCGCGACAAGGCTGTGAAGCCCGCTGTGGCGGTTCTGGTGGGCAAGGCTGAGGATAAGATCACCATGGCTGTCACTGTGACCAAACAGGCACAGGAAAAGGGCCTGAAGGCCGGTGCTCTGGTCAAGGAGATCGCTGCCATTGCCGGCGGCAAGGGCGGCGGCAAGCCGGACTTTGCAATGGCCGGCCTGAAGGATGAGACCAAGATCGACGAAGCTCTGGCTGCTGTCGGCACCATCGTCAAGAAGGCTCTGGGCGAATAAGAAAACGGGTTCGCCCTCTCCGTCAGCGCTGACGCGCTGCCAAAGTTTATGGTTTTGCCAAGGGCTCTCTCTTTGGGAGAGCTGGACGCAAAGCAGCCTGAGAGGGCGGGGACGTTTATAAAATATCAGGAAGGAGTTGTTTCCCATGGAAGATTGTCTGTTCTGTATGATCGCGGAGGGGAAAATCCCCTCCAAGAAGCTGTACGAGGACGAGCAGGTGGTGGCGTTTTACGACATCAACCCGCAGGCCAAGGTGCACTTTCTGGTGGTGCCCAAAAAGCACATTGTCTCTGCCGCTGCGCTGACCGAAGAGGACGGCGCACTGCTGGGCCATATCTTTGCAGTGATCGCAAAGCTGGCTGCAGAGCAGGGCCTGAACAACGGCTACCGCGTCATCTCCAATGTTGGCGAGGACGCAGGCCAGACCGTGAAACATCTGCATTTCCATGTTCTGGGCGGCGAAAAGCTGCCTGTCTGATTCCAATAAAAAGGGAGCGTTGAATTATGGCTGAGACCTATACTCTGCACGTTGCAGGCCTGACCCGTGAGCTGACCATCTGCAAGGTGAATGACCACATGGACATTGCTGCTTTTATCATGCTGGGTGATGCCGAGCTGACCGTGGCTGCTGCCGCTGAACTGCTGAAGAAGTGCCCGGATTTTGATATCCTGCTGACCGCCGAGGCCAAGGGCATCCCTCTGGCACACGAGATGAGCCGCCAGAGCGGCAAGCCCTACGTCTGCGCACGCAAGGGCGAAAAGCTGTATATGACCGACCCCGTGGTGGTGGAGGATCAGTCCATTACCACCGCAGGCAAGCAGAAGCTGGTCATCGACCGCAAGGAGCTGGACAAGATGAGCGGCAAGCGCGTTCTGGTGGTGGACGATGTCATTTCCACTGGCGGTTCGCTCAAGGCTCTGGACGCGCTGGCTGAGCAGACCCAGTGCACCATTGTGGGCCAGGCCGCTGTTCTGGCCGAGGGCGATGCAGCTGAGCGCAAGGATATCATCTTCCTGGAGCCGCTGCCTCTGTTCTTCCACTAAGCTGCAATGCGACGCCCGCTCTGCGTTTTCTGCGCTGGAATGCTGAGTGTGGAGTTAGTGTGCGTTTTTTTGCCGCAAACGGAACTTTTTGTGCCGTTTGCGGCATTTTTTGTTGCCGTTTGTCTGGTGTTGTGCATCTTTGATGCTGCCCGCAAAGCAGCGCTCTGCATCCTGCTGGGTGCTGTTGTGGGTATGGCATCGGTGCTGCACACGGCAAACCGGCTGGAGCACATCCGTGTGCAATATGCAGGCCGTCCGCTGGTGCTGACCGCAGAGGTGGAAAGCACGGCGGATTCCTACGATCCCGGTATCGTGGATGCTGTTTTGCATGTAGAGAAAGTGAACGGCAGCGCGGCATCCTTCCGGGTGGAGTGCAGTGCTTTGCCGGAGTGCAAAGCCGGGGAAAGGGTGCAGGGAAGATTTATACTGTCGGCCCCGGCATCCGGAAGCCGGGTCGGCCTGTATGCGGACGGCATCGCTCTGCAGGCGGAAATGGACGAGGATGGGCCGGAGCTTACAGTTCTGGGCGAAAGCGGCAGCTTCCGCGCCCGCACCCACCGCCTGCAGCAAAGGCTCAGTGCGTCGCTGCGCCGCCGTATGGACGGCAAGACCGGCGGTGTGCTGGCTGCCATGACGACCGGCGACCGGAGTTATCTGTCTTCGGCCATGCGCAGCGCCTACCGGGGCGCGGGTCTTGCCCATGTGCTGGTGGTAAGCGGAATGCATGTGTCCATTTTGTGCGGTGATATCCTCAGCACACTCCTGCCCTACGAGTGGGAGCAGAGCTACCGCAGGCGCAGATGCCGGGCGGTATTCCGAAGTCTGCTGGCCTTTTTGCTGATGGGCGTGACCGGCTTCACACCCTCGGTATGCCGCGCCGCAGTGGCGGTCTGGGTCGGTGCACTGGGTGTGTGGCTGTACGGCCCGCCGGATACCCTTACCTCTCTGGCGGTGGCAGGTATCGTTATGACCGCAGGCAACAGCTATGCAGTGTGCGATATCGGCTTTGAACTTTCGTTTGCGGCGGTGGTGGGCACGGTGGCAGGCGGTGTGTGCATCCGCCGCGCCCGGGATGCGTGGTACCGCCAGTTCTGGAAAAACGCGAAAAATCCGGTGAAGCGCCCATGGTATTTCAACCTGCCGGAACGTCTCTGGGGCCTTGCGGAAAGCATTTGCATCTCGTTTTGTGCTTCGGTGGCCACATTCCCGGTGCTGGTGCTGCGCGGGCTGAGTGTGAGCATTTATGCGGTGGCATCCAGTGTGGCGGTGCTGTGGCTCATCCAGCCCATGATGCTGCTGGGCCTTGGCACGGCCTTTGCCGGCCTGGTACCCGCTCTTGCTCCGCTGTATGGTGTGCTGTCCGCAGCGTCTGCGGCGTTGACCGGCCTGCTCGACCGCTGGGCCGTCTGGATCTCTGCAAAACCGGGCGCGGGAATCTACTTCGATACGGCCTATGCAGCCATCGTGTGTCTGGTGCTGATTCTGTTGTGCTGGCTGGCGTTCCACTGGCGGGTACGGCTGCGGGTGGCAGGGCCATGCATCCTGCTGGCGGCAGCTGTTTCCATCGGGCTGGGCAATGCTCTCAGCCGGGATGTGGTGCACATCGACCTTGTAGGCAGCGCCAACGCGCCGGCAGTGGTCGTCACCCAGAACGATACCGCCGTGGTGCTGTTCCGGGGCGGATCTTCTGCCCAGAACGCAGTGGAAAACCAGCTTGCCCGGCGGGGCGTGCAGACTGTGGAGCTTGTGGCAGACCTGCGCACAAACCCTAAAACGGCCTGTACACTGGAAGCAGAGCGGACACTTCCGGCAGCAGAAATGGCGGTGAACACAGCACAAAAACTGCGGTGCACACCGGCTCTGGTGGAAATGCTGCGCACCCGGAATGGCTGTCTTGTGCGGCTGACTGTGGGCAACCGGCAGTTTGCCGTGGTCAATGGAACTGTAGAACTGGCAAAACAGGTCACAGTGCAGTGGCTGCTGGCCTCCCCTGCAAAGCCGGATGCTGTGCAGTATAAAAATGTTCTGGCCCTGCGCAGCTATGACTGGATGGACAACAGAAAAGAACTGGCGGCATCCATCAGCCTACGGCGGCACGGCGGGCTGAAAACGGAGTGATGCTTTGCAATCCGGGCAGAGTGTGGTACAATAGAACAACACCATAAGAGAAGGGAGGTGCCTGCATGGCGACCGAGACAAAACTCCGGCAGTTGGCGGACAAGGAGTGCCCGGTCTACTATTTTTATTCCAGTGAGCGGTATCTGGTGCGGCAGGCGGTCACGGCCATCACCCGCATCCTGACCGCAGACAGCGACGAGGACGCCACGGTTCTGGATGGAGCTGCGCCGGAGATCGAACAGCTCATCATGGCGGCGGGCACCATCTCATTTTTTGGTACCCGGCGTGTGGTGGTGCTGCCGGAGATCGACCCTGCAGCTTACAGTGACAAGGATCTGGAAGAGTTGAACAGCACCCTTTCCAGTCTGGAAAATGCTGTGGTTGTGCTGGGAAGTGTGTTTGAACTGGAGCGCAGCAAGCTCAAAACAGGCAAGCGCGCACAGAAGCTGATCGCGCAGTGCAAGGCGCTTGGCTACACCGAAGAATTGGCTAAGCCCAAGCCCTTTGAACTGAAAATGATGATGATCGATCGCGCAAAGGAGCAGAAAACTACCCTGCCGGACGGCGCAGCGGCGGCGCTGCTGGAGCGCTGCGGCGAGGATCCGTTCCTTTTGGAAAATGAGGTGGACAAGCTCTGTGCATTGTCCGGGTATCAGACGGTCACGGCAGCGATGGTGGCGGAAATGGGCACGGTCAGTCTGGAAGCAGACGTGTTCGAGATGATCCGCATGATCACGGCCAAAAACGCCACAGGTGCCTGCAAAAAGCTGCAGACTTTGCTGCGCCTGCAGCAGGAGCCCATTGCCATTACAGCGGCCATGATCGGCAGCTATGTGGATCTGTACCGGGTCAAGCTGGGGGCAACAAAACGGAAAAATTACAGCACGGTATTCAAGGATTTTGGCTATAAGGGCAGTGATTACCGGCTCAAGCGGTCGGCCGAAACAGCCTCGCATTACACGCTGGGCCAGATCGAAAACTGTATGCAGGTGCTGCTGGAACTGGACCAGAGCCTGAAAAGCCAGCCTACCGATGACCAGATCCTGCTGGAAACAGCGCTGTGCCGGTTGGCAATGGCGGGGAGCGGACGATGAAGGAAAACGAAATGATCCATACAGGCCGGGTGCTCATTGTGGAGGGCAAGTACGATGCGGCCCGGCTCTCCCATCTGACCGATGCCATGATCCTGCTGACGGATGGCTTTGGCATTTACAGCGACAAAAAGCGCCAGCAGCTGTTCAAAGCGCTGGCGCAGAAAAACGGTCTGATCCTGCTCACGGATTCGGACGCAGCAGGCTTCCGCATCCGCACCTACATTACCAATCTGGTGGGAGAAAAGAATGTGGTGCAGGCTTACGTGCCCGCGATCCACGGCAAGGAAAAGCGCAAGGAGCAGCCCGGCAAGGAGGGCCTGCTGGGGGTCGAGGGCGTGGACGATGCCATTGTTCTACAGGCGCTGCGGGATGCCCTTGGCGCTGAGGCGGGTGCCGCAGCGGCCCGCCCGGAAGGACGGCAGATTGCCTATACCGACCTCTACGAGTGGGGGCTTTCCGGCAGGCCGGGCAGCGCCGAGCGCAAGGCAAAGCTTCTGAACGCGCTGGGCCTGCCGCCGCGTCTTTCCAAAAAGGAGCTGGTGGAAGCGCTGAATCGACTGTATACTTTTGAACAATTGGACGAACTGCAGTTGAAAATTCTGGATGGCTGACTGCATGGCGCAGGGGTGAGCACACCGTTCACCTCTGCGCTGTTTTTGTGCCCGGAACATCCCACCGCTGGCGCAGAAGTTCCAGCGCATGAGTTTCCAGACGGGAAACATAGCTGCGGCTGATGTCCAGCAGTTTTGCAGTTTCCAGCTGGGTCAGCGGCGGCTGGCCGGAAAGACCATACCGCAGCAGAATGATCTGTCGCTCCCTGGCGGGCAGGCCGTCCAGCAGCTGCCGCATCCGGCGGATATCGTCCTGCGTTTCGCAGGTGTCCTCCATGCAGAAGCTGTCCTGCAGCACATCGGCCAGCGTCAGCGCAGAGTCACCATCTGATTCCAGCGCTTCCTGCAGCGAGACGGTCCCGCCGGTTTTGCGGTTCCGGCGGAACTGCATCCGGATCTCATTTTCAATGCACCGGCTGGCGTAGGTGGAAAAGCGTGCCCGACGGTCAGAGTCGAAAGTATCCACCGCTTTCATCAGGCCGATGGTGCCGATGGAAATAAGGTCGTCCTGATCGCCGGGCAGGGCGTAGTATTTTTTTACGATGTGTGCCACCAGACGCAGATTGTGCCGGATCAGTTTTTCCCGTGCGGCAGGGTCACCGGCACGCAGTGCGGAAAAGGCTTCGGTTTCCTCCCGGGCAGAGAGGGGCCGCGGAAAGCTGCCGCTTTCCAGATGAAGCGCCAGAACCAGAAACTTTGTGGCAAAAAATTGCAGAAGAGATAAAAACATGCCGACCCCTCCCCATAGTATCATAAACGGTTACTGTAATTTATGAAGGAGGGCTTGCCTTTTTTCCGGACTCCGGGGCGAACAGTTCTGCCTCATTGTCCACAAAATACTGATAGGCGTCCTTGTCTGCAATCAGGTAGACAGGATTCTGCAAAATCGACTTGATGGAAAACCGGGTGAAAGAACGCCCGTTTTTGTTTTGATGCCCAGCCGTCCCAGTTCTTCAATCAGGCTGGAAAAGTCGCTAATGTTGCGGCTGATGCGGTCCAGACGATAGACCACGATGGCACGGATCTTCCGCTCTTTGGCAGCGGTCATCATCTTTTTGAAGTCCGGGCGGTTCAGGTTGCCGCCGGAAAAGCCCTCGTCCTCAAAGACAACGGCATGTTCCGCGGCGGCATCGCCGTAGTGAGTGCGGATATATTCGCGGCAGAGGTCGATCTGATTTCCGATACTTTCGCCCTTGCCGGTGTAGCGGGATTTGCGGGAATAGATGGCAATGGTGTCGGCAGTTTTGGCCATGAGATACTCCTTTCCTGTTGTCCGGTGGCCGTAGATGCGGCTATTGTAGCATGGCAGGCCATCTTTGTAAAGAAAAATAACGATAGTCATACATATTTCATCATACTACGAACGGAGGTGTCAAGGATGTGACGAGGCAGAACAAGCGAGGAAGTCAGGATGTTTGACTATTTCTATGGGCAGTCGGGCGAGATGTTCTCGTATTTCCGGGTGCCCAAAATTTTATTCCGGGACATAAAATTCAAGGACCTGTCCACTGATGCCAAAACGCTGTACGGCATCCTGCTGGACCGCATGGGGCTGTCGGTGAAAAACGGATGGCTGGATGAGCAGGGAAGGGTGTATATCATTTTTCCTGTGCAGGAAGTGATGGATGCACTGGGCTGCGCAGACAACAAGGCTACCAAACTGTTCCGGGAATTGGAAAAGTTTGGTCTGATTGAGCGCAAACGGCGCGGGCTGGGAAAACCCAATCTGATTTACGTCAAAAACTTTGCAGACCCACGATGCCGCAATCGTGGAAAGAACGATTCTGGGAACGCTGATTCCGGGGAACAGGATGCGGCAAAATCACGAGGAAATAAGACTGAGTGGAATAAAACCGAGGGGAGTGAACCTGATCCTTTCTCTTCCGACGCGGAGGACGAATCGGATGAGCGCACACGGCTGGAAGCGTATTTTATGCAGTCGTTGGAGGTGGACTTGCTGCTCCGGGCCTGCCCGGATGAGGAGGACACCATCCATCAAATCGTGAATCTTCTGGTGGATACCTGCTCTTCGAAACGCAGAATGCTGCGGGTGGCAGGGGATGACAAGCCCGCGGAGGTCGTGCGCAGCCGATTCATGAAGCTGAATGTTCTGGAACGGCACTGCAACCGGGCCAAGATCCCGGTTATCTCGGTACATGGTCTGCGGCATACCCACGCTTCGGTGCTTCTGTTTGCAGGTGTATCTATTGCAAACGTGGCAAGGCGGCTGGGGCATTCCAGCATGACAACAACGCAGAAAACCTACCTGCACATCATTCGGGAACTGGAAAATCAGGATATTGACCTTGTAATGCGGTCACTCTCTGGATTAAGCTGATAAAATAATCAACCATCGCTCGCGCTGATGAAGGATGATAAGAAAAACGTGGTCGTTTTGATGTTATTCATAATACAAAAAAGAGTGGCAGTGTTCAAAGCGAAATGCTGTCACTCTTTTTTAAAACTTCAACCTCTCCTGCAAAAAGCGGCACAATAGCTCCGCACAGGCGTTGTGTTGTTTTTGGGGACGGAGGAATCCGGCACAAATAGGCGGCAGACCGTCTAATATTACATCCCGGACATTGGACATCTGGTTGCTGGAAGATTTCTCGAAACGGTTCAGAGATACACAATTCTGCTCCTGCGTGCGGTAGAGTACCTGATAAAATTGCTCGACCAGCTCCAGCTGTGGGTGTGCACTGCTCTCCCGCAGTGCCTGCCACAGCGGTGCCAGGGCATCCGGGGCAAAGCCGGGCACCAGCAGGGTCTGCCCGTCCAGCTCTGCCGGTGTAATATGCGTTCGCTCCCAGAAAGGGCTGCTGCGGCAGACCATGACGGCGGCGGTATGCTGTGAAAGGGCGGTGCGTGCAAGCCCCGCAGCACAGCCGCCCAGGTCCATCACCAGCCCGGCATCCAGTGCGCCCCGTTGCAGTTGCACCGGCACTTCATCGTTGGACAGGGAAGTAAGCTCCAAGGGGATGCCGGGGTACTGCTGCCGGAATGCTTCCAGCACCTCCCCCAGATTGGGCAGATAGTCCGGAACCAGTGCCACGCTGATGCCCAGCCGCAGTGGTGCAGACTGGATGTCCTGATAAGCTTGCTGGCACAGGGCATTGAATTGCTGCACCACCGGCGCAGCCTGTGCCCGGAACCGCTCACCCTTTTCAGTAAGAGCCAGATGATTGCGGTTGTTGACAAACAGCTTGCCGCAAAGCTCTTCTTCCAGTGCAGCAATGCTCAGCCGCAAGGCCTGCCGGGACAGATACATCCGCCCGGCGGTGTGGGTGTAATTCAAATCTTCGCACAGTGCCAGAAAATAGCGCAGCTGCTGGATGGTCATGATGTGCTCCTTTTTACAAAACGCAAGTTTTACTTGATACTTATAAGGATATTATATCTTCTTTTTCTTTGTTTGTAAATGTGATACTTTTAACAAGAACGGCAATAGATTTTTGTCGATGCGAAGGATATAGCAAGAAAAGGAAGGAATTATTATGGAAAAGATCTCCCGTAAAGGATTTCTGAAGATCGCAGCAGCTGCTGCCATGAGCGGTGTCACCGCTGCCGGTCTGGCTGCCTGCAATGCAGCCAGTAGCGCCTCCGGCGTTTCCAGTGCAACCGGTATCTACACCCCCGGCACCTACACCGCTACTGCCAAGGGCATGAGCGAGATCACCGCCACTGTCACCTTTGATGCCAACACCATCACCAAGGTGGAGCTGGACCTCTCCGGCGAGACCGAGAGCATCGGTGGCGCTGCCAAGGACAAGCTGATCGAGCAGATCATGAACGCCCAGACCAGCCAGATCGACGGCGTGACCGGTGCAACCGTCACCAGCAAGGCCGTGCAGAACGCTGTGGCAGACTGCATCCAGCAGGCCAGCGGCGGTGCCATCAACCCTGCACAGCAGTCCACCGAGGAGACCTCCTCTACCGCCGACTGGCTGGGTGAGGCACCGGAGATTGCCGAGAGCGATATCAAGCAGACCGTGGACTGCGAGGTTCTGGTGGTGGGCGCCGGTTCTTCCGGTAGCTTTGCTGCCGCCGCTGCCGCCGAGGCTGGTGCCAAGACCATCCTCATCGAGAAGTTTGGTCACGATATGGCCAGCGGCATCCGGGATACGCTGGCAGCCTGCGGCTCCAAGCAGCAGCAGGAGGACGGCGACGACGTGAGCAAGAAGGACGCCGTGCGCTACCTGTGCAACTGGAGTCAGGGATACACCCGCCGCAGTCTGGCACAGGTCTGGGCCGATAAGAGCGGCGAGACCATGGACTGGTTCACGGATGTTCTGGCCGAAAGCGGTATCGACTTCCGCCACGAGATCGACGAAAAGCACGAGGGTGACAATTACGAGGTTCTGGATGTCGGCCACAGCACCCAGTATGGCGAAGAATACAGCGAGCAGCTGACCATGGATGCCGTGCTGAAGCACGCTGAGGCAGACGGCCTTGAAGTGCAGTACGAGATCACCATGGTCAAGCTGGAAAAGGACGGAGACCGCGTCACCGGCCTCATCGCCAAGAATGCCAACGATGAATATGTGCGCTACAACGCTTCCAAGGGCGTGATCCTCGCCTGCGGCGGCTACAGCGGAAACGAGACCATGATGAACGCCCTGCAGCCCCAGAGCGTGGAGCAGACCTGCGTCAACTACTCCAAGCCCGGCGCAAAGGGCGACGGCATCAAGGCGTGCCTGTGGGCTGGTGCCATCATGGACACCACCCACACCTCCATGATCTTCGACCGTGGTGCCATCAAGCCGGACCAGACCGGCGAGTACGGCCAGGCCAGCGATGGTGCCCTCTTCTGGATGGGCAGCCAGCCGTTCTTGAAGGTGAACCTGAAGGGTGAACGCTTTATGAACGAGTATATGCCCTACGATTTGGTGCTGCACGCTGCCGCCAGCCAGCCCTACCACACCTACTGCACCGTGTGGGACAGCAAGTATGCCGAGGACTGCGAGCACTTCGCCACCCATGGCTGCAGCCGTCTGTATCCCCATGTCAACGGCACCAACCCGGTGTTCCCCATGGACTATGTGCAGGCAATGAACGCCGACCTGCAGGATCAGGGCTACATCGTGGAGGCCGACACCATCGAGGAGCTGGCCGACAAGCTGGGTCTGCCGAAGGAGACCTTTACCGCTACGGTGGACCATTACAATGAGCTGGCCGCCAAGGGCGAGGATGAGGACTACGGCAAGGAGAACTACCGCCTCTCCACCCTGAGCGAGGCACCCTTCTACGGCGTCCGTCAGGCCGGCGGCTATCTGATCTGCACCATCGACGGCATCCAGATCGACGACAATATGCACGCCATTGATCAGGACTTCAAGGCCATTCCCGGTCTGTATGTCATTGGTGACATGAGCGGCAACTACTTCTCCGGCAGCTATCCCAGCCTGATGGCAGGTGCCGCCGCAGGCCGCAGTGCCACCTTCGGCCGCCTTGCCGGTCAGAACGCTGCCGCAGGCATCTGATTACAACGTTTTCCTTCTCTTCTAATTATATCTGCACCTGAAAAAGCCGCTCCGGGTCTAGCCGGGGCGGCTTTTCTGATGAATGCGGAAAAGAAAATGTATTCTCAGGCGTGAAAACCGCTCACTACCCTTCTTTTCCGTTCGGATGCTCGTCCTTCTCCAGAACAAGATCCATGAGGTATTCAAAGGTGATAAGCACGCGCGCATAGAAATAGTTGGCGGTAAGGTTCCGGTCGTCCAGCATCTTGTCGTCCAGCAGCACAAAGGCAGGGTCTGCACAGCGGGCGATGGGAGAATTGTCGGCACCCACAAAGGCAATGATGCTCCGGTGCTGTGCAAAGGAGTCCTGCACCGGCTTCAGGATGGTGCCAGTCTTTCCACTCTTGCTGATGGCAATGACCAGCCCGGCATTCAGTGCACCGCTTTCGTAGACCTCATAGCTGTTGGAGCCGATGGCGCAGTAGCCCAGAACCAGCAGCTTCCGCACCATAAATTCCTGCAAAGGGGCACAGAAGCCGGTGCCTGTCACAAGGATGGGCTTTTGCCGGTTGGCGTGGAGCAGCTCCACAAAGCGGTGTATTTTTTCTTCTGGGATACCCCCGATAAAGGCGGTGATGTCGGAGGCGTGGTTTTTGTTGTCGATCTCGTTCTGGATCAGAAAACCGATGCGGTAGATCATATCGGTGTAGCCGGTATAGCCCATCTTTTTGCTCAGCCGGATCACGGCCGCCGGGGAGGTATAATTCTGCGCTGCAAACTCTCGCACGCTGCACTGACCGCCGTTTTTTGCGGTTTCCAGCACCGCCTGAAGAAGCTGCTGCTCGTTGGCATTCAGATGATACTGATCCGCCAGCTTGTAAAGGTCGTGTTTCATGTTTTACTCCGATTTGTGAATCAAAGAACGGCTTGCTTTCCTGAAGTATACGCTGAATCGCATATTTTGTCAATAAACATTTCGATGTATCCAACATGAAAGCGAAACATGTTTCAGCTTTTGCAAACAAGTTCAAAAAAAGTCCAATTCGGTAGATTTTTTTGTGCAGAGTGATATAATCAAGCCATCGAAACGGTAAGGTGCACCCCCGAAACGAAGAGACAATTTGAAAAGAGAGATTCATGGAACGTTAGGAGAACACCAATGAAACAAAAAGTTATGGATGCTATGCAGAGCTTTTCCAGAGCTCTGATGGGCCCCGTTCTGTTCCTGCCCATTGCGGGTATGCTGCAGGCGATTTCTTCGGTCATGAGCAACACGGCACTGGTGACAGAGGGCGGTGTTGTCTGGACCCTCGGCAAATTCATCAATGGCGGCGTTGGAGCAGTCATTGGCAATCTGGGTATCCTGTTCTGCGTGGGCATCGCAATGAGCCTTGCCAAAAAGCGCAAGGCAGATGCGGCATTTCTGGCATTGGTCAGCTATCTGGTCTGGCTGGCAGCCAATTCCCGCTGGCTGGATGTGGCAGGACTGACCATCGCCGGTGATACGGCAAGCGCTTTGTACGGCACCGGTCAGACCATCTGCCTCGGCTATCACGTTACCGACATGGGCGTATTTCTGGGCATGATCCTTGGCGTGGTGGTGGCGCTGGTCCACAACCGCTTCATCGACACCGAGTTTGAAGGCGCCATGGCCATGTACGGCAACAGCAAGTTCGTCTTTGTGGTGCTGCTGCCCATCGTTCTGGTCATGGCGGTGGTTGCCAGCTACGTCTGGCCTGTGGCTGCGGCGGGTATCAACGCCCTGACCGGTGTCATGGCAAGTGCAGGCGCGTTCGGCGTGTTCCTGTACGGCTTCTTGAACCGCGTGCTGATCCCCACGGGTCTGCATCATCTGGTCTGGTCGCCCTTCCTCTACTCCGCACTGGGCGACAGCATGATCATCGGCGGTGAGCAGATCGTTGGCGCAAAGCCTGTGTTCCTTGCCCTGCTCAGTGACCCCAGCGTGGCAATGATGCGGGATTCCGCACGTTTTCTGACCTACGGTCTGATGAAGACCTTCGGCGTGATCGGCGTGGCAATGGCTTTCATCTCCACCGCCAAAAAGGAGAAGAAGGCCGCCACCAAGGCACAGATCATCCCGGCTACCCTTACCGCCTGTCTGGTGGGCGTGACCGAGCCGCTGGAATTCACCTTCCTGTTTGCAGCTCCCGCGCTGTGGCTGGTGTACTCGGTTCTGGACGGTCTGTTCCAGATGATCGTTTACCTTGTGGGCATCCGGGTCTGCGCCACCAACGGCATCATTGATTTTCTGGTGTTGAACCTGCCTGCCGGTATCGGTCGCACCCGCTGGCCGCTGTATGTGCTGGTGGGTCTGGTGGAGATCGTGGTAATGTACCTCGTTTTCCGCTTCCTCATCGTGAAGATGAACCTCAAAACCCCCGGCCGTGAGGACGGCGAAGAAGTCACCGACCTTGCTGCAAACGCAGCTGCTGTCAAGCAACAGATCCGCAGCGGCGCAGCCGAAAAGACTGCTGCCAGCGCAAACGATGCACAGACCGCAGCCCATATCGTGGAAGGACTGGGCGGTGCAGAGAACATCCTGAACACCGATAACTGCATGACCCGTCTGCGAGTGCAGGTCAAGGATGCCGCTCTGGTCAAGGACAAGGAGTGGTTCAAGCCCACCGGCTCCGCAGGTCTTGTGGTAAAGGGCAACAACATCCAGATCATTTACGGCCCCAAAGTGGGAAAGATGCGTGCCATCGTGGACAGCTACCTTGGTCGCGCAGAATAAGATATCCGCTTTTATTCATCATACAAAAAACATTATAATAGGAGGCTTGCCTTATGAAAACGTTCAAACTGGTCATCGCCGGCGGCGGCAGCACTTATACCCCCGGCATCGTCAAGAGCCTGCTGGTGCAGAAGGATCGCTTCAAGCTGAATGAGCTGGTGCTCTACGATAACAACGCAGAGCGTCAGGAGGCTGTGGGTGTCATCGTCCGCCATGTGGTGGAAATGTTCGACCCGGAACTGAAGCTGACCCTGACCACCGACCCGGAAGTTGCCATGACCGATGCAGATTTCATCTTTGCACAGATGCGTGTCGGCCTGTACGCTATGCGTGAGCAGGACGAGAAAATCCCGCTGAAGTACGGCGTTGTGGGTCAGGAGACCTGCGGCCCTGGCGGTCTGGCTTACGGCCTGCGTACCATCTACCCCATGGTGGAGCTAATCGATTACTGCGAGAAGTACGCAAAGCCCACCTACTGGATCGTCAACTACTCCAACCCCGCTGCCATCGTGGCAAAGGCAACCTTCCGTCTGCGCCCGAAGGCTCGTATCCTGAACATCTGCGATATGCCGGTTGCCATCGAGCGCAACATGGCCGAGATTCTGGAGTGCGACCGTCATGATCTGGAAGTGGACTACTTTGGTCTGAACCACTTCGGCTGGTTCACCAAGGTGCGCCTGAACGGTGAGGATGTGACCGAGAAGCTCAAGAGCTATGTAGCAGAGCACGGCTATATGCCCCAGAACGCCAAGAGCGATGTGTTGCACAGCGATCCGTCCTGGCTGCACACCTACGCAAACGCCAAGAACATCTGCTCTGCTTTCCATGACTATCTGCCCAACACCTATATGCAGTACTACCTGCTGGGCGATGAAGTTGTAAAGAGCAGCGATCCCAACCACACCCGTGCCAACGAGGTCATGGAAGGCCGCGAGAAGCGCATCTTTGATGCTGTGGCAGATTATCGTGCCGGTAAGGACGTAGACCTGACCAAGTTCTTCGGCGGTGTGCACGGCGAGTTCATCGTGGACGTTGCCATGAGCCTTGCCTTCGACCTGCGCAAGCGCTATCTGGTCATGGTGGAGAACAACGGCGCTGTGGAGAACCTGCCCTCCGACGCCATGGTGGAGATTCCCGCTTACATCACCGACCGCGGCCCGGAACCCGTGCGTGTGGGCGAGATTCCCACCTTCTACAAGGGTCTGATCGAGCAGCAGGAGGCTGTGGAGAAGCTGATCGTGGATGCCGCTGTGGAGCACTCCTACGAGAAGGCACTGATGGCCTTTACTCTGTCCAAGACCGTGCCCAGCCTGCTGGTCGCCAAGAAGATCTTGGACGATATGATCGTTGCCAACAAGGCTTACTGGCCGGAGCTGCACTGATAAGTACTTCGTCAGCGGCTGATACCGGACAACTGAGCCCATAAAACATTGAACGTCTCCCCGGCATTCCTTCCAAGAAGGATACCGGGGAGTTTTTTGCTGTCATATTTACAAGTAAGAGGAATCGAAGAAGTTTTTTAATGTAATTCCTAAACCCTGACAAATTCTTTCAATCGTCTCTACGCTTAACTGCCCTCCCCGACGGGCGGTGGTTTGAATCGTGGAGTACGATATTCCGCATTTTTTTGTCAACACACATAGATTCATATCACGCTCTTGCATCAAATCCTGAACACGCTTGATCGTATCCACGAAAATCCCTCCCATCTTTTTAGTTCAAAACTTTTCCAACGATCTCAAATCTTTGCTCTAGAGATGGAAAACCAGCAAGGATTCATTTGAAATTTATCCCCGAACAAATGAACTCTGCTATAATGCGGGTGCGACATATGAGGCCGACAGAATTTTGAAAGAATTGCCAGAGACATTGGAAGTACGTAAGTCCAGAGACTGCCTGATGATGAATCTGGAGGAGGCGCAGAAGTTCTTTGGTATCACTTTTAAGAAACCGTTATTTCCATGGCTTTCAAAGATTTTTGCATAAAATGTTTTGAAAGAGATGCTTGTTGGACATCACTTTCGATAAAATGAACCTCAGAAGGGAAAAAATATATTTCTGAGGAAGACAAAACAATGTCAAACGGTGATTATGGTTACTTCAGCAAAGGTGATACGGGCTATGCCCAGTACATGACGGCGTTCAACCGCAACTTCGGCGGTTCGTCTGGCGGCGGTGGTGGTGGCGGAAACCACAACAACAATGGCGGTGGCGGCGGGGACGGCAGCGGATGCGGCGGCCTGATCGCTATTGCAGTGGTCGTGGTGCTGATCCTGATCGTCTTGGATGGCTGAATCAATCCCTGCAGGTGAAACACAGGTTTTCCCTGTGGGGATTTTTCGAATCTGCTTGTAGAAAACGGCGGTCTATGATAGCATGAAATCAAAGAAAAACAGGAGGGCTTACACATGGTTTTACTGGTTGTGGATACACAGAAAGGTATCGTGGATGAACGCCTGTATGCGTTCGAAAAGTTTGTCAGCAACATCAGGAAACTAATCCGAACTGCCCGCGAACAGGGAATCGAGGTTGTCTATGTCCAGCATGACGATGGGCCCGGCACCGGTTTCTCCATCGGGGACGATGAATTCGAGGTCTATTCCGGGTTTGCGCCACTGCTGACTGAAAAACGGTTCGTCAAGACCGTATGCAGTGCGTTCAAAAAAGAAAGCGGTCTGCTGGAATATCTGACGGAAAAGGGCGAAAAAGATGTGATGGTCTGCGGCATCATGACCGACTTCTGCATCAATGCAACGGTGGAGGCGGGCTTTGAGCATGGCCTGCACATGATCGTTCCTGCCTATGCAAATTCCACGCAGGACAACGAGTACATGACAGGGGAGCAGAGCTACCACTATTACAATGAATTCCTCTGGCCGGACCGCTATGCCGATTGTGTGCCCATGGACAAGGCGCTGGAGCTGCTCAAAAAGTGAGGTGTTTACAATGATTTCTGAAAAAGTAAAAAATCAGATTCAAGTGGTGCAGGGTGATATTACCAAACTGGACTGTGACGGCATCGTGAATGCGGCCAATCGCAGTCTGCTGAGTGGCGGCGGTGTGGATGGTGCCATCCACCGGGCAGCAGGGCCGGAACTGTTGGCGGAGTGCCGCACGCTGCACGGCTGCCGCACCGGAGAAGCAAAAATCACCAAGGGCTACCGGTTGAAAGCAAAGTATATCATTCATACAGTGGGGCCGATTTATTCCGGCACAGCAGAGGATGCTGCGCAGCTGGCGGACTGCTACCGCAATTCGCTGGACCTTGCCAAAGAGTATGAACTCCACAGCATTGCCTTCCCGGCAATTTCGACCGGCGTGTATGGCTACCCGCTGGAAGATGCCACAGCGATTGCAGTTAAAACGGTGGCGCAGTGGCTGGAAGATCATGCGGATTACGCAATGCAGGTGATTTTCTGCTGCTTTGATGCCCGGACAGAGCGGGTATATCAGGCAAGAACTCTGCAACAGTGAAAGCGGCAGGATGGTCGTGGAACTGTATCTTGGTAAACAGGATGGGCATGGCTCCCGAATCCTGTACTGAAAATGGAGTAAAGATTGAAATACAGAGAAATCGCAGACGGCATTTTTGTTGACCGTCCCAACCGCTTTATTGCCCATGTGGAAATGAATGGAGCGGTGGAAACCGTCCATGTCAAGAACACCGGGCGGTGCAAGGAACTGCTACTGCCCGGCACGGCGGTTCGGCTGGAAGTGTCAGATAACCCGAAACGTAAAACAAAATACGACCTTGTGGCGGTACATAAGCAGGGACTTGGTTGGGTCAACATGGACAGTCAGGCACCCAATAAGGTGGTAGGGGAGTGGCTTGCAAAACAGGGCTACGACTATATCAAGCCGGAATTCACCTATGGCAAGTCCCGCATCGACTTTTATATGGAAAAGGGCGAGCAAAAGTATCTGATGGAAGTCAAGGGCTGCACACTGGAAGTGGACGGTATCGGCTACTTCCCGGATGCACCCACCGAGCGCGGCGTGAAGCACCTGCACGAGCTGGCGCAGGCACAGCAGGCAGGGTATCGGTGCGCAGTGGCTTTCGTGATTCAGATGGAAGGCATCACCGAGGTGCGGCCAAATGTCAGCACACAGCCGGAGTTTGGTACGGCACTGGCCGAAGCAAAGGCCGCAGGTGTGCGGGTGCTGTTTCTGCTCTGCCGTGTGGGGCGTGACAGCTTGGAAATCGTGGAGCAGAGGGAAGGGTGAAAAATTTTTCAGAAAACCTCTTGACCCTGACGCAGCGTCATAGCGTATACTGTGGCTGTCGCAAGGGAGGACAGCAAGATGATGACAGTGAACGAAGTGAGCAAGCGGACCGGAGTGAGCATCCGGACCCTGCAATATTACGATAAAATCGGTCTGCTGCGCGCGGCGGGCCGTACGAAGCAGGCTATCGGCTGTATGACGATGCCGCGCTGGAACGTTTGCAGCAGATCTTATTGTTCCGGGAACTGGAATTTCCGCTGAAGGATATCCAGAAAATCGTGGAGAATCCTGCTTTTGACCGGCAGAAAGCACTGGAACAGCAGATCACACTTCTGACATTGAAAAAGCAGCATCTTGAAGATCTGATCGGCATTGCGCAGAAAATTCGATCCACAGGAGGAATGGTTATGGACTTTACCGCATTTGATACGCAGAAGATCAAGAAGTATACCGAGCAGGCCAAAAAGGAATGGGGCGAAACGCCGGAATACAAAGAGTTTGAGGAAAAAACTGCCCATAAGACCGAGAAAGAGGTCAAGGACATGAGCAGTCAACTGATGGACATCGTGGCGGCATTCGGCGGGATGCAGAGCAAAGACCCGGCGGACTCTGAAGTGCAGGCACAGGTGAAGAAGCTGCAGGAGTTTATCACAGAGCACTACTATACCTGTTCCAAGGTGATCCTGAATCAGCTGGGGCAGATGTATGGGGCAGGCGGAGCATTTACGGAAAACATCAATGCTGCCGGCGGTGCCGGTGCCGCAGAATTTGCGCAGAAAGCTATTGAGATTTATTGCAAGTGAGCCCCAAAACGCTTTGCGTGATTCAGTTACAGAAATCATAAATAGGAAATGTTATCATATAGACACAAGAAACACACCGATAACATTCCAATGGAGGATTTCGATATGAAGGCAAAGTTTTACATCTGCAATCACTGTGGCAACCTCGTCACTACCATCCATAACGCAGGCGTTCCGCTGGTCTGCTGCGGGGAGAAAATGAAAGAGCTGGTTCCCAATACGGTGGAAGCCAGCGGCGAGAAGCATCTGCCGGTGGCAGAGCTTTCTGGCAGTCGTCTCACGGTCACAGTGGGCGCAGTGGAGCACCCCATGGCGGATGTTCACTATATTCAGTGGATTTTTGTGGAGACTGAGAACGGCGGGCAGATCCGCTATCTGAATCCGGGGCAGGCTCCCAGCACTGTTTTTGAACTGGGCAGTGAAAAACCGGTGGCCGTTTACGCATACTGCAATCTGCATGGGCTCTGGATGACGAAACTCTGATACAATCAATGCAAACGGGGAGTGATTTGATGTCGCTCCCTGTTTTTTGATGAGAACTTTATGCGGTTCTTTTGGTTCGGAACTGTGTGTAAACGGGATGGATAAAATGAGTAGGCACACTATATGCGTTTGTTAAACGCTGACAGCGTTCAATTTTTTGCGTGGAATCGTGAAAAGGAGACCTGTGAAAAACGTAGAAAATTTGATATGGTTGCGCTGCAAACTAAGACATATTGATGTTTTTGAAACGAGTTTATAGTGAAATATGTGTAATTCGAGTGCAGATATTCATTCTTGTGAGTTTGTTGTGTGAATTTGTCACGTTCCGCCGCAAAAAAGGACTTGACGGAAAAAATACTCTGTGGTAATTTATGAGCAAATTCGCTTTTGTGAAATAAAGTCGAATTTGAATCCGCGATTTGCGGAAAAAGAAGGGGATTACACAGGAACAGTTGAGTATAATGCTGAACGTTAGTGCGAACCATCTTGCAAAAGTTGAAACGGGAAGCCGCTGCTGCTCGATTGAGTTGCTGCAGGATCTTTCGTCCTGCCTGAATGTCAGAACGGACTATCTGCTGAACGGAGATGCACCGCATAACAACCATCTGAGGGAAAGACTGACGTTTCTTGCACAGGAATTAGAAAAGATTACGGCGGACCTTCCGGTATGGGGATAGGAAAAGCAAAATCCTCTTTTTCAATGCCCAAAAGCGTGGTAGAATAGGTAAAAGATTCAGTATCTGAAAAACGGAGCGCGCAACAATGAAGATTCTGGTCAGCGCCTGCCTGCTGGGCGAAAACTGCAAATACAGCGGCGGAAACAATTACAATCAGGCGGTTTGCGATTTTGCGAGGGGGCATCAGGTGGTTCCGGTCTGCCCGGAGGTGCTGGGCGGCCTGCCCACACCGCGGTGCCCGGCGGAAATCGTGCAGGGCGTTGTCACGAACAAAGAGGGCATCAATGTGGACCGGGAGTTCCGAGCGGGCGCAGCCAAGGCCCTTGCCATCGCAAAAGAAAATGGGGTGGAGCTTGCTATCCTGCAATCCCGCAGCCCCAGCTGCGGCGTGAAGGAAATTTACGACGGAACGTTTTCCGGGACAAAGATTCCCGGACAGGGTGTTTTTGCCAAGATGCTGATGGACGAAGGCATCCGTGTTCTGGATGCCGGGGAATTGCCTAAAATTATCTTGAAAAATGAGGACGGAAAATGTCAATCAGACTGATTTGCAGCGATATTGACGGTACGCTGCTGCAATACGGCAGGAAAGAGCTGGAAGGCGAGATCTTTGAACAGATACGGGAGCTGCATCGGCGCGGTATTTTGTTCTGCCCGGCATCCGGCCGGCAGTATACCAGCCTGCGCAAGCTCTTTGCACCGGTGGCGGACTGCTGTGTGTTTCTCTGCGAAAACGGCGGCGTGATCTATAAGGACGAACAGTGCATTGCCAAGAACCCGATGCCGCGTGCATTGGCCGAAGAAATCGCCAACGACCTGTGGACCCGCAGCGACGGGCAGGGCGAGGTAATGCTTTCCGGCCAGAATACTGCATACCTGATGGAGCGGGGTCTGGGAATGCTCAAGCGTATTCAGTTCATCGGGAACAATTATCAAATCATCCATGACCCTTCCGAGGTGCCGGAGGAGATCACAAAAGTATCGGTGTATCTGCACGAAGGTGTAGAATCTTACACGGAACGGTTTGTCCCACGATGGAAAGAGGCGAACTGCGCTGTGGCAGGGCCGTACTGGATCGACACCACCTTTGCTAACAAGGGCATCGGTGTGAGCAGCATCTGCAAGACTCTGGACATCGCCCTTGCCGATGTGATGGCTTTTGGCGACAATTATAACGATGTGTCGATGCTGGACATTGTGGGTGTGCCCTACATTATGGATGGTGCCGCCGCACCGCTGCGGGAAAAGTACCCGAACCATACACCCCGCCCAGAGGATGTGCTGCGGGAGTTCTTGAAGCAGAACTGAATTTTGCACGCATGTGTGCAAAATTCAAAATGATACGGTATAAGGAAATATTTTGACATGACGAAAGTGCTTTTCATCTGCCATGGCAACATTTGCCGCAGCCCAATGGCCGAGTTTGTGATGAAAGATCTGGTGGACAAAGCCGGGCTTTCTGATAAATTTGAAATCGCATCCGCCGCCACCAGCACCGAGGAGATCGGCAACCCGGTCTATCCGCCCGCCCGGCGGAAGCTGGCCGAGCACGGCATCTCCTGCGAGGGTAAAACCGCCCGGCAGATGACCCGGAGGGATTACGAAACCTACGATTATCTGATTGCCATGGATCACAACAACCTGCGCAATATGGCGCGCTTTGTGGGCGGCGACCCGGAGCATAAAGTGTCTCTGCTGATGGATCATACCCGCCGCCCCGGCGATGTGGCCGACCCGTGGTATACCGGGGATTTTGAGGCTACCTGGCAGGATGTGCTGGAAGGCTGCACGGCCTTGTTGGAAGAACTGCGCTGACAGGAGAATTTTATGACAGAGCGTTATTGTGAAGGTGAACGGTTTGCTGACCTGTCGTTCACCGAGGAGGCTTTTGAGGATTGCGACTTTACCGACTGCGTGTTTGTGGATTGCTCCTTTACCAAATGCGAACTGGATCATACCACGCTGAATGAGTGCAAATTCGTGCGGTGTGAGATCACAGGTCTGCGCAGCACTCATTCCTCGGTGCAGTCGCTGGATTTTGAGGACTGCCGCCTGAATGAAATTGAGTGGGCACCGCTGATGTCCAACGGTGCCTTCCCAGACCCCATTCACACGCTGAAAGAGTGCAGTCTGAAATATAACACCTTCACCGAAATGAACTTTAACCGCTTCGACTTTTCGGACGGCAACGAAATTGTCGGCTCCATGTTTGCCAAATGCGAGATGCAGCTGGCAAATTTCAAGGGTGTAGAACTTCACGAAACGGAGTTCTACCAGTGTGATCTGCGCAAGGCGGATTTCCGGGATGCTACAGGCTATAAGGTGGACATTCTGGGCAGCCGCCTGAAGGATGCGAAATTTTCCCTGCCGGAAGCGGTGAATCTGCTGGCAGATTTGAAGATCAAGCTGTCGTAAGAAGGAGAAAAAATGCGTCAACTCATCATTGCCCGAAAAGACCTGCAGATGTCTCCCGGTAAGCTGGCGGCGCAGTGCTGCCATGCTTCGCTGGCATTCCTCACCGACCCCATCGGTATGGGACAGGGCGTGGAACCCATCGAGAAAGACGGAGAAATTACCGGCTATCGGGCAGAAATCATGTTGGAGAAAGCAACCTATGAAGAATGGTTCGATGGTTCGTTTACCAAGACCGTATGTGGGGCCAAGAATCGAAATCAACTGCTGAAAGCAAAAACAATTGCCGAGGAATTGGGACTGGTGGAAAACAAAGACTTCTTCCTCATCCGGGATGCCTGCCACACCGAGCTGGAGCCGGAAGAATTTGATGAAAACGGAGAAGGCATGACCCTGACCTGCATCGGTTTCCGCCCGCTGCCGGATGAAATTGCACACCAGATCAGCCATAAGTTCCATTTGTATTGAGTGCTGGTTCGCGGAATAATAAAAATAGTCCCGGCCATTCTCCTGTGACATACAGGAAAATGGTCGGGATATTTTGCTTTTTATTGAAGATTCATCCACGCCGCCAGTGCATCCTCGGCGGCGGGGTCTGTGTGGTAGTAGTCGCTGACGTAAACGCCGAACGCAACGCAGACGGCCAGCAAAACAGCCAGCAGGCAGAGGAACACTCTGAGGGGAAACGATTTTTTCTTCTGGTTCTTCATAGAACTCCTTTATTTTATAAGCATTTTCCGCAATCGCTGCAGCCGTTGCAGATCAACTTGCTGCCGCAGGTCTCGCAGTTTGCGCGGAAATGAGGCACATAGAGATCTTCCTGCGGGATGGGGTAACCCCAGTCGTCCACGAGGTCAAAATGAATGGGCCTGCCCTGATAGTTCATGCCGGATTTATAAGCCATCCGGCTTTGCAGCTGCTTGCTGGGCAGGTGGTAGCGTTTACCGTCTTTGATGAACACAGTGCCGGTCTCGATAAAGCAGAAGGTCACATTGGCATCCACGCATTCCTGCCGGAGAGACTTGACCCAATCAAAATTGCAGGGGCGGGCACCATCGTAGTTTTCGCCGCCGCAGATGACCTGCTCGATCTGCCCGGCGGTAAGGTACTGCCGGATGCTTACTGGTCCGATGAAGGGCGCGCACATAATGCCCTTGTGCTTGAAGGGCAGGTCAAACAGGATGGGAATGCGCTCATCGGCGCGGCGCTGATTTTCACAGGTGACGTTGAAAAAGATGTTGTCCCAACCGCTGCCCCAGTCCGGCGGCAGGCACTCCCGTACCCGCTGCGGCCGTTTGGTGAGCAGAAAAAACACCACATCGCTGCGTTGGCGCATGATGTCCCACGCCTCAGCCCGCCACGGGTCGGCTTCTTCCAAGAAGAAATCCGAGGTCATGCAGACCCGGATCTGCTCACCACTCTGGATTTTGTAGTGTCCGGTGCGGTCTTTCTGGAGCGGGTAGGAAAAGCCGCTTTTCGTTTTGTAGATCTCGGCTCCGTTCTGGTCCCGCATCCGGTCGAGAAAATACATGTAGCAGTTCTGGCAGCCCTCGCTGCACTTGACGCAGCCGTGCCATGGATTCCAGATGTCGTGCAGGAAGCTCACCTTCTTTCGGTACCTATTATTATAATAGCTGCGCGGACAGGAAACAAGAGCACCCCTTGCACCGCCCCATCGGATGTGATAGGATGAAGAAAACCATGTGAGGGAGGAACCACCATGCCGTTTCTGATGATCCGCAATGACATCACCAAGGTGGCGGCGGATGCCATCGTCAACCCCGCCAACCGGAACCTTTTGCAGGGCAGCGGCACCAGCCGTGCCATCTATCAGGCGGCAGGGGAGCAGGAGCTGACCGCCGCCTGCGAAGCCATCGGACGCTGCGATTTGGGCAGAGCCGTGTGTACTCCGGCATTCGGGCTGTCGGCAAAGTACGTTTTCCATGCAGTCTGCCCGGCGTGGCACGGCGGCGGGTTCGGCGAAGCTGAACAATTAGCCGGTGCATACCACTCCGCATTGGAATTAGCCGCAGAGTACCACTGCGAAAGCGTGGCTTTCCCGTTGCTGTCCAGCGGAAACTATGGCTACCCCAAAGAACAGGCCTTCCGCATTGCGGTGGACACCATCACACAGTACGTCATGGAGCACGACCTTACCGTGTATCTGGTGCTTTACGACCGGGACTCGCTGGCCGTGAGCCGGAAGCTGTTCGCCTCGGTGGAGGAGTACATTGACGACCACTATGTAGCACAGAACGATGAAAGCTACGGATTTGGCCGTCGGCGCAGGGAATTGGCAGAGCGGCGGAAGCAGCTGGAAGAAGATACCGCACTGCCAATGCTGGGGGCAGTTCCGGCACCCGCCGCGGCACCCAGGACAGCCCGCAGTCTGGAAAGCCTGATGGACAATCTGGGCGAGAGCTTCACCACCCGGCTGCTGCGGCTCATTGACGAGCGGGGGCTGAAAGACTCCACCGTGTACAAGCAGTCCAACATCTCCCGGCAGCATTTCTCCAAAATTCAGTGCAACCGCGAGTACAACCCCAAAAAGAAAACCGTGCTGGCCTTTGCGGTGGGCCTGCACCTGTCTGAAGATGAAACCATCGACCTGCTCAAGAGTGCGGGCTATGCCTTTTCGGATGGCTCCAAGCGGGACTGGATCGTGCGGTATTGCCTGGAACACAAAATCTATAACATCAATCAGGTCAATACGCTGCTGTTTGAATACGATCAGGAACAGCTGGGTGCGTGATTTGTCGCCTGCCCGTTGACCTTTTGCCCTCCGGTTTGTGGTATCCTTTTGCCAACGAAAGCGATACACCACAAAACGGAGGGCATTTATTATGAAGAAAAATCTTACCGAGCTTGTTTTCATTCTGGACCGCAGCGGCTCCATGGGCGGGCTGGAACCGGACACCATCGGCGGGTTCAACGCCATGCTGACCCGGCAGAAGGAGCAGGAGGGCGAGGCCAACGTGACCACCATCCTGTTCGACCATGAGGTGCAGCTGCTGCACGACCGTTTTCCGCTGAAGGCTGTTGCGCCGCTGACCGAAAAGAACTACTACATCCGGGGCTGCACGGCGCTGCTGGATGCCATTGGTTATGGCATGGAAAAGATGGTGAATATCCAGCGCCATCTGCCGGAGGACGAGCGTGCCGAAAGGGTCATCTTTGTCATCACCACCGACGGACTAGAAAACGCCAGCAAGCGGTTTGGCTACGAGAAGATCCGCCGGATGATCGAGCGGGAAAAAGAACGGTACGGCTGGGAATTTCTGTTCCTTG
>ERZ1694980.148-NODE-148-length-41796-cov-58.996358_pt1 | contig 41796 bp, 40 predicted proteins | sample MGYA00581606_ERZ1694980 | MGnify/ENA primary metagenome ERZ1694980 (study PRJEB42213, sample SAMN07424368) | human gut metagenome | biome: ENVO:00009003; feature: ENVO:2100002; material: ENVO:00002003 | host: Homo sapiens | place: USA | collected 2014 ...
TTTGATAAGCCCAGTATAGCAACTGAAAAATCATTTTGCAATTCAAAAGGCGTTCGCATCCTCTGCTTTGCAGAGAAGGAAGTGTTCGCCGTGAACACCGCCTACGACGGCCTGCTGCACGAGCTGCAGAAGCAGGGTGCCTACCTGCTGAACAAGGCCCAGACCGAACAGCTGGTGAACATCGTGCTGCAGCCCAAGAAGGGCGGCGGCCACGAGGTGAACAAAAAGTGGGTGGGCAAGGATGCCGCCCGCATTCTGGAGACCATCGGCGTGCATGTGCCGGATACTTGCCGCCTTGCCATCTGCGAGGTGCCTGCCGACCATCCGTTCGTTCTGGTGGAGCAGATGATGCCGGTGCTGCCCATCGTGCGCTGCCAGAGCTTTGAACAGGCGGTGGAAGATGCCGTGGTGGCCGAGCACGGCAACCGCCACACCGCTTCCATCTTCTCCAAGGATGTGGACCACATGACCCGCTTTGCCCGGGTCATTGAGACCACCATCTACGTAAAGAACAGCGCCACCAAGGCCGGTGTTGGCATTGGCGGCGAGGGCCACTGCACCATGACCATTGCCGGCCCCACCGGCGAGGGTATCACCTGCGCAAAGAGTTTCTGCCGCCGCCGCCGCTGCATGCTGGCCGAGGGCGGGCTGCGCATCATCTGAGTTTTTGAAGGACGAAGCCATCACATACAATTTTTTCAGTGTTCTGACAGGAGGAACAACTTATGAAAGCTCTGGGTTTTATCGAGACGAAGGGTCTGGTTGGCAACATCGACGCTACCGATGCAATGCTGAAGGCTGCTGACGTTGAGTTCATTGGTTCCGACACCATCGGTGCCGGTCTGACCACCGTGATCGTTACCGGCGAGGTGGGCGCTGTCAAGGCTGCTACCGAGGCTGGCGAAGAGGCTGCTTCCCGCGTGGGTGAGCTGTTCTGCGTCAACGTCATTGCACGCCCCCACGCAGATCTGGCCCGCATCATGCCTGCCAAGGGCCCCGCGACCGGCAAGTCCGGCCTGCCCGCAGGCGAGCAGGTGCCGCTGGATGCCGCTCTGGGCATGATCGAGACCAACGGCCTGACCGCTTCCATCGAGGCAGCCGATGCCATGCTGAAGAGCGCAGATGTCTCTCTGGTGGGTCAGGAGAAGATCGGCGCAGGCCTTGTTACCGTGTTCGTGCAGGGCGACGTTGGCGCTGTGAAGGCTGCTGTTGAGGCAGGCCAGACCGCTGCTTCCCGCATTGGCGAAGTGGTCAGCGCACTGGTCATTCCCCGCCCGCACGCAAGCGTGTCCGAGTGCATGCCTGAGCTGCGCTGAGCCCTGCGCTGACGCTGCATAAGAAAGGAGCGCTGTGCCTTGGTTTACCATGACATCAGTCAGGAACAGCTGCTGCTCCTGATCACGCAGGCCGTGCAGGCAGAGCTGCAAAAGCGCAGCCGTCAGGTGCCGGTAGGCATCTCGGTGCGGCACATCCACCTTACCCGCGATGATGTGGACAAGCTGTTCGGCTATGGCTACCAGCTCACCCCCAAAAAGGCGCTGAGCCAGCCCGGCCAGTTTGCCTGCGAGGAATGTCTGGACATCATCGGCCCCAAGGGCGAACTGAAGCATGTCCGCATCCTTGGCCCGGAGCGCAGTGCCACTCAGATCGAGCTGGCGCAGACCGACTGCCGCAACATCGGCATCAAAGCGCCGGTGCGTTCCAGCGGGGATACAAAGGGCACGCCGGGCGTGACCCTGCGCGGCCCCAATGGCACCCTGACCGTGCCGGAGGGCGTGATGATCGCCGACCGCCACATCCACATGACTCCCGCACAGGCAGCGGCCTTCGGCCTTGCCGACGGCGACCGCGTGCAGGTAAAGATCGACGGCCCCAAGCCGGGCGTGATGGGCGGGGTGCTGATCCGCGCAAACGACAAATGTGCACTGGATTTTCACATCGACACGGACGATGGCAATGCCTTCCTGCTCAAGCAGGGGCAGCTGGTCACCGTGCTGGGCAAAGAGGAGTAAGCTATGATTTTAGGGATCGTCAAGGGGACCGTTGTCGCCACCCGCAAAATGCCGGAGCTTGTAGGCTATAAGTTCCTGCTGGTGGAGCCAGTGTTCGGCTCCAAAAAGGATACCATCGTGGCGGGCGACAACATCGGCGCGGGTGTAGGCGAGATGGTTCTGGTCACCACCGACGAGACCACCCAGCATGGTCTGGACCATCCGTCGCCCATTGATGCTTTCATCGTGGGCATCGTGGACAATCCTCCCACCCTGAGTAAGTAACACCCTGCAAGTTTTGCCGCAGAGAGGGGCTTCCTCCCGGCGGGATCGTGAGGCTTAAACAATGAAAATTATTATCATCGGCAGCATTGCCGCCGGGGTTTCGGCCGCCGCCAGACTTGCCGCCGCCCAGCGCGGAGCGCAGATCACCGTCTACGAAAAAGGCGGCTTCTACTCCTGCGGCACCGGCGGCCTGCCCCATTACCTGTGCGAGGATCTGGACAGCCTGAACAAGGCCATTCAGGCCAAGGAGACTGAGCTGAACGCGCAGGGCATCACCGCACATCTGCGCCATGAGGTGCGCGGCATCGACGCAGCCGCCCGCAAGGTGACGGTATGTGATCTTGCCACCGGACGCGTGTTTGAAGACCACTACGACAAGCTGGTGCTGGCCACCGGTTCTTCCAACCGTGTGCCGCAGGTGCCCGGCAGTGACCGCGTGGGCGTGCAGACCCTCAAGACCGTGGAAGATCTGATCTTCCTCAAGGAGTTCGTCCGCACCCCCTATGTGCGGGACATCGTGATCCTGGGCGGCAGCTGGGCCGGTTTGGAGATCGCAAAGTCCTTCCTCAAGCTGGGCCGCAATGTGCGTATCATTGAAAAAGAGCAGCAGCTTTTGCCCCAGTTTGACCCTGAGGTGAGCAAGCTGATCCAGAAAGAGCTGGAAGCGCAGGGCGTGCAGTTCAATCTGGGCGAGCAGGTGCGCTCCTTCCCAGGCCGTACCTTCGTGGAGCAGGTGCAGACCAACCGCGGCACCTACCCCTGTGACCTTTGCGTGGTAGCCATCGGCGTTACCCCCAACACCGGCCTGCTGGCCGGTACCGGGGCGCAGCTGGCACCCAATGGCGCTGTGCTCATTGGTGCCGACCTTGCCACCAGTGTGCCCAATATCTATGCCGTGGGCGACTGCGCAGCCTGCCGCGACGGCTCTCTGCGCACCAGCAGCCTGAAGGTGGCGGATCTGGAGATCGCCCGCACCGGCCTGACCGAGACCGAGGCCCGCAAGGCCGGTCTGCGGGTCAAGAGTGCAATGGCCACCGGCACCGACCGTCCGGGCATCTGCCCGAACCCCCACCGCATCACCATCAAGCTGGTGTATGAGGCCAATACCCGTCAGGTGCTGGGTGCGCAGGCATGGGGAGAAAAGAATGTTTCGGCCCGCATCAACGCCATTGCCGTTGCCATCCGCGCTGGCATGACCGTGGAAGCACTGGGTCAGGTGGATTTCGTCTATTCCTCCTCGTCCTGTTCCATTTGGGACCCGGTGCAGATCGTCTGCGGTCAGGCACAGTAAGCGGAGGGTGAACACATGGCAGAACGCATCAACGCCGTCAAGACCAGCTTTTTTGGCAAGGGTGCCATCCGTCTTCTGGGACCGGAGCTTCAGAAGATGGGCATCCGCCGTGCTTTGCTGGTGACGGACCGCTTTCTCTATGATTCCGGTGCCGCTGCCCGGGTCGGTCAGGTACTGTCCGATGCCGGTGTGGAGTACGCCGTGTACTACAATGTGCAGCCCAACCCCACCGTACAGGTGGTGAACGACTGCATTGCCGCAGCCCGCACCCTGCAGGTGCAGCTGCTGGTGGCCCTGGGCGGCGGCAGCGCCATCGATACCGCTAAGGCAGCCAGCATCGTGGTGGCCTGCGGCGGTACCGTGGAGCAGTACGAGGGCGAGAACAAGTCCTCCAAGCCCGGCCTGCCCATCGTGGCGGTGAACACCACCGCCGGTACCGGCAGCGAGTGCACCTCCTTCTACATCGTCACCGACCCTGTCCGCCACAGCAAAATGGCCATGGTGGACCCCAACTGCATGGTCAGCATCGCGGTGAACGACACCGACTTCATGTCCTCCATGCCGCCCAAGCTCACCGCAGCCACCGGTATGGACGCGCTGACCCACGCCATCGAGGCGGCGCTTTCCAAAAACGCCAACCCGCTCACGGACAAGGATGCCTACTGGGCCATACAGGCGATCGTGCAGAACCTGCCCCGGGCCGTTGCCAACGGTCAGGATGAAGCCGCCCGCACCATGATGGCCTACGCCGAAAATGTGGCAGGCATGGCTTTCTCCAACGCGGGCCTTGGCATGGTGCATGCGATGGCACACGCGCTGGGCGGACACTACAACCTGCCCCACGGTGTGTGCAATGCGGTGCTGCTGCCCTACGTGCTGGCCTTCAACAGCCGCAGCCCGGTGTGCCGGGAGCGGTTCATGACCATTGCCGCTGCCATGGGCCTGCAGGGCACTTTTACCCCGGACACTGCCGCACCGGCAGTGATCCAGTTTGTCCGTCAGCTCAGTGCAGGCGTGGGCATCCCCGCCAATCTTGCGCAGCTGAACAAGGTGGACCCTGCAGATTTTGCCGCGCTGGCAGAACTTGCCCTGCACGACACCTGCATGTCCACCAACCAGATCACCCCCACCCGCGACGAGGTGGTGGCGGTATATACCGCTGCTTTCCGCGGATAAACTTTGAGACCTCCTCCATTTTCTCCATACCCAAACAAAGCCGCCGCTCTCCCTCTGCAAGGGAAAGCAGCGGCTTTGTGCTGTAAAAAAGGGGTGGTGGGATTGTTTTTAAAGAGGATTCTGTTATAATAAAATGAAAACGCGGTGCAGAAGTAAGAGGAAAAAGCGATGGAAACAAGAGAAAAACAGGCGTACATGCTTATGGCACATCAGTGCAATGAGATGTTTTGGACTTTGCTTCGGATGCTGGATGCACCGTGGAATGATATTTTCATCCATATGGACAGCAAGAATGAAAACTACCAGCCAGAAACCGTTGAACGATATGTAAAATATGCCAAGGTTTTTCACGCACAGAGAACGAGCGCTGTTTGGGGTGGTATTACTTTAGTAAAGGCAGAGTTTGTATTGCTCAAGGCAGCGGTAGATCACGGCCCATACCAACATTACCACCTGATCTCCGGTGCGGATCTGCCGATTCAGCCACCGGAAGATATCCGCGCATTCTTTGAGGCAAACCCGGACAAGGAATTTGTTCATTTCGACCCGCACCCATTCAGCCCGTTCAATGATGAGCGCGTTTATTACCGGCACTTTTTCCAGAATATCGATCTGCGCCGCCATCCAGTGCTCGGCGTGATCAATGGAATCCTGCTGTCGGGCCAGAAGCTGCTGAGAATAAAGCGCAATCAGGACGTTCACTTCACAAAGGGCAGTCAATGGTTCAGCTGCACGGATGGCTTTGCACGGTATCTGCTGACAAAAGAAGAGTGGGTCCTGCAGGTGCTGGACAAGACCTTTTGCTCGGACGAGTTCTTTGTGCAGACACTGATCGCGCAGTCGCCGTATCAGGATAAGATCTATCAGGGGCCGGGTGATACCAGTGCCCGTGCCATCGATTGGGACAGAGGCAATCCGTGGGTCTGGAAATACGCTGATCTGGAACAGCTGAAAGCATCGCCTTGCATGTTTGCCAGAAAATTTGATATCGAAAAAGAACCGGAGCTTGTGCATGAAATAGAACGCCTGTATGCACCTCATATATAAAAACAGTGCCGGACAGTTTTCAGGCTGTCCGGCACTGTTTTTTACTGTTCATTCTTTTTCGCCAGATCCTTGGTGTACAGGGCACGGGTGGCGTTGAGCACAGCCAGCACCATCACGCCCACATCGGCAAAGATGGCGGTCCACATGCTGGCCATGCCAATCGCGCCCAGCACAAGGCAGGCAAACTTGATGGCCAGTGCAAACACGATGTTCTGGTACACGATGCGTAACGTGCGGCGGGCAATGCGCATGGCCAGTGCGATCTTGGCGGGGTCGTCGTCCATCAGCACCACGTCAGCGGCCTCAATGGCAGCGTCAGAGCCCAGAGCGCCCATTGCAATGCCCACATCGGCACGGGACAGCACCGGGGCATCGTTGATGCCGTCGCCCACAAAGGCAAGGTTCTCTTTGGGCCGCTTTGCGGCGAGCAGCGTTTCGATCTGGTCTACCTTGTCGCCCGGCAGCAGGCCCGCATGGTATTCATCCAGCCCAAGCTCTGCGGAAACGGCCTTTGCAACCGGCTCGGCATCGCCGGTCAGCATCACGGTCTTGCGCACACCGGCATCCTTCAGGCCCCGGATGGCCTGTGCGCTGTGGGGCTTTACCACATCGGCGATCAGAAGATAACCGGCGTACATGCCCTCGATGGCCACATGCACGATGGTGCCGGTCTCGCTGACGGCGGGAGCCTTCAGGCCCAGCTTTTCCATCAGGCGGGCGTTGCCGGCAGCAACGGTCCTGCCGTCCACCTGGGCGGTCACGCCGTGGCCGCCCAGCTCCTGTACATCGGTGACACGGTTCGGATCGATCTCCCTGCCGTAAGCGGCCTTGATGCTGAGGGAGATGGGGTGCTTGGACCAGCTCTCGGCCAGCGCGGCAGCTTCCACCAGCTGCTCCTCGCTGGTGCCCTCTGCGGGGTGGATGCCGGTCACTTTAAAGGTGCCCTGGGTCAGGGTGCCGGTCTTGTCGAACACAACGATGCCGGTGCGGGCCAGCTCTTCCAGATAGGTGGAACCCTTGACCAGAATGCCGCAGGCAGATGCACCGCCGATGCCGCCGAAGAAGCTCAGGGGAATGCTGATGACCAGTGCGCAGGGGCAGCTGATAACAAGGAAGGTCAGGGCACGGTAGACCCAGTCGCCAAAGCGGGCGGGCTGGCCCATGAGCAGCAGCACGATGGGCGGGATAAAGGCCAGAGCCAGTGCGCCATAGCACACGGCGGGGGTGTACACGCGGGCAAAACGGGTGATGAAGTTCTCGGCGCGGGCCTTCTTCATGCTGGAATTTTCCACCAGATCGAGAATTTTGGAAACGGTGGATTCGCCGAATTCCTTGGTGGTCTTTACCTTCAGCAGGCCGGTCATGTTCACGCAGCCGCTGATGACCTCATCGCCGGTCTGCACATCGCGGGGCAGGCTCTCGCCGGTCAGGGCGGCGGTGTTCAGGGCAGAAGCGCCCTCCACGATCACGCCGTCGATGGGCACGCGCTCACCGGGCTGGACCACGATCACGGTGCCGATCTCCACATCGTCCGGGTCCACCTGCTCCAGTTTTCCGTCCTCGCCCTCAATGTTGGCGTAGTCCGGGCGGATGTCCATTAAGCTGGAAATGCTCCGCCGGCTCTTGCCCACGGCCACGCTCTGGAACAGCTCGCCGATCTGGTAGAAGATGATAACGGCACAGCCCTCCACGTAGTCGCCCAGTGCAAATGCACCCACGGTGGCAACGGCCATCAGGAAGCACTCGTCAAAGGGCTGACGGTTCTTGATGCCAAGCAGTGCCTTGCGCAGCACGTCCCAGCCGACCACAAGATACGGGATGCAGTACAGTACCAGCTCCACCGGCGTGGGGAACTGGGGCAAAAGCTTGAGGATGAGCACCAAAATCAGCGCAATGATGATGCGCTGCAGGTTCTTTTTCTGCTTTTTGTTCATACAAAACTCTCCTTTTTGCGGGATCCATGGGCCGCATCACGCTGCGGCGGGCGGGGATTTCAACAACTTTTCCCCATAAAAATGGATATTCCACGGTTTTACCCGTGTTTTCCACACAGTTTTTCAGGCGTAAAAGCGCTTTTCCACGTTTATTTTACGTTTTTTCCGCAAACGGTGTTGAAAACTGAGTGGAAACTGTTGAAAACTGTCTGATTTTTCAACAGAAAAAGTTATTGCACAACACAATCGCACACAAAGTAAAAGCATCTGCACATTCGTTTGAGCTCTCAGAAAATCTACGAATTCTTGCTGCAGATGCTTTTTTCTTTAGCGGGCTCGCCCTCTCAGTCAAATCCTTTGGATTTGCCAGCTCTCCCAAAGGGAGAGCCCTTGGCAGTCCACGCAAACTTCATCTCTTTGCCAAGGCCTCTCCCTTTGAGGAAAGACTTCCCCCGGCCGGGGGAAGATGTCGCGTAGCGACAAAAGGGAGAGTGTGTCACCGCAGGTGACGGAGAGGGCGAGGCTGTTGATCGTGTGCAGCAACCTGCCGCGCATCAGATGTCAAAGATCTCGCAGTCGTCCTCCACCTTCTTGCAGGCGGCCAGAACGTTCACCATGGTGTCGTGGGGGTCTGCACCTTCAGAGAACTCCACCTTCATCTTCTGGGTCATAAAGCTGACGGTAGCATTTGCCACGCCTGCAACGGTGTTGGCAGCGTCTTCCATCTTCTGAGCGCAGTTTGCGCAGTCCACTTCGATCTTGTAGCTCTTCTTCATAAGTAATACCAGCCTTTCGTTATTCTTCGATATGATCCATCCCCATGGAGAGGATGCTGCGCACATGGTCATCGTCTAGTGCGTAGTAAACGGTTTTGCCCTCGCGCCGGAACCGCACGAGCTTGGAATCCTTGAGCACCCGCAGCTGATGGCTCACCGCCGACTGGCTCAGCTGCACGGCGTTTGCAATGTCCTGCACGCACAGCTCGTTGTCGTGCAGTGCATACAGGATCTTGATGCGGGTGGAGTCGCCGAACACCCGGAACAGGTCGGCCAACTCGTACAGCACCTCGTCGTCCGGCATATCCAAGGCTTCCGGCTGCGGCGCGGGCATTGCTTCCTTTATTTCCGCCATGTTGACATCTCCCTTCGTTGTGGATTCACATGAACGATTGTTCATGTGTTCATAGTAGCACGCAGAATGCTCCTTGTCAAGGCTTTTTTAAAGATTTTCGGCGTCTGCTCTAAATTGATGAAATTTGCCTTAAAACGCAGAAAATTTGCGTTTTTGAATCGCAATAAGGATGCGGATCGGAGGGAAGGCGAAAACAAAAAAGAGGTCGCCGCATGGTCAGTGTCCTTGCCCTCTCCGTCACCTTCGGTGCCACCTTGTTCCCCTTCTGGCACTTCGTGCCACCTCCCCCGGCCGGGGGAGTCTGTCAAAGAGAGAGGACTTGACAGCCCGTTTGCGCAAAAAGAAAAAGAGAAATTTACAAAAAAGCGCAAAACAGGGTGCGTTCTGGTGCAAAATGTGGTATCTTATAAAGGTGTTCAAAAATAAAATGCGCCATACGGCGCGCAAAAGGAGAGGAAAGTATATGACATTGGAAACCGGTATCCGCGGGGAACAAAGCGTGCTCGTCACCGCAGCCAACACCGCAAAGACCATGGGCAGCGGCACGCTGGATGTGTTTGCCACCCCGGCACTGGTGGCGCTGGCTGAAAAGACCTGCTGGATGAGCGTGGCCGACGCGCTGGGCGAAGGCAATGGCTCGGTGGGCACCAAGCTCGAGCTGGAGCACACCGCCCCCACCCCCGTGGGCATGACCGTTACCTGCGAGAGCGAGCTGGTGGCGGTAGAAGGCCGCAAGCTCACCTTCAAGGTGAGCCTGCACGACGAAAAAGGCCCTGTAGGCGGCGGCACCCACGAGCGCTTTGTGGTGAACGACGCAAAGTTCGCCGCCAAGGCAGAGGCGAAGAAGGGGTAAAACTCCTTCCGTCATCGCTGCGCGATGCCACCGTTCCCCTTTTTGTCGCTTACACGACATCTTCCCCCGGCCGGGGGAAGTCTTTCTCAATGAGGGAGGCTTTGGCAGTACGGTAAAGTTCCCGGTTTTGCCAAAGGCTCTCCCCTTGGGAGAGCTGGCACCGAAGGTGACTGAGAGGGCGAGGACGCTGACCGAAGAAAACTATTCTTCATCCGTCTGCTCTGTTTGCTCCAATCGGATCGGCGGCGGGTCAGCTTCCAGCAGGTGCTGCTCGGCACGCTTCTGCGCGTCCTGCAAGAGCTGGGCGGCCTGCACGCTGGCCCGGAACAGCTCAAAATACATCGCTTTATAGTCCGGCGCGGCGCACACCTCCCTTTGCATTCGATGGGGATAGTTTTTCCTGCGCAAAGAGGGGTATGCATCCCCGGAAATTTGAAAAAAGAGGAATCCGTTATGAAAAACAAGAACCTTTCATGGTTCGCAGCTCTGCTGGTGTTTGCCCTGCTGCTGTGGTGCACAGCGGCAACGCCCGGCAAGATCGCGGACCCGTCCACCTATACCTGTGCGGTGTACAGCACCATCTTTTCGCTGCTGCCGCCGGTGATTGCCATTGTGCTGGCGCTGAACACCAAGGAGGTGTACACCTCTCTGCTGGTGGGCATCGCATCCGGTGCACTGCTGTATGCCAACGGCAATCTGGAGCTGGCCATCAACACCCTGTTCTTCAACGAAGACGGCGGCATGGTGGCCAAGTTGTCGGACAGCAGCAATGTGGGCATTCTGATCTTTCTGGTGATGCTGGGCATTCTGGTGGCCCTGATGAACAAGGCCGGCGGCTCGGCAGCTTTCGGCCGCTGGGCCTCCACCCACATCCACTCCCGGGCCGGTGCGCAGTTTTCCACCCTGCTGCTGGGTGTGATGATCTTTGTGGACGACTACTTCAACTGCCTGACCGTGGGCTCTGTCATGCGCCCCGTCACCGACCGGCAGAAGGTGTCCCGCGCAAAGCTGGCCTACCTGATCGATGCCACCGCAGCACCCGTGTGCATCATTGCGCCGGTGTCCAGCTGGGCAGCTGCGGTCACTTCCAGCGTGCCGGAAGGCTCCGGCATCAACGGCTTTACCATGTTCCTGCGCACCATTCCTTATAACTACTATGCCCTGCTCACCCTCGTGATGAGCCTGTTCCTCATCTTCACCGGCACGGACTTTGGCTCCATGAAGCTCAACGAGGACAACGCCAAAAACGGCGACCTGTTCACCACCGCCGACCGTCCCTACGGCAACGATGTGGACGATGGCACCGATACCTGCGGCCATGTTGCAGACCTGCTCGCCCCGGTGCTGGTGCTGATCGTGGCCTGCATCTTCGGCATGATCTACACCGGCGGCTTCTTTGAGGGCGTGGACTTCGTTACCGCCTTTGCGGACTGCAACGCTTCTGCAGGTCTGGTGCTGGGCAGCAGCATTGCCCTGCTGTTCACCTTTGTGTTCTACCGCGTGCGCAATGTGATGACCTTTCAGGACTTTGCCGCCTGCATTCCCGAGGGCTTCAAGGCCATGGTCAGCCCCATGCTGATCCTCTCCCTCGCATGGACCCTGTCCGGCATGACCGGCCTGCTGGGCGCAAAATATTACGTTGCCAACCTGCTGAGTGGCTCTGCTGCAGCGCTGCAGTACATGCTGCCGGTCATCATCTTCCTTGTGGCAGTGTTCCTTGCCTTTGCCACCGGCACGAGCTGGGGCACCTTCTCCATCCTCATCCCCATCGTGTGCCATGCCTTCCCGGAGGGCGAGATGCTGGTCATCTCCATTGCGGCCTGCCTGTCCGGTGCCGTCTGCGGTGACCACTGCTCCCCCATCTCGGACACCACCATTATGGCATCCGCCGGTGCCCACTGCAGCCATGTGAACCATGTGTCCACCCAGCTGCCCTACGCCATTACGGCGGCTTCCTGCGCGGCAGTGTGCTATGTGATCACGGGCATTGCACAGGCTTTCCTTGGCGCAAACGGCAGCCTGTTCACCTCGCTGATCCTGCTGGCCGTTGCCATTGCCGTAGAGCTGGTGGTGCTCAGCGTGATCCGTGTGCGCACGAACAAAAAGGCGGCAGAATAAATTCCTGCCCAAAATTCAGCTGTTTCGCTTTGCGCCGCGGCCAAAACGTGGTATTTTTAAATAAAATGAACTATCGGAGGCACACGACCTATGCTGGAACAGGCATTTCAGGACGTATACACCAAATTCAAGCTGCATTTCTACCAGAACATTTTTCAGCGTTTTGCCACCCGGGAAGCCACGCTGACCACGGTGGAGTCCTTCTGCATGGAGGGCATCATGGCCATGGGCGAACCCACCATTGCGGAGTTTTCCCGCATGATGCAGATCTCCACCCCCAACGCGGCGTATAAGATCGGCAGTCTGGTGAAGAAGGGCTATGTGGAAAAGATCCAGTCCACCACCGACCGGCGCGAGTATCACCTGCGCCCCACCCAGAAGTATATCGATTACTACAACATCAGCTATTCCTATCTGCACACTGTGGTGGAGCGCGCAAGAGAGCGCTTCTCCCCCGAGGACTGTGCAAAGCTGGAGGAGATGCTCACCATTGTGAGCACCGAGCTGATGCCCGAGTTGGATATGCTCAAGAAGGACGAAAAGGCAGAATAAGCAACAAAGAACTCCCGGACATCCGTCCGGGAGTTCTTTTGTTTCCCCTTACTTCTGCTCTTTATCTACTACCTGGATCCTGCCCTTCTTCCACAGCACATAGGAGGTAAGGACGCCGATGGGCAGCATCACGATGATGAAGATGCCCACAAGGCCGCCCAGCACGGAGCCGTAGCCTGCAAGGCGTGCGGCGAGGGAGAGCACTGTCATGATGATGAGCACCGGCAGCACGCCCTTGACCACCTTGCTGCCGCTGGCAGAGCTGGCGAACAGGCCCAGCGCCAGCAGCAGCGGGCTCTGGATGATGTCCTTCATGGTTGCCATAAAATGTCCTCCCACCAAATACAGAATGAACGAAAAAAGGCGGGTGTTTTCGGCCAGCCGTCCTTGTGATACGGACAGGATACCGGAAAAGGCGGCATCTGTCAAATGAGTATGACTAAAGCACAAACGGCATTTAGGGATATTTCAGGAACAGGATCCTGCAAAGAACCTTTACTGCATTAAAATAATAAAGCACTGACCGCGAGTCACTTTGTATCCGTTAAAAATTGCATAAAATTTAAAGAAAAAATCTGTCGTTCTGCCAAAAGCAGTGGGGATACACCTTTGCAAAAGCCGTGAAATCTGCTATAATAATACATACATCTACATATCAAAGAAGTGGGTTTGACAGCAGCACTGCGGCTGCGGTCAAAGGCCCCTGTGCTGTTTTTTTGAGGGAAGACCAATGGAATATGCAACCGAACAACAATTGACAAGGCGGCAGAGCACCGTATGGCGGGCACTGCGTGCCGCCGCACCGCAGACCATTCCGGTGCTGGCGGGCTATTTTGTGCTGGGGATGGGCTACGGCATTTATGTGCAGTCGCTGGGCCTGCCGGTGTGGATGCCCATGCTCATGGGCACGGTGGTCTACGGCGGTTCGCTGGAATTTGTGCTGGCAAGCCTGCTGCTGAGCGCGTTCTCGCCCCTTTCGGCGTTTCTGATGGCGCTGATGATCCAGGCGCGGCATCTGTTCTACGGCCTTGCCATGCTGGAACGCTACAAGGGCTACGGTCTGCGCAGCTTTTATATGATCTTTGCCATGAGCGATGAGACCTTTTCCATCACCTGTTCGGCCGAGCCGCCGGAAGGGGTGGACAGGGGCTGGTTCATGTTCTTCATCACCCTGCTGGATCAGTTCTACTGGGTGGCCAGTGCCGGTCTTGGCGCGGTGGTGGGCTCGGTGCTGCCCTTCAGCACCGAGGGTGTGGACTTTGTAATGACCGCCATGTTCACGGTGATCTTCCTCAACCAGTGGGAAAAGGACGAGCAGCACTACAGCGCCCTGATCGGCCTTGCCGCCCCATTGGCGTGTCTGGTGTTTTTTGGCTCCAGCAGCTTTTTGCTGCCCTCCATGGGATGCATCCTGGTGCTGCTGCTGGCTCTGCGTAAACCGATCGAAAAGGCCGAAGGCACTGAAGCAGAAAAAAGCGGCGAGGAGGTGGGCGCATGACCGCAGTCCAGATGGGCCTGACCATTGCAGTGTGCACCGCCGCTACCATGATCACCCGCTTTCTGCCCTTTGTGGTGTTCTCTTCCAAGGATCAGCAGCCGCCGGAGATGGTGTGGTATCTGGGCCAGGTGCTGCCCGCCGCCATCTTTGGTATGCTGATCGTCTACTGCCTGAAAAGCGTCACCCCCTTTGCGGGCAGCCGCGGCATTCCGGAGGCCATCGCTCTGCTGGTGACGGTGGGCCTGCACAAGTGGAAGCATGAGACCCTGCTCAGTGTCGCAGGCGGTACGCTGTGCTATGTGCTGCTGGTGCAGCTGGTGTTCTGAAGAAAGAAAAAAGCGCGCTGCCGAGCAGGAAGATTCCTGTACGACAGCGCGTTTGTGCATGGGACGATCCGCTGACAGCGAACCGGAGCAGGACCGTCCGAAAAACCGATGCTTTGCGACCCGGTCACGGAAATTTTTCAAAAAAAGGTGTATACTGTAGAAAAATGCATCCGAAGGAGGGTTTTCCCATGCCCAGCATCATCATTATAGGTTCCGGCCCGGCAGGCATTTCCGCCGCGCTGTACGCTGTCCGCGCCGGTGTGGATACCACGGTGCTCACCAAAGGCCCCGGTGCGCTGGACCGCGCCGAAAAAATTGAAAACTATTACGGCTTTGCCGAGCCGGTCTCCGGTGCGGAACTGGAACGCCGCAGCATCGAGAATGCAAAGCGCCTTGGTGTGAGATTCGTCACAGCCGAAGCCGTGGGCCTGACCTATACGGATAAACTCACCGTAGAAACAATGGATAAAAATTACCCGGCGGACGCTGTGATCCTTGCCACGGGTGCATCCCGGGCGGTGCCGCGCATCCCGGGCCTTGCCGGGCTGGAGGGGCACGGCGTGAGCTATTGTGCCGCCTGCGACGCCTTTTTCTACCGTGGAAAGGACGTGGCGGTGCTGGGCAGCGGCGAGTACGCCCTGCACGAGGTGCAGGCTCTGCTGCCGGTGGCAAAAAGCGTTGCCCTGCTGACCAACGGCGCACCGCTGACGGCGGACTTCCCGCCGGAGGTCACAGTCTATCCGCAGACCGTGGAGGCTGTTCTGGGCGAAACTGTTGTCACCGGCGTGCAGCTGTCCGGCGGTGTGCAGCTGCCTGTCAGCGGTGTATTTGTGGCACTGGGCGTGGCGGGCAGCACCGCACTGGCTAGGAAGATCGGCGCAGAGGTGGACGGGAACCGCATCGTGGTGGACGAAAAGATGCAGACCACCGTGCCCGGCCTGTATGCGGCGGGCGACTGCACCGGGGGCCTTCTGCAGGTGGCAAAGGCCGTGTATGAGGGCGCGCAGGCGGGCACTGAAGCCGCCAAGGCCCTGCGGAAAGGATGAAAAGCAATGTCGGAAACAACAAAGGAACACCGCGATTGTCTGGCCAAAGGTTTTCCCTTCTGGAACGACCTGACACCCGACGAACAGGACATGCTCTGCCGCTATACCCGCCCGGTGCACTACGCAAAGGGGGCAAGGGTGCACAGCCCGCTGGAAAGCTGCGTGGGCATTTTGCTGCTGCGCTCGGGCCAGCTGCGGGCCTACCTGCTCTCGGAGGACGGGCGGGACGTGACGCTCTACCGCCTGTTCGGCGGGGAGGTGTGCATCCTGTCGGCCTCCTGCGTGATGGACTCGGTGAACATCGACCTGTATATTGATGCCGAAGAGGACACCGAGGCCTACTGCATCAGCGCGGGCGTTTTCCGCAGGCTGATGCAGCAGAACGTGCATGTGCGCTGCTACGCCTATCAGATGACGGCGGAGCGCTTTTCCGACAGCATGTGGACCATGCAGCAGGTGCTGTTCATGAGCGCAGACCGCAGGCTTGCCATTTTTCTTACCGATGAGCTGGCCAAGACCGGCGGTGATGAGGTACGCATGACCCACGACCAGATGGCAAAATACATGGGGTCTGCCCGCGAGGTGGTGAGCCGGATGCTGAAATACTTTGCGCAGGAGGGCTGGGTGCGGCTGTTCCGGGGCGGCGTGCAGGTGCTGGACAGGAAAAAGCTGCAGCAGCTGGCAAGAGGAGAATAACAAAAAAGGGACGATGTGAACATCACATCGTCCCTTTTTGGGTCATAGGTTATCCTTTGCAGCCCTGTTCTTCCCAGTCGCCGAAATCGCTGGCTTCGGCGATCTTGGTGGGGTCGAATTTTCCGCTCTCGTCTTTGGGAGCAACGGCGGGGCCTGCTTCCACAGGGTTCTGGTTGGGAGCTTCCGGGTCGAACACCGGCTTCTCACCGCCCTCCGCGGGTGCCGCCGGGGCAGCGGCTTCTTCGGCGGGCTGGGCAGCAGCTGCCGCTTCTTCGGCAGGAGCTTCCGGCGCAGCTTCTTCTGCAGCCTTTTCGTTGGCAGCATCGGAGGCTTTGGTTTCCGCTTCGGCGTAGGCTTCGGCAGTCTTGGCGGCTTCCTCAGCGTTCTGCTCGGCGTCCTCCGGGAACTCTACTTCCTCCACATGGAGCGGGTCTTTCTGGTTCAGGATCTTGTCCAGTGCCACAATGGCAGCACCGGTAACGGCCACCGCAGCGGCCGTGCCAAGGATACGAAACAGTGTTTTCATGCCGGGACCTCCTTGAAAGATCAGATCAAGAGAATGTTACCACATCGTTCAGCGGCTTTTCGGCAGGCTCCACCGAAATGGCGGTGAGCACCGGGCCTTTGCCGCGGTAGATGTTGTGGAACTTGTAGCCTACCTTTGCGGTCACCCGCACCCATGCGCGCTGCTCCAGCGCCTTGTAGCCATCGTAGCTGCAGGGAAAGCCCACGAACTGGATGTCCTGCACGCAGCAGGTCATGGCGAAACGGCCCGGCACGAAGCTGTTTTTGCCGGCACGGTTGGTCTGACACACCTGTGCAAGGAATTTGACCGTTTTGCCGGTATACTTCTGGGGCTCGTCCTGACAGTCCATGTACCAGATGCCAAAATCGTCATCCGGAATGTCGATGATGTCCGCGTTGATGTCAAAGGGCAGCGGATCAGGGATATCGTCGTAGGCCACGCTGCCGTCGGCAAACTCGTAGGCGATATCGCACTTGCGGGAAGCCTGACGCACCAGCTTGTGCAGCTCCTGACGGGCGGCATCGTTGTTCACGGCCTCAGCGCGGTTGAACACGATCAGCTCACTGCGGGCGATCTTGTCCAGCAGCAGGCTGCGCATGGAGTTGTCGCGGGCGTAGGTCAGGGCGGTGGTGCCGTCGGCGGTGGCGATGCACTGGTACACGATCCAGCTCTCGGGCAGAGCCTCGGCCAGATCCTGCAGCAGCCACATGCCGTTGTACTCAATGACCACACGGCCTGCACCGGATTCCTTTTCCAGCTTGAGCAGATTCTGCGGGTTCAGCTCGGCCTTGTCCTCCAGCACCTTGACGGTCACACCGGGAAAGGCGAACTTCTTCTCGTTGTACTCTTCTTCGCCCTCTTCGCAGATCAGCAGCAGGGTCTTGTCGCCGGAGTCAAAGTTGGGGTCTTCAAAGGTCTCCTGAATGAATTTGGTCTTGCCGCTTTCCAGAAAGCCCACAAACAGGTAGACCGGAATTTCTTTTGCCATAGGAATGGTTTCTCCTTTTTACTTTAAGCTCAGCAGCCGAACAGCTCTGCAATGGCCTTTTCGTTCAGCTTGGAGCCGATCACGACCAGCTTGCCGCCCACATCTGCACCGCGGGCACGCACTTCCCATTCGCCGGGCACATAGTCGAACTCCAGCCAGCCGTCTGCGCCGCCGTTCACGATGCCCTTGCTGCGCAGGATCATGCCGTAATTGCCGGTATCCAGCTCGGTGAGGGCGTGCTCCACTTCTGCCTTGGTGAACTTGCGGGCCGTCTCGACGCCCCAGCTGGTGAACACCTCGTCGGCGTCGTGGTCATGATGATGGTGATGGCCGCAGCAGCAGTGGCCGTCATGGTCGTGATGATGCTCGTGCTCGTCCTCGTCATCGTCGTCATCGTGGTCGTGATGGTGGCCGCAGCAGCAATGGTCATGGTCGTCATGATCGTGGTGATGGTGCTCATGCTCATCGTGATCATCATCTTCATCATGATCGTGGTGATGCTCGTGCTCATCCTCGTCGTCATCATCGTGGTCGTGATGATGGCCGCAGCTGCACACACCGTTCTCGTCATCGTGGTGATGGTGGTGGTGATGCTCTTCTTCGTCCTCGTGGGCGTGCTCTTCGTTGGCCTTTGCAGCCATGGCGATCAGCTCTGCCTTGAAGTCGTCCTTGGTGGACATGGCCTTCAGGATCTGCTCACCGGTCAGCTCGTCCCATGCGGTGGTCACGATGGTAGCGGTGGGGTTCTTCTCGCGCAGCATGGCGACCGCAGCGGCGATCTTCTCTTCGCTGGCGGTCTGGGTGCGGCTGAGCAGGATGCAGCTTGCGTGGCTGATCTGGTCGTCGTAGAACTCGCCGAAGTTCTTCATATACATCTTGACTTTGTTCACATCGGCCACGGTGACAAAGCTGTTCAGCTGCACATCCAGATGCTCAGCCACGCCTTCTACAGCGCGGGTCACATCGGAGAGCTTGCCCACGCCGGAGGGCTCGATGACGATGCGGTCGGGGTGGTACTGCTCCACCACCTGCTGCAGGGCGGTGCGGAAGTCGCCCACCAGAGAGCAGCAGATGCAGCCGGCGTTCAGCTCGTTGATCTGGATGCCGCTTTCCTTCAGAAAGCCGCCGTCAATGCCGATCTCGCCGAACTCGTTCTCGATCAGCACCACCTGCTGGCCGGCAAAGGCCTCTTTGATGAGCTTTTTGATCAGGGTAGTTTTACCGGCACCAAGGAAGCCGGAGAAAATATCGATTTTGGTCATGATTCAATTGCCTCTTTCTTTGAATAGCACACAGAGCCGCAGAGTGCTGGCTCAAAAAACTTACACTCCTATTATAACAAGGCTGTCAATGGGAAAACCGCCTTTTTCAAGAAAAAATTGTAACTTTTTTTGCAAATTGGCGGCATTTTGAGGGAGAACGAACGCCCTCAGTCAAAACCTGACGGTTTTGCTGAGAGGACGCCAACCCTCTCAGGCTCACTGCGTTCGCCAGCTCCCCCGAGGGGGGAGCTTGTTTTCTGAAGGTCGGCACGAATAAAGCTCCCCCTTTCGGGGGAGCTGGCAAAGCCGCAAGGCTTTGACTGAGAGGGTCCAGCCAGCGAGGATGCTCTCCGGCAGCGGAGGTCATTCCAAACCGTCCTGCCCCTGCATTGCAATCTTTTTCCCGGAATGATACAATAAGGCCAAACAGAAATGCACCGCTGCCGGGCTTTCCGGTGAGAGAAAAGGAAGCAAATCATATGAGCATGAATACCGTTCCAGAACGCCTTGCCGCTCTGCGTGCCGCCATGGCTGCAAACGGCGTGGCCGTTTATCTGATCCCTGTGGGTGATCCCCACGCCAGCGAATACCTGCCCTGCCATTACACCAGCCTGACCTGGTTCTCCGGGTTCCACGGCGAGAACTCCAACTTCGTGGTCACCCGCACCGAGAGCGCCCTGTGGGCCGACGGCCGTTATTTTGTGCAGGCCGAGAAGGAAATTGCGGGTACCGAGATCAAGCTGCAGCGCATGGGGGAACCCGGCGTGCCCACCGTGGAGGAGTACTGCGCAAATGCCCTGAATGAGGGCGAAGCACTGGGCCTGTGCGGCCTGACCGCCAGCACGGCCCTCGTGAACGACCTGAAAAAGGCACTGGAAAAGAAGGGCGCTTTCATCAAGACCCTGAACCTTGAGGACGAGCTGTGGACGGAGGGCCGCCCTGCCCTGCCGGATACCCCAGCGTGGATCCTGCCGAAGGAATATGCGGGCTTCTCCCCGGCGGAAAAGCTGGATCAGCTGCGCAGCAAGCTCAAGGAGCTGGGCTGCACCGCTCAGTTTGTGGGCAAGCTGGATAATCTGGCATGGCTTTTGAACCTGCGCGCCATGGACATTGAGTGCACTCCCTATGCCATGGCCTACTGCTATGTGACCCCCAGCCGCGCGGTACTCTTCATCAACACGGCCCGCGTCACCCCGGAGGTAAAGGCAGAGCTGGAAGCCAACGGCATCACGCTGGCGGAGTACGATGATGTGCTGAAGTTCCTCGCTGCTGAGACGGAACCCCAGACCGTGCTGGCCGAGTGCTCCACGGTGAACTACGCCGTGTATCAGGTGCTGGAGCAGAACCCTGCCCTCACCGTGAAGGACGGCACCGACCCGCTGCTGATGATGAAGGGCGTGAAGAACGAAACGGAGCTTGCCCACACAAAGCAGGCCCATATCCGGGACGCTGTGGCCATGGTGCGGTTCCAGATCGAGCTGGAAAGCCGCCTTGCTGCCGGTGAGACCCTGACCGAGCTGACGGTGGATGAAATTCTGCATAAGTACCGCAGTGCGGACGATAAATTCCTTGTGGAAAGCTTTGGCACCATTGCGGCCTACGGCGGCAACGCAGCCATGATGCACTACCACGCCACCCCGGAAGATCACGCTGTGCTGGAAAAGAAAGGCTTTCTGCTGGTGGACAGCGGTGCCACCTACATGGACGGCACTACCGACATCACCCGCACCTACCCGCTTGGCCCGCTGACCGAGGACGAAAAGCGCTTCTACACATGGACTCTGCAGAGCCACATCGACCTTGCCAAGGCCGTCTGGCTGGATTACTGCGAGTGTAAGATGATCGACACCATTGCCCGGGAACCGCTGTGGCGGCACCTCATCAACTACCGCTGCGGCACCGGTCACAGCGTCAGCTTTGTGGGCAACGTGCACGAAGGCCCCCATGCCCTGAACAGCCGCAACACCACCCGGATGCGTCCCGGCATGGTGGTCACCGACGAGCCGGGCGTTTACGAGACTGACCTCGTGGGCATCCGCATCGAGAACGAGCTGGTGTGCGTGCACAAGGCCGATAACCAGTACGGTACCTTCCTTGGTTTTGAACCGCTGATGTTCGTGCCCATTGCCACCTCTCCCATCCTGCCCGGTGTGCTGGATAAGGACGAGATCGCATGGCTGAACGATTACCACCGTCAGGTGTTTGCAAAGCTGGCACCGCACCTGAACGACGAAGAGCGCAGCTGGCTGGCGGAGAAGTGTGCCGCCATCGGCTGCTGAGAAAGCGCAAAAAACACCCGGAGCCGTGCAGGAGCCAGAGCGGCTCTCGGCGGCAGCCGGGTGCTTTTTATAGGGTCACAGCTTGCAGCAGTGCGTTTGTGGGGTGTCCAGCGGCGGAAGAGTGAACTCGTTTTCGCCAAAGGGCGAACGCAGGATGGCCGCCCGCGTTTCCGGGTAGATGCCAAGTTCGGTGTAGATGTCCCGGTACAGGAGCATCACCCGCCGCCGCAGCGAAAGGATGTCGGCGGTGGTCACTCTGGAGTGGGAGACGCTCTGGCCGTTCTGCAGGTAGTAATAGCCGATGTCCGGGATGGAAACGGCGGTGCGCACATAGCGCAGATATTCGGTGTTGAACAGCTGATCCTCCGCAAACAATTCTTTGCGGAAATGAAGGCTGTGCTTCCGCAGGAGGTCACGGCGGTAGAGCTTGTTGCAGGGGCTGCCATAGTAGAAGGTGTTCGGCTTCTGGATCAGATGCTTTGCGTACTCCTGTCCGGTGTATACCCCGGCAGGCAGATAGCCATAGGCCCGGGTGCGGGGCGGATTGCGCTGGAGCACATGCTGCAGCGCCTTTTCCCATGGGCGGATGTGCTCCACATAGTTTTCCGGGTACACCATCCAGAAGGGCGCGATCACAAGATCGGCGGTGTGGGCCTCGGCGGCGGAGACCAGCTTTTCCGTAAAATCGGGGGCCAGCCAGTCGTCGCTGTCCACAAACTGGATGTATTTGCCGTGGGCCAGCGCAATGCCCTGATTGCGGGTGTCCGCTGCGCCGGTGTTGGTTTTATCCACCAGTGCAATGCGGTGGTCGCTGGCGGCAAGGGCGCGGCAAACGGCAAGGGTGTCGTCGGTGGAGCCATCGTTCAGCAGCAGGATCTCAATGCTTTTATAAGTCTGGGTGCAGATGCTTTTGACACAGCGGGCAATGCACCCGGCAGTGTTGTACATGGGCACGATGATGCTTACAAGGGGAAATTCCATAGGTTCTCCTTTTCTCAGATGCGGCTGTGGGTGCGGGCAAATGCGTCGGAAAGCTTCTGCACCGGGCCGTTGGGCAGAGGGCTTTCAAACAGGCTCAGATAGATGCCGTGCAGCCGCAGGCGGAATTTATCGTACACGCCCAGCTGGATGCACAGTTCCTTGTAGGTGTGGTACATCCGGCTGCGGTGGCGCAGCATGTCCGCCGCGCTCACCTGCGTATGGCATACGCTCTGCGGGTTCTGGATGTAGCAGTAGGCGGCTTCGTCGATGGCGGCAAACCGCTGTGCCACCTGCAGATACCGGGTGTTGAACAGCTGGTCCTCGGCGTATACCACATGCTCGAACCGGATGTGCGCCATCTGGATGAGATCCCGGCGGTAGAGTTTGTTCCAGAGCACGCCGTAGTAAAAGGCAGCGGCATTGCCGGTGAGCTGCCACAGGTAATCCACCTTGTTGTACACCCCGGCGGGCAGCAGGCTGTACTCCCGGGTGTCATAGCCGCCATCCTTGCGGGGCACCATCATCCGGTAGGGAGCCAGCACAAGGTCGGCATGGCTGCGCTGCATAGCAGCCACCAGGTTTGCGGTGCAGCCCGGCAGCAGGTGATCGTCGCTGTCCGCAAACTGGATGTATTCGCCGTGGGCAAGGGCAAGGCCGCAGCTGCGGGTGTCTGCTGCGCCGGTGTTGGGCTTGTCCACCACACGGATGCGGCTGTCGGCGGCAGCAAGCTTCCGGCAGACAGCAAGGGTGTCGTCGGTGGAGCCGTCGTTCAGCAGAAGGATCTCAAGCTCCGGGTAGCTCTGGGATGTGATGCTCTCCACACAGCGGGAGATGAAGCCCGCCGCGTTATAGGCGGGCACAATAACGCTGACAAGCGGCTGCGGCATGGCGGGTCCCTCCGTTTTTTCTTTTTTCGATGCAGCAAAGTTTTATTTATCATACTCCAGCCCTGCGCAAAAATCAAGGCGGGCGGCTGGCGGAAAGGAGAATGTGAGATGGTATTTCACATTGCGGTATGCAGCCCGGACGCGGCCTTGCGCAGCGGGCTGGAACGCCAGTGCATGGAATATTTTGCCCGGCGGCAGGATGCGTGCATCGTGCAGCAGCTGCCGGATGCAGATGCGCTGCTGCGCCGGGACACCGAGGGAGAACGGTTTGACCTGTATCTCATCGAGCTGGGCGCTGTAGCGGCCCCGGCAGGGCTTTCGGCGGCTGCGGAGCTGCGCCGCCGGGGCCGCAGGGCTCCGCTGGCCTTTGCGGCCCGCACACCGGCCCACGCCTACAGTGCTTTCCGGGTGGATGCCATGCAGTATCTGCTTCTGCCGGTGCACCAGCAGGAGCTTTCGGCCCTGCTTGCCCGCGCCACAGAGCCGGAGTACGGCCCGGCAATGACCGTTGTCACCGCCGAAGGCCTGCGGGCGCTGGCCTATGCGCAGATCGAATATCTGGAGTGCACCCACCATGTGGTTCACTTCCATCTGCTCAGCGGCGAGGATGTGGTGTCCCTTTCGCTGCGGGTGTCCTTTGCCGAGGTAGCAAAGCCGCTGCTGGAAGACGGGCGTTTTTTGCAGCCGCACCGCTCCTATGTGGTCAATCTGGCGGCGGCACAGCTGCTGACGGCGGGCGAGCTGCAGATGTGCAGCGGTGCGCGCATCCCCATCCCGCGCGGACGGGAGGGTGCAGTGCGCGAAGCCTTCCGCAGCTGGATCGACCGGTAAAATGGCAAACAAAAAAGAGCCGCTTTCACGGCTCTTTTTTTCGTGCCCGGAGATCAGGCATCGGGTTCGGTTTTGTGTTTCTTTTCCTTGTCGGAAGCATCCAGAACACCAAAGCCCCAGTGGTTGGCCATGTCCATGATGATCTTCTGGGGAGAACCGGAGGGATAGGCGTTCTCGGAGAACGCGGTCAGGAATTTATACAGCTGCGGCTGCACCTGATCGTACAGGCCCAGCTTTGTGTACAGCTCCTTGTAATAGCGGAACACCTGCAGTTTGTTCTGCACGATGGAAGCCAGATTGATCTGGGTGTGGCAGATGCTCTGGGGGTTCTGCACATAGTGGTAGCCCGCTTTGGAAATGGATACGAAAACATTGGCGTACAAAATGTATTCCAGGTTGAAAACCAGATCTTCGGCCCAGCGCACCTCGCTGGTGAACTGAAGATGATGGTCTGCCAGAATATCCCGGCGGTAGAGCTTGTTCCACAGCACGCTGTAGAAGAAGGATGCGGGCTTCTCCATCAAGCGCAGGGCAAAGGTATCGCGGTCGTAGATGCCCTCGGGCAGGAAGCCGTATTCACGGATATCATCAGGCTTTTTCTCGGCATCGATGCCAAGGTTTTCCTGCAGGTTTTCCAGTGCCTGCGTGGCCTTGGAAGAGTTGGCGGGAATCACCATCCAGTAAGGTGCAATGACCAGATCGGCGCTGTTCGCTTCGGCGGCAGTCACCAGCCGCTCGGTAAAATCAGGGTCGAGATAATCGTCGCTGTCCACAAACTGCACATACTTGCCCCTTGCAAGGGACATGCCGCAGTTGCGGGTCTCCGACACACCGGAATTGGATTTGTCCACCAGAACGATGCGGGGGTCCTTTTCACGGAATTGCTCACAGATGGAAAAGCTTTCGTCCCGGGACCCGTCGTTGACCAGAATGACCTCGATATCCTTCCATGTCTGGGCACAAATGCTCTCCAGACAGCGGGCAACACTATTCTGCACGTTGTACACAGGCACGATAATGCTGACGAGTGGGTTGTTCATGACGGAAGGTCTCCTCTTTACGGATATTATACCTTTATATTAAAAATCACAGAGTGTATTCTCACAAATGAGGACACTTCCCCCTTGGGGCAGTCCTATTTATAATATCATACTCTTCTTGCGCACAAAATGCAAGAGCAAAGAAGGATCAGATAAAGAAAAGAACCGCACGCTGCGGCCCTTTTTCTTACACACGTGTCCAGTCCAGCGCATCCCACCGGGGCACGAACTGGCTGCAGATGCGGCGCATCTCCGGCTCGTCGGCGGCAGAGGTGCGGTCTGCAATGCCAATGACGTAATACCCGGCCTTGTGGGCGGTGGCGGCGGCGTATACGGCATCCTCGCACACGGCGCAGGCGGCGGGGTCTGCACCGCCCAGACGGCTCATGCACTCAAAGAACACCTCCGGGCGGCTTTTGTGCAGCACGCCCTGCGCTTCCACGATGAAGGAGAAATACTGCGCGATGCCCAGCCGGGTAAGCACGGTGCGGCACTGTTCGGCCCAGGTGTTGGAGCAGATGCACATGCGTGCGCCCTCGGCCTGCAGCTTTGCCAGCATCGTGCGCACGCCGGGTTTCAGCTCCACGGTCTCGTACAATTCGGCGATCACCTCGCGCATCACGGAAAAATAGCTTTCCTCGGTCAGCGGCAGGCCGTACTCCCGGATAAGATACTGTGCGCCCTCCTGCATTCCCATGTTCAGCAGTGTGGCGCGCAGATCCCCCCGCGGGGTGCGGCCATAGCGGCGCAGCAGTGCGTCGGGGGCACCCTCCCACACCACGGTCATGCTGTCGGTCAGGGTGCCGTCCATATCAAAAATCCATTGCTTGCAGTGCATGAGAATGCCTCCTTTTGAAATCCTGACAAGTATACCATGTTTCTTTGCCGGGAGAAAGGCATCAATTTACAAAAAACGGAAGAAATTTCTCTGGAAATATGCTATAATCTGAACAAAACCGGAAACGATCAAAGGAGGCGGATGCAATGGATGATCGCAGAGCGCCGTGCAAAGCTCTGGTGCTGGCGGGCGGCGGAGCCAGGGGCAGCTATCAGGTGGGTGTGTGGCGCGCGCTGATGGAGCTGGACTGGCACCCGCAGATCATTACCGGCACCAGCGTTGGCAGCCTAAACGGTGCCATGTTCGTGCTGGACCAGTACGAGACGGCCCGCGATATGTGGCTGGCCATCCGCAGCAAGGATGTGATGGAGCTGCCGGAGGAGGATGCCGACCTTTCGGCCCTGCACCAGTTCCTGCGCAGCGTGGTGAAAGCCGGCGGCATGGATGTGACCCCGCTGGAAGAGATCGTGGAGCGGGTGCTGGACGAGGATGCCCTGCGCGCGGCCCCCATCCGCTTCGGCCTTGTCACGGTGGAGCAGCGGGGCTTAAAGCCCCGGGAGCTGACGCTGGACGAGATCCCGGCAGGAAAGGTCAAGGACTACCTGATGGCCTCCGCTGCCTGCTTCCCGGCGCTGCGTGCGCGGGAGATCGACGGGGTCAAGTTTCTGGATGGCGGCTACAGCGACAACATGCCCACCGGTCTTGCCAAACGCATGGGCGCGGATGAACTGGTGTGCGTCGATCTGGAAGGCGTGGGCATCACCCGCCCCAACCTCACCGGCCTGCCCACCGTGATGGTGCGCAGCTACTGGGAGCTGGGCGATATCCTGCACTTTGACCCCGACACCGCCCGCCGCAACATCGAGCTGGGCTACTATGATACCCGCCGCGCTATGGGATATCTGCGGGGGTGTGCCTATGCTGTCTCCTGTGATGCCCAGAGCTGCGCGGACGCTGCTGCGTTCCACGCAAAATTTGAGCGGGTGCAAAAGGCCGTGCGGGAGAAATACCCGGTCACCCTGACGGCGGATGCGGCCCTGCTGCTGGCCAAGATGAAGGATGCCGACCTTGCCCCGCTGGAAGCCGCCGCGGAAGATGCCGGTGTGGACCCGGCCCATTACTACACCACCCATACTTTGTGCGATGCATTCCTTGCAAAGTGCGATCAGGCACGGATGCAGAGCTTTGCACCGCTGTTTGAGGGCAGCGCCGATGCGGCGCGGGCCGCACTGGCCGCGCTGCTGCCCAATACCTTTTTGCAGGCGCTGGTCTGGCGCACCCTGACCACGCCGGAAGCCGAGCTTTTGCCGGAGGTGACCGAACATGAAAGTGTATAAAGGTTCCTGCGCTTCTCCCGGCCTTGTGCTGGGGCAGGTGAGCCGTCTGGAGCACCATGTGGAGACCACGACCGTGGGCCCCTTTAAACCGTCCCGGGAGCTGCAGCTGCTCACCGATGCCATCCGCACCGCGCAGGACGAGCTGGAATCCATGGCAGACCGTGCCGCACCCAGCGAGCAGGCCATCTTCCAGTTCCAGAGCATGATGCTGGACGACGAGGGCATGATGAACGAGGTGCGCTTCTGCATCAATGCAGGCATCGGCGCGGCAGCGGCCATGAATCAGGTGGGCCAGCGCTACGCCGACCAGCTGGCCAACATGAAGGACAACCCTTACATGCAGCTGCGCAGTGTGGATATCCTCGACGCAAGCCGCCGGGTCATCAACATCATCACCAACCGCCCCCGCATGTGGCTGGCGCTGGACCACCCGGTGATCCTTGCGGCAGAGCGGCTGATGCCTACCGACCTGTTCAGCGTGCCCTCCGGCATGATTTTAGGCATCATCACGGCAGAGGGCAGCGGCCAGAGCCACGCGGCCATCATTGCCCGGGCAATGAATATCCCGGGCATCGTGCAGGTGGGCCGGGATTTTCTGGACGACTGCGACGGCCGCACCGTGATTCTGGACGCCACCGGGGGCCAGTGCACGCTGGACCCGGACGCTGCCGCCCGCCAGCAGGCCGAGACCCGCATCTGCGAGCTGCAGCGGGAGAACGAAGAGATGGGGCAGCTGCATGCTCTGCCCAACAGGACAAAGGACGGCCAGCCCTTTGAGCTGCTGGCCAACTGCTTTGGGCCGGAGGACATCGACACGGCCATGCAGTCCGGTGCACAGGGCGTGGGCCTGCTGCGCACCGGCTACATGATGCTGCCGGGCCGCATCCTCGATGAGCAGGAACAGTATTTCTTCTACTGCTCCTGTCTTGCTGCCGCCAAGGGCTGCCCGGTAACGGTGCGCACCTTCGACTTTGGCTCAGACCGCACCATTTCCGACGCCTATCAGGGCCTGCAGTCTTCCAAGCTGGGCCTGCGGGGCATCCGCAACAGTCTGCGCCAGCCCCACCAGTTCGAGACGCAGCTCTGTGCGCTGCTGCGCGCCGCCGCCCGCGGCCCGCTGCGGGTGATGTTCCCCATGGTGACGAATGTGGAGGACTGGGACGCAGCCATGCGTGTGGTGGAGCGCTGCCGCGAGCACCTGCGGGAGCGCGGCGTGGCGTTCAACGAAGATACAAAGTTCGGCGTGATGCTCAGCGTACCCGCTGCCTGCCTGACCGCTGAGGAATTTGTAGAGCACGGGGTCGATTTTCTTGTGGTCGGCACCAACGACCTGACCCAGTACACCCACGCGGCAGACCGGGAGCTTGCCAGCGCCGAGCACTACTACCGCCCGGCCAGCAAGGCCATGAAAAAGCTCATCACTATGGTGCTGAATGCCGCAAAGGTGCGCAATGTGCCGGTGACCATCTGCGGCCTTGCGGTGGGCAACCCGGCCAACACGGTGCAGTATTTGCAGCTGGGCCTGCGCAGCTTCTCGGTGAGCCCGCAGAACCTTTTGAATGTGAAGAAAGCTCTGCTGGAAGCAGAGACATAAACCCTGAAAATAACAAAAAAGCAGCTGCAACGCAGCTGCTTTTTTGTTATTCCAGATTCCCCGTCAGGGTCATGACCGACGCAAGCACGGCCAGCGGGGCGGTCTCGCACCGCAGGATGCGGGGGCCAAGGCCCACCGTTCTGGCACCGGCCTTTGCGGCCATCTCGGCTTCCTCGGCGGCAAAGCCGCCCTCGGCACCGGTCACGATGGCGATTTTCAGCTTTTCACCATCGGCGGGCTTTGCTGCGGCCAGCAGGTCGCGCAGGGGCGCACCGCCGCACTCGTAGCAGAACAGCACAAGGTCGTACTGTGCAAAGGTGCGGCACACGGCCCCGAAGTTTGCCAGCGGCAGGGCCACATCCGGCAGAATGCCCCGGCCGCACTGCTTGGCGGCTTCCACCGCAATACGGTTGTAGCGCTCGTTCTTCTGCTCCTCTTTTTTGGGGGCCGCCACGCAATACCGGCTGAAGAAGGGCACGATGTGGGCTGCGCCCAGCTCCACGCCGTGCTTGATGATCTGCTCCAGCTTGTCCTGCTTGGGGTAGCCGGCCAGCAGAGTGACCTCCACGCTGGGTTCGGCGGCGCTGGGATAGCCCGGCTCTACCCGGAACTCCACGCACTCGTCCCCAAAGCCGGTGATGGTGGCAGTGTATTCCACGGCATTGCCGTCGCATAGAATGACAGTATCGCCCAGCCTTGCGCGCATCACGCGGGCAAGATGGTGGGCATCGGCCCCGCGCAGGGTGGCGGTGCCGTCAGAGATCTCGGTGGTAAAATAACGGTGCGGCATAAAATCTCCTTACGCTTTCTTGCAGACGATGCACTCCCAGCCGCGCTTCTCCTTCACTTCCACAACGGCAAGGCCGGCTTTTTCCAGCCCGGCGATCACTTCGTCCTTGCGGCTGTCGATGATGCCGCTGGCAATAAAGGTGGCACCCTCCGCCATCAGGCCCGGCACGGCAGGAGCCAGAGACAGGATGGCGTTGGCCACGATGTTGGCGGTGATGATGTCGTATTTGCCGCTGGCCTTATCGGAAAGGTCGCCCACCAGCACGGTCAGCTTGTCCTGCACACCGTTCAACGCGGCGTTCTCGCCTGCGGTGCGCACCGCCACAGGGTCGATGTCCACGCCCTCGGCCACGGCAGCGCCCAGCTTCAGCGCCGCAATGGCAAGGATGCCGCTGCCGGTGCCGATGTCCAGCACCCGCTCGCCGCCGGTCACCCGCTCGTCCAGCGCTTCCATGCACAGGCTGGTGGTCTCGTGGCCGCCGGTGCCGAAGGCAAGGCCCGGGTCAAGGATCAGCTTTACCCGGTCGGTGTCGTACTGCTGCCACGAGGGCACCACGGCCAGCCGTTTGCCGATCTCCAGGGGGTGATAATACTTGCGCCAGCCGTTCTGCCAGTCCTCCTGCTCCACGCCCTCGGTCTCCACGGTGTAGGCGATGTTTGCAGCTTCCATGCGGGCGGCAATGAGGGCCAGCGTCTCCACGGGGGAAGCGCCCGGCTCCAGATACATATGGATGATAACGGTATCGCGGGGCTTGTCCAGCAGCTCCTGCTCGATCAGATCCACATGGGCGATCTCGGCCACCTGCTGCTCGATGTCGCTGTAGTCTTCGATATAGATGCCGCCCTCGGCGATCATGGTGGCAACGGCTTCGGCGTTGTCGGCGTCGGCCTTGGCCACGGTCAGGCGGATATCAGTCCATTCCATAATGCTGTCTCCTTTTATTTTGCATCCTCGCCCTCTCCGTCATTGCTTGCGCAATGCCACCTCCCCCAAAGTGGGAGGCTTTGGCAGTCCATGCAAAGTTTGCGGTTTTGCCAAGGGCTCTCCCTTTGGGAGAGCTGGACGCGAAGCGGCCTGAGAGGGCGCATGTTCTTTATAATAGTATAGTACCCGATTCGGCTGTGGGATGCAAGCCTTTGGGCAAAATGTACGTAAAAAGAAAAGAATTTTCAACACAAAGACGACCCTTGTGCGGAAAACCCAAAAATTATCGACTGAAAAACTGCCAAATGAGGACTTTTGATGCATTTTGATAGAAAAAAGGCGAAAGGGACTTTCTTTTTTTGCGGAAATATGTTACTATTCTATTACGGAATTATGGACGGCCTGCAACCAGAGGCGTCTGTAAACACAAACATTTCTTAAGGAGGAATGTGCTTTATGATGAAGTATCTCCAGAAACTGGGCAAAGCTTTGATGCTTCCCGTCGCGGTCCTGCCGATCTGCGGCATCCTGATGGGTCTTGGTTATGCCCTTGCTCCGGGCGTTATGGGCGTTCCCGGTGCAGCAACCTCCGGTGCAGCTTACACCGTTGGCTTCCTGCTGGTCAAGGCAGGCGGCGCTCTGATCGATAACATGGCATGGCTGTTTGCCATTGGTGCCGCTGTCGGCCTTGCAGACAACGACGGCACCGCAGGTCTGGCCGGTCTGGTCAGCTTCCTGATGATGCAGCAGCTGCTGAACCCCGGTGTGGTCGGCATGGTCCGTCACCTGGAAGAAGGCACTGCTACCTACATCGCCTTCCAGAAGGTCGCCGGCAACTCCTTCATCGGCATTCTGGCCGCTATTGTGGGCGCTGCCTGCTACAACAAGTTCAAGGATATCCAGCTGCCTGACTGGCTGGCATTCTTCTCCGGCAAGCGCTTCGTTGCAATCGCTACCGGTCTGATCTCCATTCTGGTGTCCGTTGTTCTGCTGTTCGTCTGGCCCGTCATCTTCGACGCTCTGGTCGCAATCGGCAACGGCATCGCTGGCATGGGCGGCATCGGCGCTGGCATCTACGCCTTCCTGAACCGTCTGCTCATCCCCACCGGCCTGCACCACGCTCTGAACAACGTGTTCTGGTTCGATACCATCGGTCTGGGCGACCTGTCCCACTTCTGGGCTGGCGAGACCTCTGCTGATGTGGGCTGGAGCCTTGGTATGTACATGTCCGGCTTCTTCCCCTGCATGATGTTCGGTGTCCTGGGCGCTGCTCTGGCTATGGTCAAGACCGCTAAGAACAAGAAGGCTGCCATCGGCCTGGTTCTGTCTGCTGCAATCTGCGCATTCGTCTGCGGCGTTACCGAGCCCTTCGAGTTCGGCTTCATGTTCCTGTGCTTCCCGCTGTACGTTGTGTACGCTGCTCTGTACGGCATCTTCACCATCATCACCTACTACTCCGGTTTCCGCGCTGGCTTCTGCTTCTCTGCAGGTGCTACCGACCTGGTGTTCTCCGCTTCTCTGCCCGCAGCTGCCAAGACCTGGATGATCATTCCTCTGGGCATCGCAGCCTTCGTGGTGTTCTACGCAGTGTTCTACTTTGCCATCACCAAGTTCGACCTGAAGACCCCCGGCCGTGAGGACGAGGACGAAGAGGCCGAGAAGAAGGTTGTTCTGGCAAACAACAACTATACCGAAGTCGCTTCCGCTGTTCTGGCTGCTGTCGGCGGCAAGGAGAACGTGAAGGAAGTTGGTTACTGCGCAACCCGTCTGCGCTTTGAGGTCAAGGATAACGCCAAGGTGGACGAGAAGGCTGTCAAGGCCGCTGGTGCTGCCGGTGTCATCCGCCCCAGCAAGAACGCTTGCCAGGTGATCATCGGCACCAAGGTTCAGTTCGTGTACGACGAGCTGAAGAAGATGCTGTAACGCACACAGCATTCTGAACGGAGTTTGTGCGGGAGACTGGTTGCTCCTGCATTCCCATAAAAGCCGCCGGGAGAAGGGCAGAACCTGCCGCTCCCGGCGGCTTTTTGCGTTCCCGCGCGGAGTGTGCTATACTGGTTCAAACGGCAGATACGGGAGGAAAAACCATGAGCAAAGTGTACAGCTGGCGGAAACTGAACGAAAAAGAACTGACGCGGGTCTATCTGGACGAAATGCGGCGGGACTTTCCGCCCACGGAGCTAAAGCCCCTGAGCATGATCCTGAACAGCGAAGCGGACGGCATAGCCCACACATGGGGCGTGTTCGACGGCGAAACACTGGCGGCGTACCTGCTCATGGTGCGCCCGGCAGGCAGCAGGGTGAGCCAGCTGGATTACTTTGCCGTGCTGCCGGAATACCGTGCTGCAGGGCTGGGCGCGCAGCTGCTGGCCGACCTGCCGCAGCACGAGCGCGGTGCGCAGGCCATCCTCATTGAGGCCGAATGCCCGGATAAGGCAGAGGACGAAGCGATGGCTGTGCGGCGGCTGGGCTTTTACTCCCGGTGCGGCGCGCGGGACACCGGCTTCACCGAGCACCTGTTTGATGCATGGTTCCGCATTCTGGTGCTGGACTGCCCGGGTGCCGGTACCTTTGCGGACCGGCAGGCCGTGGATGCCCTGGTGGACTGCTACCGCCGCACCATCAGCGAGACCGAGTGGCAGAAGTACGTGCAGTTCTACTGCCCGGACGGAACAAAATACTGCTGAGCAGAAGGCGCTCTGTGCAAATTATGTGTACAGAGCGCCTTTTTGTCATATTTTTGTTGACAGACTCCCAAAAAGTGGTACGCTAAAAGCACAGCAAAACGCTTTTAGAGGAGGGCAATGTTATGGCAGAAAAAATGACCCGGCGTACCTTTATGAAGAGCGCAGCAGCTGCGGCTGCAGCAATCTCTTTGTCCGGCGTGTTGGTCGGCTGCGGCGGCAGCGGACCGGCACAAAACGAGGTGCGCGTTGGTGCATTTATCGTTGCAGTGTACGATGCGAAGGGGAATGTCGGTGGCACAGTTCTCGGAAGTGGAAGCAATGGCAGCATCACTGCGACGGTGAAACTGACATACAGCAGCAGCGGTAAGGGCTTTGTGGAATATCCTTATGAAGGAATGTTTACCGCGAAGGTGAAGGAAAACCAGCTGAAAACGCTGAAGCCGACCAGTGGAAAGCTTCAGGCATCCAATGCTTTTGGCCCGTATAAGAAAGAAAATGTTACCCAGCTGGAGCTGCAATTTGATAACAATGAGTCGAGTGGTGCATTCCTGGATGGCGCACCGGTAGAATTGACCATTAATGTCGACAATGCAAAAGGTATGCTTTACCTGACAAGAGTGGAAAATCGGATCGTAGTGACGAATACAAAGCCTGTTGGCTGATTGAAGGAAACCTTTTTAAAGAGGGCTGCTCACCATATCATGAGCAGCCCTCTTTTTGTCACTTTGCCCAGCCAGAAAATGGCATTTTCGGCATATTTATCCTGTTTGTAAAATTTGAGTACAGGCTTTTCATGCCGGCTTTACGCAGGCTTGACACAGCCGCCGGAGCCTGTGCAAAAGCTTTACCTCCATTTTGCGCGTACATGGTCGCAGCGCACACGGCGGTGCGGTACAATAAGGCCGTTCCCAAGGAAAACACAGAGAAACAAGAAAACATCGGCCGGCAATGCATTCCGGCATTTATTGGAGGAAAAGGGTTATGAAAAAGATCACTCGTCGTTCGTTTATCACTGTCTGCGGCGCTGCTGCTGCAGCGATGGCTCTGACCGCCTGCGGCGGCGCAGCCTCTTCCACTGTGGCATCCTCTGCTGCGGAGCCCACCTCTTCTTCTGCCGCTGCTGAGACCGCTGCAGGCACCCTGTCCGGCAATGTGGCTACCGGCGGTTCTACCTCTATGAAGAACGTCATCGCTGCCCTGACCGAGGGCTTTGCCGAGGTGGAGCCGGGTGTCACCGTCAGCTACGACCCCACCGGTTCCGGCGCAGGCATCACCGGTGCTACCGATAAGACGCTGGACATCGGCCTGTCCTCCCGCGCCCTGAAGGACGACGAGAAGAACGACGTGGACGGCACTGTCGTGGCGCTGGACGGCATCGCCATCGTTGTCAACAAGGCCAGCAAGGTGGCAGACCTGACCGTGGACCAGCTGAAGCAGATGTTCACCGGCGAGATCACCAACTGGAAGGATGTGGGCGGCGACGACGGCGAGATCGTTCTGGTGGGCCGCGAGGCCGGTTCCGGCACCCGCGATGGCTTTGAGAGCATCGTGGACGTGAAGGACAGCTGCAAGTACGCACAGGAGCTGACCGCTACCGGCGCTGTCATCAGCGCTGTGGAGGCCAATCCTCTGGCCGTCGGCTACGCTTCCCTGTCCGCTGTGGGCGACACCGTCGCCATGGTCACTGTGGAGAGTGTGGAGTGCAGCGAGGACACCGTCAAGGACGGCAGCTACAAGATTCAGCGTCCCTTCGTGTTCGTCACCAACAAGAGCGTGACCCTGTCGGAGCAGGCACAGGCCTTTGTGGACTTTGCCACCAGCAAGGACGCAGCCGACCTCATCCGAACCGCAGGCGCTGTGCCGGTGAACGAGTAATGGTTAGCGGGCTCGCCCTCTCCGTCATTGCTTGCGCAATGCCACCTCTCCTAAAGTGAGAGGCCTTGGCAGTCCATGCAAAGTCTCCGGTTTCGCCAGAGGCTCTCCCTTTGGGAGAGCTGTCGAGACACGAAGTGCCGAGACTGAGAGGGCGAGGCCGTTCACAAAATACCCCGCCGCGTCGGGCTGCCGTTTCTGCGGGCCGACGCGGCTTTTATAAAGGATTTCAGCTATGAACAAAAAATCCTATCTGAGCCGGGTGCGGCTGCCCCGCACCCCCGCCGAATGGCTGGAAGCGGTGATGAACTTCATCTTCTTCCTGTGCGGTATGCTGGCGGTGGGCTGCGTGGTGCTCATCTCGGTGTACATGGTGATCTCCGGCGTGCCGGCCATCCACAAGATCGGCCTGTTTCAATTCCTGTTCGGCACAAAGTGGGCCTCCACGGCAGCCCAGCCGCTGTTCGGCATCCTGCCCTTTATCCTGTCCAGCATCTACGGCACGCTGGGCGCTGCCATCATCGGTGTGCCCATCGGCCTGCTGACGGCGGTGTTCCTCTCCAAGGCCGCCGACCCCAAGCTGCGCACTGTGGTGGTCACCGCCATCGAGCTGCTGTCCGGCATCCCCAGCGTGGTGTTCGGCCTGCTGGGCATGCAGGTGCTGGTGCCCGCCGTGGCAAAGACCTTCGGAAAGGCTTCCGGTGCCTGCCTGCTGAGCGCCATCGTGGTGCTTTCCATCATGATTTTGCCCAGCATCGTGTCCGTGTCGGTCACGGCACTGAACGCCGTGCCGCCGGAGTATGAGCAGGGCAGTCTGGCACTGGGTGCCACCGACACTGAAACATGGTTCAAGATCAGCATTCCGGCAGCCAAAAGCGGCATTGCCGCAGGCATTGTGCTGGGCATCGGCCGTGCCATCGGTGAGGCCATGGCGGTGATGATGGTGGCAGGCAACAGCCCCAACATGCCGGACAGTCCCTTCCGCAGCGTCACCTTCCTGACCACCGCCATCGCCAAGGAGATGAGCTATGCCGGCGGTCTGCAGCGGCAGGCGCTGTTCAGCATCGCGCTGGTGCTGTTCGTCTTTATCATGATCATCAATGTTGTGCTGAACGTTGTGCTGAAGGGAGGAAGCCGCGATGAATAAGGGCCTTTCGCCTTCCCGTCAGATGTGGAACCGGGTCATGACCGCACTGGTCTGGGCCAGCGCCGTTCTGGTGATGGTTCTGGTGGCCGGTATCATCGGCATGGTGCTGGTGCGGGGCATCCCCCACATCAGCTGGAAGTTCCTTTCTACCACTGCCAGTGTGTTGAAAAAGACCGACGGCATCCTGCCTGCCATCCTCAACACACTGTATGTCATTGTACTGACATTGCTGATCGTACTGCCTCTGGGCGTGGGCGCGGCGGTCTACCTGACCGAGTATGCCTCCAACCGGCGGCTTATCGAGGTCATCGAGTTCACCAACGAAACGCTGGCGGGCATCCCCAGCATCATCTACGGTCTGGTGGGTATGCTGGTGTTCAGTCAGGCGCTGGGCTTCCAGACCTGTCTGCTGTCCGGTTCACTCACGCTGGTGGTCATGAACCTGCCCACCATCATCCGCACCACGCAGGAATCCCTCAAGACGGTGCCGCAGGGCTACCGGGAGGGCGCCATGGGCTTGGGTGCAGGCAAGTGGCACATCATCCGCACCATCGTGCTGCCCTGCAGCATCGACGGCATCGTGACCGGCTGCATTCTGGCTGTGGGCCGCATCGTGGGCGAAAGTGCCGCCCTGCTCTTCACCGCCGGTGCCGCAGAGGTCATTGCCAAGAGCGTGGCCAAAGCCTACACCTCCAACGGTGCCACCCTGTCGGTGCTGCTGTACCTGCGTGCCTTTGAGGACGGCGATTTTGCTTCCGCGTGGGGCATCGGTGCGGTGCTGCTGGTGCTGGTGCTGGCCATCAACCTTGCGGCGCGGCTGGCAAAGACCAAGCTGAAACAGAAACAGTAAAATTTGATTTTACTGTTCAAAATGGCCTCCGCATTCGCTTTGGCCATGAATAGCGGAAAAATTATTTTTAATTTCGTAGATTTGAAAAATCTGCGGATTTTTCAAATCTACCTTTTCACGGGAAGGGCCGAAACAGTAAACTTCCTGTTTAAATTCAACAATGAGGTATTCTATGGAAAACACGAACATGCCGGTGATATCGGCAAAAGACCTGAACCTCTGGTACGGCGACTTCAAGGCGCTGAAAGGCATTTCGCTGGACGTGGGCGAGCGGGAGATCACCGCTCTCATCGGCCCTTCCGGCTGCGGCAAGTCCACCTTTTTAAAGACCCTCAACCGCATGAACGACCTTGTGCCGAATGTGCGCATCGAGGGCGATGTGCGGCTGAAGGGCGAGGACATCTTTGCCCGGGAAATGCAGCTTACAGACCTGCGCCGCCGGGTGGGCATGGTGTTCCAGAAGGCCAATCCCTTCCCCATGAGCATTTACGACAATATCACCTACGGCCCCAAGCTGCACGGCGTGCGCAATAAGGCCGAGCTGGACGAGCTGGTGGAAAGCTCTCTGCGGGGCGCGGCCCTGTGGGACGAGGTGAAGGACCGCCTGAAAAAGAGCGCGCTGGGCCTTTCCGGCGGCCAGCAGCAGCGTCTGTGCATCGCACGCGCACTGGCAGTGAAGCCCGAAGTGCTGCTGATGGACGAGCCCACCAGTGCTCTGGACCCCGGCTCCACCATGAAGGTGGAGGAGCTGATGAGTGAGCTGAAGAAGAACTACACGGTGGTCATCGTTACCCACAACATGCAGCAGGCGGCCCGTATCAGCGACCGCACCGCCTTCTTCCTGCTGGGCGAGCTGGTGGAAGTGGGCCCCACGGCGCAGATCTTCAGCGCACCGCAGGATAAACGCACCGAGGACTACATTTCCGGTCGGTTCGGTTAAAGGAGGAAACAGCTATGAGTATCCGTAAACAGTACGACACCGATCTGGAATCGCTGAAAAATTCGCTGACCGAAATGGGCCGCAACTCTGCCGATGCCGTGGAGAACGCTTTGGAAGCGCTCTGCGTTGCTGATGCCGATGCAGCTGCGGCCATCGTGAAGGGGGATGCCCGCATCAACAATATGGAGCGGGATATCGAGCACCGCTGCATGACGTTGCTGCTGCGTCAGCAGCCGGTGGCAGGCGATCTGCGCCGCATCTCCACCGCCATGAAGGTGGTCACGGATATTGAGCGCATCGGCGACCATGCCGCCGACATCGCCGAGATCATCCCCCACCTTGTCACCGTCCGCAAAGAGGGCGACCCGGCGGTAAGTCAGGCCATTGCCATGGGCAAAAAGGCTCACCAGATGATCCTGGATGCCCTCGATGCCCTGACGGCAGAGGACGAAAATGCCGCCCGCAGGGTGATCACCGCAGACGACGAGGTGGATTACGACTTCAATGCCATCAAGCATCAGCTGGCGCAGGAGATCGCCGAAGACCCCGGCAAGGTGGACGCAGCGCTGGACCTGCTGATGGTCATTAAGTATCTGGAGCGTATCGGTGACCACGCTGTGAATGTGGCCGAGTGGGTGCAGTTCATGCGCACCGGCCGCTATAAGGACGAGAGCATGTTCTGAGCATTTCCCTTCCTCATTTTTGAGGGTTCGTGTTTTCTTTATTTCTCCTGAAAAAGGCCGTTTCTGCCCGGTGCGGAAGCGGTCTTTTTCTGTAAGACGAAAACCCTCTCAGGCTCACTGCGTTCGCCAGCTCCCCCGAAGGGGGGAGCTTTTAAGCATCTACCGGTTCGTGCCGATAAAGCTCCCCCTTCGGGGGAGCTGGCACGCCGTCAGGCGTGACTGAGAGGGGTCTGACTCCTACAACGAAAATTGACTAAAAATTTTTTAGCTTTCTGCAATATTCCGGTGCGTCGGTTCGTATCTGAGGTGTAGGGCGGCAGGAGCCGCCATTCCCTGTGCGGCGGGCGTCCGACATCCCCCAGTCCCCGCCCGCCGCACCCTTTACGGAGGAAACGCAGATGACACAGACGAATCCTATCCTGCCGGAAGTCAGGGCCGGAACGGTCAGCCGCGAAGCACTGGTGCAGGCGGCACTCAAAGAGATCACCCAGAATTACCGCGAAGCAAGCCTTTCCAACGTGGCACGGGAGTACGGCGTTTCGCTGGCATATGTCAGCGAGTGCGTGCGTGCCCAGACCGGACGCACCTATAAGGAATTGCTGCAAAAGCACCGTATGGAGACCGCTGCCCGCCTGCTGCGCCGCAGCGACATGAACATCCAGCAGATCATTTCTCTGGTGGGCTACGAGAACACCAGCTATTTCTACCGCCTGTTCCACGAGCGGTATGGTCTCAGCCCGCGGGAATACCGGCTGGTGCGCACCGGCCATGGCCGCGCCAGCGCATAAGGTACTTGCTCTAAAAGCAGGGACTGCTGCACATCGTTTTAGCCGAAAGTGCAGCAGCCCCTGCTTTTTGCCGTTTTGGAGCATTTTAAGGTACTTTGGTGCGGGAACTGGATTTTTATGGTAATTTGTAGTACAATAAGAACAATTCTCAAAGTGCTGTGCCGGACCGAGCGCAGCGCAGAAAAGACGAGGTGGAATGAATGTTTCGTGGAGCAGTGAGAGGGGATCTGCCCCAGATCCTGAAGATCTACGCCCATGCACGTGCAGTCATGAAGGCATCTGGCAACCCGACCCAGTGGGGGGATAATTTCCCGCCGCAGGAACTGCTGGAGGAGGATATCGACTCGAACCGGTTGTTCCTCTATGTGGTCAACGGCCAGATCGAGGCCGTGTTTGCCTTTATTCTGGGGGCAGACCCCACCTACGCCGCCATTGAGGACGGCCAGTGGCTGGACGATACCCTGCCCTATGGCACGGTGCACCGTCTGGCATCGGCCGGAAAGCACAAGGGCGTGGCATCGGCAGTGCTGGACTGGAGCATGGAGCACTGCCAGAGCCTGCGTGCCGACACCCACGCCGACAACAAGATCATGCAGCATCTGCTGGAAAAGAACGGCTTTACCCGCTGCGGCATCATCCATGTGGCAGACGGCTCGCCCCGCTTTGCCTACCAGAAGCTTGCCCCCACCCAGCCGCTGGGTTGAAACAGAATACACCCCCAAAGAGCCCCGGTCTGCGGATGCAGAGCCTGCCATGCAGGACTGCGCACGCAGGCTTTTTTGTTTGCCCCCGCTCGCTCCGCCCTGCGCCGCTCGACGGTGACGGAGAGAACAAAGCCGCGAATGGCCAAACCTGTCCTTGCTACAAATACAGATCAACGGAAAACCCCCATGGGCACCGACCTGAATGCAAATTTGTGAACGAAAAATGTCTGAAAACGCTTTCATTTCTCTGCCGTATGTGCTATAATAACACCCGTCCTTGTGTAAGAGACAGGAAGCTGTACGCCATTGGCGTACAATAGGAAAGAGGAGTGTCTATATGAAAACGTTGAATAAGGCAGTTGCCCGCTACAACGGCATCAGCCTGATCGTTCGCATTCTGATCGGCCTGATCATCGGTGCGGTGCTGGCTCTGGTGGCCCCCGGTGCAGGCTGGGTGGGTGAACTGGGCAGCCTGTTCGTTGGCGCACTGAAGGGCATCGCCCCGGTGCTGGTGTTCGTGATCGTGGCAAGTGCTCTGGCACAGGGCTCTTCCAAGCTGGACCGCCGCTTCGGCACGGTCATCTGGCTGTACATGCTCACCACCTTTCTGGCTGCGGCCATCGCAGTGGCGACCAGCTTTATGTTCCCGGTCACGGTCGTGCTGGCAGACGCTGCCCAGTCGGACGTGGTGCCGCAGGGTCTGGGCGAAGTGATGGGCACTCTGCTCACCAACTTTGTGGCAAACCCCGTCAGTGCCATCATGAGCGGCAACTACATCGGCATCCTGTTCTGGGCCTGCATGTTCGGCGTGGCCATGAAGAAGATCGGCTCTGACACCACCAAGACCTTTATGGCAAACACCGCCGATGCGGTCTCCCAGATCGTGCGCTGGATCATCAATCTGGCACCCTTCGGCATCATGGGTCTGGTCTACACCAATGTTTCCGGCAACGGCCTTGCCATCTTTACCCAGTACGGCAAGCTGCTGGCCCTGCTGGTGGGCACCATGCTGTTCATGGCCCTCATCGTCTCCCCCTTCATCATGTTTATCTATCTGGGCTGCAACCCCTATCCGCTGGTGTTCCGCTGCCTGCGTGAGTCCGGCCTGACCGCCTTCTTCACCCGCAGCTCCGCCGCCAACATCCCCGTGAACATGGCCCTGTGCGAAAAGCTGGGTCTGGACAAGGATATGTACTCCGTCTCCATCCCGCTGGGCGCCACCATCAACATGGACGGTGCCGCCATCACCATCACCATCATGACGCTGGCCGCTGCTAACACCTTGGGCATTCAGGTGTCTCTGCCTGCAGCCATCGTGCTGAGCGCTATGAGCGCTCTGGGTGCCTGCGGTGCTTCCGGCGTGGCCGGCGGTTCCCTGCTGCTGATCCCCATGGCCTGCTCCCTGTTCGGCATCTCCAACGATGTCGCCATGCAGATGGTGGGTGTCGGCTTCATCATCGGCGTGGTGCAGGACTCTGTGGAGACTGCCCTGAACTCTGCCGGTGACGTGGAGTTCGCTGCTACCGCCGAGTATCATCAGTGGCGCAAGCAGGGCAAGCCCCTGCCGGAGTTTTTAACTGGTAAGAAGAACTGAAAAATTTAAAAATATAGAAAAGGGCTGTTGCCAAACTCCTTCCGACATCGCTTACGCGATGCCACCTCCCTCAATGAGGGAGGCTTCACAGCTTACCGTCATGTCAGGCTCCCTCCGTGAGGGAGCTGGCGCGGCGAAGCCGTGACTGAGGGAGTTCTTGGCAACAGCCCCTTCGCTTTTTACGGGAAAAGATGTAACGGGCAGCAGGGCGTTTTCATTACGGCCCCTCCCGTGAAAAAACAGAAGAGCAGCGGCCGCAGCCGCTGCTCTTCTGTAATAATAAAAATAAAATTTCCGCTGTTTATGCCCA
>ERZ1694980.214-NODE-214-length-33322-cov-26.283524_pt1 | contig 33322 bp, 35 predicted proteins | sample MGYA00581606_ERZ1694980 | MGnify/ENA primary metagenome ERZ1694980 (study PRJEB42213, sample SAMN07424368) | human gut metagenome | biome: ENVO:00009003; feature: ENVO:2100002; material: ENVO:00002003 | host: Homo sapiens | place: USA | collected 2014 ...
ACAAGGAAAACACGGTGGACTGGAACGACCAGAAGTATGCCGAGGTCTGGCGGCACAGCTGGGAAGTTGTTACCAACCGCTATCTGGAAGCCGCTGGCAGACCAGAACGTGTTGACCTGCGCTCCTTTGAGCGGCAGGGCATCCAGCAGATACCGACCGTGCATCTCGGTCCCGCCGCACACCAGATGGAAAAGCGCGGGGTGGAAACCTTTCTCGGCAATCTGAACCGGGATATTCGAGCCGCCAACAGCCTGATGCAGTCCATCCGCAGTGCAATTCGTGGTCTGCAACACTGGATCGCAGACCTGAACGAAAAGAAGCAGCTTCTTCTGGACGCTCTGGAAAAGGCGAAAGAACCCACGCTGTCCGACCTGCTGGTGGACTACTTCAATCTCCGCAACGAGCAGCGCAGCGATTGGTCTGGCAAGGCAAAACTGAAATGCACTGTTCGGGACTTTGAGGAAGTCAAACAGGCGGTGGACTATCTGAAAGCCCATTCCCTGAACACCATCGAGGATTTGGACACTGCAATTTCTAACCTGAACCAGACCGCCGCCCCTCTCCGCAGGCAGTTGAAGCAGAACGAAAACCGTATGCGGGCAATCGCTCAGATCAAGGACGCCGCTGCCGTCCATGCCAAGCTGAAACCCGTCCACGACACCTTTATTAAGAAAAACTTTAAGCTGACCAAGGACGCTTACGCCGCCCAGCACAAGGACGAGCTGGACGCATTCAACAAAGCCGTCCGCACCCTGATGAAGCTGAACGGCAGCACAGCGGTGGATTTTTCGGCATTGGATGCCGAATTTTCTGCGCTGCAATCCAGCAGCGCAGAGTTGCGCACCCAACTGGAAACCTTGCAGCCGGATATCTCCGCACTGAAAAATATCCGCAAGTATATCGACATGGTGCTGAATAAGCAGCAGCTTTCTGCACCGGGCGGCAAGACCCTGGAGAAGGAATCGGTGCTGAAAAAGCTGGAAGAAGTCAAGGCAGTACAATCCCAGAAGAAAACAGAGCAGAAAAATCACACACAGGAACTTTAAGGAGGAAGCAACATGGCCTACACCCAAGCCCAGATCGACAAAGCCAATGCGGTGGATCTGGAAAAATTTCTCCGGGCACAGGGCGAAACGCTGGTGCGCAGCGGAAAAGAATACCGCTGGAAAGCCCACGACAGCCTGACCGTTTGCGGAAACAAATGGTTCCGACACAGCCAGAGCAAGGGCGGCTTGCCGGTGGATTTCGTGATGGAATTTTACGGCAAGTCCTTCCCCGAAGCGGTGCAGATGCTGACCGGAGAGCCGGGCGAAGCCCAGCCGGAGGCTGACCCCGCCCCCTCTCCGGCGTTTCGCTTGCCGCTGCGGAACGTCACCAACGCCAACATCCTGAACTATCTGACACAGGAACGGAAACTCAGTCCCTCGCTGGTGAACTTCTTCATCGCCGCCGGAGATATTTACGAAGACGCCGCCCACCACAACGTGGTCTTTGTGGGGCGGGATGCAGACGGGCATCCCCGCTACGCAAGCAGCCGTGGGATTCGGGAAAAGTTTCGGCAGGATGCAGCCGGGGCAGAAAAGGCATTTGGCTTTGCCCATCGCGGCACCGACAAGCAGTTGCTGGTCTTTGAAGCCCCCATCGATCTGCTGTCCTTCATCGAACTGTTCCCGAAAAACTGGCAGCAGCACAATTATCTGTCGCTGGGCGGGGTGTCGGGCAAGGCGCTGCGGCAGTTTCTCTCAGAACGCCCGGACGTGGAGCGGGTGTCCCTCTGTCTGGATGCTGACAAAGCCGGAGAGGATGCCTGCAAGCGGCTGGCGGGGCTGCTGCCGGACACGGTAAGCGTGACCCGCATCCAGCCCTGCATGAAGGATTGGAACGATGTTCTGGTGCACCGGGCAGAGATCCCGAACCGCAATTATTTCAAAAGCATCGTGCTGAAAGAGCCGTCAAAACCGGAAACGGTGAAGATCATCCGCATGAGCGATGTGGAGCTGACCCCGGTGGAATGGCTCTGGAAACCGTATCTGCCTTTTGGAAAGCTCAGCGTTCTGCAAGGCAATCCGGGTGAGGGCAAGACCTATTTTGCAATGCACCTTGCCGCCGCCTGCACCAATGGAAAGCTGCTGCCCAACATGGAGAGCATGGAGCCCTTCAACGTGATCTACCAGACCGCCGAGGACGGTCTGGGCGATACGGTCAAGCCCCGCCTGATCGAAGCCGGGGCAGACCTTGACCGGGTGCTGGTCATTGACGACAGCGAGGTGCAACTTACTCTTTCGGATGAACGAATTGAAAAAGCCATCATCGAGAACAACGCCCGACTGGTCATCATCGACCCGATCCAGGCGTATCTCGGTGCCGACGTGGACATGAACCGGGCAAACGAAGTCCGTCCTATCTTCATGCGGTTGGGACAGGTAGCGCAGCGAACAGGCTGCGCTATTTTGCTGATCGGGCATCTGAACAAGGCCGCTGGAATGCAGAGTCTGCAACGGGGTCTCGGCTCCATCGACATCGCCGCCGCCGTCCGCAGCGTTATGTTCATCGGCAAGCTGAAGCACGACCCCACCATGCGCATCCTGACGCACGAAAAAAGTTCTCTTGCCCCGCCGGGAGCGTCACTGGCGTTCTCTCTGGGGGACGAGGGCGGTTTCCGCTGGGTCGGCGAGTACGACATTACCGCAGACGAAATGCTGTCCGGCATCGAGCCGCAGCGGGAAACCAAGACCCAGCAAGCCAAAGACCTGATCTGCGCCCTGCTTGCCGGAGGAAAGCAGGTGCTCAGCGAGGACATCGACAAGGCGGCTCTGGAAAGGGGCATCCCCGGTCGAACCGTCCGGGATGCAAAACGGGAACTGGGCGATGCCCTGAAAAGCAAGATCGTGGAAGGCCGCAAGAAGGTCTTTTGGATGGAATAAGCCATTTGGCTGGCAGAAAATTTTGGCTGGCAAGAAAATCATGGTACACCCACAGTTGCCAGTCTGCCAGCCAAATTGGGAAAATGACGATTTAAGGAGGAATTGAATGGAGAATCAGAATTCGAGTTATTCGGTACAGATTGGCAAGACCACCTTTATTGTGTGTGTGAAGCAGTCCGAAACTGCCAAAAAGCCGATTGAAAAGATGTTCAAGGATATGTGCAGACATGAGGTCACAAGGGGCTTCCTTGCGGACAACCTGATGAATTTAGAAAAATTACCGAAAACCTCTTGACGAAGTCCAGCCCGAAGGTACCGGATACCGTGCACGCACCCGGTTCGCTAAGTTTTTCAACCTCCCGGAGTTGATGTCCATGTTCAAGGAGGTTGCGGACATTAAAACTAGCGACCAGCTTCATCTGCCGGTGCCGGTCGCAAAGTTTGAAACCGTGGTGGCAAAGCCGTCCGAAATTCAAAAGGAAATGGTGCAGGAACTGAGCAAACGTGCCGCAGATATCCACTCCGGCACCGTGGATGCGTCCGTGGACAATATGCTCTGTGTCACCAACGACGGCAGAAAGATCGGCTTGGATGTGCGCCTGATGAACCCCATGCTGCCGGACGACCCCAACAGCAAATTGAACGTCTGTGTGCAGAACGTGTTGAAGATCTGGGAGGAGGGCAAAGATCAGAAGCTGACCCAGCTTTTGTTCTGCGACCTCTCCACTCCGAAAAACGACGGCAACTTTAACGTGTACGATGATATTCGCAAAAAGCTGGTCGTTGCCGGTGTGCCGGAAAACGAGATCGAGTTTATCCACAACGCCGACACCGAAGCCAAAAAGGCGGCATTGTTCTCCAAAGTGCGCTCCGGCGATGTGCGAGTTTTGCTCGGAAGCACTGCAAAAATGGGAGCAGGCACCAACGTGCAGTCCCGGCTTGTGGCGGTGCATCATCTGGATGTTGGCTGGAAGCCCAGCGACATGACCCAGCGCAATGGTCGCATCATCCGTCAGGGCAATATGAATAAGGAAGTCAAGGTGTTCAATTACGTCACGGAAGGGACATTTGACTCGTACTTGTTTCAGACCCTTGAGAATAAACAGCGGTTTATTTCGCAGATTATGACCAGCAAATCTCCGGTTCGCTCCTGCGAGGATGTGGACGAGCAGGCACTTTCTTATGCGGAGATCAAGGCACTGTGCGCCGGAAATCCGCTCATCAAGGAGAAGATGGATTTGGATGTGCAGGTCGCAAAACTCAAGGTTCTGAAAGCCGACCACCAGAGCCAGAAATTCCGTCTGCAAGACAAGCTGCTGACAAAATTCCCGGCTGACATTCAGGAAGCGAACGCCCACATCGCCGGGCTGAAAGCGGATGCACAGCTTGCCGCCACCCACCCGCAGGGCAAAGAAGAGTTCTGCGGCATGGTCATCAAGGGCGTTGCCTACGACGAGAAAAAGACCGCCGGTGAGCGTCTGGTGCTTGCCTGCTCCGAACTGCCCAATGCCGAGGAAAAAGTCATCGGCAGCTACCGGGGCTTTGAACTGTCCCTGCGGTTCGATACCTTCCGCAGCGAGTATCAGGCACTTTTGAAGGGGCAGCGAAAGTACACGGTACCCTTGGGCACCGACCCTCTGGGCAACATTATCCGTCTGGACAACTCCCTGAACAACTTCCCAGAGCGCATCACCGCCGCAGAAAACGAACTGGACACCCTGCATCAGCAGCAGGCAGCGGCGCAAATCGAAGTGGAAAAGCCCTTCCCACAGGAGGAAGAATTGGCAGAGAAGTCGGCACGACTTGCAGAGCTGAACGCCCAGTTGGATGTGGACGAAAAGAGCCATGAGCCGGAACAGGACGAGGAGGAACAGGAGGATGCACCTCGCCGCCCCTCGGTGCTGGCAGCATTGGAGGAAAAATCCGATAAGCCGGAGCCGGTGAAGCCCTTCCGCAGTTATTACGACAAGGACGGTGATGCCCGATGAGGGAAAAACGGGATGAAACCATCATCCTGCGCTTGAGCAAAACAGAAAAGAACCGTATCTATGAAAAGATGCTCAGCATGGGCATCCGAAGCCTGAGTGCCTATATCCGCAAGATGGCACTGGACGGCTATTGCCTGCACCTCGACTTGAAAGAACTGCAACGCATGGCATATCTCTTGCAGATGTGCAGCAACAATCTGAACCAGTACGCCAAAGCCGCCAATGAAAATGGTCGGGTCTATGCCGCCGACATGGAGGACCTGCGGCAGCGGCTGGATGAACTGATTGAGATTGGTCGGCAGATCCTTTCCCGGCTGGCTGATCTCTAAATTTCTCCCCGTAGTTGGAGGGCTGCGGGGGTACATAGGCGGCAACACCATTGACAGGCTCATGCTCTATCCATATACTGAAAGCAGAAAGGCGGTGTCAATATGAAATTTGTAGCAAGGGTTCTCCTATTTCCTGTGGTTTTCCTCAGTGCATTTCTGGTACTGATGCTGAAATGGACGCTGAACCTGTCGGCGTTTGTGCTGGCACTGCCCATGCTGTATATTTTCGGCTGCGGCCTCTATACTCTCTATTGTCAGGAATGGCTGCAGTTTTTGATCTTGCTGGTGGCAGAGTTTGGCTGCTTTGCGCTGATCTTCATGGGGGCTTTGATCGTGGATGCGGCGGAGCGTTTTAATGGCTGGGTTGCCGGATTGTGAGGGATTAGATGGACACAGATGCTATGACCGACTATTATTGGGAAAATCTGAAAGATATTCTGCAACGACAACTTGCAGACGATGATGAATATCGTGCACTAATCCAGAAAAAGATTGCCGCAGAGATTGCGTTGAAAGCTCTTATCGGCGAAGAAGCATGGAGCCTCTATCTGGAATTGGATGCAATCAGCAACGAGTTAGAGAGTGTTCGGCAGGAAGCCATGTATCTGGCAGGTGCCGCCGACCACGAAAAATTATCCAAATGATCTCGATGCCGCCGATGTGCGGCATTTTCTTTTTTAGGGGGTGATGGCACTGGCAGCAACACGGTTGATTGCTCTGCACAAAAACAAAGGCATGACCGTTGTGGCCTGCCTGAAAAATCGCACGGACTATATCGAAAACCCGGACAAGACCGAGCAGGGACAGTATGTCAGCAGCTATGCTTGCAGCACCCTGACGGCAGATGAAGAGTTTATGCTTACCAAGCGGCAGTACGACCTTGTGAACGGACGCAGGCAGAAAAGCGATGTAATTGCTTATCAGATACGGCAGTCCTTCCGACCCGGTGAGATCAGCGCAGAGGAGGCTAACAAGGTGGGCTACGAACTGGCTATGCGCTTTACCAAGGGCAAGCACGCCTTTGTCGTGGCAACGCACACGGACCGGCAGCACATCCACAACCATGTGATCTTCAACTCCACAGCGTTGGATGGCAGCAGGAAGTTCCGGGATTTTTTCTTTTCGGCGTTGGCAGTGCAGCGGTTGAGTGACCTGATTTGCTTAGAGCATCAGCTGTCCGTCATTGAAAAGAAGCCCTATCGGGAGCGTCAAAAGCGCATTGTCTACCCGCCGAAAGAGAGCAATCGTGACCGCCTGTGCGGAATCATCGACACCATCCTTGCAGAAAAGCCGGGAGATTACAAAACTTTTCTGCAAAAGCTGGAGCGGCAGGGATATGAGGTGAAACGTGGCAAGTACACGTCGGTGAAGGGCAAGGGGCAGAAACGTTTTATCCGGTTCCGTACACTGGGCACCGGCTATGGCGAGGATGAAATCAAGGCGGTGCTGGAGGGCAAGGTGAAACACCAACCGTACCAGAAGAAGCCGCCCAAAGAGCAGCCCTTCCAGTTGCTGGTGGATATTCAGGGGAAAATGGCAGATGGCAAAAGTGTCGGCTACAAAAAGTGGGCAACCAAATTCAACCTGAAAGAGATGTCCAAAACCCTGCTGTTCTTGCAGGAGCAGAAAATCGGTAGCGCAGAGGAACTGCGGGAACGTGCGACGGCGGCAACGGAACGTTATCATGCTATGGGGGATTCCATCAAAGCGGCAGAAGCGAGGTTGACCGAAATCGCCGTGCTGAAAACTCACATCATCAACTATGCCAAGACCCGTGAGGTGTACGCTGCTTATCGGAAAGCCGGGTACAGCAAAACCTTTCTGGAAGCCCACCGGGAGGAGATTACTCTGCACAAGGCGGCGAAAGCTGCCTTTGACGAGGCTGAGATGCAAAAGTTGCCGAAGGTTAAGGAACTGGATGCGGAGTTTGCAGAACTGCTGACCAAGAAGAAAGCCGCCTACCCGGACTACCGCAAGGCACGGAATGAGATGCAGGGACTGGTTCGGGCACAGAAAAACGTGGAACGATTTTTTGCGGAAGAAAAGCCAGCACAGGAGAACGAGCAGGCTCGATAAGAACAAATTGCCGGGAGTTGACCGTAAGAGGTCTACTTCCGGCAATCTTTTTTTGTTAGCTCAATCTTTAACGGAATTGTTCATCTCTTTCGATTGTGTATGTTCATGCGTTTAACAGGTATCCTATGGAGTGTAAATAACACGATAGGATGAGGTTGCGCTATGAAAGAGCTTTTTGGACAGAGACTGCGGGAGCAGCGTATAAAGCATGGGTTGACGCTGGAACAACTTGCGGAAAAATCCGAGCTTTCCTCCAACTATATCGGCATGGTAGAGCGTGGCTTAAAGGAACCCGGCCTTGCCACCATTGTTAAACTTCTGAACGCTCTGAATATTTCCGCAGACACATTGTTGTGTGATCTGGTTCCCAGTGCATCTCATGTGACCGACGACGAGATCCGCAAGCGACTGGAAGGCTTGACCCCCATCCAGAAGAAAGCTGCCCTCGATTTGCTGGATACCTATATCAGCAATCTCCCCTACCTCACAAACGAAGAATAAATCGCAAACTTTGCAAGCGCATCGGCTGAAATTTAGCCGATGCGCTTTTCTTTTGCATTCCTTTCGGCTATAATCATTCTTATAGGATGTATTGTTTCCTAAAGAATTGATTCGGGGGTGTCAAAATGAGAGAACCGCAGTACAGCATTTTAGCCGACATTCAGGATGCGATCGAGCGGGCAAAACAAGGGAAGTTGGCATTGTACTGGCAGCGCACCATCCAACGGGAATACCGTTGCAAAAAAGTCACCCTTGCCGAACAGCAAGCGTATGAGCAGCTGCAAAGCATTCTTTCCGAGATTTCGCAATGGAACGATGAAGAAGATCTGCGCTCCGACATGGAGGAAATTGGCGGCAGGGTCTGGTATTGCCACTACTGGGAGGAGCATTACTCCATGGTAGAGTTGACCGAGGACCGCAACGGAAAATTTAACGTTGACTACGTTTTGGACGACGCAGTGACCCCGGAGGTGCGCCGGGATGCTGCACTGTTAGCGCAAAAGGAATTTGCGGACTGTATGCAGGAATGGGGCATTTCTCTTCTGAATGCACCCGTCCCGGAACAGATGAAGTATGCTTCTCTGGCAGAAGCCGCATCTCACCTCATGCAAGTCCTCAATGACCCGGAGAGCATCACAGGGTAAAAAGCGTCCCGCCGGGACGCGCAGCCTGCATTGGAAAAATGCAGATCAAAGGGGTTTGGGGCACTCCCCAACAAGCATTTTGCAGAGCAAAATAAGCAGATGTATATACGTCTGCACTGCTTGCCACAACAATGCGTCCTTTTTGTCCGCAGTTTGAAATTTTTAGATTGGAGAAAAACGCCATGCCAACCTTGGAATGGATCGGTAAAAATAAAGTCGTGAACCATCATCAGGAAGTTCCCTTCCGGGTGCTGGAGCGGCAATACAGTTTTGATGAGCAGGGGCAGCACACCGAGAACAACGGCAGTGAGAACATGATCATCCACGGCGATAATCTTGAAGCACTGAAAGCCCTGTTGCCGCAGTATGAGGGCAAGGTGAAGTGCATCTATATCGTTATCTTAACCCCCATTCTAATGAGTATCCTAAGTTCAGAGAATGCAGTAAGATTAAACTTTATAATTCATATTATGTTTCTTGCATTATTCGAGATGAGGAACTATAATGTACTCTGTGGAGGTGCGAAATGGACTATATGACATTAAAAGAGGCTGCCGAGAAGTGGGGCGTGACACCTCGTAGAGTAAATTATTATTGTGCCGGTGGGCGTATCTCCGGCGCTGTGAAGATGGCCGGTGTTTGGCTGATTCCCAAAACTGCAGAAAAGCCGATTGATGGCCGGACAAAACAAGGAAGGTGCAGAAAGCATGAAACGATATAAAATTATGATAATTGAAGATGATCCTGTGATACAGGGAGAATTGCAAACATTATTGAATGGAAATGGATATGCAACGATTGGCATAAAGGATTTTTCTGCTGTGATAGAACAGATTCAGGATGAAAAGCCACATCTGATTTTGTTGGACATTAAGTTGCCCGGAGAGAATGGCTTTGCTTTATGCTCTAAAATCCGTACCTTCTCCGAGGTGCCGATCATTTTTGTAACGAGCTGTAATACAGATATGGATGAATTAAACAGCATTATGCTGGGTGGCGATGCTTTTATCACGAAGCCCTATAACACAGCAATCCTACTTGCGAAAATCGCTTCCCTACTGAAAAAAGCTTATCCCGCACAGCAGCAGGAACAGATCGTCTATGGAGATGCGGTGCTACATTTGGAATCCAGCAGTTTGGGCTATAATGGACAGAGCATAGAACTTACCAAAAACGAATTAAAAATTCTCTATTACCTTTTCAAGAATGGAGGGAAAATCTGTTCTCGTGGAGATATTATTGAGTATTTGTGGGACAATCAGCTATATGTGGATGACAATGCTTTGAGTGTCAATATCAACCGCATACGGGAAAAACTGGCGAGCATTGGCCTGACGGATTTTATCAAGACAAAGCACCGACAGGGGTACACGATATGAACAGCAGACGATATTGGAAAAACAGGCTACCATTTCTGCTGACGAACCTTGTTTGTATGGCTGCACTCACTGTATTTTTGCTGGTGTGCGGCAATTCGGTTTCCGCAGTAGTATTGATCCTGATTGTATGGGCATTGATTTTGCTGACGGGACTTGTCCTCACTTACTGGAAACGGAAGCGGCAGATGAAAAAACTTCTGGATATGGCGGAGCAGCTTTCCGAAAGATACCTCATTTCCGAAGTGATGGAGCTGCCGGAACAGGCCGAGGATCAGGTTTACTATCAGCTTTTGAAAATGGCTGGAAAATCCATGTTGGAACAGATTGGAGAAGTCGAGCGAGAACGCCTAGAGTACAAAGAATACATTGAGCAATGGATTCACGAAATCAAAACGCCCATTACTGCCATGAAACTCCTATGTGAAAACCACCGGACGGACTGGACAAAGGAACTTCTGCTGGAACTGGAAAAGACCAACCGCTTTACCGAACAAGCTCTTTATTACGCCCGCAGTGAGCATACAGAGAAAGATTATTCTGTCCGGGAAATGGCACTGTCCCAAGTGGTGCATCAGGCGATTGCAGATAATAAATATCTGCTGCTCCAAGGTGGTATGCGTCTGGAAGTGGAGGAAATGCAGGACACGGTTTATTCAGATGAAAAGTGGGTGCGCTTTATCCTGAACCAACTGATTGCCAATGCGGTCAAGTATCGTACGGAACAACCGGTTCTCCGCATTTCTACTCATAAACGGCAAGATCAGGTTGTTCTTGTCGTGGAGGACAATGGAATCGGGATTGCTGCGTCCGATCTACCCCGTATCTTTGAAAAGGGATTTACCGGTCAGAATGGTCGTATGGTCCAGCAGTCCACAGGCATTGGCCTGTACCTATGCAAACGGCTCTGTGAAAAGCTGGGCATTGGCATTGCGGCAGAATCATCGGAACAAGGAACCGCCATTTCCCTGGCGTTTCACATCAACTGTCTGATCCATGAAGTGCAGGGCTGATTGCGATCCTGCACTTCTTACATTTTTGTTAGAACTTTGTAAGAAAACTTGATACAAACGAAGCCACTCTTATTCTACAATAGAGATCAGAGGTGATAACAATGAAAGAAATTTTGAAACTGGATCATATCCAAAAATATTACGGAAATGGCGGGAATGTTACAAAAGCAATTCAGGACATCAGCTTTTCCGTTCAGGAAGGGGAATTTGTAGGAATCATGGGAGCATCCGGTTCCGGCAAGACTACCCTGCTCAACTGTATTTCCACCATTGATACCGTCAGTGCGGGACATATCTATCTGGACGGAACCGATGTGACGGAAATCAACGAAAAACAGATTGCCCGGTTTCGTCGGGAGAATCTTGGATTTGTATTTCAGGATTTTAACCTGCTGGACACTCTGACAATCTCGGAAAACATTGCCTTGGCACTGACTATCAACAAGGTTCCTGCAGGTGAGATTGATGGGCGGGTGCGGGAAATGGCCGGAAAGCTGAATATCACGGATATTCTGGATAAATATCCCTATCAGGTGTCCGGCGGTCAAAAACAGCGGTGTGCCTGTGCCAGAGCTATTATCAACCAGCCAAAGTTGATCCTGGCGGACGAACCTACCGGCGCGTTAGATAGTCACTCGTCACAAGCCTTGCTCTCCACAATCCAGAGTATTAACGAAAGCCTTGACGCCACAATCCTGATGGTAACACATGACGCTTTTTCGGCAAGCTATGCCAATCGTATTCTCTTTTTAAGAGATGGTGCGATCTTCACGGAAATTCTCAAAGGCAGTGATTCTCGTAGGGTTTTCTTTGAAAAAATCTTGAATGTCCTTACCATGATGGGAGGGGGTGTGAATGATGTACACTAAACTCATTTTCAAAAATGCAAAGCGGTCAGGAAAGGACTATTTGATTTATATTGTGACCATGACACTCTGTGTCACATTGTTCTATGCGTTTTTGTCTATCAGCAGCACCCATTATCATCCGACCATTGGTGCGGAATATAATATTTCCCTGCTGGCTGGAGGTATGAAACTGGCGATTTGCGGGATTAGTCTGCTTCTGTTGTTTCTGATCCACTATGTCAATCGTTTCATGCTGAGAAAAAAACAATCGGAGTTTGCAGTTGAGGCAACCCTGGGAATGGAGCAAAAAACCATAGGACTGCTCTTTTTTGGAGAGACTTTTTTCCTGCTCATATTCTCTGTGTCGGTGGGAATCCTTCTGGGGATGGTCGTTTCTCAGGTCATTACGGCTATGCTGCTTGCTTCTTTTGGGGAACCCTACGCTTTTTCTTGGTCTTTTTTTCCAGATACCGTGCTGCTGACCGTGGGCTTCTTTGTTGTTTGCCAGATTCTGGTTGGAGTCGGGAATGTCAGAATTCTCAATAAAAGTAGGATTATTGAGCTTATGACGGCAAACCGTCAGAATGAAAAACCGCTTCATAAAAGCAGATGGATGCCGATGATCTGTATTTTCTATGGCATTATGCTGCTGTGGATGCTGGAGGTAGGTGCTGTAAAATATCATTTTTACTTCGATCCCAGACATCCGCTTCCTGTAAAGCTCATGTATTGGGGGAATGTCCTTTTCCCTGCACTGACGCTGCTTTGGGCAATCGCAGGTGCTGTTTTACACAGAAAAATAGGATTTTCCCGATACCTTTGCGGGCTTCTGGCTGGTGCAGTATTGACCGCTATCCCGATTTTTTCCATCGCAGAACTGGAAAAAGCCTACTTCCTTGGATTTGATGCCCCAACTCTGAATCAATATTTGCTGTTTGGGGTTGCGGATATTTTGTTTATCATTTCCGCAGTCATGTATTTATCAAATGCGGCGCTCCTATACTGGAAGGAATCTAAAGTGTCCCGCAAATATCACAATACGAGTTTATTTCTGTTTGGACAGCTTTCCTCTAAGCTGGCTACCAATACGAAAACGATGACGATCATTTGTGTGACCCTGACTTTTTCTATCTGCTTGTTTGTCATTGCGCCGGTTTTGACAGGATGGAGTCTGGGCTATTTGGATAGTCGGGCAGTCTATGATATTCAAATTTCAAGCCGCTACAACGATGTTTATGAAGTGGAAAATCTTCCGGATACAGACTATGGGGAAATTACTGCGTTCATAGAACAAAACAACATAGCGATAAAGGACGATTTGACTTTTTCGGAATATCTTCCCCAAAAAAGCGACTTTTACCAGCGGGTAAAGTACGATTTTCCTCCCTTGGCGATTGCACTGAAGGATTATAACGCTGTTCGGAAAATGTTGGGATATGAACCTATTATCTTACAAACGGATGAATTTGCTACCCACTGGCATCGTGCGGCAGAGGAGAAGGATATTGAAAACTACATCGCTGAGCATACCTTACTGGAAACTGACGCAGGCACCCTGAAACTCAGTGAGAACGCCGTGTTTCAGGAGCCTGTGGGGGAATCCATCTATAATCTTTATACAGATGTGGTGTATATCATACCTGACGAGATAGCGCAAGTCTTGCTTCCGGTACAGAGCAACCGATTTGTGATGACTCAATATCCGCTTCCCTTCAAAACGGCAGAAATGCTGGAACAGCTTCTTGGGCGTTCTTATCCAGAAGATCCTGATAAAGACAATCTGGCAGGATACAGTACAACTGTCCATACTACGGAAGTGAACCGTATAATCGCCCTTAACTTTATCCTAAAAGCGTCCTTGATCTATGGTGCAATTGTGCTGATGGTGATGTGTCTTACCGTGCTGGCTCTTCAGCAGCTCCTAGATGCAGAAAAAAACAACTACAGATTTTCGGTTCTGCGAAAAATGGGAGTGGAAGAGAAGGACCTGCATACTTTGGTTCTAAAACAGCTTGGTGTTTGGTTTGGGATGCCGATCACAGCGGCAATCGTTGTAGCAATGATTGTGATTGGCTATTTTCTTCAAAGTGTTTCTGCTGAAATCTCAGCTTATATTGGCTGCGGAGCCTTGATGCGGCAAATAGGTATCATTGTCGGGATTTTCGCTTTGCTGCTGAGTTGCTATTTTCTCAGTACATGGCTGCTGTTCCAGCGTTCGATTCGCAACAACTCCAACAGCGGAAGGTGATGGGATATGTACTGGAAGTTAGCAATTCAAAATATCCGCAGAAACCTGCGGGATTATATCATTTACTTTGTGACACTTACCTTGACTGCGCTCTGTGATGTCCTTCTATTTAGGGATGAGCTGTTCTATTATGAGAGCTTCGGTCTGTTTGCTGTTCTAATTCTGGTTCAGTTGGCAGCGACTGGAGTAGCAGCGTTTCATATTTATCAAGAAAAAAGAAAAAAGATTGAATAGAAAATACCTATAGATTCATACATCTGCCGGACGACGGCAAAAGAAAAAAGCCGTCGTATGGCGGAAAACAATATTCCCTACAAGGTGCGGGCGGCACTGCTTCTGGTGCCGCTGAATACACCAATGCCTACCGGAGCAGTGACTCAATCTCCAAGTATGGCTCTATACCGACCTTCTCTGGGCAGGCGCGTTTGGATGCCTGCTGGCGGCTCTGAACTTTCGGAATTCCAAAAACGACGGCGGCTAAAGCACACGGCATCGTAGTGCACGGTCAATGCGGAAATGCGAGGCTACACCCGATTTTCCATATCGAGTGATATAGATTTGGCTTTGGGGGAGGATGGTCTATTGTATGCAAAAAATTGAAGTTGTTGTTCGCATCACGAAGGATCACTGCCCACCGCAAGAGCAGACGATTTTTGAATGGTTCGATTTGATGCGGAATCCCACAGACGCTCTGAGCCGTCCCGATCTGGAAATCAACTTGGAACACCACCGTGTTTTCAAACACGGAACAGAGGTGTACATGAGTCGTTATGAATACGGTGTTTTGAGTTTGATGGCACAGCATCCGGGCAAACTGTTTACAAAGGAGCAGATCTTTGAAGCAGTCTGGCATAAGGACAGCGAAAGCTATTTGAGAGCCGTCACCAGCACGATCGGCCGAATCCGCCAGAAAATAGAGGATGACAAAGATCACCCCCGTTATATTAAAACGGTTTCCAACATTGGATATCAATTTGTCCCATCATCGGAATCGGTGCGATTGAATCGCAATCTGTAATAAAAGCCATACCGTGAGATCCTAGTAGGATTCTTCGGTATGGCTTTATCGTTTTCTACGCTGTACGAAATCGGCATCCTTGCATAGATGACCAAGAATATTCTAAAATAGAGATAACTTAATTCAGGAGGTCAAACCATGCAAACATTTGAAGAAGTATTGACCCACTTCCATAGCTTTTTAGAGTCTGCGACCTATTTGGACGTTGTTCCATGCCGCTGGGGATATGTAAGGCTTTTCAATGAGGGCGACCCTATCAATTTCAATGCAATTCTTTGCCGCACACCACAAGAACTATATACGGCATTGACAAATGATTTGGAAACAGAGATTCAGGTCAGCTTGGGAATCGACTGAATTGGTATAAAATTGGTTTGCTTTTGGGTTCGTTTTGGTATAGTGACTTTGAAAAATGTGCTATACTGTACCACAAGCAAAACATTTTCAGGGATTTTCAATCTTACTGTAAAACTCTGTCAGATGCTTTGCCAGTGTGCGGGTCGAGTCCATTAAGGTTTCTCGCACTGCTTCTGGACAGGAAAGATAGATTCGATTGAACTCTTTTAACTCTATTTCCGTTTTGCCCATCCCCGGAGTAATCAGCGCATCAAGCGAAATCGGCAAAACACGAGCAATCGCCAAAAGAATTTCGTAAGATGGATTCATGCTGCCTTTTTCAATGTTGGCGATATGCTTCGTTGAAACATGGCAGCGTTCAGCAAGTTGTTCTTGTGTTAAACCTGCCAGCTTGCGCTCCTTGCGAACCTTTTCTCCAAGTACTTTCAAGTCAGAATTCGGCATCATCGTTCACCTCAATAGTATTGTATCGTTCTGGTGAATGATGTGGTATAACCTTGTATTTCCTGCGAGCAGGAAGTATAGTGCCGATTTTTACATTTCCCGGTCGAGTTATAAAAAAACGGTAACTCGCCTGGGCGATTCTACGCGCCATCTGATCACAGTTGCCGTTTGTGGAGGTAACTGTGATTTTTTATTGGGGTAACGCATCAAAAAAAGCCTGTCTGCTGCCGTAAGCCAGACCGCCCCAAAGCAAGCACAATCGTTCCGTTCCACCATCCACAATCGTGCCGATGTGTTATATTGCGCCAGCTTCCCGCCATGGGAGGCTGGCGTTTTTGCGCTTTTGGAGCCAAAGTGCCGCAGTCCACCGTTTCTCCTATGATATAGCAGCAAACTTTATATTTGGGAGGGAAAGTCATGCTCGATCATAAGAAGAAAGCAATTACGGAACACTGGCAGTTTTGCCCCAAGTGCAACTTAAAACTTTATCGAATGACCGCCGACTGCACTGGATTCATCCATATAAAATGCTGGCGTTGCCGGAAAATGTTATGGCTCGACCTTTCCATTCGGGCCAAGTAAACATCAGTTTTATAAAACAATCGGGTGCACTGCACTCTGAATATGGACTGTTAGCACCGAGCAACGGGCCATTGCCATAAGGCAATGTATGAAACGTAGCACCAAATGGCCGGGCAGCAGCTTGACTGAAAGATTTTCGCTTGAAAATCCTTCGGTTGGCTGTTGTCCGGCTATTTTTTTATAGCTTCAGATGGCCTGCTCCCGAAAAGGAGCAGGTTTTATGTTTGCCCTCTTTTCGTGGCTGCCCCAGATGGCGAAATATCCGTAGTATCTCCAAATTTTCGACATTTCACGTTTTATCGAAAATTTGGAGGTTACACATGGGCTTTAATTATGGTTTGGAAAAGAAGAACTTTGACCGTCAGTGGGCTATCATGCGCAAGCAGTATGAGGACGCTGGCATGAGCATTGAAGTGATTCAGGCAATGTATGAGTATGACTGGTCTGTTTTCAATGCTGCACGTTCTTACCAGAACCACACGCAGGAAATCGCCGCTCCGTCCTTTGAGCAGGGCGAAGAAGCCTACTCGCCCCTTATGAACAAGTATCAGGAAGCCATTTCTATTACCGAACACTATCGTGAAACCAAGAGCCGCTTCACATGGATTGGTGAGATCGAGGACGAACGACTGCTGTCTGCGCTGGAAAATTTGTCGGATGCAGACCTTGAGCTGATTACTCTGTACGCCTATGAAGAATATGACACCGTTGAAATTTCTAAAGTATTTGGCACAACAAAGCAGAATATTAGTAAGAAAATCCGCAGAATTACTAATTTTATCAAAAACTTTCAAATTGAGGTTGTCTGAAAGGCGTTTTCGATGCCTACCAAGTGAAAGGACAATTCACCAGACGGCGAAAGCCACTGAGCGAAATGTCTGCACTCATGTTCTTTGAAAACTGAATAGTTCCGTCATCTGGTACTCCGATAATGATACTTCCGTAATTCGCGGCCCGGTCACAAAGCAGACGGGGTGGCTGAAATGCCAATGAAGCGGTACAAGTCCGCTGCCAGATGTTTATGCCCCACTCGCAGGGAGCCGAGGGCGAATATGCGAGACCTTAACTTATTAAATCAGGCATGGCCGAATGCTGTTTTCGGTCTTCGTCCACGCCTGTTCTTTTTACTTATTCCATATATCTACATTTTCGTCCTACATAGGAGGTTTTATGAACGAGAACGACCGTACCACCTTAGAGCAAGCGATCTACGAGGAAATGGAACTGACCCCGGAGATGATTCGGTCCATCCGCACGCTCTGCGGTGTCTGCCTTTGTAGTTTTGTAGAATCCAAGGCGTTCAAAATCGCCATTGTTCCCAGCGCAGACCGTAGCATGGACACTTGCACAGTCTGCCAAACTCGGCGCGGTCATGACTACGTTGTGATGAAGCGCTGAACAAACACACCGCCCACTGCCAAGGAGGTGCAGCGGGCGGTGTACATATTGAAAAAGGAGGGCAGCTTTTGATTCAAAACTGGAAATTCCAGCGCGGAGACATTTTCTTCACCCGTTTCGACAATGCCACTGGTTCAGAGCAAAGCGGGAATCGTCCGGCAGTCGTTCTCCAGAACGATGTGGGAAATTTTTACTCGCCTACGCTGATCGTAGCCACATTGACAAGCAAGGCGGCAAAAAAGTATACCCAGCCGACACACTGCCTGCTGGTGAACGATTTTCTCTCCGTTCCGTCCATCGTTCAGGCAGCGCAGATCTTTACCGTAGACAAGAGCCGAGTGTTGAAATTCCTCGGACACCTCACCCCGGAAGAAATGAGCCGGGTGGATGATGCTGTCCGTGCCAGCCTTGCTCTGAACCCGATGGGGAGCATTCAGCGGCTTCCACCTATCATCCGTTCTACGGCGGCTTACGCGCCGCCTGAGGTGGTTGACGGTAAGCCGCCCCTCTATCCCTACACGCCCATCAAATCGTCCTTTGAGGATGCTGGGAGTGTCGAGGACATGATGCTGTACACCGAACTGGAAGCTGCGGTACACGCAATGATCCAACGACTGGAATACAGCTTTACGTTTAACCCCAGCCTGCTCACCATCCCGAAGCGTAAGCAGCAGGTTGCTGAAATCCTGAAAGAAGCCGAAACGTACATCTGGAGGATCAAGGAGGAAATGCGATGCGCCTGAAAGACAATAACAATCCCTTCATCCATGTCAACCCGCCGTACCAGCTCATGGTCATCCACAGCAGCAAGCTGGTCTACCCCCGCGAACTGTATCAGCGTGGTGTGGAGCGCAAGCGTGTGGCACTGATCGCCGTCCACTTCAACGAATATGTGGCAAATGAGCCGAAGGTCAGTTTCCGCAACGGTCAGTTCATCGTAACGGATGGGCAACACACCATCGAGGGGCGCATCCTCCGCAACGGCGGCAAGGATCTGCCGATCCTCTGCAAGGTGTACACGGGCATGACCGTGGAGCAGGAAGCACTGCTCTTTGCCGAGCAGAACGGCTTTTCTGCGCCGCTGACGGCAGGCATCAAGCTCCGTGCCAAGGTGGTGGGCGGCGATGCCATCTCCAAAGCTTTTCTTGCAGCCACCAACCGGGTGGGATTGAGCCTCAATTATGACAGCCAGCAGCTGACCGATTACCGCATCGGCTGCGTTGGTACGGCTTTCCGGCTCTACAAGCAGATGGGCGAACCGCTCTACTGTGAAACGATGCGGCTGATCGTGGCAGCATGGGAGGGCAAGCCCGATTCGTTCCGGGCATCTGTTCTGAAAGGCATGATGCACTTTGTGGAGCTGTACCACGGCGAGTTCAGTGAAGAACGGCTGCTCCGTGCGCTGCGCAACATCCACCCGGTCGATATTTACCGCATCGGGCAGGACGACCCCGCAAAGCTGCGCGGATGGAAAAAATACGTTTTCCCCATCTACACCGCCTACAACGGCAAGTGCAGAAAAGACGCACTGCCGATGAAATTTTGATGTTCACAGGCATTCCTCCCATATACACAAGGGGCATCCGCAAACCGCAGATGCCCCTTGTTACATATTAAAGTGCAATATATAGTGTTCCTGTATTCGTTTAACACAACATATAGAGAAAAGAGGTATTCTATGCGCTCTCAGTTCACTTCGTATGAGCAGCTTCCCATCACCCTGACAGCCGATCATGTTGCTGCTGCGCTGGGCATCTCCCGCGCCAACGCTTACGTCCTGCTCCGTTCGGACGGCTTTCCCACGCTCCACATCGGTAAGCGGATGGTCGTACCCAAAGACCGTTTTCTTCAGTGGATCACGGACAGCGTAAATGGCTGATTTGACATCCTTGATTCAAGAGGTTTCTTTTTCTATACTATTCCCGAAACGACTTGACATCAGGAAGGAGGCAATATGCCAAGCAAACGTTCACACGGCGAGGGTACGCTTCGCCACCGCAGCGATGGTCGCTGGGAATTACGTATGATGGACGGCTACCAGAAAGATGGTTCGCCGCGCTTCAAGACCTTCTATGGCAAGACCCAGAAGGAGGTCAAGCTCAAACTGAAAGAGTATCAGGATGCGCTTATCAGCGGTGTCCAGCTGGACACGATCCTGTACTTCGAGGATTGGGCAGATACATGGTTCGAGGGTCACAAGGATAATATCGCTCCCACGACACAGGAAAGCTATAAATACTGCCTGAAAATGCTCAAAGAGGGATTTTACCATCGCCCCTTGACCGTCATACGCCCCATCGACATTGAAAACTTCCTGAAAGGGATGCGGCGCGATGGCCGCTCGGATTCTTACATCAGCAAGGCACGAGGGATGCTCTACCAGATCTTTCAAAAGGCAGAAGCCAATGACCTTGTGCGCCGCAACCCGGTCCGGCTTGCTGAAAAAATGCGGGCATCCGGCACCGCAAAGCGCAAGGAAGCCTTTACCACAGCGGAAGTCGCCCACTTAATGAAGGTTCTCCCCGATGACCGCATGGGCTTGAGCATCCGGCTTTTGCTCGGCACTGGAATGAGAATGCAGGAACTTCTGGCTTTGGAGCCGCAGTTTATTGAAGAAGATGGCTCTGTCATTCACATCCGGCAGGCAGTAAAGGTCGTTAAAGGTACGGTCAGCATCGGCAGTCCGAAATCCAAAGACAGCATCCGGGATATTCCGGTGCCGCTGAATGTCCGCCCGTGTGCCATCAAGCTGCGAGATACTACCGACCAGTTCATCTGGGAAAGCCCCAAGACCGGCTTGCCCTGCAATCCCACCCATTTCCGGGATGTATTTCGCAAATCTCTGGAAGAAGCAGGCGATGTCCGCTTGCTCACGCCCCACAGCTGCCGCCACACCTATGTGTCGCAGATGCAGGCGTTGGGCGTGGACATCCAGACCATCCAGAGCATCGTAGGCCATGCCGACACCGAGATGACTGAGCATTATCTCCATGTTCAGGAATCCATTCGGCAGAGTGCGATCCAGTTGTTCAGCGAGGCGTTTTCGGCCTGAAAATTGGACGGAACGACACTAATTAGACCATATAAAATCTTTGGCATTGTGGTCAAAATTGTGGTCAAAACCAAATGAGGTCAGCCTACAAACAAAAAAATCCAACGATTTCTAACGTGAAATCGTTGGATTTATGGTCCAGCAGAGCTGGACAAATCCGAACTTTTTTCCTCCGCTGAGTCAGCGGTCAAAGCGTCCTCAAAACGGACGGTTTGGGTGCCATCCTTGTAATTGAACGTAATCAGCATCCGGTCATCATACAGGAAAATGGCATTTACAAAAATTTCAATCAGCGTTTTTCGCTGCTTTTTCTGCGAAATATCGAACTTTCTAAATTTCATCAGCCAGAATCGGATGAAATCCTCATTGAAGTTGGGCTTCTTCAACTTTTCATCTGCGATTTTTGCAGTCAGCTCATCCTTTTGGATTTCCAAAGCTTCCAGACGTTCTTTCGTTGTCCGGGTGTACAAGCCGTCCTCGATCGCCTTCATTAGGTTGTCCAGCTTTTTGTTGACCTCTCGCAGTTGCTTTTCCAGCAGCGGGATCGTGGTGTTCTCCTGATTCTGGACATCCATGACCAGTTGAACGATCTTGTCGATCACCGCATCGTCCTGAATCAGCTTCATCGTCTCCCGGACGACCAGATCTTCCAGCCAGTCCTTCTGCACGGTCTTTTTGTTGCAGCCCTTACGCCGCTTGACGTTGGCACATTTATAATAATAGTAGGTGCGCCCAGTGGCACTGGTTCCGCTTTCGCCGAACATCAGCGCACCGCATTTGCCGCAGAACAGCTTGGTGGTCAGCAGATATTCCTCGTCTGCCTTGCCACAGGCAGGGGCACGCTTGTTCTTATCCAGACGCTTCTGCACCCGGTCAAACAGGTCTTTCGGAACAATAGCCGGAATCGCATCCGGCACAACGATGTCCCGGAAAGACAATTCGCCAATGTACCGACGGTTCTTCAGCATGGTGTTCACACTGCTGTGGGTCATTTTGCCGCCCAGCATATTGCGGACTCCCTTATCGTTGAGGAAGTTTACGATCTCCACCATCTTATCGCCGTTGTCATACCGCTGAAATGCTTCCAACACCAGCGGAGCGGTCAGCGGGTCAAGATGATAAAACTTGTCATCGTCGATTTTATAGCCGATGGTTCCCGTACCGCCAGTGCACTTTCCCTTCAAAGCATTCTCGGTCTGACCACGAATCACTTTTTCGGACAGCTCTGCGGAATAGTATTCCGCCATACCTTCCAGAAGGGCTTCCACCAGAATGCCCTGTGAACCCTCGGCAATGGGTTCCATAACGGAAATCAGGTGGACACCGTTCTTTTTCAGGATCATCTTATAGTTTGCGCTATCAAAACGATTCCGGGCAAAGCGGTCAAATTTCCAGACGAGAACAACATCAAACAACTTTTTGCCGCTGTCTTTGATCATCTGCTGGAATTCCGGGCGATTGTCCGTTTTGGCAGAGAATGCACGGTCAATGTAGTGCTTGATGACCGTGATGCCGTTCTTTTCCGCATAGGCGGTACATTCCCGAATCTGCCCCTCGATAGATTCTTCACGCTGGTTATCCGATGAATAGCGGGCGTAGATTACGGCGGTCATAGACTCACTTCCTTTTTCTTATCGAACAGACGGGTAGCTTTTTGCATACTTGTAGATCTGCCGTGCACAGTCAAGGCTCATTTTGCTGGAATCGTTGTGTTTGAGCCATGCATTCACATTGCCCGGATTCAGCTTCAAGTCTGTGTAAAGGCGATAATTCGTCAGTTTCTTTTTTTCTTGGAGTTCCAATACCCGGCGATGGATCAGTTCTTTTGTGTCATTGTCCGCAAGGGCGGCATCCCGTACCGAACAATAGCTGCGCCAAACCTTCAAATAGCCTTCCGGCAGTTCATGGGACTGGTTTTCTAAAAGCAGCAGCATTTGCGCCAGCGAATAGCGATTAGAAAGCTGCTCATATTCCGCAACAACCGTGCTGTTCGCAGTATAACGGAGCAACAGATCTACTTTATCAAAGGTCAGCGCATAGAGAAACAGCGGTTCTTTCAAGCGAGGATTTTCGGTCATGCAATCTGCCAGCTTATGGACACTTACCGTCTGAATCCCGGAAAGCTCTGCCACATACTGCTTCAAAAAGCCTTCGAATGTCAGCTTTCGCATGGTCTCCACCTCTCCACATACTCCTGATAGCGGATATAGAAATCCCGATACCGCCAGTCGTTCAGGATGCTGGCTCTCAACTCATCTTCATCCGTTGCAAGGTGTTCCAGCAAATCCCAATCCAACGAATTCCGCACAGCCTCACTCTCTACGTCTGCCTTGTCAGTGTCCCGGAAAGAGCAGAGCTTTGCAATCACCAAATCTTCCAGGCTGGGTGTGTAGAACTGCACCTTTGTACCACCAAAGGGTAGCGGCTGAAGCCGGTCTTGGAAGTTATACGGGAAATTGTCGATGTAGGCTTCCACATCGGTGTTGATGTCGTACTTGCCAAGCAAACTGTACAGTTCTTTCGGAACACTCAAGGCATCAATGTCATGAGTAGCGCGGGTCAGCTTTCCCAACAAAATGAACGCACTACCGCCTACAATCACCATCTGATAGCGGTCGTTATTGTCGATCATCAGGTCTGCGTCTTCGTCCAGACGTTCCAGACGCTTGCGGAGGTCATCTAAAATCATCTTTCCCATAAAACAGCCTTTCGTATTTTCAATAATAGTATTTTCTAAAATTATTTTACAGGAAGGAAATCTGATTGTCAAGCACAAATCAACGACATTTCATACAATTCATACTACCATGTTGTCAGTCCACATCTCACACTGGCTGATAACCGTGCTGATTGCCGTATCGTAATCTTCCGGGGGATACTTATACTTTTTCAGAAGATGTTTCACCATCTTCCGCATACTGGCACGCGCAGTTTCTTTTTTCTGCCAGTCTATCGTCCGATTTTTACGCAGCATTTCCGTAAGTTCTCTGGTCAAGTCAATCAATTCATTATTTTGATAGAAGTCCTTTATGTTTTCCGGCTTTGTCAGAGCATCGTAAAAAGCCAGTTCTTCCTGCGTCAAGCCCAGCTTTTTACCGTTGTTATACAGTTCTGTAATCTCCTGTGCCGTTTTCAGAAGTTCCTTGATGACCTCCTCGTTTGTAATCAAGCCATTGTAGTAAGAGTTCATCAACTGTGTAATCTTTTCTGAAAACTTCTGAGACTGCACAACATTTGTTCGTTTGTACAGCGACACCTGTTCTGACATCAGTTTTTTCAAAATTTCTACGGCAATGTTCTTCTCTTTCATTTTGGAAATTTCATCCAACACCGCCGGGTCAAACAGGCTGATATTTTCATCCGCCTGCTTGCTGTCAAACAAGCTGATAACGCCTTGACTCTGGATACTCGCCTTTAGCAACTCATTGATTTGAGCATTGATTTCTTTCAAAGAAAGTGTCTTACCGCCACTCCCACCATAGGTGATCTTCACCACCGTAGAACGGACTGCTTCCATGTAGGCCGCTTCATGTCGCTCCCGCTCCGTGGTCATACTGGAACACAGCGAATGCGACTGTTTCAGCAACAGAGCTTCTCGCAGGAACAGATCTTTGCGCTTGGGTACTTTTGCGTCCAGAACAAAATTCACGCCGCCAGTGACCAGCTTTGCCATCGTCAACGGAGAGCCACCAATAAATCCGCTGAAATCAAAGCCGTGCAACAAATCTTTACACACCTGAAGTTTTTCCTGAAACTTCGGATATGCAACTTTGGCAATGTCCATATCACCATATCGGGACTGGTCACGCTTGGTATACTCCTTCATAGCGGCTTTGAGGGCAGATGCAATGCCAACGTAATCTACAATCAAGCCGCCCTCTTTGTCCTTAAACACACGGTTGACACGCGCGATGGCTTGCATCAGATTGTATCCGTGCATTGGCTTATAAACATACATCGTAGCCAGTGAAGGCACATCAAAACCTGTCAGCCACATATCCACAACAATGGCAATCTTCATCGGGTCATCGTTGTCTTTGAATTTCCGGGCAAGTTCTTCTTTGTGAGATTTTGTGCCGATGATTTCTTTCCAATCCTCCGGGTCATTGTTGCCACCCGTCATAACTACGCCGATTTTTTCATTCCATGTCGGGCGCAGCTCCAGAAGTTTCCGATAAATCTTCATCGCAATCGGGCGCGAATAAGCCACGATCATCGCCTTGCCCGTCAAAAGATTAGCGCGGTACTTTTCGTAATGGTTGACAATATCTTCGCACAGCGATTGAATGCTAGAGTCTGCCCCCAGCACACTCTCCATCTGCCCCAACATCTTTTTGCTTTTTTCAATGGTCGCCGTGTCCGATTGCTGCTCCAGCGCATCATAGGTCGCATCAATCAGAGCCAGCGTGTCCTTATCCAGATGCAGCTTGATGACGCGGCTTTCGTAGTAGACAGGTCGGGTTGCGCCGTCCTCCACCGCCTGCGTCATGTCGTAAATATCAATATAATCACCAAAAACCTCACGGGTATTTCGGTCTATTGCTGAAATCGGTGTTCCCGTAAAGCCTATGTAGGTTGCATTCGGCAGGGCATCATGAATGATACGGGCATTGCCAATGACCGTATGTGCTTCTTTTTCACCCTGTTCATTTTCTTTGATGACAATTTTTTCATCAAAACCATACTGTCCGCGGTGGGCTTCATCAGCCATCACCACAATATTTCTCCGTTCGGACAGCGGCTTTTCGCCACGCTCAAACTTAAACATCGTGGTGAAGATAATGCCGTTTGCTTCTCGACCATCCAGCAGCTTGCTTAGATTTTCCTTGCTGGTTGCCTGTACAGGTGTCTGGCGCAAAAACGGCGCGCACCTGGCGAACTGCGTGTAGAGCTGATCGTCAAGGTCAATGCGGTCCGTCATCACAACGATGGTGGGGCTATCCAGAGCCTCTTGCAGTAAATGCGCATAAAACACCATCGACAGCGATTTTCCGCTGCCTTGCGTGTGCCAGAACACACCGCCCTTACCGTCCGTTTTGGTGGCAATTTTGGCTTTTTCAATTGCCTTCCGCACCGCGAAATACTGATGATACCCCGCCAGAATCTTGAACTGCTTCTGTCCATCGCCAGAGAACAGAATAAAGTTTTTCAGGATGTCCAGCAGCCGCTCTTTCTGGAACATTCCCTCGTAGAAAGTGTCAAACTGCGCATAGGCGGTGTTCTCGTAATCGCCATCCTTTGTTTTCCACTCCATGAAACGGTCAAGCCCGGAAGTAATCGTACCTGCTTTGTTGGTGGACAGGTCGCTGATCACGCAGATGGCGTTATAATAGAACATGGAGGGAATGTCCTGCATATAGTTCCGAATCTGATTGAAGGCGTTTTCTGCGCCCACTTCATCCTTGGAAGGGCTTTTCAGCTCCATCAAGACCAGCGGCAGTCCGTTGATAAACAGGATGATATCCGGGCGGCGATTATTTCCGTTTTCTACGAAGGTATATTGATTCACCACATAAAAATCGTTCTTTGCCGCGTCCGTATAGTCGATTAGCCGCACCACCGAAGACCGTTCCTCGCCATTGACCGCATACTTGACCGTGATGCCATTTTGCAGATAATCCATAAAGACCATGTTTTTCTGCAACAGACTTCCGGCATCAAAATCATTCAGTTTCAAGATTGCCTCATCAATCGCCACAGCCGGCAAACCGCGATTCAGCCGCACCAGACAATCCCGCAAAACATCGTCCAGCAGCGGGCGGCTGTAATCCGTCCGGTTCATATCAGGAGCATAAATGTGGGTGTAGCCCATGTTCTCGAATAATTCTATGACGGCTTGTTCAAAGGTGTCTTCGGTAAAAATCATATATGTTTTCCTCAGTTATTATCAGGCGTTGAATTCTCTGATGCTTCTATAATTTTCTTGGCAATCTTTGCAACGATCGATTTTGCACTACTCTTGGCGATTGTTCTTCCCATTGGTGTATCCGTTTGCAGTGCCTCAGTTAACGCCAATCTTACTCTACTAAGACCGATTTCTTTATGGTACCAATCTGGAATAAGATTCTCTTGAATTGCAACGTAACAATCGTCAAAAAGGGAAGGATTTACCGTATTGTGCAATACTTCTTGAATGATTTCATCTATTTTTTCATCCGAAATTTCTGAACATCTCAAAGCCCCAAGATCTTCTTGTGTGATATCCAGTTTTGTAAACTTATCAGTTTCAGGTGCATTAGCATTTATGTACATATTTTTTATGTATACCATTTGATGCTCTAGCTCTGGAAAAAGTGTACCTTCATTGATATTGTAAAAATTCAGTTCTTCCAATATTACGTCTTTTCTGTTTGCAGGAATTCTAAAGTAGTCCCCACTAAACTCATCTTGCGCATCACTGTATGCACGCTTCACCAAGCTTTGTCCGATACCTTCTTCCTTCAACTGAATATTATATCTTCCACAAATCAAAAAAGAACCACTCTGCCGAATCAGCCGTTCATTATTGAGGTTTGATATAACGAAATAATTTCTTTGAATAATTGCACATAGGCTTTTATATTGATTTTTCCGACATTCGTTCGCTTCCTTATCCGTGTAAATCCCATATTTATTTAAATCGGAAAGCAGCTGTTCTAGTGTAAAGTCTCCTGAAATTTCATGGCTTGCTAAATATGACAGGACTTTAATCTCTATATCATTATAACTTTTTCCGTAGTCACGTTTATAATAAATTTTTCCATCTGTTGGAGGCAGCAGAGTGGTTTTTCCATCATCTACTCGCTTTTCTCGATTCTGCTGACAGGCAAAGTACAATGCTACCAGTGGATTTTCTGTTACATCAAGTAATCTTGTTGGTAACCCATAGTGCTGCAACTTGGCAAGTTTTTCAAAATCCGTTGTAAGCTGCCGAAAGTCATCAGGATTCCGAGTGAATGCAGCGCTGATTAGATCTGATTCATGCTGGAGCATTCCACCTCGAAATATTCCAGGCATTACACCCCACTCTTTGCTGGCCTGTCCACGGAAGAAAAAGTGCTTTGTGCTCACTTCCGCGCCTTCCTCTTTCTTTATGGTTTCCTTTATATCAGAAATGTAGGTCAGATAGCTATTAAGATCTGTAACAACGCATTCGTTTAAATCTTTCGTCTTAGCATTATCAAAATCTTCCATATTATCCCTTCATTTCTTTTATAAACGATAATTTACAGAAGCAACTTTATGAAATATATAAAGCGTGGTATCAAGACTTTTTATGCGTTGATGATTTAACTCTGATTGAATCGCCTTATGGAAAAATACCACAAGGCTGGCATTATTCTATGCTCGGAGATTTATGCAAAAGTGTATCTGTTACCCATAATTTTAATACAGATCGGCTTATTTTCTTGAATACGGGTGATATTGAAGACGGACAGTTTCTTCATTCGGAGTATATGGCTGTTGCTGATATGCCCGGTCAAGCAAAAAAGACAATTATGCCAAATGATATTTTATATAGTGAGATTCGTCCAATTAACAGACATTTTGCATATGTTGATTTTCAAGCGGATAATTACGTTGTATCAACTAAGCTTATGGTTATCCGAGCAAACTCATTCGATTCTCGCCGGTTGTATCACTTTCTTACATTACAAGACACACTTGAAGAGCTACAAATGCAAGCTGAATCGAGATCGGGCACATTCCCTCAAATTCGATTCGAGAACATTAGCAAATTGCCAATATTGATTGCAGATAGCAACACCGAAACCGCCTTCATTACATTACTTCATGCGGCGTACAATCAAATAGAACACAACAATAGCGAAAATAAAAAACTTTCGGAGTTACGGAACAGCCTTTTGCCTCAGTTGATGTCTGGCAAAATCGATGTATCAAGAATTCGGCTCTAAGCTGCTAAATTATCGTTTATCTCTACATTATTTGAAATTTTCAAATCTATTGCAGAAAGAAGTGAAACTATTTGATCTTGCTTTTTTCTGTTAGGAAGATTTATCTTGATTTTCCCAATTTGTTTCAAATTAATGTTCGGTTGAGCTGATTGTGCAGATGTCGTATTAATAGTATGTATGACAGACTTTTGATTAAGGTAGTAGTACACATACTCATAGTTTGCTTTTGTATCATCTACCCTTATAATTGCAACCGCTTGATTCGTATTTGCTGGCACCACTTCAGCGGTTGCAATTCCCGTTTTGCCCAAGAACATACCGGCCATCGAGAAAAGGATATCGTTTTCCTCAATTTGAGATCTTTTTAGCCTTTCGTGTGTCCGCTCCGAGATAAAGGCAAATTTACTTTTATCAATCGTTTTCCCATCGACTAAAGACTCTGATTTAATAAAATTAATGCCGCTTTTCTCAAATTTACATCCAATAGATGTCGGCGTTGTCCCTTTTGTTATTTTGGTCGTAATATCTTTTAGCGTCACAATCATATTTTTCCTCATCCTATAAATTTCCTATGTGCCAATTTCACATTTTGTTGTTTTACCATTGCATAGTGCATCGTTGTGTCAATTTTCTGGTGTCCTAAAAGCTGCTGCACCTGTTCAATCGGCATCCCCTTGTCAATCGCTGTCGTTGCCAACGTCCGTCTGAACTTGTGTGGATGCACTTTATTTAGCTTTAATCGCCGTCCCAATTCACGAAGCATCGTTTCCACACCACCAATCATCAACCGTTCATGTGGCTCTTTCAGCGTCACAAAGAGTGCGGGATTGCTATCTGACCGTTCATCCAGATAATTTTGAAGGTGGATTTTCGTCCGTGCGTCAAAGTATACCAATCGTTCCTTGTTGCCCTTACCAAATACAACACATTCGCGCTCGTTGAAATTGATATCCTCCCGATTAAGTGTCACCAATTCCCCAACACGCATTCCAGAAGATGCAAGCAAATCAATAATCGCCAAATCTCGTACTGTTGAACAGTTGTCACGCATCAGTTCCAGTGCTTCATCGGTGTACGTTTCCTTGATGATTTTGGCGGTTTTCACTTTGTGAATCCTGCGGACAGGGCTTTTCACAATGAAATCTTCATCTTCCAGCCACGAGAAGAAACTGGAAAGAATACGCCGGATATTGTCAATCGTAACTTTGCTTGAGTGCCGCTGTGTCTGATAATCCGTCAGATACTTTCGTAAATCATCCGTTGTAATCTGCTGCGGTAATTTTCCCACACCATTCAGCATCGCTTCGATGGTTTTAGAATAGTATGTCAGCGTTTTTTCTGAGCATCCCTCGATTCGTTTTGCGGTAATAAACGCTTTTACCGCGTTCTGTTCATCAGCTTTTGGCAGTTCTTCGCCCTTATCAAGAATTAGCCCTTGAAACGATGTTTCCAGCACCATTTTCAGCTGTAAAAGCTGTTCATTATTGAGATACGGCAGCATTTTTCGCTGTATCTCGTTGATAATTTGATTTTTCATCGCCGTATCTCCTTATCACGATTTCAGAGAACGACGGCAGTGGCAGTTTCTCCGTAGAATCTCCCGCCACTGGTGAGAGTTATTAAAATTCTGGTAAACGATAATTTAGCGGCTTAGAGCTGGATGTTGGAAACATCGAGCTCGCCTGACATCAATTTGGGAAGAAGCGCATCTCTTAGCAATTCTAATTGTTTGATTTCAAATCGATTTTCAACGATTTTTTCCACCATAGGCGTTGTGATTGCATCAAATGAGTCAAGCACTCTAGGGTCTGGCAGTGTGATTTCAAACGCATCAAAATCCTTTTTTCCAATATGAATAACGGTTGTGGCCACCTGCGTTTGCTCGATTGCATATAAAAGAGGTTTGATTGTAAAATAAAGGAAGGCTTTTCCTTTTAAACGCTTGTTTTTGAATACGCAAACTCGCTGATTCAGCCAAGCTTCATCGCTGCCCCAAATGTATGGAACGAATTCTCCGTCCATTCCAACTACAATATCGCCAGCTTGCAAGAGATACCCTTTTGGATGCTTTTCTGTTGTGTATGTTGCGACCTTTTGCTCTTTGAGGTCTCGAATCCGGATGATGGGAATCCCTTTTCCATCTGTGTTGAACTGCTTGGAAGAAAATGGTGCGCCATAAATAATATCTGCTATAGTATAGATACTAGTTTTTTGCCAAGACGATGGCTTTATCCCTCCGAACGGAATGCAGTCAATAAACCACGCAGCATAAAGTGCTTGCATTTGCGCAAATAAATTATCGTTTATCTTTTTATTGGCCTCAATCTTTTCACTAATAGCTGTAGCAATAGCAATAATCTTTTCTCGAACTTTCTTATCAGGAAAAGGAACTTGTAGTTCTTGCAAAAAATCCAAGTCAAATTTTCCGGCACCTATACCCGTTACATCCACTTTTGCCATTAAATATTTCTTTTGAGACTGTAACCAATAAAACACAAACTCATTTTCAATCTCACCGTATGAATTCAGACATTTGATATCCTGATTAAAAGCGACTTCGGATTCTACCATCCCAATCGGGAGATCATTAAAAAGACCACTGCCGCGGGTTAAAAGCAATATGCTGCCTTTGGGTGCAATTTTGCTTCCAGAACTTAGACCGGAAGTCGTTATAAATAAATCAGAGGTTGTAATTTTCTCGGACTTCAATGTTTTTGCGCTGATCCATGGAATATCCCCGTTCCAATAATCGGTTCGTTTCTTGCTTGGCGTTCCTCCGGATGAAAAAGAAACCAATTCACCCAGCCTGCGATATTCCCACTCAGATTTCATATCCAATCGCCCCCAGCTTCTCCTTGATTTCCGCTTCCAGTTTGTGCGACTGCACGAACAAATCCGACAGTTCCGAAGTCAGGCGTGCCATTTTTTCCTCAAAGGGTTCGCCATCGTCCTGCTGTTCCTCGATACCAACGTAACGCCCCGGTGTCAGAATGTAGTCCTGCTTTGCAATTTCTTCTGTGGTGGCAACAGCACAGAAGCCCTTGATATCTTCCAATGTTCCCGAAACATAAGCGTTGTAGGTGTCGGCAATCTTTTTGATCTCATTTTTTAATGTGCCATCTTCATTTTTGTATTCTTCTTTTGTTCCATCCGTCAGTTCGCGCAGTTTGCGGCTTACCATAACGCCCATCTTTCGAGCGTCAATGAACAGTGTTTTTCCGGGCTGCTTTTTGCGCTTGGCGATAAACCAGAGCGAAACGGGAATCTGGGTCGTATAGAAAAGCTGTGTCGGCATGGCAATAATGCAGTCCACCAAATCAGCATTCACAATGTTCTTGCGAATCTCGCCCTCGCCGCCGGACTGGGAGGACAGGGAACCGTTTGCCAGAACCATGCCCATCCGACCACCGGGCGCAAGGTGATAGATCATGTGCTGAAGCCATGCAAAGTTGGCATTGCCAGCCGGTGGCATACCATACTGCCAGCGCACATCGTCCTTGAGCTGCTCTGCACCCCAGTTGGACAGGTTGAACGGCGGGTTTGCCATGATATAATCTGCGCGCATGGTGGGGTGCTGGTCGTCAAGGAAAGTGTCTGCTGCATACTTGCCAAGGTCAGGCTCAATGCCACGGATGGCAAGGTTCATCTGCGCCAGCTTCCACGTTGTAGGGTTGGAATCCTGACCATAAATCGAAATGTCGTTGATATTGCCGCTGTGGTTTTCTACAAACTTTGCCGACTGCACAAACATGCCGCCGCTGCCGCAGCAAGGGTCATACACACGCCCCTTGAACGGTTGCAGCACTTCCACCAATGTTCGTACAACACAGGACGGCGTAAAGAACTCGCCGCCGCGTTTGCCTTCCTGCTCTGCAAACATGGACAAGCAATATTCATAGGTGCGCCCCAGAATGTCCTTCTCGCTGCCATGTTCGATCATTTTGATGTTCGTAAACAGGTCAACGACTTCACCCAACCGCCGTTTATCCAGTTCCGGGCGCGCGAAATTTTTCGGCAGGATATCCTTCAGGCGCACGTTTTCTTTTTCGATAGCGCGCATTGCATCATCGATTACCTGACCGATTTCGGGATCATGTGCCTTTGCAGAAACATCGCTCCAACGCGCACCAGCAGGCACAAAGAAGATTCCTTCCGATGTGTACTCGTCACGATCTTCCTCAAAACCATCACCGTCTGCAACCAGCCGATTGTACTTATCTTCAAAACGATCCGAAATATATTTCAAGAAAATAAGACCAAGGACAACGCCCTTATACTCCGAAGCATCCATATTGCCCCGAAGCACGCAGGCAGCGTTCCAAATCTGTTTTTCAAATCCAATGTCGGCGGTGTTTTTCTCTGCCATGGTTCAATACCTCCGTTTTAGCTCAACAAATTCTGCTTTGAGTATAGCACAGATATGCTGATTTTCCAATTTGTGCGCACAAATTCTTTGTAAGATGCTTCAATTTCCGGCAGATAAGTCCTACTATCACAACTTTATCGCAATAAATTCCACAAAACCATCTTGACGTGCCCTGCAAACCATGATATTCTCTGTCACAAATCCCACCGATTTTGTGGATTGGTTTGAAACCATCCACAAGATGTGGTCGTGTTCATTTTGAA
>ERZ1694980.218-NODE-218-length-32378-cov-16.127402_pt1 | contig 32378 bp, 29 predicted proteins | sample MGYA00581606_ERZ1694980 | MGnify/ENA primary metagenome ERZ1694980 (study PRJEB42213, sample SAMN07424368) | human gut metagenome | biome: ENVO:00009003; feature: ENVO:2100002; material: ENVO:00002003 | host: Homo sapiens | place: USA | collected 2014 ...
ATGACGAAAATAGATTTGGAAAAGTATACAAAAAAGGAGCGTACAAGGTGGAAAACAGAATGAAAACAAAATCGTGCGGCGGCGCAAGATCTGCCTGATCTTATGGAGGACGCGGCAAAATGAAAATGCCCCTGACCGAAAGAAGCCGGTCAGGGGCATTTGGGGTTGCTGCAGCGGGCAGGGTCAGTGTTTGCGCTCGTACTTCAGGCGCTCCCGCAGCTCGTCCAGAGAGCGGTGCTTTTCGCCGTGGCGCAGCTTGGGGTAAGCGCGGAGCATACGGCCCTTGCCAAAGTACTTGGAGCTCCGGGTGCGGGCGCGCATCTCCTCGCTGCGGGCCTGCAGCTCTTCGGCCAGCTGTTCCAGACGGAGCAGCTCTGCCGTGCGCTCTGCGGTGCCCCTGGCAGCCAGCTTGACGGCAGTGGCGGCCTCAGAGGCATTGAGCCGGGCCTCCTGCGAGGACTTGCGGGCGGCCTCCATGGCCTCGTCGGCCTTGGCGCGCAGGGCGGCAGCGGCATCCCGGGGGCTCAGTTTGGCGGCATTGTCCCGGGCCTCGGCAGCCGCCAGCTTGAGCTGCAGGCGGCTCTCGTCCATCTTCTGGTCCACATCCATGGCGGTGGTGCCCAGCAGCTCGGTCATGGCATCGGACACGGCGTGCATACTGTCGGCCACCTTTTCCAGGGCATCCAGCTCACGGGCCAGGTCAGAGGCCGCAAAGGCAGTCACCACCACGTCGGCGGCGTAGCAGGCGTACAGGATGCACATGAGGACAAAGCCCACCATCTGGGGGACCATCTCCACAAAGCCCGCGATCACGGGGTGAACGGCCTTCATCACCACAACGGTGCCCACGCCCCACAAAAGGGAGAACTCCAGGCAGATATATCCGCCGATGTTGAAGGGGAAGTCGCTGTAATCCCACCACCGGGTGTGGTAGAGCTTGTAGAGCGCCCAGCCGCCCACCAGTTCCAGCACGCTGGGCAGGATCACGCCGCCGAGATAGAGCAGCAGCAGGTTGTCTGCCAGCGGCGAAAGGGTGAACAGCACAATGATCATGCCAAAGCCGTAGATGGGGCAGACCGGGCCGTTCAGAAAGCCGCGGTTCACCAGCTGGCCGGTGGAAACGGCGGCATAGATGACCTCCAGGCACCAGCCCAGGCAGGAGTAGATCAGGAAAAACGCCAGGATCTGATACAGCGAAAAGCCGCAGACCATGGTGTTGACAAAAAAGGACATCTTACTCCTCCTTTGCGGCGGCAGCGGCTTCCTCCGCAGCCTTCCTCTTTTTCAGGATCTTGGGCTCGATCCAGGTCACGGCGGCATCGCCGGGCAGCTTTCTGGCGATCAGGGCCTTGATCTTGATGCCCATCTCGGTGAACATCCCCTCGTGCTCGGTGCGGATGTTCCACTCCGGCTCGTTTTCGTGCAGGTCAAAGGTCTTCCAGGTGATCTCGTAGCCGGAAGCGGGGAAATACTCCAGGCTGTCGCGGAACAGGTCGTCGTCATCGGTCTTGAAGTAAATCTCGCCGCCGTCCTTCAGGAATTCGCGGTACTGGATGAGCTGGCGGGGATAGGTGAGCCGGTGCTTGTTGGAGGAAGCGTTCTTGCTCCACGGGTTGCAGAAGTTGATATAGATGCGGCTGACGGTATCCTGGGCGGTGAGCACACCCTTGATGCGCTCGATGTCGGTGCTCATGATCTTCACGTTGTCGATGGGGCGGCCTGCAGCCTGATAGGCGGCTTCGATCTTGCGCTTGGCGAGGATGAGCACCTTATCGGTGATATCGATGCCCAGATAGTTGTTTTCCGGGTGGGCGCAGGCCAACTGGGAGATAAAGCCGCCCTTGCCGCAGCCCAGTTCCAGCACAAAGGGCTGCTCCGGGCGGGCATACTGTGCGTGCCACTTGCCGCCCCAGATCAGGGGCTCGTGGACGTGGAAATCGGCGGCCATCAGCTCATCGTGGGCGTAGGGTTTGAAACGCATTCTCATAGTTTGTAATTCTCCTTGATGTTGTGTGACTCCTTCAGCCGCCTTCGGCGGCAGCTCCCTCAGCGAGGGAGCCACTGGCGAAGAGGGAAAGTTTTCCGCACTGCCAAAGCCTCCCTCATTGAGGGAGGTGGCATCGCGCAGCGATGACGGAAGGAGTTATTTCGTCTTTCTCAAAAATTCTTTCACCTGTTCCGGCTCTGCGGCGCAGCTTCCCTGACAGATGCCGGGTTTGCCGCCGCCGCGGCCATTGAGGGCGGCGTTCAGGGCTTTGGTCAGGGCGCGGACATCACCGCCCGCCTGGGCAAGGCAGTAGCCGGTGCCCTTTTCGTTGGGGGTCAGGGCCGCGCACAGGCCGGTGGTGGCTTCGGTCAGGCGGACAGCCAGCCGGTGCAGGCCGTCCGGGTCCAGCCCCGGCACGATGCGGATGGCATCCGCACCGGGCGTTACCTGCGCGGCCAGCGCCTCAAAGAGCTGGCTGCACAGCCCGAAGTGGGTGAATTTCAGGGCGGTGTACTCGTCATACACCCGGTGCACGGCGTTGGCCGTCTCGCTGGCCTTGGCGCTGAGCAGGGCACCGATCTCTGCCTGCCGCGCCCGCATGGCCTGTGCGGCTTCCAGCGCGCGCCCGCCGCAGACGATGCTCAGGCGCACGCCGCCCTTATAGTTTTCAGCGGCCAGGATCTTGATCTGGCCCACCGCGCCGGTAAAGGCGGTGTGGGTGCCGCAGCAGGCACAGACATCCGCCCCGGGGATGGTCACGATCCGTACCTGCCCCTCGATCTCCTTTTTGGAGCGGTAGGTCAGGGCGGCCAGCTCCTCCCGGGTGGGGTAGGTGATGTTCACCGGTACATTCTCCCAGATGATGCGGTTGGCGGCAGTCTCGGCCGCTTTCAGCCCCTCGGCGGAGATGGGGATGTTCGTGTCCATCCGCACGGCATCGGAGCCGATGTGGAAGCCCACGTTCTCGGCCCCGAACATGCTGTGCAGGATGCCGGAGAGGATGTGCTCACCGGTGTGCTGCTGCATCTTGTCAAAGCGCCATGCCCAGTCGATGGCCTGTGCTGCTTCGGCCCCGGGCACCGCCCCGGCGGGCAGGGAAGTGACCATGTGCCAGATGACACCCGCCTGCTCGTGGACATCGGTAACGGTCAGCACCGTGCCGTCGGCAAGGGTCAGGGTGCCCCGGTCGGCAGGCTGGCCGCCGCCCTCGGGGTAAAACACTGTGCCGTCCAGCGCGATGCGCCCGCCGCCGGTCCGGCTGTCCGGCTCTGCGGCTAAAATATGCCCCACCGCCTCCCGGCGGTAAGCATCGTGTTCATAGTATTTTTCGGTTGGCTGCATAAGCACCTCCTAATATAAAGACAAGTATACCACGTTTTTTGCCTGTGGAAAATAGTCTGCAGTTATGTTATGATAGAAAACAGACAAGCCCCAGCAAAAAGTTTGAGACGAGGAAGGATTTACAATGCGTGAAAGTGGTATTCTGATGCCGGTGTCCAGCCTGCCCGGCCCCTACGGGATCGGCTGCTTTGGCAAAAAGGCAGAAAAATTTGTGGATTTCCTTGCGGCGGCAGGCCAGAAGATCTGGCAGATCCTGCCCCTGAGCCCCACGGGCTATGGGGACAGCCCCTACCAGAGCTGCTCTGCCTTTGCGGGCAACCCTTATTTCATTGATCTGGATGCTCTGAAAGCCGAGGGGCTGCTGACAGCCGCCCAGCTCAAGGCCGAGCCTTGGGGCAAGGACCCGCTGAACGTGGATTACGGCACCCTGTACACCAGCCGCTACAAGGTCCTGCGCGCCGCCTATGCCGCCTGGCGCAGGCAGTGTGCGGGCCAGCACGGCTGTGCCTATTACTATCCGGATGCGTACTATGCCTTCACGCTGGAAAACGAGGGCTGGCTGGAGGATTATGCCCTCTACATGGCCCTCAAGACCGCCAACGGCATGAAGAGCTGGACCCAGTGGCCCCGGGAGTACCGCAAGCGGGAGCCGCAGGCGCTGGAAGCTTTTAAGGCAGAGAACGAGGAAGAGATCGGCTTCTGGAAGTTTCTGCAGTACGAGTTCAGCATCCAGTGGAAGAAGCTGAAAGCCTACGCCAACGCCAACGATGTACAGATCCTGGGCGATATCCCCATCTATGTCTCGGCAGATTCCGTGGATGCCTGGGTGGGCGGCCCGCTGTTTGAGCTGGATGCAGACGGCGGCTTTGCCCGGGTGGCAGGCTGCCCGCCGGATTACTTCTCGGCAGAAGGCCAGCTCTGGGGCAACCCGCTGTACAACTGGCCCTACCATAAGCAGACCGGCTATGCCTGGTGGATCCAGCGTGTCCGCCATGCGCTGGGCATCTATGACCTGCTCCGCATCGACCACTTCCGTGGTTTTGATACCTACTGGGCCATCCCGGCAGACAGCACTACCGCCAAGACCGGCAAGTGGGAGACCGGCCCCCGGATGGAGCTGTTCAACGCGCTGGAAGGTGCGCTGGGCAAGCTGCCCATCATCGCCGAGGATCTGGGTGAGCTGTTCCCCAGTGTGCGGGAGCTGCTGGCAGACAGCACCTTCCCGGGCATGAAGGTGCTGCAGTTCGCGTTCGGCGGCGGGGACAGCGAGTACCTGCCCCACAACCATGTCAAGAACAGCGTGGTCTACCCCGGCACCCATGACAACACGACGCTGACCGCCTGGTGGGACGAGAGCGCATCGGCCAAGGAGAAGGCTGCGGCCGCCGCCTACCTGCATCTGACCGGCTATCAGCCCACCGCAAAGGAGGTGGCCGCTGTCAAAACAGAGGCGGCCCGCACCGCGCTGCTCCGGGCCGCGCTGGGCTCTGTGGCCGACCGTGCCATCATCCCCATGGCCGACTGGCTGGGCCTGGGCGAGGAAGCCCACCTGAACAGCCCCGGCAAGCTGGGCGGAAACTGGAGCTGGCGCGCCGCCGATGGGTTCGACACTGCCGCGCTGGCCAAGCGCATTCTGGCGGAGTGCGCCGTGTACTGCCGTACATAACCGGGCCGGAAACCCGGAGTGTGTTTAGCAGTTTGACGAAAATGTAAAAAATTGCGTTAAAGTTTGTGCGTTTTGCTGGAAACGCCCGGCACAAGGTGATATAATTCCGGTAATGGGGCTGCGCTTTCAGCGGCCGTGTGGCAAAGCTGTGCCGGAAGGGAGAGAGTCCGGCACCGGATAATGGGGAAAAACGCATGAAAAAAGAATGGACGGAACAGGATCTGCGCGCCTTTGCAGAAAATGCACAGACCGCCTTTGAAGACGTGACCCTGACGGAAGCCGATGAGGAGGCCGCGGACACCTGGCAGGACGATGGCCTGCAGGTGGATTATGTTCTGCGCAATGGGCAGGTGGACTGCGTGCTGCGCCGCCTGATCGAGGCGGACGGCAAGCTCTGGCAGCTGCAGATGACGGCTCCGCTGGCGGGCAGCGACCTGCCGGAGGATCGGATGACCGCGCGGGAGCGGGAGCTCTGCCGGGACGATATGAATCACGATTTTCTGACCGGCGTGTTCAACCGCCGCTATTTTGAAACGGAGTTCTGCACCCGGCTGGATGAGTGGACGGATGCTCACCGCTGTGCTTCGCTGGCGCTGGTGGCGCTGGACGATGAGGACGGGATGCGCGCCCGGCAGGGCGATGCCGTGATGAACCAGCTGGTCTGTTTTGTGGCCAACCAGTGGAAAAAGTACTACGACCGCCCTGCAGAGCGGGTGGTCTGCCGCCTGACGGACACGCTGTTCGCCATCGGCTGCGCGGATAAGAACTGCGCAGAGCTGGCCGAGGAGCTGAACGGCATTTATGCCGAGATGCCCCGCGCGTGCGTGGCATCGGTGGGCCTGATGCGCCGGGTGCCCTTTACCCAGTCCATCGGCTGCGCCTGCACCGGCGAGGTGCGGGGCAAAAACTGGGACGCACTGTATCAGCTGTGTGAGCAGCGCCTGAAGGCGGCCCAGACCGCCGGCGGCGACCAGATCTGCAGCAAATAAACCGAATGCATAAAATCCCCCTTTGCGGTACAAGCTAGTGCCACAAAGGGGGATTTTTGTATGGAAAATCAGAAAAATGATAACCTGAATCTGCTGGAAGCGGTGGTGCAGAACACGGAGATGGGCAAGAACACGCTGGAACAGATCGTGCCCATGACCGAGGACCCTGCCTTCCGGGCCGAGCTCCTGCGGGAGCGGAACCTCTACCGGGAACTGAATCAGGAGGCCCACACCGCCATCGAGGCCTGCGGCGGCACGGCTCAGGGCCAGAGCATCATGGCAAAGCTCAACACCAAAATGGGCATCGGCATGAAAACGCTCACCGACAAATCCACCCGCAATCTGGCCGAAATGCTCAGCGAGGGAAGCAGTCAGGGCGTGATGGACTGCATCAAGAGCCAGAAGGATTATCCCGATGCGGCTCCCGGCTCCAAGCGCCTGATGCAGAAGCTGCAGGATCTGGAGGAAGAGAACCGGCTGAAACTGGAGCAGTTTCTGTAAAGGCTGCTCCGGCTGCTCAGAGTGCTTCCACCATGGCCGACACGATCCGGGTGGCGGTAGCTACGTACTCGGCGATGCTGAACTTCTTCACCACAAGCACCTCGTGGCCGTCCTCGTCGGCGTTGTCGCTCATGGCCCGCAGGATGACGCAGGGCACATCGTTCTTGGCGGCGATCTGGCTCACAGCAGCACCCTCCATCTCAACGCAGTCGGGGGCGCATTTGGCCTCAATAGCGGCCTTGGTCTCGCTGTCGCCCACGAACAGGTCGCCGGTGGCAATCTTGCCGGTCAGGGCTTTGACCCCGGCCTCGGCGCAGGCTTTTTCAGCGGCGGCGATGAGGGCCGGATCACCGGCGTACGCCTTCAGGTAGGGCGGGTTCTGGCAGATCATGTCCAGCTGGGCATCGTGGTACAGCACCGTTTTGCCAATGACCACATCACCAATGCCGATCTTGCTGGTCATGTTGCCTGCAATGCCGGAGAAGATGATCTTCTCGGCACCGTATCGGGTGATGAGCACCTGAGTGGTGGCGGCGGCATTGGCCTTGCCCATGCCTGCACAGCAGACCACGACCTGCTTGCCTGCCAGCGTGCCTCTGTGGTACTCCACGCCGCCGTAGGGCTCCACGGTGACGTTTTCCAGCTTTGCACACAGCTGATCGACTTCATCGGGCATTGCGCCCATAATTCCGATAATCATATAGATGTCCTTTCTCCCGGGCAAAAGTGTCTCCCGCGCGCCGCGCGGGAGACACTTTTATCATACATCAGACGTTAAACAGGAACTCGATCACATCGCCGTCCTTCACGACGTACTCCTTGCCCTCGGTGCGCTGCAGGCCCTTGGCCTTAACAGCGGCATAATCGAAGTTGTTGGCTTCCAGGTCGCCATAGCCGATGACGCTGGCGCGGATGAAGCCGCGCTCAAAATCGCTGTGGATCTTACCGGCGGCCTGAGGTGCCTTGGTGCCCTTGCGGATGGTCCAGGCACGGCACTCCTTTTTGCCGTCGGTCAGGAAGGAGATGAGGCCCAGCAGGTCGTAGCTGGCAGTGATCAGGTTGTCCAGGCCGCTGGCCTCGATGCCCATCTCGGCCAGGAAAGCCTTCTTCTCCTCGGGGGAGTAGTCGGCAATGTCCTCTTCGGTCTTGGCGCAGATGGGAATGTAGCGGGCTCCCTCCTCGGCGGCGCGGGCGGCCACCAGCGGGACATAGCGGTTGTTCTCAATGCCCTCCATCAGATCATCCTCGCCCACGTTGCAGGCGTAGAGCACGGGCTTGGAGCTCAGCAGGCCCATCTCGTGCAGCACGGCCTGCTGCTCGGCATCCCCCTCGTCAAAGTCAAAGCTGCGGGCGGGCTTGCCTGCGCTCAGGTGGTCGGCCAGCTTCTGCAGCCAGGCAGCCTCTGCGGCAGCCCCCTTGTTGTTGCCGCTCTTGGCAGCCTTGGCCATCCGGCCCGCGCGGTTCTGAACGACCTCGAGGTCAGAGAGGATCAGCTCGTAGTCAATGGCATCGATGTCGGCGATGGGGTCCACGGCCTCGGCCTTGGTCACGTCCTCCACCACATGGATGATGTTGTCGTCATCAAAGCAGCGCACCACGTGCACGATGGCATCGCACTCGCGGATGTGGCCCAGGAACTTGTTGCCCAGGCCTGCACCCTGGCTGGCACCCTTGACCAGACCGGCGATGTCTACAAACTCAACGATGGCAGGGGTCTTTTTGCTGGTCTGCCAGATTTCGGCCAGCTTGTCCAGCCGCTTGTCCGGCACGGCCACGATGCCGCTGTTGGGCTCAATGGTGCAGAAGGGGTAGTTGGCGGCTTCCGCGTTTTTGGTGGAAGTGATGGCGTTGAACAGAGTGGACTTGCCGACGTTCGGCAGACCGACGATACCTAACTTCATATAAAATACGCTCCTTACACGTTTTTTGGCATAACGATACAACTATCATTATACGCGATGAAACCCCGGAGCGCAAGGGGATGGGCGCAAAACAACGGATTTACACGGCGGGAGTTCTATATTATACTGTTCTTAAAATACGAACCGATTTCCGGAAGGGAAGGCAGGAGGATGTTATGGAACGCAACGACCCGCGCTATCAGGCTTATGTGGAGATCCTGAAGGAGGAGCTGATCCCGGCGATGGGCTGCACCGAGCCCATCGCGCTGGCCTATGCGGCGGCAAAAGCCCGCGAGGTGCTGGGGGTGCTGCCGGACAGCGTGCAGCTGCAGGTGAGCGGCAGCATCATCAAGAACGTGAAAAGCGTCATCGTGCCCAACACCGGGCACCTGAAGGGCATGGAGGCGGCGGTGGCGGCAGGCATCATCGCCGGTTCCGCCGAGAAGGAGCTGGAGGTCATCTCGGAGGTCAGCGAGGAAAAGAAGTCTGCCATCCGGGACTATCTGCAGACGGTGCCCATCACCATCGAGCACACCGAGCAGGGGCATGTGTTTGACATCGTCGTCACCGAGCGCTGCGGGCAGGACTACGCCCGGGTGCGCATCGCGGACTACCACACCAACATCTGCCGCATCGAGAAGAACGGCACGGTGCTGTACGAGGTGCCCCTGCTGGACGAGACCGTGCAGGAGGATGCCCGCGCCGACCGCAGCCTGCTGAACATGCAGGACATCTGGGACTTTGCCGAGACCGCCGACCTGCGGGACGTGGCAGACCTGCTGGAACGGCAGATCCGCTACAACAACGCCATTGCAGAAGAGGGCCTGCTGGGCGACTACGGTGCCAACATCGGGCGGGTGCTGCTGACCACTTACGGCAACGATGTCTCCAACCGCGCAAAAGCCAAGGCCGCCGCCGGCTCCGATGCCCGCATGAACGGCTGCGAGCTGCCGGTCATCATCAACTCCGGCAGCGGCAATCAGGGCATCACCTGCTCGGTGCCCCTCATCGAGTACGCCAAGGAGCTGCACAGCGGCAAGGAAAAGCTCTACCGCGCCCTCATCATCTCCAATCTGGTGGCCATCCACGAAAAGACCGGCATCGGCACCCTGTCTGCCTACTGCGGCGCGGTCAGCGCGGGTGCGGGTGCAGGCGCAGGCATCGTGTACCTGTGCGGCGACGGCTATCAGGCTGCCATCCACACGGTGGTCAACGCCCTTGCCATCGTGTCCGGCATCGTGTGCGACGGAGCCAAGGCTTCCTGCGCCGCAAAGATCGCATCTTCGGTGGATGCGGCGCTGCTGGGCTACAACATGTACAAGTGCAATCAGGAGTTCAAGGGCGGCGATGGCATCGTGATGAAGGACATCGAGACCACCATCAAGGGCATCGGACGTTTGGGCAAGGACGGGATGCGGCAGACCAATGAGGAGATCATCCGGCTGATGATGAGCTGAGCGGCGGAGCCTGCGTCCCAAAAATCATACAAAACCTTCTTTATTTTGTCATAACTCTTCCGTATAATAAGAAGTGGAATACTTTGTCACAAGGCCCGAAAGGGCCGGAACATACAGAATTGGGGAGGAAACCACTATGGCCAACGAAAAGATCCTCGTCGTGGACGACGATACCAACATCTGCGAGCTGCTGCGGCTTTATCTGACCAAGGAGGGCTACCAGGTCACCACCGCGAACGACGGTGAAGAAGGTCTGGACAAGTTCAATCAGGTCAAGCCCGATATGGTGCTGCTGGATGTGATGATGCCCAAGATGGATGGCCTGGAGGTCTGCCGCCGCATCCGCAAGCTGGGCAACACCCCCGTGATGATGCTGACCGCCAAGGGCGAGACTTTTGACAAGGTGCTGGGCCTGGAGCTGGGCGCAGACGATTACATGGTCAAGCCCTTTGACACCAAGGAAGTCGTGGCCCGCATCAAGGCGGTGCTGCGCCGCTGCACCACCACCACCGCCCAGACCGAGAGCACCGAGGGCGTGATCGAGTTCGACAACCTGCGGCTGGACATGAACAGCTACGAGCTGAGGGTCAAAGGCAAGGTGGTGGAGGCTCCCCCCAAGGAGCTGGAGCTGCTGAACTGCCTGGCCTCCCACCCCAACCGTGTTTACACCCGCGACCAGCTGCTGGACGAGGTGTGGGGTTTTGAGTACTACGGCGACAGCCGTACCATCGATGTCCATGTCAAGCGCCTGCGCGAAAAGCTGGCGGGCGCTTCCGACAAGTGGGAGCTCAAGACCGTCTGGGGCGTGGGCTATAAGTTCGAGGTGCGTCAGTAATGCGCAAAAGTATTTCGGTCACCTTCTTTTCGATGGTGGCCACCCTGCTGGTGCTGGGCACGGCGGTGCTGGGCTGTTCCGAGTGGCTGCTGTTCAGCCGCTATTTTGCCCAGGAGCGGTACGACACGCTGGACAGCGTGGCGGATGTGACCCAGCGCGCGGCGGATTATATCGTGCAGCAGGCGGCTCTGCCCAAGGGGGCCGAGCTGGATGCCCTGAACACCAAGCTGGAGATCATCGGCGAGAGTGCCGAGGCTTACCTCTTTTTCACCGATGAAGAGGGCAGGGTCCTCATTGCCTCCAACCCCGAAATGGTGGGAACAGATGTTGTGGGGCCGGAGCTTATGAAAAAAGTTGCCGGGGATCAGCCCTACCACACCCTGAGCACGCTGGACGGTGTGCTGACCGAGAAGAGCTATGTCTCGGTGCGGCACATGCAGGATGCACGGGGCAACAACAGCGGCTATCTCTTCCTCTGCTCCTCCGGTGCGCGGCTGACCGACTTCAAGGAGGAGTTCTGGTCGAACTTCTTCTTCTCGGCCTGCATCATGCTGCTCTGCGCCAGCGTGCTGACCTCCTTCCTGATGCGGAAGCTGACCGATCCGCTCCAGAAGATCACCGATGCCGCCCAGCGGTTTGGCGGCGGGGACTTCTCTGTCCGTGTTGAGGGCGTGGAAGGTGAGGGCGAAGTGGTGGATCTGGCTCGCACCTTCAACCAGATGGCGGAGAACATCCAGTCCAACGACAATTCCCGCGGCCAGTTCATGGGCAACATCGCCCACGAGCTGCGCACCCCCATGACCACCATCAAGGGCTTTGTGGACGGCATTCTGGACGGCACCATCCCGCCCGATATGCAGAACCACTACCTGCAGCTGGTCAGCGAGGAGACCGGCCGCCTGGCCCGGCTCATCCAGAACATGCTCGATCTCTCCAAGCTGGAAAGCGGCGAGTATCAGGTGAACGCCCGGATGTTCAACATCTGGGAGACGCTCACCGGTGTGGCCCTTTCGGCGGAGCAGCGCATCAACGACGGCATGATCGATCTGGAAGGCCTGACCATGGATGAAAAGGTGCTGGTCTACGCAGACCCGGACCTCATCCATCAGGTGGCTTATAACATTCTGGACAATGCCATCAAGTTCACCCCGGCGGGTGGTACCATCAAGTTCCATGTGGAGAAGCTGGGCCCCGAGGTGGAGATCTCGATCTGGAATTCCGGTCAGGGCATCAGCCCCGAGGCGCTGCCCTATGTGTTCCAGCGCTTCTACAAAGAGGACAGGTCCCGCGGCCTGCACGCCCGGGGGGCCGGTCTTGGCCTGAATATCTGCAAGGTGCTGGTCAACCTTTCCGGAGGCCAGATCCGTGTGGAGAGCCAGCAGGGCGAGTGGTGTCAGTTCGTGTTCACCCTGCCCGCCACGCCCCCCAACCCCAGTGGCATGAAGCGCCTGCCGGACGAATCCGGTCAGCCTGTGCCGGTGGAGGACCCCGCCAGCATGAAGCCTGTCAACTGAATCCGCGGCCAGACTGTCCCCCTGAAACGGGCGGGGCGGTCTGGTCGTTTTTGGTTTTGGAATGGATTTTGGATGTATCCGGGGGCAGGTTTGAGACTTTTCCGTGAAAAACACGGCTCCGGGTTTGATTTTTTGCGTGTTTTCATGTAAACTAAGAGTAACCATGCCCGCCCTGCATTCCGGCCCCAAAACAGGTGCTCTGGCAGAACGGATGGTGTAATCTTTCTGAAAAATAACGGAGAGTATAAAACACAATGACGATCATTAGTCCTTCGATCCTTTCGGCTGATTTCAATCAGCTTGGCGCAGACTGCCGCATGGTGCTGGATGCCGGTGCGCAGATGCTGCATTATGACGTGATGGACGGCCACTTTGTGCCCAACATCAGCTTTGGCGTGCCGGTGCTGAAAAGCCTGCACAAGGGGATGCCCGCAGCATTCTACGATGTCCACCTGATGATCAGCCACCCGCTGCAGTATGCAGAGCCTTTCATCAAGGCGGGTGCCAGCCTGTACAACTTCCATCTCGAGTGCGAGGACGACATCCAGCAGACCATCGATGCGGTCAAGGCACTGGGCTGCAAGGTGGGCCTGACCATCAAGCCCGGTACTGCGCCGGAGGCGCTTGCCCCGTATCTCGACCAGCTGGATCTGGTGCTGGTGATGAGCGTGGAGCCCGGCTTCGGCGGGCAGAAGTTCATGCCCTCGGCGCTGGAAAAGCTGCGCTGGCTCAAGGAAGAGCGGGCAAAGCGGAGCGCCCGCTACCTGCTGGAAGTGGATGGCGGCGTGGATGACACCACCGCCCCCCTGTGCGTGGAGGCGGGTGCCGATATTCTGGTGGCGGGCAGTGCCGTGTTCGGCGCAGCCGACCCGGCTGCGGCAGTGCGCCGCCTGGCCGCCCTGTGAGAGGTGCCTTACCATGGATGAACGTTTGATCCAGCAGCAGGAGCAGGAGCTTGCAAAGACGGGGCGGTACTATCTGCACGTCTGCCTTATGACCATCCCGCTGCTCTGCATGGCCTGCTTCCTGTACGGTCTGCGGCCCCTGCTGCTCTGCGGCGCGGCGTTGCTCACCGGCAATCTGTGTGACCGCCTGGTCTCCCTGCTGCGCCGCCGCGTGTATCGGGCCGGGGATTTCTCCAACGAGAGCTTTGCCCTCATCATCGCTCTGCTCATGCCCGCCACGGTGGACTGGTATGTGGTCATTATGGCGGTGCTGGCCGGTGTCCTCATCGGCAAGGAGGTGTTTGGCGGCTACGGCAGCTATCCCTTCAACCCCGCTGCTGTGGGCTACGCCGTGGCGGCGGTGTCCTGGCCGGAGCAGGTGTTCCGCTACCCCCAGCCCTATATCAACATCCCCCTGTGGGATGCCACCGGCGTGCCGGTGTCCAGCACCATCTCGGATACCCTGCGCAGCGGCGGCAGCCTGAACATCAGCGCAATTTCGCTGGTGCTGGGCGAGTATGCCGCCCCCATGGGCACGGGTGCTGCCCTCATCCTTCTGGCCTGCGGGCTTTTCCTCTGGCTGCAGAAGGATGTCCGTCTGAGCGCTTCTGTCAGCTTTGTGGTCACCTGTGCCCTCATCGCCTTCCTCTTCCCCCGTCAGGTGGGGGTGAACGGCGTGGACATCGCCCTGCGCCTGCAGTGCGTGCGGGACGAGCTGCTGACCGGTGCCATGCTGTTCAGCGCGGTGTTCCTGCTCAACGAGCCCTACACCTGTGCCCACCACCATCTGGGCCGCATCCTGTACGGTGTGCTGGTGGGTGCGATCACCATGGGCTTCCGGTATTACGGCGTGTATGAGACGGGTGTCTGCTTTGCCCTGCTCACGGTCAACAGCATTTCCGGCTGGATGGACCGCACCGAGAGCCGCCTGTACCAGCTGATGCACCGCCCTGCGGCCGGAAAGGAGGGCGCTGAATGAAACGTTCCATTGCAGAACTGATCACCCGCGATCCGGAGAAGTTTGCCCACCATGACCGGGTGTTCAAAAACAACCCCGTTGTCATGCAGGGCATGGGTCTGGCTCCGCTGGTGGTGCTTGCCACCACGGGCAAAAATGCTTTGATGCTGGCCGTGGCTGTGGCCCTGCTGCTCACGCCTTCCCGGATGCTGGCCTGCCTGGTCAGCCGCCTGTTCCCCCTGCGGGACGAGCAGCCCGCCCCGGAAGAGCTGGAGAAAAAGCTGCTGCCCCGGGCGCTGGTGTACAGCGGCAGTGCGGCGGTGGTCTACCTTGCCGCTTATCCCATCCTGAACGCTGTGTTCGGCACCGACCTGCTGATGCTGGGCATCTACCTGCCCATGCTGGTGGTGGAGCCCCTGCTGACCTACCGCTTTGGCCGCGTGCAGGAAACCATGCGCAAGGCTGTCTCCAAGGGTCTGCGCATCACGGTGGGCTACGCGCTCATCCTGTTCATCGTGGGCTGCCTGCGGGAGTGGCTGGCGCTGGGCAGTGTGTTTGGGATCCAGCTCAGCCGCTCTGTCCTGCCCATGGCATCCATGCCGGCAGGCGGTTTCATCGTGCTGGGCGTGGTGTGTGCCGTCTGGCGCGCGCTGGCCCGCAAACACAAGGAATACCTGAAAACTGAGGCGCGCGGCACTCTGGCTGCGCACCCCCGGAAGGAGGTGCAGGATCAGTGAGTGCTGTGATGAATACCATCGGTGTGGCCTTTGCCTACGCCGTGCTGGCCCTGTTTGCCCAGAACGCCATCTTTACCCGTGGTCTGGGCGTGTCGCGCCTGATCCAGCTGGTGGGTGACGAACGCACCAGCAGCTGGTGGTTTGCCCTGCTGCTCTGTGTTACCCAGACGCTGGTGGCTCCGCTGGCGTATTTTGCGGGCAGCCAGATCGTGGATCTGCCCTACCGTGCCCAGCTCCGCCCGCTGCTCTACCTGGCCTGTGTGGCGGTGGTCTGCATCTTTGAGCACGCCATCCTGCGGGCGGTCAAGGGCCCCCGCAGCGGTCTGCTCATCCGCATCCTGCCCATTGCCGCCGTGAACAGCGGCGTGCTGGGCACCGTGCTGGTGGAGCGCACCCAGAGCTTTACGCTGGCGCAGTCCATCGGCTTTGGCCTGGGCAGCGGCCTGGGCTACCTGCTGGCTGTGATGCTGGTGACCGAGGCGGGCAACCGCCTGCGCAGCAAGGCCATCCCCGAAGCATTCCGCGGCCTGCCCATCACCCTGATCTATATCGGTGTGCTGGCGCTGGCCATCTACGGCTTTACCGGCCATTCCGTGATCCTGTAAGTTGACCCCAAGGAGGGTGGTTGATTATGGCAAGATATCCCAAACGCCAGAAGGTCAAGCGCTACCGGCGCAGCTTTTACACCCGCGAGATGCGGCTGAAAAAGGGCATCGGCATTGCGGTGCTGGTGGTGGCCGTGCTGGCAGCGGCCTGGGTGGCCGCGCCCCATGTGCTGGACTGGGCCACCCACACCTGGTATACCGTGGTGCGGGATCGTGACCTTTCCGCATCCAGTGCCGTCAGCGAGAGTGCATCCTCCGGGACGCAGAGCACCGCTGCCAGCGAACCGGCAGCTTCCTCGGTGCCGGAAAAGGAGCAGGAGCCCGAGGTCAAGGGCACTGATATTGTGACGGGCCTGTGGGCAGAGGTGGATGTGACCACCCTGACCGACGAGGCCGCCATCCGCTCCGCCGCCCGGCAGCTCAAGGCACAGGGCATGACTTATGCCATCCTGACCCTGAAGGATACCGCCGGGCAGGTGTATTACGCCTCCCAGACGGCGGTGGGTGCCGCCAATGCAGCCCCCACACAGGTCGAGCTGACGAGCGTGGCATCCATCTTCAAGGAGGAGGGGCTGGTGCCGGTGGCTGCGCTGACTGCCTTCCGTGACCCTGCCGGTGCCCGGGCCGACCACGCTCTGGCCATCCGGTATCAGGGGCAGGAGTACCTCTGGCTGGACAACAAGGCTTCCGCCGGAGGCAACCCCTGGCTGAACCCCTACGCTGCGGAGACCGTGCAGTATATCGGCGATCTGATCGCCGAGGTGCACGCCGCCGGGTTTGATCAGGTGCTGCTGGAAAATGTCCAGTTCCCCTCGTCCACCAGCGCCAAGCAGGACTATGGCAACACCAACGGTGTGGATCGTGCCGGGCAGCTGACTGCGGATATTGCCGCCTGGCAGGCCCGCTTCGGAGATACGGTGACGCTCTGGTACGGTTATTCGCTGGCCGAGGTGACCGGCTCCTCCAGCCAGCTGGGAGCCCCTGCGGCCCAACTGGGCGTGAAGAACCTGCTGGTGAAGGTCCCATCCTCCTCTACGCTGGATGCAGCGGCCCGGGAGGAGATGACCCTCTCCCTGACCGAGGCAGGTGTGGAGCATGTGGTCATCCGGGACGATGCCGCCAGTTATTTTGAGTGATCCCTGCGTTTTTGTGAGAGGGAGGGAAGTATTATGAACAAAACACCCTGTTTTTCCCCGGCGCACATCCTGCTGCCGTCGGAACAGATCCCGGTGGGGCAGTGGGGCTGTGTGGCCTGCGATCAGTTCACCAGTGACCGCTCCTATTGGGAAAAGGCTGCGCAGGCCGCCGCAGGCGGCCCCAGCACACTGGACCTGATCCTGCCGGAGGTCTATCTGGACGAGGATGATGTGGACGCAAGGATCAGCGCCATCCATGCGGCCATGGACGATTACACCCGGAACGTGCTGACCCGCGCGGTGGACGGCTTCATTTATGTGGAACGCACCGAGCAGAGCGGCCGGGTGCGGCAGGGCCTTGTGGGCAGGATCGACCTGGAGGCATACAGCTATGCCGAGGGTGCGGTGCCTGCCATCCGCCCCAGTGAGCACACCGTGGAAAGCCGCATCCCGCCCCGCATGGCGGTGCGCCGGGGGGCAAGGCTGGAAACGCCCCATATTATGATGCTGGCCGATGACCCCGGCTGCACCCTCATCGAGCCCATCGGCGAGAAGAAGGAGCAGCTGCGCAAGGTCTACGAGGGCGACCTGATGCTGAACGGCGGCCACATTGCCGGCTGGGCAGTGGAAGACCCCGCCCTGCTGGCACAGATCGACAGTGCCCTGAACGCTCTGGGCAGCCAGGAGGCCTTTGATGCCCGGTATCCCCAGGCAAAGGGCGGCGCGCCCCTGACGCTGGCCGTGGGCGACGGCAACCATTCGCTGGCTTCCGCCAAGGCCTGCTGGGAGGAGCTGAAAAAGACCCTGACCCCGGAGCAGCAGCTGACCCACCCGGCCCGCTGGTGCCTGGCTGAGGTCTGCAATGTCCACTCTCCGGCCATTGAGATCGAGCCCATCCACCGTGTCCTTTTCAATGTGGACTGCGGTGCCGTGCTGCTGGCCCTCATCGCGTGGAGCGATTCCCACGCGGCAGGCATCTGCTTCGGCGATGCAAAACAGCAGTCCTTTACGCTGGCAGGCCCCCATGTGGCCAATGTGCTCAGCTTTGAACATCCCGTTGCCCCGCTGACCGTGGGCACCATTGACGCATTCATTGAGTATTTCATGGCCCGCCACATCGAGGCCCGGGTGGATTATGTCCACGATGAGCCCGCTGTCCGCGCCCTGTGCAGGCAGGGGGGTGTGGCTTTCCTGATGCCGCCCTTTGAGAAAAGCGACCTGTTCAAGGGCATCGTTATGGGCGGTGTGCTGCCCCGCAAGACCTTCAGCATGGGGCACGCAGAGGAAAAGCGCTATTATATGGAATGCAGAAACATTTTAGGTGAAGAATGACATTTAACGAACTGAATCTTTCCGCGCCTGTGCTGCGTGCTGTGGCACAGGCGGGCTATGAATCCCCCTCGCCCATTCAGGCGGCGGCCATTCCGCCGGTGCTGGCCGGGAGGGACTTGATGGGCTGCGCCCAGACGGGTACCGGCAAGACGGCTGCCTTTGCGCTGCCCATGCTCGACCGCCTGACTGCCAGCGCGCCCCGCAAAAAGGGTGCCATCCGCGCCCTGATCCTGACTCCCACCCGGGAGCTGGCTTTGCAGATCGGCGAGAGCTTTGAAGCCTACGGCAAGTATCTGACCCTGCGCAGCACCGTTATCTTTGGTGGTGTGGGTCAGGCTCCGCAGGTCGCAGCCCTGAAAAAGGGCGTGGACATCCTCATTGCCTGCCCGGGCCGCTTGAACGACCTGGTGGGGCAGGGGCTGCTGGACCTCTCCAACATTGAGATCTTTGTTCTGGACGAAGCCGACCGGATGCTGGATATGGGCTTTGTCCACGACGTGAAAAAGGTGATCGCCAAGCTGCCCAGGCAGCGCCAGAATCTGATGTTCAGCGCCACCATGCCCAAGGAGATCGAGCAGCTGGCCGCAGGCATCCTGCACGACCCGGCCTTTGTCAAGGTAGACCCGGTGTCCAGCACGGTGGACCGCATCCAGCAGAGCCTGTATTTTGTGGAGAAGGGCAACAAGAAGTTCCTGCTGCCCTGGCTCATCAAAAACCTGAAGCCTGAGGTGGTGAACGCGCTGGTGTTCAGCCGCACCAAGCACGGAGCTGATAAGATCGCAAAAGATCTGAACAAGCAGGGCATCCCCGCCGCCGCCATCCACGGCAACAAGAGCCAGACCGCCCGCGTGACGGCGCTGGAGGATTTCAAGGCGGGCAAGACCCGGGTGCTGGTGGCGACCGATATCGCCGCCCGCGGCATTGACATCAGCGAGCTGTCTCATGTGTTCAACTACGACCTGCCCGAGGTGCCCGAGACCTACGTCCACCGCATTGGCCGCACGGCCCGTGCCGGTGCCGATGGCACTGCCGTCAGCTTCTGCGCCCCGGAGGAAAAGGAATATCTGGCCGGGATCGAAAAGCTGAACCGCCGCCAGATCCCGGTTGTCTCCGGCCATCCCTGGGACGGCGTGCCTGCCCCTGTCAAGGCTGCGCCCCCGGTGCGGGGCAAAAAGCCCAAGGCGGAAGCAGAGCAGCCGGAAAAGCCTGTGAAGGCAGAGAAGCCCGCCAAAGCAGAAAAGGCAGCCAAGGCCGAAAAGCCCGCTACCCCCAAGAAGGAAAAAGCGGCTGCAAAACAGCCCAGCCCCAAGAATACCGAACCGAAAGAAGGAACATCCATGGAGGAAAACCAGAAGCGCACTTCCGGCGGTCGCAATGAGAACCGCCGCTCCAATAACAGCCGCACCCGCCGCGAGGGCAATGCCCCGCAGCCGGCCAACCGCGGCAGCAACGCCCAGCCCAAATTCGACCCCCACTTTGTGAGCGCCCCGGAGGCTACTCCTCTGCGCCCGGTCAAAAAGGCTCCGGCTGCGCAGCCTGCCGCAAAGCAGACTGCTCCGGCCCAGAACGGCCAGCGTCAGCGCGGCGGTCAGCCCGCCCGTGCCGAGCAGCGCACCGACCGCAATGATCCGCGCACCGAGCAGCGGGCAGAGCGGAACAGCCGCAATGCACGCCCGGCCCAGAACGGCCAGAGCCAGCAGGGAAGCCGCAATAATCGCAATGCAGTGCAGAGCAGCCGCCCGGACCGCCCCGCCAAGAGCGAGGCACCCCGCAGCCGCAGCCGGAACACCGCCCCCGCACGGGACGAGGACCCGGGCCTGATGCTGATCAGCCGCCGCCCGCCCCAGCAGAAGTTCACCAACTTTGAAGAGTATATGACCGCCCACGGCGGTGCCACCGCACCCATTGAGGATCACACCGATGAAACCTGAGCCGTTTGCCCCCTGGCAGTGCCCGCTCTGCGGCGAACCCCTGACCGGGGACACTGCCCTGAAATGCGGCAGGAACCACAGCTTTGACCGGGCGAAAGAGGGGTACTGGCACCTGCTGCCGGTGCAGAGTATGCGCACCAAGGCCCCGGGCGACAGCAAAAAGATGGTCGCCGCCCGCCGTGCCTTCCTGAACGCCGGGTATTACGGCATCTTCGGCCGGGCACTGGGGGAACTGTGCCTTGCGTACGGTGTTCCCACCGGGGCAGATGCACCGCTCCACCTGCTGGATGCGGGCTGCGGCGAGGGCTGGTACGACCGCTGCATTGCACAGGCCTTTGCGCAGACCGGCCGGCCGGTGCAGCTGGCGAGCTTTGATATCGCAAAGCCTGCGGTGCGTCTGGCCGCAAAGGCACTGCCTGCTGCAAAATACGCGGTGGCATCCAGTTTTGCCCAGCCTGTCCGCACCGGATGGGCCGACCTGCTGCTCAACTGCTTCTCGCCCTTTGCACAGGAAGAGTTCCGGCGCGTGCTGCGCCCGGGCGGACGGATGATCTATGTTGTGCCCGGTGCAGAGCACCTCTACCAGATGAAGGCTGTCCTCTACGACACGCCCTATAAAAATCCGGTGCAGGAGGTGGCCTATGAGGGCTTCCGCCCCATTGGGGAGCGGGAAGTCTCGGGCAGCATCACGGTGCCTGCCGGGCAGCTGGAGGCGCTGTTCGCCATGACCCCCTATTACTGGAAAACGCCACGGGATGGCGCGGCCCGCCTGGCCGCCCTGCCCGAGCTGACCACGGACATCGCGTTCCGCTTCCTTGTGTTTGAAAAGGAATGATCGAAAAGCCCCCGGCCTGTGAGGATACAGGCCGGGGGCTTTTTGCGTGCAGAAAACAGGGTCACATCGCGATCCAGCCCAGTGCGTTGGCGACCGAACTGGCCAGGATGATAGCTGCGAAGATGGGGCAGAGATACCGGAGCATAAAGTTGAACACCGGTTTGCGGCGGAAGGGCTGACCTTCCCGTGTGACCTCTTCCTCGATCTTTTCCACACCGACGATCCGGGAGACCAGCAGGCAGGTGGCAATGGCCGCAATGGGCATCATCACCGAGTTGGTCAGGAAGTCGAAGAAATCGAGGAACTGCATCCCGAACACGGTCACGCTGGCAAGGGGGCCGTAGCCCAGCGCGGAAAGGCTGCCCAGTGTGATCATAATGCAGCCGATGAGGATGGTGGAGCGGGTGCGGTCCCAGCCCAACTCGTCCTCGAAGGTAGAAACAGCACTCTCGGTCAGGGCAATGGAGCTGGTGAGGGCCGCGAACAGCACCAGCACAAAGAAGAGCACGCCCACGGCAGTGCCCATGCCCATGCTGGCAAAGACCTTGGGGATGGTAATGAACATCAGGGCCGGGCCCGCCTGCAGGGTGTCAGGGTCGCCGCCTGAAAAAGCGAACACGGCGGGAATGATCATCAGGCCCGCCATGATGGCAATGGCGGTGTCGAAGATCTCCACGTTTTCCGTGGACTGCTCAATGGACACGTTCTTTTTCATGTAGGAGCCAAAGGTCACCAGGATGCCCATGGCAATGGAGAGGGAGTAGAACATCTGCCCCATGGCGGAAACCACGGTCATCCACGAGAAGTTGGCCGGGTTGGGCACCAGAAAATACTTTACACCTGCCAGTGCGCCGGGCCGTGTGACCGAGTAGACGGCAATGACCACCGAGAGCACCACCAGCACCGGCATCATCACCTTGGAAACGCGCTCCACGCCGTTGCGCACACCCGCAAAGATGATGCCCAGCGTGATAAAGGTGAACAGCAGGAACGCGATCTCGGCCAGCAGACCGTTGGAGATGAAGCCGGAGAAATACCCGTCCGATGCCAGCGCGCTGCCGTGGCCGGTGAGATACTGGGCCAGATAGTGGATGACCCATCCGCCGATGACCGAATAATAGGGAACGATCAGGATGGGGATGACGGCGTTGATCCAGCCGCCGAACGCCAGCCCCTTCCCCTTGCCAAAATGGCTGTAAGCGCCCACCGGGCTTTTGCGGGTCATCCGGCCCAGCGCCGTTTCGGCAATGATCATGGTGTAGCCAAAGGTGACAGCCAGCAGGATGTAGACGAGCAGAAAAATGCCGCCGCCGTATTTTGCGGCCAGATACGGGAAGCGCCAGATGTTTCCCAACCCGACCGACGCACCGGCGGCGGACAGCACGAATCCGAGTTTGCCGGAAAACGCACTGCGCTTGTGTTGAGTTTCCATGTTTTTTTCCTCTTTTCCAGTTGATAAAATCAAGTGTAACATAGAGAAAACGGGATTTCAACGAATCGCAGGCGTTTCACCGGTGGAGAGATTTCAGGCGAAAGATGAAGAAAAGTGAATCACTTTCGGGTAAAGGGCTCCATACCGTGCTCCTCGGGGGTGTAGTATTCCATCAGGGAAATGTAGTTTTCCGGGTGGTGGCAGAACGCCGCGCGCAGAACACTGTCCAGCTCGCCCCGGGCGGTAAGCAGACGGATGATGTACTGGGCCACCATCTGCACCACATCGGTCTCGATGCCGTAGCACAGGCCGACCGCCAGCACCGGGATCAGGATCTGCCGGGCCAGCAGGGGCACGTTCTGGCCGTACCGCTCAAGGATGGGGCGGCTCATGGTGGAGGCGGCCCAGACGCTGCCCACGATCTGCCAGTAATCGATCTCTTTCATGTGGGAAAGGCTCTGCAGCCGCTCCACGATCTCACCGTCGCTGAGGATGTAGCCATCGACCACCTCTTTTTCGGAGCGGAGAAAGGCACACTGGATCATGTCCATGATGGCGGCTTCGTATTTCTGGTGGAAATTTTCCCGGGAAACGCAGAACTTGGCCACGATGTTAATGAGGGCACTGGTGTCCTCGGCGGTGGCAAGACTGCTGATCACCAGCGGCGTGGGGCCGAATTCCGCCCCCAGTGCGTCCAGGTCGGCCAGCTCTTCGGCATTCCGGGTGGCGGGCAGAAAGCGGTCACAGCCGTTGCGGTGGTAGCCCCAGGCAGCGGGCAGCACCCGGGCCACCGCGTCGCCGCTGGAAATGATGCTGAAGATGTTGCTCTCGGGCCAGTTTTCCAGCAGGGTGCCGTCCGGGGCGTGATTGGCATCGAAATCCTGCTGCAGGTCAGGTCGGTCGGCGGCAGTCAGGGCTGCAGGCACCGCAAAGCCGTAGGCATAGATGTTCTCCCGCCCCAGCTGGGGGAGCTCCCGGGCGATCTTTGCCGCCAGCAGATTTGCAATGATGGAACCGCGGCTGTAGCCGCCCAGCCAGAGCTTGAAGGCACCGCCCCGCCCTGCCCGGGCCAGATAGGCCTTGAGGGACGCAAACACCGCCGCCACAGGCGTGACAAAGCCGGTGTGCGCGCTGGTATCGCCTGTGTGAAAGTTGCTGGCCCACTCGCCGCCATAGCCGCCGCCCCGCAGGACAAGCGCCACAAGGGTGGTACGCTGGCCGTTCAGGGTCAGGGTCTTGCGGGCCAGCGAGTAGCCCACAAAGTCCCCGGCCCGGCCGGTGTCGAGATCGTAATTGTAGAACAGCGCGTCCTCAAAGCCCAGGGCCTCGTAGGCGGCGGCAATGTGGGCTTCCCGCCCCACAGAGCCGTTGACCCAGTATTCCGCATCGCTGGCCACGGTGTTGGCCGCAGCACAGACCAGACCCAGCGTTGCCAGCGCCAGCTGGTGGTCATATTGGGTGGCCGGGTGAATGAAAAAGCTGTCGGAATAATAGAACGCGTGGGTCAGGTCGCAGCCGCTCAGGTCGCTACGGATGCCGATGGTGTAGCGGCCATCCGGCACTGCATGGCCCACGGAGCCCTGCCCGGCGGCCTGGACCATCAGCCCGGGCAGCAGAGTGCTGCCGGCCGCAAACCCCAGCACCTTGCAAAAACTTCTTCGATCCATAATTTTTCCCCTCAAAAACCAGAATGGATTTTTTTCTTAGTATACCGTATCCCGGGCGGGGATACAATCCAAAGTTTTCCGGGCGGCAAATAACGGGCCGGTGTTGCGCACACCGGCCCGTTATGTTACACTGTTGTTCAGTCCAGATCCTTGCAGCACTCCACGATGTGGTGGAACATCTGCTCCACAGCGGGAGCCATGGCGGTGGGGCGCTGGACGGCCAGACCCACCACGCGGTCCTCTTCGGGCTCGATGGGGTAGATCTTGACCGCTGCCGTGCAGTTGCGCAGCAGCATCCGGGGCATGATGGAAATGCCCAAGCCCGCCTCGACCATGGCGATGTTCGACTGGTCGTCGATGACATGGCAGCGGCGCTCCGTTGAGAGGGAATACTTCTTGAGGAACTGACGCATCTCCGCGTCGGTGGCATCCCACTGCACCACAAAGTTCTGCCCGTTCATCAGGGCGGGGGTCATCACGCCGTTGGGCGGCTCGGGCCAGTCCATGGGGGTGATGCAGAGCAGCGGCTCGTGGAACAGCTCGGTCAGAACAAACTCCTCCCGGCAGTTGTTGGAGAGGAAGGCGATGTCCACCTGACCGGTGCGCAGCCACTCCTTAACATCGTCGTAGGTGCCCTGATAGACCTCGACCTCGATCTGGGGGTAGTGGGCCATAAAGCCCTTGAGGATGCTGGGCAGCAGCCCGGAGCAGATCGAGTTGAAGGCACCCAGCTTGACCTTGCCCTTTTCCAGGCCGTTCAGGCGGGCAATGCTCTGCTGCAGGGCCTCGTCGCTGTTCAGCACCGCACGGATGGAGGGGTACAGCGAAGCGCCGTAGCTGGTCATGGTAACGCCGTTTTTGCCGCGATTGAATAAGGTGAAGCCCAGCTCAGCCTCCATCACGGCGATGGCGTGGCTGATGGCCGAGGGGGTCAGATGCAGCTGCTGAGCCGCCTTGTTAAAGCTGCCCTGCCGTGCAACTGCGTCGAAAATCTCATAAGAAAACAGCGTCATTCCCAATGCCTCCTTCCGGTCTGATCTGGTTCGGAGACGCTCGATCCTCTGTGAATCTTTTTCATCTTTGGTTTGAGATAGTTCAATTATCTTCTTGATTTTACTATCCTGCGCCCGTCCTGTCAAGCATTTTGGGCGGATTTGTGCACGCTCTGTGTAGATTTTGCCGCAGCAGACGGAGGAAATGCCACCTTTCCTCCGTTATAGTTCTTATAACGATTTTTTACAAACTGACCGAGGTGTTTTTTTATGACCGCACTTTCCCCACGCTGCAGTTTCAGCGGCACCGCTCTTAAAACCATTGCCTGCATCACCATGCTGGTGGACCACATCGGCGCGTCCTGCATCGAGGCAGGGATCCTTACGCCCGGGCTGGACATCGGCACCCTCTCGCGGGACACCCTTTCCGCCTATCCGCTGTACCGGCTGGACATGGTGCTGCGCTTCACCGGGCGGCTGGCCTTTCCCATCTTCTGCTTCCTGCTGGTGGAGGGCTTTGTACATACCCGCGATGTGAAAAAATACGTCCGGAGGCTGTTCCTGTTTGCCCTCATCAGTGAGGTGCCCTTTGACCTTGCGTTTTTCCGCACGCCCTTTGCGCTGGACCATCAGAATGTTTACTGGACGCTGGCGCTGGGCGTGCTGGCCATGGCAGGCCTGAAGCATTATGAAAAGCCGGACGGCTCTGCCAGCTGGAAAGGGCTCTTGTGTGCGGCAGGCTGCACGCTTGCGGCGCTTCTGGCTTGTACGGACTACAACGGCATCGGTGTGCTCATCATCTGCGCGCTGTACCTGACCCGTGGCGACCGCAAGCGGCAGTGCATCGTGGGAGCCGTGCTGTTTGCCTGGGAGCTCACCGCCCCGCTGGCCTTTGTGCTGGTCTGGTTCTATAACGGCCAGCGGGGCCGCTGCACCCCTGCCATGCAGAAGGTGTTTTACTGGTTCTACCCGGTGCACCTGAGCGTGCTGGCTGCGGTGACGAATCTGATCTTGTAACAGAAAGGCCGCTTTCACGGAACGAATTCCGAGGAGGCGGCCTTTTGGTTTCTGAAAATGGAAAAAGCCCGGTGATTTCAAAGAATCATCGAGCTTTTTCTTGGCGGAGTAGGAGGGATTTGAACCCTCGCGCCGTTGTTTAGACGACCTACGCCCTTAGCAGGGGCGCCTCTTCGACCTCTTGAGTACTACTCCAGAGCAAAGTGTGTTACACTTATTCAATAAAAAATGGCGGAGAGAGTGGGATTCGAACCCACGGTACGTTGCCGTACGGCAGTTTTCAAGACTGCTTCCTTAAACCACTCGGACATCTCTCCTCGTGGGCACCCGCACACGCCGTACCGAATGCCTATTTAATTTACCAGATTTCAGCGGCGCTGTCAAGCCCAAAATCAAAATTTCCGCTCGTTGTGCGCATTTTTGTGCGGAACGACAACTTTTCTTCGAGAAAAAGCGGGATTTCCTCTTTACTGAAACATCTTTTTGTTGTATAATAAATACAGATAAAACCTTACCGGACCCGGTACAAGCAGAGGAGTGTTGAACAATGTCGTTTCCGGAGCTGTTACGGCAATGCCGAAAGCAAAAGCACATGAGCCAGGCGGAGCTTGCTTCCCTGTTGGGCGTGACTCAGCAGGCCGTGGGCAAATGGGAGAGCGGAAAGAGTTCCCCGGACCCCACCACCGTGGCAAAGCTGGCGGAGATCCTGGACACGACCGCGGACTATCTGTTGGGTCTGTTCGACCCCACCGCGGAGGGCCAGACCGAAGAGCGCTTCTTCGGCAGCTATGTGTACAGCCTGATCCCTGTCATCGGCACGGTCAAGGCGGGCTACGGCGCGCTGGCCTATGAGGAAGACTACGGCAAGGAGTATGCCCGGGTCAAGGACCCTTCCAGCTACTTCTATCTCGTTGTGCGCGGCGACAGCATGGAGCCCCGCATCCACGATGGTGACCTTGCCCTGGTGCACCGTCAGGACACGCTGGAAAACGGCGACCTGGGCGTGCTGATCTACGGTGACGAGGGCGAGGGCACCCTCAAGCGCTACCTCCAGCGCGGCAACTGCGTGGTGCTGCAGCCCTTCAACCCGGCCTATAAGGAAATGGTCATCAAGGGTGAGGAGCTCAACCACCTGCACATTGCAGGCCGTGTGGTGGAGACCAAGGCGAAGTGGTAAAAACGACCCACCAGCGCCTGAAAAAGAAAAGCCATCCAGTATGGCTTTCTTTTTTATACCCATTTTTTGGAGGTGCCCCATGGAACAGAGCCTGATGGATAAGCTGACGATCCTGGCGGACAGCGCAAAATATGATGTGGCCTGTACCTCCAGCGGCGCTTCCCGGGCAGCAGGCGCGGGCGGGGTCGGCAGCTGTTACGCCCCGGGCTGCTGCCACGCCTTTACTGCCGATGGCCGCTGTGTCAGCCTGCTGAAGGTGCTGATGACCAACTGCTGCTCCTTCGATTGCAGCTACTGCGTCAACCGCAAGTCCAACGATGTGCCCCGAGCCACCTTCACCCCCCGGGAACTGGCCGAGCTGACCATTGAATTCTACCGCCGCAACTACATCGAGGGTCTGTTCCTTTCCAGTGCCGTGCTGGTGAGCCCGGATTATACCACCGAGCGGATGCTGGCAGTTCTGCGCCTGCTGCGGGGGGAGTATCATTTCGGCGGCTACATCCACGCCAAGGCCATTCCCGGCACCAGCCCGGAGCTGCTGGAACAGCTGGGCTTTCTGGCCGACCGCCTGAGTGTGAACATTGAGCTGCCCAGTGAGCGCAGCCTGAACCTGCTGGCTCCGGACAAAGGACGGCACTCCATTTTCCGGCCCATGAAGCAGATCGCGGTGGAGGGGGCCGCCAACCGGGAAGAGGTGGCGCTCTACCGCAAGGCCCCCAGATTTGCCCCGGCGGGCCAGAGCACCCAGATGATCGTGGGTGCTTCCCCGGAAACGGATTATCACATCTTGCAATTAACGGAAGGATTATACAATAAGTATCACCTGAAACGGGTGTTTTACTCCGCCTACATCCCTGTGACCGAGGACACCCGCCTGCCCGCGCTGGATACCAAGCCGCCGCTGCTGCGGGAGCATCGGCTCTATCAGGCAGACTGGCTGCTCCGCTTTTACGAGTTCAAGGCAGAGGAACTTCTGGACAGGGACAACCCCAACTTCAACCCCTATCTGGACCCCAAGTGCAACTGGGCGGTGCAGCATTACGGGCTGTTCCCGGTGGACGTGAATCGCGCCCCCTTTGAGATGCTGCTGCGGGTGCCGGGCATCGGCCCCAAGAGCGCCCGGCGCATCTGGCACGCCCGCAAACAGGCCGCGCTGGGGCTGGACGAGCTCAAGCGGATGGGCGTGGTGCTCAAGCGGGCGCAGTATTTCATCACCTGCCGGGGCTTTGCGGGGGCGCACCCGGGCCGCGGCAGTGCCGGGCGGGAGCGCATCACCCGGGCGCTCATCGACCCCAACGTATTCAGCGGCGGGGTGGAGCAGCTGAGCATGTTCAGCCCGCCCGCCGTGGATCGGCTGGTGGAGCAGGGCGTGCCGCCCCGCACAGCCCAGAAAATGGTGCGGGAGGAGGCAGTGCAATGTCTGGCCAGAGCCCTGTAAACCCTGCCCGGAAGCTCCACGATGCCGACGTGGTCTACCTCTATGATGGCAGCTTCGAGGGCTTTCTCTGCTGTGTGTTTGAGAGCTTTGCCCAGCATGAGCTGCCCTTTGCGGTCTGGACCCCGGAGCGGGAGACGGCTACCCTCTACCCTGTGAAGGAGATCCCCACTGACCGCGCAAAGGCCCGGCGGGTCTTTGCCAGCTTCCGTGCCAAGCTGGGCGAAGAGACGGAATCCCTCGTCACCCGGGATTTTCTCTCGGGCTGGGAGGATAAGGAGCTGCGGCTCATCCGATTTCTGCATCTGGCCTTTGCGCTGGGGCCAGGCACCGTCAAGCGGCGGGGCCACCCGGAGGTGGCTCCGCTCTACCAGATGAAACAGAGCCTGGACTGGGAAGTGGACAAGTTTCAGGGCTTTGTCCGTTTTCAGGAGCACGACGGGATGCTGGGTGCAGTCATCCACCCCAAAAACTATATTCTGCCCCTCCTGCGCGGGCATTTCTGTGCCCGCTTCCCGGAGGAGAACTTCCTGATCTATGATGCTGTCCATCAGGCGGTGCTGCTGTACCAGAACCACAAGGCTCAGCTCATGGAGCTGGCCGAACCCCTCACCCTGCCCCCACCTGATGAAAAGGAGCAGCAGTTTCAGGAGCTCTGGCGGCAGTTCTACAAAACGCTGGAGATCAAGGCCCGCCACAACGAAAAGGGCCGTATGACCCACTGCCCCAAACGATTCTGGGCGGATATGACCGAGATGAAAGAGGAATTGGAATGAAAATGGAAACAAAGACCGGACGCTGGAAATATGTAGCCATCGTGCTGATTGTGACCCTGCTGGTGGGGCTGCTCTGGAGTTATGTAAAAAATGGGCCGAAGGGCGAAATCTATCTCTATGGAGAAGAACACAGCAAGCAGAGCATTCTCGACAAGGAACTTTCCATCTGGGGCGAGTATTACGAAAAAGGAATGCGGGATCTGTTTGTGGAATTCCCGTATACGGATGCACAATTTCTGAACCTGTGGATGCAGGCCGACGATGATGAATTGCTGGATCTGCAGTTCAAGGACTGGGGAGGCACAGAAGGCGGCACCGAGGTCGAGAAGAATTTTCTGAAACAGATCAAGGAGCAGTATCCTGAGACCGTGTTCCACGGCACCGACGTGGGCCATACCTGGGAAAGCACCGGGCCGCGGTATCTGGCCTATCTGGAAGCCAATGGGCAGAAGGACAGCGAAGAGTACCGGCGTGCGCAGGAAAACATGGAACAGGGCAAACGGTACTATGAGATCAAGGCGACGGATGAAGCTTTTTCGGTCCGATACCGGGAGGATCGGATGGTGGAGAACTTCCGGTGCAGCTATCAGGAGCTGGAAGCGGTACGCCGCACCGATATCATGGGGATCTATGGAAGTACACATATTGTGGAGTCGGAGTATCGGAACTCGGACTTTCGCATGGCAAAACAGTTGAGCGAGAACTATGGGGAACATCTCCATACCAAAGATCTGACGCAGGAACCGGAACGGATCGACGCGCTGGAAGTCAACGGAAAGACCTACACAGCATCCTATTTCGGTGAGCAGGATATTTCGATGGTAAAGGGCTACAAGATCCGAAAGTTCTGGCGGTTGGAAGACGCATACGAGGACTTCAAGAATCTGCCGACACCCCGTGAGATTCTGCCAGCCGACAACTACCCTGTAAAAATCCAGGCTGGGCAGGTGTTTGCTGTGGAGTACCTGATGTCGGATGGATCGACCGAGTGGAAGTATTATATCTCGGACGGCACAGTACAGAACGGCCAACTCATCACAAAGCGGATGAAGATGGAATAAGCAGGCTCCCGGCCCCGGAACTTTGACGAATTTACAAAAAGGTTGCATCTGCGTGGTTGAAACCCGCAAAACCTATGGTATACTATAAGGGATATCCGGGCAGACATTTCTGCCCCACACACCCCCGCTGCGGGGTCAACACAAAAGGAGTATTGTAGCGTTATGGTTCGCATTACTATGGAAGACGGCGGCATCATCGACATCGAGCTGAACGAGGAAGTCGCCCCCATCACCTGTGAGAATTTCAAAAAGCTGGTCAAAGAAGGCTTTTACAACGGCCTGACCTTCCACCGTGTCATCCCCGGCTTTATGATCCAGGGCGGCTGCCCGCTGGGCAACGGCACCGGCGGCCCGGGCTGGAACATCAAGGGCGAGTTCGCTGCAAACGGTGTGAACAACCCCATCAAGCACACCCGCGGCGTGATCAGCATGGCCCGCAGCATGAACCCCAACAGCGCCGGCAGCCAGTTCTTCATCATGCACAAGGACGCTCCCCATCTGGACGGCCAGTATGCCGCTTTCGGCAAGGTCGTTGCCGGAATGGAGGTCGTGGATAAGATCGCTTCCGTCCGCACCGACTGGAACGATAAGCCCACTACCCCCGTCAAGATGAAGACCGTTGAGCTCATCGAGGGCTGATTTTCTGCACTTCTGTCCCACATCGCCTGCCCGTGAAGTGCCCCGTCAAGGAGACAAAAAAATAATATAAGGTTTTTGTTCGCCGTTTCCACAAGGGAACGGCGAATTTTTTGTGCAAATCGGCGTTAGGACGCTCGATTCATGGCACGGACGTGAGCTTGCAGCGTCCAACACGGGATATTTTTTTGATATTTTACTTCCGCTGTATCGCGATTGTTCTTGCTTGACATGAAAATACCCCCAGAGTACGCAGAGTTTTCTTTTTACTCTGTCTACTCTAGGGGCAGCATATCATGTTGAGGATACAGACCGGGGGCTTTCCATCTATGCGTCAGAAAGAGATGAGAGGCTTACTTTTTTTCGCCCTTGGGCAGCAGATCGGCGCGCTCCAGAGCCGGGCGCAGGGCCAGATACAGGATGACCACGCAGATGGTGGAAGCTACGCTGTTGACAAAGGTGACACCACCGGCGATCTTGGACAGGGCCTGGGCCACGGTATACTCCTGGCCAAAGATGTAAATGTTGCGGAAATAGCCCAGGAACGGGTCGGTGATGACGTTCAGCAGCAGGCCGGAGCCGCCGGCTACGATGACCTTGAGCAGGTAGCCCTTGCTGTGGCGGTCGAGATCGCGCAGCTTGAACACCTTGTGAGCCACGGCACCGCAGGTGATGCCGATGATGAACTTCAGCACAAAGGTGGTCACGGCATAGCCCGGGTCACCGGCCAGGATATCGGCCAGAGCCAGACCGATCGCACCGGCCAGGCCGCCGGAAACGCCGTCCAGCAGCAGGGCGGTCAGGGCGGTGAAGGTGTTGCCCAGATGGAACGAGGAGCCGCCGTAGAACGGCACACGGAAGAACAGGTATGCCACCAGGCTCAGCGCGGCCATAACGCCGGTCAGGGCCAGCTCCTTGGTGGTAAAGGTGCGCTTGTACAGCACACTGCCGAACAGGATGACAACGATCACCACAGCCAGCAGCAGCCACATTGCAGTTGTAGACATGATTTTTCCCTCCAAATTTTTCGGGGCGAACCCCCTCCATCCTGTTTCGCAGGATCGTTCGCCCGTTTCAAAGCCACTTACCCATAAAACTACTTGACATTTGGGTGTGTGGTTGGTATGCTCCTATTATACGCGAAACTGGCACCATGAAAATACCCAGAATAAAGTTTTTTTATGGGGTCAGTTTGGCAAAGCATCCAAAAAGAGGAGAGGTCTTATGTTTCATCTGACAACTGCACTGGATGCCGCCAGCGGGGTGCCACTGTACGAGCAGCTCTATGAGAGCCTTGCCGCCGAGATGCGCAGCGGGGCCATTCCGGCGGGCACCCGGATGCCCGGCAAGCGGCGGCTGGCGGCAGAGCTGTCGGTTTCTGTCAACACGGTGGACGCGGCATATCAGATCCTGGCGACCGAGGGCTACATGGAGCCGCGGGAGCGCAGCGGCTTTTATGTACAGGAACTGTCTCTTATACACATCTCCGAGCCCACGAGACCCTAAGACATCTCGT